>WBZR01001212.1_pt1 | contig 34009 bp, 25 predicted proteins | sample 5204231 | NCBI WGS metagenome assembly WBZR01 (sample SAMN12412403, study PRJNA552823) | activated sludge metagenome | isolation source: activated sludge from anammox sidestream of wastewater treatment plant... | place: USA: Virginia | collected 2017-08 | reverse complement strand
AAGATCGGGACGACGCTGCCGTTCGAGCCGAGGACGTTCCCGAAGCGGACGGCCGCGAAGCGCGTGCGTCCCTCGCGGTGCAGGTTCTTCACGACCAGCTCTGCGACGCGCTTGGTGACGCCCATGACGCTCGTCGGGCGGACGGCCTTGTCGGTCGAGACCATGACGAACTGGCTCGTCCCGTGGGCGAGCGCGGCGCGGGCGACGTTATGGGTCCCGAGCACGTTGTTGCGCACGGCCTCGAGCACGTTCAGCTCGGCGAGCGGCACGTGCTTGTACGCGGCGGCGTGCAGCACGAGGTCGGGCCGCTCCGTGGAGAAGACCCGTTCGAGCTGGTCGACCAGCAGCACGTCGCCGAGGACCGGCACGAGCGCCACGTCCGGGAAGCGCGTGCGGAGCTCCATCTCGAGCACGAACATGCCGTTCTCGTGCCGGTCGTAGAGGACGAGGCGCGCCGGACCGTAGGCGGCGACCTGGCGGCAGAGCTCGGAGCCGATCGAGCCGGCGGCGCCGGTGACGATGACGGTCCTGCCGGCGACCAGCGCCGCCACGCGCGGCAGGTCGAGCCGCACCGCGTCGCGCGCCAGCAGGTCGCCGACCTTGACCTCGCGCATCTGCGTGTACATGACCCGCCCGTCGACGAGCTCGGCGAGCGTGGGCAGCACCCGGTGGCGGACGCGGGCCGTCGTGCAGTGCTGGACCACGCGGCGGATGACGGCTCCCGACGCTGCGGGGAGGGCGATCAGCACCTCGCCGATCTCGTGCGCGGCGACGAGCCCCGGCAGGTCGTCGATGCCGCCGAGGACGGGCGTGCCGCAGACGCGCAGCCCGATCTTCCGCGGGTCATCGTCGAGGAAGCCGACGACGCCGACCCGCAAGCGCCGGCGCTGCTCGATCTCCTGGAGGAGCTTGATGCCGGCCGACCCCGCCCCGACGATCAGCGCCAGCGTCTCGATCCGTCGCACCGCGCGCCGCTCGCCCCGCTCGCGGGCGAGCCGGATGCCGACCCGGATCGCGCCCATCGCCAGCGTGCAGAGGAGCAGGTCGAGCAGGAAGACCGAGCGCGGGAAGCCGCGGAGGCCGTGCGTGAAGACCATGACGGCCAGGAAGAGCGTCGACGCGAGGAGGTTGCCGCGCGCGATGTCCTCGACGTCGTGCACGCTCACGTGTCGCCACGAGCCGCCGAACAGTCGCGCCGACCAGAAGCCGACGAGCTTGCAGGCAAGGAGCAGCGGCAGCGTCGCGGCGACCATCGCGAGCCAGCGCGGGTGCAGCTCGAGATCGAAGCGCAGGGCGAAGGCGGCGAGGTAGGCCGCGGCCGCGATGCCGAGATGGGTCGCGATGGCGACGAGCTGGCGGTGGCGGACGAGGAACGGCATGGACTAGGCGCGCGCCGCCTCCGCTGCGCCGGCCGCGCCGCTCGCGCCGGCCGTGGCGGTCGCTGTCGGTCCGGCGGTGACCCGGCTGCGTCCGGGGCGCGCGGGGCGGAACGCGGCCAGCACCTCGCGGAGCGCGCCGCAGACGGTGTCCACCTGCTGTTCGGTCATGGTGCCGAAGAACGGCAGCGCGAGGCACGTCTCGCCGGCCGCTTCCGCGATGGGGAACATGCCCTCCCGGAAACCGAAGTCGGCGCGGTAGAAGGGCTGGAGGTGGATCGGCGGGAAGTACGGCCGCGACGGGATGCCGCGCTCGGCGAGCGCGCGCATGACGTGGGCGCGGGTCGCGAGGTCGGCCAGGCGGACGACGTAGACGAACCAGCTCTCGCGCGTCGTCCACGCCGACGGGCGCGGACGCGCGACGCCTTCCATGGCGTCGAGCCGCTCGTGGTACCAGCGTGCGACGCGCCCACGCTTGGCGAGGATCTCGTCGAGTCGCTCGACCTGCGCGAGGCCGAGCGCCGCGCTCATCTCGTCGAGCCGGTAGTTGTAGCCGAGCCGCGTGTGGGCGAGCCACTCGTCGAAGACGTCGCGGCCCTGGTTGCGGAGGCTCCGCGCGAGCGCGTCCCAGCGCGCGTCGTCGGTGACGATCATGCCGCCCTCGCCGGTCGTCATCTGCTTGTTCGGGTAGAAGGCGAAGGCGCCGGCGTCGCCGAGGGTGCCGAGCGGGCGGCCCTTGTAGGCGCCGCCGATCGCCTCGCAGGCGTCCTCGATCACGGCGAGGCCGTGGCGCTCGGCGACGGCGAGGATCGCGTCCATGTCGGCCGCCTCGCCGAACACATGCACCGGGAGCACCGCCTTCACGCGCCGGCCGCTCCGGCCGACCGTCTGCGCCGCGCGCTCGAGGCGCTCGGGGTCGAGCGTCAGCGTCACGGGATCGACGTCGACGAAGAGAGGACGCGCGCCCGTGTAGAGGATGCAGTTCGCCGACGCGACGAAGCTGAAGGGCGTCGTCACCACGACGTCCTCCGGTCCGACGCCCGCGGCGAGGAGGCAGAGGTGGAGCGCCGCGGTGCCGCTGTTCACCGCGATGCCGTGGCGGGCGCCGACCCTGGCGGCGAGCCGGTCCTCGAAGGCGGCGAGCCGCGGCCCGAGCGCGAGCGTCTTGCCGTCGAGCACGGCGAGGACGGCCGCGCGCTCCGCGGGCCCGATGTCGGGCTCGCTCATGGGGACGAAGGGTCGGGGGATCGTGTCGGTCACCGTTGGGCTCCTTGGAATTCGGGCATGGTGGCGTGGCGCGCCGCGGCGATGCCGTCGCGGCGCGCCACCGCGCGGAGGGTTTGCAGCAGGATCGAGAGATCGAGCGCGAGCGACCGGTGGTCGACGTACCAGACGTCGAGGGCGAGGCGTTCCGGCCAGTCGAGAGCGTTGCGCCCGCGGATCTGGGCGAGGCCGGTGAGCCCCGGCCGCACGTCGTGGCGGCGCGCCTGCTCGGGCGTGTAGCGCGGCAGGTACTCCGGCAGGAGGGGCCGCGGACCGACGAGCGACATGTCGCCGCGGAGCACGTTCCAGAGCTCCGGCAGCTCGTCGAGGCTGCTCGCTCGGAGCCAGCGCCCGAGCGGCGTCAGGCGCGCGTGATCGCTCGAGAGCGCGTGCTCGCCGGCCGCCGGAGGGCGCATGGTGCGGAGCTTGACGAGCGTGAAGAGGCGGCCGCGCCGGCCGACCCGCACCTGTCGGAAGAAGACGGGCGATCCCATCGTGATTCGCACGGCGAGCGCTGCGAGCAGGAGCACCGGAGCGGACGCGGCGGCGAGCGCGAGGGTGCCGGCGAGGTCGAGGGCGCGCTTCGCGACCGAGCTCACGCGGGGGCTCCGTGCGGGTGTCCCGGGCGCGGCGCCGCGGCGGCCGCATTCCCGCCGACCGCCGCGCGTGACCGGCCTCCGATCCGCGCGTAGAGCGCGGCGATCTCCGCCGCCGTGCGGTCGACCGCGAGGAGCCGGGTGACGAGCGTCCGGCCGGAGGCCGCGCGCCGCCCGGCCTCGGCGCGATCGGCGAGCGCTTCGAGAATGGCGTTGGCGATCCGTACCGGGTCCGCCGGCGGGACGAGCCATCCGGTTGCGCCGTCGCGGACGAAGTCCGGAAGGCCGCCGACGGCGGTCGCGACGACGGGACAGCCGCTCGCGAGCGCCTCGACGGTCGCGTTCGGGAGGCCCTCCGACCGTGAGGGCTGCACGGCGACGTCGAGATCGGCGTAGACCGGGCGCGTGTCCGGGAGGTCGCCGGTGAAGACCACGCCTCTGCCCGCCCGGCGTCGGAGCTCTCGCTCGTAGTCCTCGGCGCCGTCCCACGCGCCGCCCACGATCACCGCCCGCACCTCGGGGCGCACCTCGCGGACGAGCGCGATCGCCTCGAGCAGATCTTCGTGCCCCTTCACGCCGCGGCGCTCGCCGAGGTACCACTTCGGGCGGTACATGTAGCCGACCATTCCGACGAGGGGAGTCGTCGCGCCGACGCCGATGGCGCGCCGGAAGCCGCCGCGCGCGGCGCCGCCGAATCCGGCGAGCTCGAGCCCGTAGTAGGACCGCAGGGCGCGCTCGGGCGGGACGCCGGCGCGCCGGTACGCCTCCGCGATCGCCTCGCAGCAGCCGACCCAGACGTCGGCCGGTCCGGCCGTCGCGAGATCGAGCCGGCGGAAGAGCGCGTGCTCCAGGTGCAGCAATCCCGGCACCTGGAAGACGCGCGGCACCGGATGCGCGTGCCCGAGTGCGAGGCGGGCGACGAGCGTCGTCGACACGAAGTGGCTGTGGATGACGTCGGGGCGGACGGCGGCGACGACCTGGCGGCAGCGCGCGAGCGCCGCCGGAAGCCGCCACGGCGCCCGCGCGTCGACGTCGAGGTCGGCCGCGATCACCTCGGCGCCGGCCTCCGCGTAACGCGGCGCGAGCCCGTCGCTCGCCGACGGCAGGGCCACCGTGATCTCGACGCCGAGCCGCCGCAGCGCGCGGACCTGCCGCAAGACGAACCCGGCGCCGCGCGTCGTCTTCACCAGGTGCAGGACCCTCATGCCGCCTCCGTCGCGCCGATCGCCATGGGCGGCCGCGCCCGCCGCGCGCGCGCGCGCCGGTCGCCGTGCACGTGCTCGACGAGGAGCACGATGCCCGCGCCCCAGGCGGCCGGGCGCAGGAAGTTGTGAAAGTCGTTGCGCACCGTCACCAGCAGCGGCATGAACACGACGGCGGTGATCGCCAGGAAGCGCCGGGAAGGGGCTCGCGTGAGGGCGCCATCGAGGCAGCCGAGGGCGGCGCCGAGTGCGAAGAAGTAGACGACCACGCCGGCCAGGCCGAAGTTCAGGTAGGGCTCGGCGATCGCCGAGAAGCCGAGGCCGCCGAAGCTCGCGTAGGCCCAGGGCGCCACCATGTAGGTGATCCAGTGGTTCGGTGGCAGCGACGCGGGGTCGGTCCACTCGTGGCTCGCCTTGTCGAGCCCGACGTTCGGAACGATGCGCAGCGCCGCGTCGAGGTACGAGCCGCCGACGCGGTAGGGCGTGGTCGCGGGAACCAGGCGGATCGTTTCGACGAGCGTCCGCAAGCTGCCTCCCATCTCCGTGAGCGCGCTGACGGGGGAGGTCTCGGCGGCGGCGGCCGCGATCGCCTCGAGGTCGAGCCCGTTGCGCGGCAGCTGTCGGAGCGTCGCGATCACCGGCATGAGCAGCAGGAGGCCGAGCGCCCCCGGCACGACGAGCTTCCGCGGCAGCGGCCCGCGCGTCGCCGTCCATACGACGAGCGCCGCCGAGAGCAGCGACACCGCGCCGCCGCGATCGCCGGCCCAGAGCAGCAGCATCGTCACGAGCGCGAGCAGGCCGAGCGCGCGGAAGGCCTCGCGTCCCGGATGCGCGCCGACGAGCGTCACCAGGGAGGACGTCGGCAGGAGCCAGTAGAGCGCGGTGAGGAGCACGCGCGAGTCGGTCGCCGCGTAGAGCGCGTAGCCGTAGGAGGCCGAGAGGAAGCGGCCCGCGCCGATCGACGCGACGTTCGCGACGATCGCGGCGGCGCCGGCGGCGGCGACGAGCAGCCCGCCCGAGTGATAGACGTTCCCGCGGCGCATCGGGCCGGACCGCGGCGCCGCGCGCGTCGCCGGCGCTCGGGTGGCGGCCGGGGCCGCGTCGTGGCCGGGCCGGTGGGGCCGCGCGCGGCTCGTCCGCCACCCGGCCAGGCATCCGAGCTCGTAGGCGACGACCGCCAAGGCCACGCACAGGATCGCGCGCGCGACGAGGTCGGGATCGGCGCTCGCGAGCCAGAGCGCCGGCTCGGCGATCCCGAGCGCCACCGGCGCCGCCATGCCGAGGTGGAAGACCGCGAGGGCGGCGAGGAAGAGCATCGAGGGCGCCACGAGCGCGCGCCGCATGGCGTGGACGTTGCAAGCGAAGAGTACGGCGACGAGCGCGCTCGCCGCGAGCGCGGCCGCGCCGGGCGTGGGGACGGCAGCGGGGGAGGCGAGCAGCGCCACGATCCCGATCCCGGTCGCGACCAGCGACACGACGAGCGGCCCGCCGGGGCCCGCGGCCGCGCGCGGGCGGCCCCGCCGCCGTCCGACGCGCGTCATCGGTAGCACTCCAGCAGGCGCCGCATCGACGTCTCGGTCGCGAACATCGGCGGCAGGCCGCGGACCTCGCGCGAGCCGCGGCGGGACGCCTCGCGCTGCAGCACGTCGTCCAGCACGGCGGCGAAGCCCGCCGCGTCCGCCGGGTCGGCGGTGTGGATGCCGGCGATCTCGCGCCCGATCTCCGCGACCGCGGCGAGCGGGCTCGCGACGACCGCGACGCCGCATGCCGACGCCTCCAGCACGACCCCGGGCAGCCCTTCCCAGCGTGACGGCAGCACCAGGACGTCGGCCGCGGCGAGGAGCGCGGGCACGTCGTCCCGGCTACCGGTGAAGCGGAAGCGATGTCCGAGGCCGTGCGCGGCCACCTCCACCTCGATGCGGGGGCGCAGCGCACCGTCGCCGACCAGCACGAAGACGTCGTCGGACCGGCGGCGATCCAGCGCGGCGGCGATCCCGACGAGCGCCGCGTGGTTCTTTGCCGGCGTGAAGCTGCCGACGTGGAGCACGACGCGGGCGTCCGATGGAATGCCGAGCTCGGCCCGGACGTCCGGGCCGCGTCCCTTCGCGAAACGGGCGACGTCGACGCCGTTGTAGATGACGCGCCGGCGCGGATCGTGCTCCCAGTCGGCGCCCCAGAACGCCTCCATCGCGCTCGTCGAGACCGCGACGACGGTGGTGGCCGAACGCTCGAGGATGGCGCGCGCCGCGCGGCGGTACGCGCGGCGTGCCAGGTCGTCCCCGCGGCCGTCGTGGACGCTCCGCAGGTGCGCGATGCGGATGGGAACCGCAGCGAGTCGCGCGAGCAGCAGCACCGGGCCCGAGAACTGGTGCACGTGGCTGTGCACCACGTCGTATCGTCCGCTTCGCAGCATGCGGAGCAGCCGGAGCGCGAAGCTCCAGCGGGGCGCCAGCGGACAGGGGATCACGGTGCCGCCGAGCGCGGCGATCTCGGCCGCGTAGGCTCCCGGCCTCCCGCTCAGCACGCAGAAGTCGAAGCGATACTCGGCCCGATCGATGCGGCGCATGATCTCGAGCGTGCGGGTCTCCGCGCCGCCGCGGTCCATGGCGCCGAAGACGTGCAGGATGCGGCGAGGCCGGCTGCCGGGTATCCGGAGGCCGTCGATCTCCTCCGGTCGCGCGCGGCACTCGCCGGCGAAGACCGCGCCGAGGCAGATCAGGCGCGTGAGCTCGCTCGCCAGCAAGGCGAGGGCGGCGCCGAGGAGGCCGACGCGCGGCACCAGAACGGCGGCGGCGACCGCTCCCAGTGCCAGCGAGGCGGCGGCGGTGGCGAGCTGGATGCGAAAGCGGCGGGCGGCGGTGACGGCGACGCCGAGGCCGGTCGAGAGAAAGCCCACCGCCGCGGCGACGGCGAGCCAGACCAGGAGGTCGGCGTGGGCGGCATAGGCGGGCGCGTAGGCGATGGCCATGAACGTCCGGCCGGCCAGGCTCGCCGCCACGATGCCGGTCACCCCGAGCGCCGCCGCGGCGCCGAGGCCCCGCAGCGCCAGGGCGCGATACGCCCGCCGGTCGCGACCATGCAGGCGCGCCAACCGCGGGCTCAGCGCCGCCCCGATCGCCAGCATCGGCTGGGAGCCCGCGACGAGGAGATAGGCGGCGGCGGAGAAGTACCCGAGCGCTTCGGGCCCGAGGTGCGCGGCGACCGCGTATCGCGGCACGTTCACGGCGAAGCTGTTGAGGCCCATGACGAAGCCGAGCGGCAGCGCCAGCCAGGCGAGCGGAGCGAGCACGGCCGGTCGCCAGACGGGGCGGAGCGCGGCGAGCCGGGCGGCGCCCCGGAGGTCCATCGCCACCAGCACGGCCGCCCACCACGCCGCCATCGCCAGCACCGACGAGACGAGGTCGCCGGTCGCGCCGAGGACGAGCGCGACGATCGCGACGCTGCCGGCGCCCTTCAGCAGGAGCGAACCCGCGATGCGGCGCAGGTTCTCGTGCTGCTGCTGGAGTCCGAAGACGACGTCGGCGACCGCCTCGACGCCCTTGGCGAGGGCCATGGCGGCGATGAGCGTCGCCGTCGCCCGCTCGTAGCCGCTCGCGGCCGTGACGGCGGCGATCGCGAGCCACGCGACCCCGACCGACGCGAGCCGGACTCCGAGGTAGACGCCGAAGGGCGTCTCGCGCCGCGCGTCGGTCGCCTGAACCGCGCGCAGCTGCAGATTCGTGAGCATCACGATCGGCGACGTGACGGCGAGGGCGAGCGCGAAGCGGCCGAGGTCGGCGGGCGCGGCGTGCTTCGCGACCGTCATGACGATGCCCCACTGACACGCGGCGTACCCGGCATTGCCGGCGAGCGCCCATCCGGCGTTGCGTCGGAGCCCGCTCACGCGGGCCCCGCGACGGCGGCGTCGTGGAGCCGCTGGTAGAGCGCGGCGCGCTTCGGCGCGAGGGTCCGGACGTGGTGCTCGTACGCGGTGGCGCGGTCACGGACGCCCCACGCCAGCGGGTCGGTGCTCCGCGAGGCGAGGCGCGCGAGGCGCGCGGCCAGCGCGTCGGCGTCGCCGGGCGGCGCGAGGCGCTCGCCCGGCAGCAAGGCCGGAACGCCGCCCACCTCGGTGCCGACCGACGGGACGCCGCGCGCCATCGCCTCGAGCAACGCGCGCGGCAGCCCTTCGCTCCGTGAAGGCAGCACGAACACGTCGGCGGCGTCGAGGTGGGCACGTACGGCGGGTCCGGCCGGGACGTGTCCCGGCAGGCGCAGCGCCACGCCCGCCCGCGCGGCGCGCGCCGCGAGCGCTGCGCGCAGGCGCCCCTCGCCGACGAGCGTCAGGTCGGTCACCAGACCGCGCGTCCGCAGGCGCGCGAGCGCGTCGATCAGCACGTCGTAGCCCTTGTACGGTTGCGCGAGCGACCCGACGGCCACCATCCGCCACGGATCGATCGCGGTGCCGCGGCTCGGCCGCGCGCGCCAGGCCGCGCGGCTCGCGAGCGTCGCCTCGTCGATGAAGGCGTCGTCCTCGAGGTCGAGCGAGGAATAGCTCGTCCACCAGTCGGCGGCGGGGTACCGCTCGGGAAGGCCAGCGCTCGTGACGTAGGCGACGGCGGCGGCGCTGCGGCACATGGCCCGGAGCTCGCGGGTGAGCCGGTGGCGCGCGAGGGGGCGCGCGAGGCCCCGCACCGCGCCCGGTGCGAGCGCCGCATGCGGATCGCCGACCACTTCGACCGCGAAGGGCCGTCGACCGCGCAGGCGCCAGGCCGCGGCCGCGATCGGGCCCGGAGCGCGGAGGCAGAGGGCGTCGGCGTCGGCGACGGCGCGGCGGAGCGTCGCGCGCACCTTCGACCGGGCCTGCAGCCATCCCCGGAGGCCGCGGTAGTCGGGGAGCGGCGCGACGCTGACGCGCGGCCCCTCGATGGGCGGCCGGCGGGCGGCATCGCCCTCGCGCGGCGGCGTGGTGCGGGCCGCGACCGTCACGGAGTCGAAGACGTCGAGGTAGCGTTCCCAGAAGGCCGGTCCCTCGATGCCCGTCGGCGACGAGATGGTCCCGTCCGGCGCCGCCGCGAGGCGAGCCTCGAGCGCGACGAGAAGCTTCATGGGACGACGGCCTGCTCAGGCGCGGCCGCGCCCTCGGCCGCCGCGGGCGGCGTCGCGGCCTCGCGCCGCCGGCTCGTCTCGCGGCGGACGACGAGCTCGCTCACTCCGCGATGGATCGGCAGCAGGTCGACCGCGTTCCGCTCGCCGGCGCGGAGCACCGTCTCGGCGGTCTCGAAGTCGCCGCGTGCGGCGTACACGTCGAGCGCGAGATCGCGGTAGAGGCGGCCCTGCTCGGGCGTGCGGGTGAGCGCGGCGAGGAGCGTGGCCTCGGCGCCGTCGAGGTCGCGGGCCCGGAGCGCGGCGCGCGCGGCGCGCGCGAGGGAGGCGCGGCCGTCCTCGCTGCGCTCGGCCTCGGCGCGCAGCATCGCCGCGGCGTCGGCGAAGCGCTCGCGCGCTTCGAGCAGCGTCGCGAGGTCGTCGACGATGCCGGAGCGCACCGGCCCGTCCGCGGTCGCCGCGAGGGCGCGCTCGAGGCCACGCCGGATCGCGCCCGCCAGGTCGTCGTCGAGCGCCGCGAGCCGGATGGCGAGGGTGTCGCCCTCGGCGAGGACGCGCAGCCATTCGCGGGCGCCGCGCCCGCCGACGTCGCTTGCGGGGCTCAGGTACGCGTGCGAGACGAGATACGGATAGCGGAGCATCGACTCCTCGATCTCGGCGAGGGCCGCGTCGCGGCGGTCGTCCCGCCAGAGCGCGAGCGCCAGTCCGTCGCGCAGCTCCGGCGCCCACGGCGAGAGCGCGATCGCGCGCCGCCACGCCGCTTCGGCGTCCGGGCCGGCGCCGAGCACGGCCGCCTCCGCCTCGTGGGCGGCGCGGTCGGCGGGCGACCAATCGAGGGCGGAGCGGACGAGGCGTAGCGCCGCCGCGTCGCCGGCGCCCTCGGCGAGGACGCGGTCGGCCCGCGCGAGCGCCGCGGCCGGCGCGAGCGGCGTCGCGTCCGTCACGACCAGCACGGCGTTTGCCGCCTGGAAGGCCGCCGCGACGGCAAGGACGGCAAAGAGCGCCGCCAGGGCGGGCGTCCCGGCGGCGCGCCGCGAGAACGGGCGCGGCAGCGCGTTCGCCGGCTCGGGGATCAGCGGAGGCTCCTCCTCGAAGGCGGCCGCCGGGGCGGGACGTGGCCGGCCGGTCGTCACGAGGAGGCCGCCGAGCGTCATCAGCAGGAGGAAGTTCGCGGGGAGGTGGAGCCCGAAGTCGACGAAGCTCTGCGCGAGGATCGCCGCGATGCCGCCGACCAGGCCCCATCGCAGGTGGCCGCGCGCGCGGAGCGCGGCGCGCCATTCCGCGGCCGCGAATGCGGGAGGGCCGGTGCGGCCGCGCGGCCGGCGTTCCGCCCGCTCCGCCGCCGCCGCCCGGCGGGCGCGGCGGTCGGCGAGCAGCGCGCGGCCGACGAGCACGAAGAACGCGACGACGATCGCGACGCCGGCGACGCCGGTCTCCGCGGCGAGCTCGAGATAGTCGTCGTGTGCGTGGTCCCAGATACCGCCTTCGACGGGCGGCGCCTGGTACGGGCGGTACGCGTGCAGCCACGAGCCGAGCCCGCTGCCGACGAGCGGGTAGTCGCGCAGGAGCGCCGCGCCCTGCGCCGCCACGGTGAGCCGGCTCGCGAGGTTCACGTCGAGACCGTCGTCGGCGAGGTCCTCGGTCGCCGCCCAGCGCACGAGCGTCACGGCGGCGCCGGCCACGAGCGCGAGCGCCAGCGCCGCCGGCGCGAATCGGCCGAAGCGTCCGAGGCGCCCGGTCCGCCCCTGGCGCCGCGTCCGCGCCGCCAGGCCCGCGCCCGCGATGCCGAGCCCCACGAGCAGCGCCGCGAGGCCCCCCCGCGAGCCGGTCGCGACGAGCGCCACGACGAGCAGTGCCGTCCCCGCGGCGGCCGCGAGCGGCAGCGCGAGTGCGCGCTGGTTCGCGATGAGCGCGGTCGCCCAGGAGCGCTCGCGCCGGACGCCCATGCCGCGTCCCGCCTCGACGGCGCGGGCGAGTCGGCGGCGAAGCCGGCTCGCCAACGCCACCGCGTAGGCGAGCGTCAGCGGGATCGCCATCGCCAGCCAGGCGGCGAAATGATTCGGGTTCACGAACGGGCCCGACACGCGGTCGTCGACGGTCGGCTCGTCGGTGATCCAGAGCACCCGGCCGTTGCCGACCGCCTCGGCGAGGAGGCCGAGGGCCGCGAGGACGGCGGCGCCGATCACGAGCGTCGGCACGAGGCGGGTGAGCACGCGCTCGTCGCGCGGCTCGTCGAAGCTCCCGGCGCGCCACGGGTACGCGACGATCGTCGCGAAGACGGCGAAGCCGAGCGCCAGTCTCCCGAGCTCGACCCAGACGGCGTACGCGTCGAGGGCGAGCGGACGCCAGCGCGAGAAGGCGCCCACCTCCGGCCATCCCGGCAGCATGTCGGCGGTCAGGCGGGCTGCGCTCGGCGACAGGAACGAGAAGAGGGCGGGCGGCAGCGGGATCGTCGTGACGAGCGCCAGCGCGCCGAACGCCGCGAGCGCGCCGACCCCGGTCGCCGCGGGACCGCCCCCGGCCCGGCGGCGCGCGTGCAGCGTCGCGGCCACGAGCGCGAGCGCGGCCGCGAGCCCCAGGGAGATCGCGAGCGGGTGCCGCCCGCCGAGAAAGAGCGGCACGGCGAGGAGGAGCGCCTGCAGCGCGAGCAGCACGCGCCGGTCGTTCGCCGGGGCCGTCATGCCGCCTCCACCGCCTGCGGCGCCCGGTAGTAGCCATAGTAGCGGTTGTAGAAGTAGAGGTCGCCCCAGCCGAGATCGACGTTGTTGATGACGGCGCCGAGGAGGTGCGCGTTCGCCAGGGCGAGCTGATCGCGCGCCCGCCGGATGAGCTCGCGCGGCGTGTCGTAGCCCTTCACGACCTGGACTACGCCGTCGACCTCGCGCGCCAGCACGACCGCGTCCGTCACGGGCAGCACGGGGGGCGAGTCGAGGACGACGAAGTCGTACCGGCCGCGCAGCTCCTCGAGCATCGTCCGCATGCGTTGCGACCCGACGAGCTCCGCGGGGTTCGGCGGCGTCGGACCGGCCGGGATGAAGTCGAGGCGCGGGGCGTCGAGCGCGTGCACGATCGCCGCGAGCTCGATCTGGCCGGCGAGGAAGCTCGAGACCCCCGCGGTGTTGGTGATGCCGAGCTGGCGGTGGCAGCTCGGCTTGCGGAGATCGACGTCGATGAGCAGTACGCGCGAGCCCGCCTCCGCGAGCGTCGCCGCGAGGTTCAACGACGAGACGGTCTTGCCCTCGTTCGCGCCGGCGCTCGTGACGAGCAGCATCTTCGGTGGCGCCGCGGGCGTCGAGAAGAGCACCGCCGTGCGGAGCGCGCGAAACGCCTCGGCGACCGGCGAGAGCGGCTCGTGGACGACCACGAGCGCCGGCGACGCGTTCGCGGGCGCCGGGAGCGCGCGCTCGCCGCCGCCGCCGTCGAGCGCGCGCGTCACCGGCGAGCGGCGCGCGAGCGCGAAGTTCGGGATCGTCGCGAGCGCCGGGAGCTGGAGCAGGTCCTCCATCTCCTCGCTGCTCTTCACGCTGTCGTCGAAGTACTCGCACAGGAAGGTCGCGGCGCCAGCGAGCAGCAATCCGGCCAGGCCGCCGAAGACGAGGTTCATGGCGACGCGCGGCGAGCTCGCCCGCGCCGGCACCTCGGCGCGCTCGACCACGCGCAGGTTGGTCGGCGCGAGCGCCGAGCTCGCGGCCGTCTCCATCTGCTGCTTGAGGAGCGAGGCGTGGAGCGCGCCCGCGCTCTCGACGTCGCTCTGCAGGAGGTCGTAGCGGGCGCCGAGGTCGCGCAGCTGGACCGCCGAGGCCTCGAGGTCGGTGAGCTTGTCGCGCAGACCCCGTTCGCGCGCGACCGCGGCGTCGAACTTCGCGCGCACCGCGTGCACCTCCTGCTGCACCTCGGCGTCGAGCTGGCGGGAGACGAGCGTCTCCTGCCGGTGCAGCTCGACCATGGCTTCGTGGTTCGGTCCGAGGCGGTTGTCGAGGCCGGTGCGCGTCGCCTGCAGATCGAGCAGCGTCGCGTGCAGCTTCTGGATGCCGGGCTTGTCGAGGAAGTAGGCGAGGGGGGCCGCGTCGGGCCTGGTGAGGAAGTCGAACCGGCTCTGCAGCGTGACGCGCGCGCCCTCGGCCTTGGTCAGCAGGCTCGAGAGCTCGCCGATCTTCTGGCCGACCACCTTCTGCTCCTGGTTCACGGCCACGTTCGGGTGCGCGGTCGAGAAGGCGCGAAGCGCCGTCTGCGCGCTCTCGAGCTGCAGGGCGGACGCGCGCAGCTGTTGGTCGAGGAAGTGGCGCGCGGTCGCGTCGGTGCCGAGGCGCGCCTCCTCGTTGGCTTCGAGATAGGCCTGCGTGTGCGCCGCGGCGAGGATCGCGGAGAGCGCCGGGCTCGGCGTCGTGAAACGCACCTCGACGAGATCGGTGCCGCGCACGTCGCGCACCGAGAGCCAGCGCAGGTAGCGGTCGAGGAGCTCGGCGTCGACGTCGACTCCGCCCGCGTCCTCGTCGGCGGCGGCGAGCGGCGCGCCGGCGACGCCCCGCGGCCGCAGGATGGTGAGGAGCTGGCCGCCGACGGCGAGGAGGCCGCCGCGCTCCGGGCCCGGGTGCAGGAACGCCTCGTTCTCGGCGAGCCGCCGCGTGCGGATCACCCGCTCGGCGAGGTCGCGGCTTTCGAGCATCGCGACCTGGGTTGCGAGGAAGCTCGACGCGCCGTTCACGTTGCGTTCGTTCTGCTCGAGATCGAGGACGTTGCCGTCGAGGCGGAGCTGGATCGGCGACTGGCGCGACATCTGGAGCCGGGTCGCCGCGGTGTAGAGGCGCGGCGAGAGCATCGTCACGAGCAGGCTCGCGCCGAAGACGAGCGCGAAGCACGCCGCGGCGAGCCAGCGATACTTGTGGAAGACGCGGACGTAGTCGCGCAGATGCCGGCGCGGGACCTCGCCGTAGTCCGCGTCGTAGGGCGCGTGCGCGAACGCGCTGGGCGCGGGCGTACCTGTCCCGGGCGCGGCCGGCAACGCCGCGCCGGTGGCGTCGATCGTGGTCATTCGTGGTCTCCCCCCGGAAGTAGAAACGCCTCAGAACAGCAGCACGCTGCCGCCGACGTGGATCATCTCGCGCGCGATCGTCCACACGCCCCACGGGAGCGCGCGCGCCACCGACACCGGCACGTGGACGACGTCGCCGTCGGCGATCGGCACGTCGGCCGCGCGGCCGTCGGCGATCGCCGCGAGGTCCACCTCGAAGGTCCGCGATCCGCCCCCCGGCGTCACGCGGCGCACGACCGTGCGCGACCGGTCGGCCGAGACGTGGTGTCCGCCCGCCGCCGCGACCGCGCCGCCCACGGTGAGCCCGCGCGTCACCGGGTACGAGCCCGGCTTCTCGACCCAGCCGTCGACGAGCACGCTCCCCGCCGCCGTCACCGTGATGACGTCGCCCGGGCGGACCTCGGGATCGAGGCCCGCGGGACCGCGCGCCGCCGGCGTTCCGAGGAGCGCCACGTCGATGTAGACGCGCTCGCGCGGCGCCGGTCGCGCCTCCACGGCGAACTCGACGATGCGGCCGGCGTCCTTGCTCGGACCGCCGGCCGTCCACAGCATGTCGCTCAACGTCGCGCGCGGCCGGGTCACGGGATAGAGACCCGGCCGCTCGACGCTCCCAATCACCGCCACCACCCCGCTGCGATACTCGGCCACCTGCACGCTCACCTTCGGCGCGCGCAGGATCCCGGCCGCGATGAGGCGCCGTCCGATCTCGGTTTCGAGCGCCGACGGGGTGAGCCCCGCCGCGCGCACCGCGCCGATCATCGGAATGGTCACCTCTCCCCCACCGCTCACCCTCAGCCCCTGCTGGTAGACAGGAGCCCCCGCCACCACCTGGCCGGCGCCGGCGGACCCGCTCGACGACCGCGTGCCCACCGACGCCTGCGCATCCAACAGATCCGGGATCCGGACGTCGAGGAGATCGTCCGGCCCGATGCGATACCCTGCGCTCGCCGGCGCCGTCGCGCGCGCCGCGGCGATCTTCGACAGCGCCTCGACGTCGAGCGCCGTCATGAGGTCGCTCGCCGCCGGCGCCGCCCCCGCGGCGCGCTCGGGGATCGCCCCGAGGCGGGGGCCGCCGCAGCCGGCGATCATCGTCAGCGCGAGCGCCCCCGCGCCCGCGCGCGCCGTTCTGGAGATGCGATGCATGTCCGCGCGCCTCGGAGTCCGCGGCTCCCTAGGATCGCGAGCGCGGCGGACAAGGACGGAACGGCCGGCACCACGTCATGCTGCCGTGGCGGCAGCAGACGCGCTTGCGGACCACCGCCGGACGGTTCGGCTTCTCGGGACAGAGCTTCTCGTCGGTCCGCACCAGCACCTGCTTGTTCGGACAGAAGAGCCGATCGCCCCGGTCGCGGCCTCCATGGCCGCCGTGGCGGTCGTCGTCCCAGTCGTCGTCGTGACGGCCGCAGTCCGGGATCGAGCGCTCGTCGTCGCCGTCGAAGAATCCCTTGCTCCGCTCGTGGCCGTCCCGAGCGTCGTGGCCGCCCCTGGCGAACGCGGCCGGCGTCGACGCCATGGTCAAGACGAGCGCCGCGCTCCCCACCCGCAACGCAATGGCAGCGTACCTTCGATGCAGCATGCACACCCTCCTCACGGTTTGTCCCGGCCGACACACACACCCCCACGGCGCGGCTCCGTACCGGCGTTGCTCACTCTCGGATTGTCTCGATGTGGCTGCCCCACGCGTCGCGAGGACGCGTGCGCCAGCCGCGGGGGACGTAGCGAGACGCGTGCCCACGAGGGCGGGGCGCCGCGACGCGGTGCGAGCGCAGTCGGTTCGCGGACGTCTGCGGACGCTTGCGCCCGCGCGTCAGCGCCTGCGCAGGCGAACGCGCGTTACGACGCTAGCGGCTCGTGCAACGATGAACGCTCGGAGGCGGGGACGCGTCGCCGGCGTCAGGCGTCGCGTTCGGCGAGCAGCGCGCGGTCGAGGTCGCGGACGAGCGTCGCGAGATCGGCGGCGCTCGTCGTCTCCGGGGCCAGGCGCGCCGCGAGCGTGCGCATGGCGTCGGCATTGGCGCGCTCGGCCTCCGCACGCGTCGTGGCGCGCGCGCCGTCGAGATCGGCGAGCGTGAGCGACGGGGAGCGCGCGGCCTCGAGGCAGAAGCGCTCGGGCTCGGCGTCGGGGAGCGCCACGTCGGCGAGCGCCAGGGCGCGGAGGATGCGCGCCGCCTGCGCCAGGAGCGCCAGGGCCGTCGGGCGGCCGAGGGCCGGCGCGCGGTCGTCGGGCGGCCGCCACGGCTCGCCCGGCGCCGCGACCGCGACGTACGGAAGGCCGCTCGCGACGCCGTGCTCGACGACCGGCGCGACCCCCGGGAGCGCCAGCGCCGCCTGCAGCTCGGCCTCCCGGGCGAGGCGCGCGGCGTTGGGGGCGGCGGCGGCGCGGAGCCAGACGGAACGCTGGCCGTCGAGCCAGAATGCCGCTTCGAGACGCCCGCGCTCGGGCGGGGACGCCATGATCGCGATCCGGCCCATGTGGCGCGCCGCGAGCGCCGCGAGCCAGCGCTCCGCTGCGTGGTGGCCGGGCGCCGCGCGCCGCACCTCCTCGAGCGTCGCGCGCGCGCGGTCGTCGACGTGGCGGGCGAGGAGCTGCGCGGCGCGCCGCATGGCGAGGCGGGTGAAGGTCTTGCCGGCGCGCGCCAGGCTCCCCAGCAGCACGCCCGCGGCGCGATCGGCGACCGCCGCCGGGACGCCGGGGTCGAGCGCGAGCTCGAGCATGCGGATGCGCAGCGGCTCGGCGTACCCGCGCAGCACCTGGTCGGGCGCCGCCATCACCTGCTCGAGGCCGAGCGCCAGGCCCTGCGCGTCGGCGGGCGCCGCCCCGTCCGCGTCCTCGCCGCGCAGGCGCCGGTGCACCGACCGGAGCGGCGCGAAGATCGCGGCGACCTCCGGCGGCAGCGCCGCCGCGGCCGCGTCGAAGGCGCCGCGGAACGCGTCGCCGTCGAGGAGGCTGAACAACACCTGCACGCGCTCCTGGCCCCGGAAGGTCTCGGTCAGCACCTGCAGGAGGCGCGCGAGGCGGGTCGCCGAGAGGCTTTCGAAATCGATCCGGCGCACGACCTCCGCGAAGGCGGCGGCGGCCTCGGCGTGCGCGCGCTGCGGCGCGAGCGTCTCGAGGTACGCGAGCAGCACGCCGACGTCGGCGGTGAGCCGGATCGCGCCCGCCAGCATGCGCGCGCGCGCGGCGGCGTTGGACTTGAGCGGCTCGCGGCCGATCGCCGCCTCGATCACGCCGCGATCCACCTTGCCGATGAGATGGCGGCAGACGCCGCGGTCGCTCGGCTCGCGCCGGCCGTTCACGAGGAGGTCCTCGGCGGCGTTCAGCCGCAGCCGGAGCGCGTCCTTGTGCTCGCGGAGGAAGACGAGGTGCTCCCGCATCTCCCGGATCTCCTCGGGAGCGAGGGTCTCGGGCGCCGCCGCCGACTCCGCCGCGAGCCGGCTGACGCTCGGGACCAGCGGCGCGGCCGGCGGTGTCTGGCCACCGTCGCCCACCGGACGTCCGCGCCGGCCGCGGCGACGCCGGCGGCGGCGCGGGGCGCCGTCCGGGGCCTCGGGATCCATCGCCTCCCGGGTTAGCACACCGAGCGCGGCGCGACGACTCGTCCGCCGCGCATCGCCGCGCTCGGCGTGATAGGAGCGCCGCGATGCCTCCACCGCCCGCCGCGCGCTCGCGCGAGAGCTTCCTCCTGCGCGCGGCGGCGCTGCCTGTCCTGCCGGCGAACCTCGCGGGCGCGGTCCTGGTCTACCTCTATTTCAACTTCGTCGATCCCCTCGAGTCCGTGGGCGACGACGGCGCCTACGAGGGGCAGCGGCTCGCCGTCTTCCTGCTCGTCGTGACCGTGATCCTCGCCGGCACCGTCTTCCTGAGCGCGCGCTGGTTCGATCCGCTGGCGCGCTGGCGGCGGTTGCTGCGCGAGGGAGCCGATCCGGCGTCGGTTCCGGCGACGATCCGTCGCCGCGTGCTGAACGCGCCGCTCGCGAACACCATCCTCACGCTGTTGGGATGGACCTTCGCCGGGACCTTCTATCTGGTCTACCTGGGCGCCGTCGCCGATCTGCCGTCGGGCGAGGTCGGCCGCATCACGGCCGCGCTCGTCTTCGTCGCCGGACCCCTCACCGCGGCGTTCGCGTTCCTCGCGAGCGAGCTCTACCTGCGCCGCCAGGTGCCGGTCTTCTTCCCCGACGGCCGCATCGAACGGAGCGGCGTGCTGCGGGTGCCGATCCTCGCCCGGCTCGGCGGCACGTTCGCGGTCACGTCGATCCTGCCGCTCGCGCTCATGATGCTCGTCGACTTCGGGATGCAGGAGCGTCACGGCGCGGCGGCGGGCGAGGTCGGCCTCTTCTGGACGCACCTCGTCCGCGCGCAGGGCTTCATCGCGGTCGTGACCGGCGTCGCGTCGCTCGTGATGGCGTGGCTCGTCGCGCGCTTCATCAACCGGCCCGTGCAGGCGCTGCGTGCCGCGATGGCGCGCGTCGCGGCCGGCGATCTCTCGGTGCGGGCGCCCGTGCGGAGTGCGGACGAGCTCGGCGAGCTCTCGGCGCATTTCAACGCCATGGTCGACGACCTCCGCACCGCCGAGCGGACGCGCGAGATCTTCGGACGCTACGTCAGCCCCGCGGTCGCCCGCGAGGCTCTCGAGCGCGGGGTCGCGCTCGGTGGCGAGATCGTCGTCGCAACCGCGATGTTCGTCGATCTCCGCGGTTTCACGGCGACGTCGCGACGCGCGTCGCCGGTGCGCGTCGTCGAGATGCTCACCGAGTACTACGCGCTCGTCGAGCGCGCCTGCGAGCGCGAGGACGGCGTCATCACGCAGTTCCTCGGCGACGGCGTGGTCGTCGTGTTCGGGCATCCGCTGCAGCCGTTGCCGGGCCATGCGCGTGCCGCCGTGCGCGCCGCCATCACCCTCCAGCGCATGCTCGCCGAGCGGAATGCCGCGACCGACGCCGAGCCGCTCGTCGCCGGGATCGGGATCTGCACCGGCGACATGGTCGCCGGGAACGTCGGCACGGGCGGGCGCGTCACCTACACCATCGTCGGTGACGCCGTGAACCAGGCCGCGCGGCTCCAGGTGATGACCCGCGATCTCCCCGCCTGGGTGCTCATCACGGCGAGCACGCGGGAATCGCTCGGCGCCGATGCGGGCGCGGCGCTTCGGCCTTGCGGTCCGCTCGCGATCAAGGGCCTCGCCGAGCCCGTCGAGATCTGGGCCGTGGACGACGAGCCGACGGGCGATCCCGCGCCGCGCTGACCTCCGTCGTCAGTCGATCGGCGTGCAGACGTCCTTCGTCGGCGGCGTGCGCGCGCACGCCATGCCGTCGGTGACGCCGCTCGAAAGGTATGCGCAGACGTTCCCGACCGCCGCTTGCCGCGCGTCTTCCTCGCGCTCGCCTTCGACGCTGCGGCACTGGGAGCGGCCGTTGTGGGTGATGCACACCTCGCAGCGCACCCCTTGCAGGTGGAAGGTGCGCCACACGACGAGCCCCATGAAGAGGAGGAGCGCGGCGAGCGCGAGGCGGCTGAGCGTGCGGCGGCGCGGCGCGGCCATCTGCGGCACCGTAGTACGCCCCCCCGCGCCCGGCAACGAGACGCCGTGCGGGGAGGATCTCGGTCCCGAGGCGCGACCCCGTGCGCCGCGCCGCGCGCGACCGTTCAGGATCGGATGCGGCGGTAGATGCGCGGCCCGGCCGTGCCGGAGTCGTAGACGAGGCGCCAGCGCTCGGGGTGGGCCAGCACGGCCCGTTCGGCGTAGCGGCGGGCCACGTCGAGAACGTCGAGATCGTCGATCACGACCCAGTCGACCGGAACCTCGCGGAGCTGCCGTTCGGCGCGCTCCGGGTCGGAATCGAACGGGGGGAAGACCGCGCGGGCGCCGCTCAGGAGGTAGAGCCGCTGCGGCGTCGCGGTTGCGACGATGGCGTCGTGCGCCGCGACGGTCTTCAGCCAGGCGAGGCCCTCGTCGTGCAACCGCCAGCGCCGGGAATAGAAGAAGAGCCGCTGCGGCGTCGCGCCGGGAATCGCCGCGACCGGTGTGTGGCGCGCGGAGAAGACGGCGCCGAGGACGACGAGTTCGGCGGCGAGCAGGACGCCCACCGCGGCTCCGGCCGCCGTCTGCAGCGGGCGGCTCGCGACCCGGCTCGAGTTCTCGAGCACGAGCGCGAAGCCGATCGCGGTGAGCGGCGCGAGCGGCATGAGGTAGCGGCCGAACTGCGACGGCCAGGGGGTGAGCGTCATGGCCGCGAGCGACGCGAGCCAGACGAGCGGCGCCAGGCGGATCCCGTCGAGGGCGAGCATCGCGAGGCCGGCGGCGGCGACGAGGCCGAGGAGAGCGCACCCCAGGCGATGGATCGCGAGCGGGCGCGGCGGCGGCGTGGGCGCGCCGGGCGGCGGCGGCTCGCGCAGTAGGAACACCGGGTGGAGCGGACCCTCGGCGCGGACGCCGATGCTCTCGCCGAGCCGGGTCGGCAGGGACAGGGCGTTGGCGGCGACGCGCCGGACGAGGTCGTTCGCGTCGGCGAGGCCGAGCTCCGGCGCGAACGCATCGCGGTACGCCATGTTGGCGGCGTACGGTACGTTGTAGAAGTTGTAGGGGGCGCGCTGATACGCGTAGGCGGGATGGGTGAAGGCGGGCCGCGCCTGCACTTCGGCGAGGTAGGCGTGCCAGACGAGCACCGGCAGCGCCGCGAGCGCCGCGCGCAGCGCGGCTTCGAGGACGCGCCGCGCGAGGAGCGCGTCGACGATCCAGGCGATCAGGAGCGCGCCGCCGCTCGCGCGGAGCAGATACGCCGCGCCGCCGAACAGGGCGGCGCGGCCGCGCCGATCGTCGCGCTCGGCGGCGAGGAGGAAGAGCACGGTCGCGCACGCGAAGGGCAGCTCGGCGAAGAGCGCGTCGGAGAGCCAGAGCAGCTCGAGGTGCAGCACGACGAGCAGGCTCGCGACGAGCGCCCATCCGGGACGGAGCCAGCGGCGCGCGAGGGCGTAGACGGCGAGCGCGTAGACGAGGAAGAGCGCCGCCCACGTGAAGCGCAGCGCCTGGCCGGCGACGGCGGGATCGCGGCTCCCGGTGAGGCGCTGGTGCGCCGCCACGATCATCGGCAGGAGCGGCGGATACTGGACCGCCTCGATCCGTCCGGGCTCGTTCAGGAGCCGGTAGCCGTGGCCGTCGCCGAGCGCGGTGCCGAGCACGTAGTAGACGCCGGCGTCGTAGCGGAGGTCGAGCGGTCCGCGCAGCCGCGGCGCCCACAGCGCCAGCGCCGCGACCACGAGGAGGCCGACGGCGAGTCCGTCGGCGTCGATGCGGGGGAAGCGAGGGCTAGAGCGTGGCGTGGGTAACGTTCCAGGTGATGTCGCCGGGAGTGAGGGGCGTCAGCACCGTCTTCGCGAACGAGCCGTCCCGCCAGCGGTACTGGCGGAGCTCGTGTTGATCCTCGGAAGCGACGTATATCTCGAGTCGTCCGTCGCCGTCGAGGTCGGCGAGGTGGACCGGATGCTCGAAGCCGGACGACTTGGCGTCGATGAGCGTGCGCGTCCACGCGCCGGTCGCGCCTTCGGGCCCCTGCTCGAAGAGCCAGAGCCCCGACGCGAGCGCGCCGGCGACCAGGTCCATCCTGCCGTCGCCGTTCACGTCGCCCGCCTGGATCGCCCGCATCTGCCGGTCGGGAACGGTCGCGACGACGCTGCTCGTGGGCGCGCCGTTCTCGAAGCGGTACGCCTTCACCGTGACCGGACGCACGATCTGGCCGCCCGCTCCGACCGCGCCTTCCCACACCACGTAGAGCTCGGACTGCGCATCGCGATCCATGTCGGCAACCAGGATCTCCTTCGCGTGGGTGTCGCCCGGCGCGTCCACGATCGACTTCTTCCACGCGCCGTCGGGCGCGCGCCGGTACATCGCCACCTCGCCCGGCTGCTCCTGATCGAGCTTGTTCGGTTTGCTCGGCGTGGCGAAGAACTCCGGGAGACCGTCGCCGTCGACGTCGCCGATCTCGATCTCGTGGACGAAGGTGTCGGGCCGGCGGTCGACCTCTTCCACGCGCCACCCGTTGCCCGGGTGGACGATCGCGATCACGCCCTGATCGTGGGTCGCGATCACCAGGTCGTCCGTGCCGTCGCCGTCGACGTCGCCGCGCTCGACGTCGCGGAGGCGATCGAACTTGCCGCCGAACGTGGGGTTCCAGCGCGTGGCTTCGGACCAGACGCCGTCCGCGAAGCGCCAGGTCTTGAGCATCGCCCGGGTGGCGCCGATCGTGAGGAGTCCGCCGTCCCACGGCATCGCCTTGTGGAAGGCGTTGCTGTCGGGATCCTCGACGGCGACCGTCTTCCAGCCGGCGTCGGTGCGGCGGACGATCAGGAGCTTGGCCGGGCCGGGGACGGGCTGCGTCGTGCCATCGGGCTTCTTCACGTCGCGGAACTGGGCCACGGTGAGGAGCAGCGACGGGTACGGTCCGCCGACGAGCGGGTCGCGGCGCGGCGCCGCGACCGGCGCCGCGGGCGCGGATGACGGGCCGGGCGTCCCGACCGTCTCGCCGCCGCGCTCGCACCCGAAGGTCAGGAGGGCGGCCGCCGACAGCACCATGCTCCGCCACCCGATCGTCCGACGCGGCATGCGAGCTGACGTAGGATGGATCATGACGGCTTGCAAAGGGGGGCGCGGGGCGCGAGTGCTGTGCGTTCGTGTACGCCGGGAGGCGCGTTTGTGACGGTCGCCGACGCGCGCGCGCCGGCGGAGGACTCGTCGGATCAAGGAGATGGCGTGCGCGCGGCGCTTGCGGGCGTCGTCGATCGACGGAGGCATGCTCGTTGCTCGCACGGCACGGTATGAACGCGCCCGAGACGCACTCCGATACCGCCGCATCCCTTGCGCCGCGCTCCGCGCTCCGCGAGCTCTTCAATCGTGTCTCCGAGAGCTGCGACCTGCCGCCGCTGCCCGCGGTCGCGGTGCGCGCCATCGCGCTCGCGCGCGACCCGAACGTCGCCGCCGATCAGCTGGTGCGGGTCGTGTCCACGGATGTCGCGCTCGCCGCCCGGGTCGTCTCGATCGCGCGCTCCGTGCGCTACATGCGGCGCGAGCCTCCCCGCACGCTCGACGCCGCGATCCAGACCGTCGGGTTCCAGGCGCTCCGCCGCATCCTCATCGCCGCCTCGGCGCGGGCCGCCTATCGGGCCGACGACGTGACCGCGCAGACCCTCTGGGAGCACGCACTCGCGACCGCGCTCGCCGCCGACGAGCTCGCGCGCCTCGCGGGCGAGCCGCGCGGGGGCGGGTCGTTCATCGCCGGGCTCATGCACGACGTCGGGAAGCTCGTGCTGCACCTCTCCGACAGCCGGCACTACGACGCGCTCGACCACGACGACGAGGCGCGCGAGGCGGAGCGCTTCGGCGTGACGCACTGCCAGGTGGGCGCCTGCCTCGCGGAGCACTGGGGCCTCGAGGACGACGTCGTGTGGGCCATCCTGGCGCACCATCACCCTCCGAAGGAGGCGCCGTTGGCCTGCCGCGTCCTGCTCGCCGACGCGATCGCGTGCCGGATCGGCTATGGCTGTACGCGCAACGGCGAGACGCCGGATGCGATCGATCTCACCTCGACCGTGCCCGTCGAAGAGGTGACGAGCGCGGTGCAGGCGTCGTTCGAGACCGAGCGCACGCTGTTCGCGTAGGGCGGGTCACTCGAACGCGCGCGCGCGCCACCACGGGTAGAACGACGGCATGTCCACGCTCGGCCGGAGCGTGAACTTCGGCGGGCGCTTTTCGAGGAAGGACGCCACGCCCTCGTGCGCGTCGGCCGACCGGCCCATCGCGAAGATCGCGCGCGAGTCGACCTTGTGGGCTTCCATGGGATGGTCGGCGCCGAGCATGCGCCAGAGCATCTGCCGCGAGAGCGCGACCGACATCGCCGACGTGCCCTCGGCCATCTCGCGCGCGAGGCCGCGGGCCGTGTCGAGCACGAGCTCGGGGGGCGTCACGCGGCTCACGAGCCCGGCCGCGAGCGCCTCCTCGGCCGCGAAGACGCGCGCCGTGTAGACCCATTCCGCGGCCCGGCTGATGCCGACCAGGCGCGGCAGGAACCAGCTGCTGCACGCTTCCGGGACGATGCCGCGCTTGGTGAAGACGAAGCCCATGCGCGCGCCGGTGGCGGCGACGCGGACGTCCATCGGCAGCGTCATGGTGATGCCGACGCCGACCGCGGGGCCGTTGATCGCGGCGATCACGGGCTTCTTCGACTCGAAGATGCGGAGCGTGAGGAGACCGCCGCCGTCGCGGTGGGTGTCGATGGTGAGCGGTTTGGCTCCCGCCGAATGATCGAACGCTCCACTTCCACCCGACAGGTCGGCGCCGGCGCAGAACGCGCGCCCGGCGCCCGTGACGATCACGACCCGCACGGCGTCGTCGGCGTCGGCGCGGTCGAAGGCGTCGATCATCTCGTGCATCATGCGCACGGTGAACGCGTTCAGCTTGTCGGGCCGATCGAGCGTGATGGTGAGGAGCGGGCCGTCCACCTCGTAGCGGATCTGTTCGTAGTCCATCGGCGGTGTCTTGCACGGAACGGTCGTCGATGCACGAGAAGCGCGCGCCGGGGCGGGCGGGGTGGGTCGCGCCGGCGCCGCGGAGGAGCGCCTCGCGTCCGCCCCGGATTCCGAAGGAGGGGAATCCCGCCCGCCCGGAATCGTGGGATCGGGAACGGCGGTCGCCGCCGCGGTCGCGAATCGGTAGCGATTTTCCGAGCCCGCGCTCTGGCACGGGCCCTGCTCACGAGGGCAGGAGGCGCCGAAGATGACCGCCGTCGAAGCCCCCGTCGTGAGACCCGGCCATTGCGCGGTGAAACGCCTGCGGATCGCCCGTCGCCGCGTGGCGCGCTGGTTCCGGCGACCCGAGGCCGAGCTGCTCCGTCGCCAGCACCCGGCACCGCATCCGTTTCCGTTCGCCCCGAGCGCGGAGGAGCGGAAGGCGGCGACCGACCGCCGGGACTGATCGCCGCACCGCGACCGGCCATGGACGCGCCGAGCGCCCCGACCGGGCCCGAGATGACTCGCCCGCGGACGGCGCTCGTGCTGTCGGGCGGCGGCGCGCGCGGCGCCTACCAGATCGGCGTGCTGCGCGGTCTCGTCGAGCACGGCTTCCTCGCGGGGGGCGGCGTGTCCATCGACGTGTTCGTCGGGTCGAGCGCGGGATCGATCAACGCGACGACGCTCGCGGCGTGGGCGGACGATCTGGCGACCGGCATCGGCCGGCTGGAACGCGTGTGGAGTGAGATCCGGCCTTCCTCCGTGTACCGGACGGATCTCGGCTCGCTCGGCCGGATCGGCCTGCGCTGGGCGTGGGACCTCTCCTTCGGCGGCGCCACGCGCCGGGCCCAGCCGAAGGCGCTCCTCGACACCGCGCCGCTCCATGCGCTGCTCGCGGAGCACGTGCCGTTCGCGCGCCTCGAGCAGACCCTCGCCTCCGGTCGGCTGGGCGCGCTCGCGCTCGTCGCGACCGATCTCCAGACCGCGAGCGGCGTGGTCTTCCTCTCCGCACCGCCCGGGACGCCGACGTGGCGGCGCCGCCGGTGGCGCATCGAGGCGACCACGATCCGCGTCGAGCACCTGCTCGCGTCGAGCGCGATTCCGATCTTCTTCCCGTCGGTCGAGATCGACGGCCGCTATTTCGGCGACGGCTCGATCCGGAATACCGCCCCGCTGAGTCCGGCCATCAACCTCGGCGCCGACCGCGTGATCGCGATCGGCGTGAGCGGACCGCCGGTGCCCGAGGAGGCGCTCCGGCCCGCGGACGTCCCCTCGGTCGCCCAGGTCGCCGGCGTGCTCCTCGACGCGGTCATGCTCGACGCGATCGAGGTGGACGTCGAGCACAGCGAGCGCGTGAACCGGAGCGTCGTGCGCGTGTCCGGGGACCGGCCCGCCGACGGGTTCCGGCCCGTCGACGTGCTCTGGCTGCGTCCGTCGCAGCGCGTGCGCGAGCTCGCCGCCGAGCTCACCGATCGCATCCCGCCGATCGTGCACTACCTGATGCGCGGCCTCGGCTCCGACGCCGCGGTGAACGAGCTCGCGAGCTATCTCCTCTTCGACCCGTCGTTCTGCGGCGCGCTCATGGAGCTCGGCCGGCAGGACGTCGCCGCCGAGCGGGAGCGGATCGCGGCGTTCTTCGCGCGCTGAGCGGCGCCGGTCCCGGGGCGCAGGCGCGCCGCGCGTTTGACGCTCGCCAGGGCCCGCCGTACTGATCGTCGCTCATGCCGAGGAAGAACGCCGCTTCCGCAAGACGCGCGGCGAGGCGGACCGAGCGGCCCGGCGCGCGCTGCGATCGCCCCGACACGCACGCGGGCCGTCCGAACGAATGAACGCGGCACGTCGTACCGCGCTCGCCGCCGGCGTCTTCGCGGCGCTCCTCGCCGCCTATTCCTCGCCGCGCGCGCCGCTGCCAACCTGGGACGCCTACGCCAACGTCTTCCCCGCGCTCAGTCTCGTGAACGACGGCGACTTCGCGCTCCATCCTGCGGAGATTCCCTTCCTGTTCGACTGGAGTCTGCCGGCGACCGGGCGGCGCCTGCGGGTGCCGGTGTGGGAGCGGATGATCATCGAGGGACGCGCGGTCGAGGATCTCTACCGCGAGGGCAAGCTCCGGCCCGAGGGCTCGCCGTACTACTTCGTCGTCCGCGCGCCGACCGGCGAGTACGTCGGTAGCGAGCCGCCCGGGACGGCGGTCGTGGCGGCGCCGTTCTACGCGTGGATGACGCGGCCGGACACCGCGGCGATCCTCCGCGACGTTCGGCCGCTGCTCGAGAAGAGCAAGCTCGTGGCGTCCGTGCTGATCGCGGCGACCGCGGCGATCCTCTTCCTCACGGCGACGCGCTTCCTCGACCCTCGCCGCGCGCTCCTGGTCGCGGCGATCTTCGGCCTCGGCACCTGCGCCTGGTCGCTCGGGAGCCAGGCGCTCTGGGCGCAGACGGGGATGCAGCCCTTCGTCGCGCTCGGCATCGACCGGTTCCTCCGCGTTCGCGACGGGCGGCGTCACGCGCTGGGCGCGGGTCTCGCCCTCGGGTGCGCGGTCGCGTGCCGTTCGACGAGCCTCCTCGTGCTGGCCGCGATCGGTCTCCACCTCCTCGCGACCGACCGCAAGGCGCTCGCGCTCTGCGTCGCCGGCGGGGTCCCGCCGATCGCGAGCCTCGCCGCGTACAACGTCCGCTACTTCGGCTCGCCGTTCGTCGAGGCCCACACCCTCATGGGTCCGGCCGTCGCGCTTGCCAAGACGGGATCCCGGGACCTCTGGCAGACGCCGCTCTGGGAAGGCGCGCTCGGCCTCCTCGTGAGTCCGGGACGCGGACTCCTCGTCTACTCACCGGTCCTGGCGCTCGCCGTCGTCGGCGCGTGGCGCGTCGCGCGCGGGCGGGCGGACCGCGCTTTCCTGCCGATCGTCGCCGCGGCCGCCGCGATCATGGTGGTGCGATTCAAGTGGTTCGACTGGTGGGGCGGCTACAGCTACGGCTACCGCCCGCTCATGGACGCGATCGTGCCGCTCACCGTCCTGTTGATTCCTGCCCTCGCGGCCGCGCGCCCGACGGCGCTTCGCCGCGCCGCTGTCGCCGCGGCGCTCGCGTGGTCGATCTTCGTGCAATGGGTGGGGACCGCGTACGACAGCGGCAGCTGGGACCGTCACGGCGGATTCGACCTCCGCGTCACCCGCAGCATCGACGAGCCGCGCTGGCGCGAGCGGCTGTGGTCGGTCGGCGAGAATCCGATCGGGTTCTACTGGCGGCACCGCGCCGAGGCGGTCGCGCGCCGCGAGGCGAGCCTCGCGGAGTTCGCGCGGACGCCGTTCGAGGTGCGGCGCCCGACGCCGTAGCGTTCCGGCAGGCGGTCGCCGCACGATCCGACCGCCCGTGCGATCGCCGGCCGGTCCCGGGTCATGCAGGTGCTCGCGGCGCGGTCGTGTTCGCCCCGCTGCGGCCGACTCAGCCGAGGATTTCGGTGACGCGGAAGAACACGCGTGGAAACGCGGCCATGGCGATGCGCCGGCCTCGGACGAGCCGCTGGTGTTCGCGGTACCCGCTTGCCGACGGGCGCCGATACACTTCGATCGCCTTCCCGGGGATGTCGATCAGCCACAGCTCGCGCACGTGCTTGCGGGCGTACAGGCTCGACTTGATGCGACGGTCGTACGAGACGCTCGAGTCCGCGACCTCGATCGCGAGCAGCACGTCGGAGGGGCGCGGGTGTGCACCTTCGTAGTAGTCGCTCCGGAACGCGAGGATCGTGCAATCGGGTTGCGGCTCGGAGAAGTCGTCGAGGATCACGGGATTCTGCACGCTGACGACGACCCGTGACCCGAGCCGCCGGGTGAAGAGCGCGTTCAGACGGTTGACGCCGCCGGTGTGACGGGTGCCGATCGGACACATGTGGAAGACGTCACCCTCGATGAGCTCGACGCGGGAGTCCTCGTGAAAGATCCCGGCCTCGCCCATGCGGTGGTACTCGTCGATCGTGAAGCGGTGCCGGACGGGCATCGTGTCGTCGACGGCTTCGCGAGCAACGGCGCGTGCCATTGCCGAGTTCCTTACCATACTGGTTCGCCTTTCGAGAACACATTTCGTGGTAACCGACGCCGTCGAGACCATGCGCGACGCATGCGAGCGGCGCATCGCTCCGAGTGCCCGTTCGCTTGACCATTCCGCCACGCGCGCGCTACGCCGTCGCGCGTGCGGATGAATGCTGAGGCGAGGCGGAGGCTCTTCGAGACGGTGCGGGATCATCTCGGCATGCACGTGAAGAAGCTGCACGCGCGGATGGGCTGGAAGGTCTTCCGGAAGGGCGCGTCGGTCCGGAATTGCGACGGCAGCTGCTGTCTCAAGGGCAGCGTCGCGTCGTACGCCGAGTACCGGGCCATCATGAAGCACCGGGCGCTGATCGCGCCGTACATGACGTCGCGCGCGCGCGCCAAGCCCGACCGCTGGTTCGAGGCGCGCGTGAAGAGGGATCCCGACTACCTCTGCGAGAAGGCGGTCGCGACCCGCGTGCTCGACGGCGCGTGCGTGTTCCTGCGCGACGACCGCCTGTGCGCCCTCCACGTCGCGGGCGAGAAGGAGCTCGGGACGCCCTTCAAGTTGAAGCCCGCCATCTGCCTGCTGTGGCCGCTCTGCGTCGTCGACGGCGAGCTCGACGTCGGCTACGCCTCCTTCACGCGCCGCACGCAGTGCTGCGCCCCCGTCCGGAAGGGCGACCGCACGATCTACGACGTCATCGGCCCCGACGACGCGTCGATCCGCATGATGGCGCGCAAGGAGAACTCGCGCGGGGGCAGTGGGGAGATGCCGAAGCATCTCCGGCGCTGAGCGGCGCCGTCAGACGTTGAAGCGGAAGTGCAGCACGTCGCCGTCCTGCACCGCGTAGTCCTTGCCCTCGACGCGGAACACGCCGGCGGCGCGGCAGCCGGCCTCGCCCCGGTGGGCGACGAAGTCGGCGTACGACATCACCTCGGCGCGGATGAAGCCGCGCTCGAAGTCGGTGTGGATCACCGAGGCCGCCTTCGGCGCCTTCCAGCCGCGCTCGATCGTCCAGGCGCGCGCTTCCTTCGGCCCGGCCGTGAAGTAGCTCACGAGCCCGAGGACCGCGTAGCCCTCGCGGATCACCTGCTCGATGCCGCTCGACGCGATACCGTAGCTCTGCAGGAACTCGGCGCGTTCGCCGTCGTCGAGCCCGACGAGCTCGGCCTCGACCTTCGCCGAGATCTTGATGACGTGGGCCTGCCGCGGCTCGGCCCAGGCGCGCAGCGCGTCGACGTGGACGTTGTCCTTGGCGAGCGCGCCCTCGTCGACGTTGGCGCAGAAGATGACCGGCTTCGACGTGATGAGCCCGAGCTCCTGGAAGAGCACGGCGCCATGGGCCGAGGCGCGCTCGGGAAACGCGACCGCCGGCAGGCCCTTCTGGAAATGCTCGACGAGCCGCTTCGCGACCTCGAGCTGCGCCGCCGCGTCTTTGTCTCCCTTCGCCTTCTTGGTGAGGCGGTCGATGCGCCCCTCCGCCATCTGGAGATCCGCGAGGGCGAGCTCGGTCTCGATCACCTCGACGTCGCGCACCGGGTTCACCGAGCCGTCGACGTGGACGACGTCGGCGTCGTCGAAGCAGCGCACCACGTGGACGATCGCCGCGGTCTCGCGGATGTGGGCGAGGAACTGGTTGCCGAGCCCCTCGCCGGTCGACGCGCCTTTCACGAGTCCAGCGATGTCGACGAACTCGACGGTCGCCGCAACGATGCGCTCGGGGTCGACGATCGCCGCGAGCTTCGCCAGCCGCTCGTCGGGAACCGGCACGACCGCCTTGTTCGGCTCGATCGTGCAGAAGGGATAGTTCGCGGCTTCCGCATTCTGCGCCCTGGTGAGGGCGTTGAAGAGCGTGGACTTGCCCACGTTCGGAAGGCCAACGATGCCGATGCTCAGTCCCACGGTGGATGCTCCGGAACCGAACTAGGTAGCCCGGACCTCGGCCATCGGCAAGTCGCGCCGCGCACCATGCGCGCCGCGGTCCTCGAAGATCCAGGGGCCGTCGTTCCCGGGAGCTCGCGTCCTCACGGACGATGGCGGACGACGAGACGCGCGAGCTCTCGCGCCGCTCCCGACACGAGGGCGCGGAAGAGCAGGCGTTCCGGCGAGCCGTCGCTGAACGCGCCCGCGATCGCTCGCAAGGTGAACGGGGTGAGGCGGTGTCCCGGTGCGATCGCGAAGATCGGCTCCCAGATCATCGGCTGGGCGCTCGCCTTGAACGCCTCGAGGCCGCGGAAATTGTAGAAGCGGCGGCCGTGGGCGCGGATCCAGTGCAACGCGAGGCGGAGCCACGCCGGTTGACCGTCGAAGATCACGCCCGCCTGCTCGGAGAGCGGCGAGAGGCCGAGGGTCGCGTAGCGGGCGCCGGCATCGTCGAACGCGCGCATGGCGGCGTCGATCAAGAGGTGCGTGGTGCCGTTCGGAGCCGCGCGCCGGCGCGGCCACTGCTCGACGAGCCATCCTTCACGGGCGGGAATAGCGGTCGCGACGAGAAACCCGACGACGTCGTCGCCGCGCTCGGCGACGAAGATCCGCCGGTCGCCGAGGGTGTCGAGGAGGTCGGGCGTGACGAGGAAATGGAGCGGTGGCAGCCCGCGCGTGTCGAGCCACTCCCGGAGCACGCTTCGCAGCGCCTCCGACCTCGCGGCGCGCTCGGGCGACCACTCGCATACCTCGACGCCCTTGTTGCGGGCGCGATTCAGTTGCGCCCGCAGCGACGATTTGTGTCGAACGATCTCCGCCCAGGCACTCGGCTCCCAGCTCGGCTGCGCCCCGATGCGGACGAGCGAGTGGTCGCTGCGGCCGGCGTACGCCTGCTCGAGCCGGCTGCCGGCGCCGAAGAAGACGACGCGCGCGCCGCGGGCGTGCGCGTCGTCCTCGAGCTCGCGCGCGACGGCGGCGAGCCGTTCGGGAACGCAGACCGGGGCGCCGGCGATGATCCACACCCGTGCGAACGCCGCGTAGCCGGCGACGGCGTCGCGGGCGCTCGAGAACCACAGGCGCATCCCCGGATTGAGGATCTGGTAGGCGACGGCGTTCCAGCCGTGGCGCATGACCAGCGTCCTCGCGGCGATCCACGAGTCGTCAGGAGGCAATGTCCGCCGAGGAGCGGACACGCCGCGGGTTACCCCTTGCTCCCGAAGAGCCCCGCCATGAGCTTCGGGACGTTGGCGCCCGCGCTCGGGTACTCCTGCGCGTCCGTGAGGTCGGCGATCTTCGGGAAGCTCGCCGCGATCTGCTCGACGCTCGGGATCGCGTCGATGCCGAGGGTGACGCCGGGGCTCTCGACCATCGCGGCGCGCGCGTAGTGTCCGCCGCCGGCGGTGAAGATGCCGCCGGTGAAGGTGTTCTCCTCGCTGCAGAGATACGCGACCATCGCCGACACGAACTCGGGCTTGAGCTTCTCCATCGTGGCTTCGTCCATCACCGTCCCCATGAGGCGACTCTTCGCGATCGGCGCGATGGTGTTGGCGAGGACGCCGAACTTCTGCCCTTCCAGCTTCACCGTGTTCATGAGGCCGACGATGCCGAGCTTCGCCGCCGAGTAGTTGGCCTGACCGAAGTTGCCGTAGAGGCCGGCGGCGGAGGTGGTGAAGATCACGCGGCCGTAGCCGTTCTGGCGCATGGCGGGGAGCGCGGCGCGCGTCACGTAGTAGCTGCCGTTCAGGTGCACCTCGAGGACGCGTGTCCACTCCTCCGGCGTCATCTTCGCGATGCTCTTGTCGCGAAGGATGCCGGCGTTGTTGACGACGATGTCGAGGCGGCCGAAGGCTTCGACGGCGGCGGCGATCATCTTCTCGCCGCCCTCCCAGGTGTCGACCGAGTCGTAGTTGGCGACGGCGTCGCCGCCCATGGCCTTGATCTCGGTCACGACCCGATCCGCCATCGTCGTGCCGCTGCCGGTGCCGTCGGTGTTGCCGCCGAGGTCGTTCACGACCACCTTGGCGCCGCGGGCGCCGAACAGGAGGGCGTGGGAGCGGCCGAGGCCGCCGCCCGCGCCGGTCACCAGGGCGACACGCCCGTCGAATCGAATCTCGCTCATCGTTCGGATCCTTTCAGTGAGGGAACGTCGTCCGGGCGTTCTTCGCGAAGGAGGCTCTCGCCAAGCACCGGCTTCGTCGGCTTCGCGCGGAGGAGGCGTAGTGCAGATGGCGGGCGCTGGCAACCTCGCTCCCCGCGGAGGGTCTCGCCCGTTCGGACGGCGCGCGACGCCCGCCGTCCGCGGGCGGGCGCTCGGGCCCGTCGTGGTGTAGGGTGCCGAGCCATCGTGCTCGAGACCGCCACCCCCGTCATCGTCGGCGTCGGACAGTTCGCGGAGGCGCCGGGGCTGCCGGGCTACGGCGCCCGCGGGCCGGTCGAGATCGCCGCCGAGGCGGCGCGCGCCGCGCTCGCCGACGCGCGGGCGCCGCGCCCGCTCGCCGCCGAGATCGACGTCGTCGCGACGACCCGCACGTTCCACGATTCGGTGCCGATCCTCGCCTCGCCGTTCGGTACGTCGAACAACTTTCCGCGCGCGATCGCCGCGCGCGTCGGCGCCGCGCCGCGCCGCGCGATCTGGGAGGACGCGGGCGGTAATACGCCGCAGGACCTCGTGAGCGAGATGAGCGAGCTGTTGCACGCCGGCGGGGCGCGGATGGTGCTGCTGGCGGGCGGCGAGGCGGTTTCGACCGCGCGCCATCTCCAGACGACGGGAGGGCGCGCCGCCTGGTCCGAGACGATCGACGGCGACGTCGAGGATCGGCTCGGCGACATCGCGAAGATGGTCTCCGAGGCCGAGATCCGCCACCGCATCTACACGCCGGCGCCGAGCTACGCGCTCGCCGAGCACGCGCGGCGCGGCCGGCTCGGTCTCGGGCGCGCGGCGTACGCGCGCGCCATGGGCGAGCTCTTCGCGCCCTTCACCGCCGTCGCCGCCCGCAACCCGCACGCGGC
>WBZR01001210.1_pt1 | contig 34056 bp, 28 predicted proteins | sample 5204231 | NCBI WGS metagenome assembly WBZR01 (sample SAMN12412403, study PRJNA552823) | activated sludge metagenome | isolation source: activated sludge from anammox sidestream of wastewater treatment plant... | place: USA: Virginia | collected 2017-08 | reverse complement strand
ATCAGTCGTTATGTCCAGTGCGTAGACATCGCCACCGAAGTCCCCGAAGTACGCGATGCCGTCCTTCACCGCCGGCCGCGTCCAGACCCAGTCGCTCGTCGCGAAATCACCCTTCTCATCGCCCGAAGCGCTATCGACCAGGTAGACGTGCTTGTTGAGGCTGGGGACGAAAAGCCGGCCATCTTCGAGCAGATCCATCTCCGCGATGGCGCCGGTCGTGTGGAACTTCCATTTCTCCGAGCGGTCGGCAACCCCAAGCGCCCGCAGGTTGCCGCCCATATCCGCCACGTAGAGCGTGTCGCCCTTCATAATGGGCGTCGCCCAGAATCCATCCCCATAGGCCAGCCCGCCCTTCGGCCAGCCGCTGGCCGTAGAACCATCGCTCTTGTTGATCCCATAGAGGTGCCCGTCGGTCGTCCCAAATACGAGCAGATCGCCGTTCACGGCGGCTCCGCCCACCACGTTCCCCGAGATATCCCCCGGTTTCACGCGCCACCTCGGCACTCCCGTGGCCTTGTTGAGGGCAAACACCCCACCCGAGTACGACGTCAGGTAGATGCTGTCCCCCTCAACGACCGGTTCCCCGTAGACCCCCTGCAGTTTGAACCCCGACTGGTCCTTGTTGTTCTTGTCGGGGAACGACCAGGCGATGGTTGTCCCGGCGTCCGTTGGCGCGGGAGCACTCGCCAGGCGGTCGTGAGAGGCGAGGAAGTAAATCGTCTCACCCTCGAAGACGGGCGCAGCCCACCCCGAGGGGTTCTCGGTGGAGACGCAGGCCGTCGCGAAGAGTGCGAGGAAAAGAACGAGAGGCGCCGCGGCGAGGGCGCGAGGGAACTTCACGAAGGGCATGGTACCAGCGCCCCGATTATGGCATAGGCACATGCCCCGCCCAGGCGTTGCACGTGAAACAGAGAACATATGTTCTTGTTCGCTACACCGACTTCGCAGTGTTTCACGTGAAACACCCAGCTTGAACAGTACGGCTGCCGTCACTCCGTCTCCTACGGCCTGGAGCATCACCGCGCTGTTTCACGTGAAACACTCCGGGAGAGGGGTGTCACAGCATCTTGCTGGTATCCCTTCTCTCGACGCGATTCGAGGCGGTCGTCACTAACCGTCCCCGTGAAACCTTCTCCACGCCCACCCTCTCCCCCGCCGGACCTCCTATCCGATCAATTACCAGGGGCCCTCGTCTCCACTGTCTCCGCTTCTTGTCACCGCGACCAGCCGCTCGAACACCGCTACCCCGGCTCGCGTCCACCAGCGGGTTGAATGTTTCACGTGAAACGCCGCCTTCATCCCCACACACTGCCGTCCTTGGCCCCCACCAACGCCCATGGAACCAGACACTCTCTTTTTGCTGCCCCACAGACTCCCTTCCCCGCTCGCTCGCCTAAACCGCCACCCACCACACCCTCTCAGGGAACCGGGTCGTATCCAGACCCACCACCCGGCCCCGGCCGGCACCGCCCCAACCGCCGAACACCCAACCACCCGCCCCTCAAGACCCCATAACGCTCAATCGCCTCGTACGTGTACCGTGAGCACGTCGGCTCGAACCGGCAGGCCCCCGGCATCACACGCGACAACGTCGCCTGGTAGCCCTGAATCAGCCGCAACACCACCCACTTCACGACTCTCCCTCCAGCAACCCGCCCTTTCGCAACGCTCGAACCAGCGCCAACCGCAACTCGGCTGACGAAGCGGTTATCGCACTGCCGCGTGCTGTCACCACGACATCGAACGCCCCGACACCATCAACGCCCCGCGCACACTCGCGCAGACGTCGCTTCGCCCGGTTTCGCACAACTGCTCGCTTCGAAAGCCGCTTGCCCACCGCGAAACCCCACCTCGGATGCCCGCTCTCGTTGGGCAAATAGCGCACAACAACGAGGGGACCGCTCACCACGGTCCCCTCGCTATACACAGTGTCGAATTCCGCGCCTTTGCGCAGCCGATACTCGCGCCGCATGGCGCACCGTCCTAGACGACGGTCAGCCGCTTCCGGCCACGTGCCCGGCGCGCCTTCAGGATGAGCCGGCCACCCTTGGTGCTCATTCGCTTCAGGAATCCGTGCTCGCGCTTCCGCGGGATCGAATGGGGCTGGTACGTGCGCTTCGTCGCCACGGCAGCTACTCCTTGTTCTTCAATGACGTGAAGGACCATCCTCGCAGATCACCGCGTTATGGTCGAAATCCGCCAGCCACCCACCTCATCCGGCGTACGCAGCCAGGTATCGAGCATAATGCTCCATGACCTTTTCGACATAATCATGCGTCTCCGGGATATCGATCGCCTCGGCCGTCGTTGGCCCATCTGCCCCTGCCCCCGCACGATCCGCCCACCTTGCCGCGTTGCCAGGCCCCGCGTTGTATGCCCCCAACGCCAGGTACGCGTCCCCATACCGGGCGAGTTGCCCCCCAAGGTAGAACGCACCAAACCTCAGGCTCACGGCCGGCCGAAAGAGATCATCCGCCACGAAGTGCTCTACGCCCAGGGCCTCCGCGATACTCGCTCCCGTCGGTGGAATCACCTGCGTCAGCCCAAGCGCACCCGCGTGCGACCCGGCAGCCGGGTCCCAGTAACTCTCCTGCCGCACCATCGCCGCCAGGAAAAGCGGGTCCAGCCCATATTCGTGGGCTTCAGCATCTACTTGCGCGACATAATCTACTGGATAGGCAACCCGCAGCAGATCCCTCGGCACGAGCTCCCACGGTACGCCCAATACCCCCTCCAATCGGGCAGCAAGCTGCGCCGCCACATCCACCATCCCCAGCGAACGCGCCTCGCGCGCCAGCTCGAGCACACGCCACGGTCCCGCACCCCGCGCAGCCTCGTTCAGCGCGGCCGCCGCCTCTTCCCTCAGTCCAACCGCCAGCAGGTCCGCCGCCGCGGTCGGCCCTGTACCGGGCAGCGTTCCCGGAACAATCCCGTTGAGCCACGATTCGAGCCCGGCCCAGTCAACATCCGTCACGAGTCTCCGCGCACGAAACGAGACATCCAGTGCGGGTCGTTCCCCGATTCGGCGCGCGGCCTCCGTCCCGTAAAATCCCAGCGGGTCCGCGCTGTAGGCAGCAGCGAAATCCGCCTTCGCAGCTTCGCCTCTTCCTAGCTCCTCCTCTGCTCGTCCCTTCCAGTACAGCAGCCTGGCGTCCCTCACCCCGGCAATGCCGCTCCATCCCTCCACCGCACCCGCAGCATCGCCCGCCTGCAGAAGCGCATACCCCGCCCGGAACGCCGCCTCGCCGGTGAACTCCCCAGCAGGGCCGTTCGCTACCAGCTCCCGGTAGCGCGCGGCCGCACTTCGCTCATCTCCCGTCCCTTCCATCACGCGGGCTGCCCAGTACTTCGCACGATGAACATACGGCGAGTTCGCCCCCGTACCGGCCGCCGCGTCGTACCACGCAATCGCCAGCCGCGCCTCGCCCTCATCCTCGAACGCCGCCCCAAGATAGAACGCCCGAAATGCAAGCGCCTCCGCCGATATTCCCGGCTCCGTCACCGCCTTCTCCAGCACCGCCTGCGCCTCCGCGTACGCCCCCCACCGGTACTGCACCAGTCCCGCCTGACCCGCATCGACAGCTATCCCCGCCGCCTGCAGGGCCTCCAATGCCGGGTACGCTGCCGGCGACCCCGCTGAACCGTTGACGATCGCCTCGAGTTGCCTCACGAACGTGCCCTGGTCACCTGCCCGGCGGGACACCATCGCGAGCTCGAGCCGGTCTCCAGCGTCCCCCGACAGCACAACCAGCCGCGCCAGCCACCGCGCGAGCGCCGTATCGTCGCCAGCCGCTCGCGCCGCTGCCGCCCGATCCCTGGCAATCGTTTCGTCGAACCCGGCAGGCAGGTTCGGGAGAGCCGTCAGCCGTTCCCACTGCGCCTCCGCTCCCGGGTCTCCCCCCGCCGAAAGTGCCCGTGCATAGGCCAGCACGACATAAGGTTGCAGCGCGTCATTCGTACCCTTCAACGCCTCCACCCGAAGTGCCTCCGCCGCAGAACCAAACGCATTCGAATCGAGCAGCCGGACGCCAAGCAGGTACGCGCTCCTTCGCGCCGTCACGCTCCCGGCGGGGGCCGTACCCACCGCCTCCTTGAGCAGCGCCACACCCCTTGCACTGTCACCCGCCTGGTAGCGGGCCACGCTCGCCCCCAGGGCCGCAGCCGCCTTCACCTCGGGGTCCCGGGCGCCGTTCGCTATCGCCTCGTATCCGCTCGCAGCCTCCTCGAGGCGGCCCTCGCGGAGCAGCTTCGCTGCCGTCGCCAGCGCTTCCGGTGATTCCCCAAAGGGCGTCGGCATCGAAACGCTCGTCGCTGTCGCCGTCCACGCCGCGGTTGCGACAGCCGTCGAGGGGCTGCTCTCCCCTCCACCCCCCGACTTCGACCCCGAACCACCGCCACACCCGGCAACAGGCACCACAACAACGCACATCACCACGATCGCCGCACGCAACGCATCGCCCGGCCCCGGGCGGTTGCCCTTGGATGCCACGAACCCGATGCTAGGTTTTCACGACGACGCGCGTCAAAACATATGCGAGCGATATCGGAAAGACAGGCGAACCTCATGCCCACCGCCACATCGACGCCCGCGAAACCTCTCGGCTCACTCCGCGACCTAACCACCAGCCGCAACGCCTGGATCGAAATCGACCTCGACGCCCTCGACCATAACGTCGCTACCATGCGCTCGCTCGTCGGCCCCGGCATCGAACTCATCGCCGTCGTCAAGGCGAACGCCTACGGCGCTGGCGCCGAAGTCCTGGCCCCCGCGCTCGAGGCGGCCGGTGTCGAACGCTTTGCCGTCGTCTGGCCCGCCGAGGCATTGAATCTCCGCGCAGCCGGCGTCACCCGCCCCATCCTCGTCCTTGGCCATGCTTTCCCGGCCGATGCACCAGCAGCCATCGCCGCGAATATCACCCTCACATGTCACTCCCTGGCCCTCGGGCACGCCATCTCCGAAGCTGCCCTCGCCCGCGGCACCACCGCGACTGTCCATATCAAGGTCGATACCGGCCTCCACCGCTTCGGCGTCAACCTCGACCAGGCGGTCGCTCTCGCTCAAGCCCTCCGCTCGATGCCCGGCCTCGATGTCGAGGGCCTCACGACCCATATGGCCAACGCCGACGAGCCCGATGATTCCTTCTCAGAACTCCAGGACCAACGCTTCGCCCACATCGCCGAGCTCCTCCCCTGGATCCGCTACCGCCATACCGCCAACTCGGCGACCGCCCTCCGGCGCGATGAGTTCCGCTACGATGGCGTCCGCCTCGGCCTCGCCCTCCACGGGATACAGCCAGCGAACACCCCTCCCGCCGGCCTGCGCCCCATCCTCTCCGTCCGTGCGCGAGTCGCCCGCGTCAGCGACGTCCCGCCCGGCGAGGGCGTGAGCTACGGCCTTCGCTGGCACCCCCGCGACCCCGCCCGGGTGGCGCTCGTACCCGTTGGCTACGGCGATGGCTGGCGCCGATCACTGGGAAACGAAGGCCATGTACTCATCGCTGGCCGCCGCTGCCCCATGGTTGGCACCCTCTGCATGGACCAGTTCATCGCCGACGTCACGGCCCTACCCTCCGTCAGCGAAGGCGACGAGATCACCCTCCTCGGCCGCCAGGGAGACGATGAACTCTCCGCGACTGAGGTCGCAGCCGTCGCCGGCACGATCCCCTGGGATATCTTCGCCTCCCTCCAGGCGCGGTTGCCACGCATCTATCACCGCCATCACGAGGTCACAGCAGTCATCGGCCCCTGACTACAGCCCTCCGAACATGCCGGAACCCCGCCTCCGAAGGCTGTTATGCCACTGCAATACCCCCCGCACCCGATTACCTGTCCCCAATGCCCATCCCTCCCGAGAATCAATCACAGTCCGGAAATGGGAGCCTGGTCGTGCCGGATAGCCCCGAGGCCCGCGTGCCTCCTACCTCTGCAACTCCACCACCCGAACCCTCCATCACTGGCCGGGCACTCGCCGTCGACCCCGACGCCGGCGTCCGGCGCGTCATCGCCCTCGTCCTCGAAGAGCTCGGCTTCGTCACCCATGCTGTCGCCGACGCCGAAAGCGCCCTCGAGCTCCTGCCGACCCTCAATCCCCACCTCGTTATCACCGAGGTGCGCCTCCCCGGCATGAGCGGGCCCGACCTGGTGCGGGCGATCCGCGCGCTGCCCCACAAGGCCCCCCACATCCTCCTCATGAGCGCCTATCCCCGTCCCGGGCACTCCGGCGAAACCGTCTTCATGCCGAAGCCGCTCCACTTCGAGCGCCTCCTCCAGGTCGCCCGCGATGCCCTGTCCGGCTAAGCCCGCGCCGTTCTCTCCACCACACGAGAAAGGGGCGCTCCTCCAAAGAAGAGCGCCCCGTCCTGTTCGTGCCTCAGCTCACCCGGTCAACCCGCGGGGCGAGTTACCAGCGCCGGTCGCGGCCACCACCGCCACCGCCACCGCGGCTCCCGCCACCACCATAGCCGCCACGGCCACCGCCGCCGCCGCCATAACCACCACCGCCGCCACCGCCACCGTAGCCACCGCTGCGGCCGCCACCACCATACCCGCCACCACCAGCCGGGCGGCTCGACGGAGTGAAGCAGTCGTTGCAGTAGACCGGGCGGTCACCACGTGGTTCGAACGGGACCCGCGCCTCGCGCCCGCAGGACGCACAGGTTGCGGTGAACATCTCGCGGGCAGGCCCGCGGTTCCCGCCGCCCGATTCGCCCTTGCGGGCAGAGCGGCAGTTAGGGCAACGGCGAGGTTCATTCGTGAACCCCTTCGAAGCATGGAATTCCTGCTCCCCGGCGGTGAATGTGAATTCAGCGCCACAATCGGAGCAGATCAGGGTTTTGTCGGTGTACGGCACTCGACGACCTCCAAACATTTCTAGGATTCCGCGGTCTTTCGAGCACCAGGTGGGAACGTGGACAGATTGAACGTGGAGAACCTGTCCTCAGAGTACGGCCAATAGGGCTTCGTTGAATAGCCTGCACCGGTAAATCTCACTTCGTTTGCGAATCACCCCCCACCCCCGCCACCACCGCCGTGCCCCAACCGGCCAATCCGGTACCGGCCGTTCCCTCCTTCCGTTCCGCCTTTTCTTCCCCTAAACTCAGGAAAGAGCCCCTTTAGCACTCCCCCGTGGCGAGTGCTAATATGCCTCCATAGGGTTGATAATGGTGTTGTCAGACCGCCGCGCGCGCATCCTTGCCCTCATCGTCGAGGACTTCGTCGATTCGGCCCAGCCGATCGGCTCGCAGGCACTTGTCGGCCGCCATGCACTCTCCCTCTCCAGTGCAACCGTCCGCAACGAGATGGCAGCGCTCGAAGAAGAAGGCATGATCACCCACCCTCATACCTCCGCCGGCCGAATCCCCAGCCACCGCGGCTACCGCTACTACGTCTCGTCCCTCATGGGCGAACGCGGCCTCCCCAAGCAGGACCAACTCAAGATCCTCCACCAGTTCCACCAGAGCGCCCGCGAACTCGAAAACTGGACATCCCTCGCCGCGAGCGTCCTGGCCCAATCACTCGGTAACGTCGCACTCGTCACTCAGCCACGCATCGCCGAGGTTCGCCTCAAGCAACTCCAGCTTGTCGAGCTCACCGAAAATCGCGCACTCCTCATCGCCGTCACCATGGATGGCGTGGCCCACCAGCAGATCGTCGAGTTCCCAGCCCCCGCACACCAGGAACACCTCTCACGCCTCGCCACTCGCCTCAACGCCGACCTCGCCGGCACAACCGCCTCCGACCTTCCCCATCGTGACCTCCCGGAGCCACCCGGCCCGCTCGAACGCACCGTCGTCGCCGCGCTCACCGACATCCTCCTGCGCGAACAGGAACGCACACTCGAAGCCCCCATCGTCGAAGGCGTGCGCGACATGCTCCGCCAGCCCGAGTTTGGCCACTCCGACCGCATGCTCGACACCCTCGAAGCTGTCGACGAGCGCCGCCTCGGTGAAGCGATTCCCTCCGACGCCGTCGCCGCGGGCGGCCTCGCCATCGTCATCGGCGATGAGAACCGCGAGGGTCCCTACCAGGACATGAGCTTCGTCCTCGCCCGCTACGGCCCCCAGGAAAGCGGCGGCGTCCTCGGTGTTCTCGGCCCCACACGTATGGCCTATGCCGATGCCGTCGCCCACGTCCGCTACGTCAGCGAGTTGCTCACCGAGCTCATGCGGAGGCTCTACACCGACGACTAACCACCCACAATTGATCGGCGTAGCCACGTCGTGGCTACTCCCGCCCCGCCTGCACATCCCCGCCTCTCGCAGGTCCCCCATCGGGGCTCACCCTGCGAGAGAGACCACCCGCCTGGAGGCCCTATGACAGCACACGATGAAGACGAACGAACCGCCGACCGCCGCTCGAGCGCATCGATGAACGACGGGCAGACCCCCGAAGGCAGCCAAACAGCCGCCGCCGGCGACACCGCAACCACCCTTGCCGACGCGCTCGAGAAAGCCGACAACTACTACCGTAACTGGCAGCGAGCCGCCGCGGACTTCGCCAACTACAAGAAGCGCGTCGAGCAGGAGCGTGCCGAAAATGCCCGCCTCATCAAGGCAGCCCTGATCATCAATCTCCTCCCTATCTACGACGACATGGATCGGGCAACGGGCACACTCGATACCGACCTCGAAAGCCTCAACTGGGTGCAGGGCATCCTCGCCATCCAGCAGAAGTTCGCACGCCTCCTCGAGGCGCTCGATGTCCGCGAAATTCCCGCCGCGGGCGAGCCCTTCGACCCCCAGGTCCACGAGGCCGTCGCCCGCCAACCGGGCGAGGAAGGCAAGATCCTCCACGTCGCCCAGAAGGGCTACCTCCTCAGCGATAAGGTCATCCGCCCCGCGATGGTCATCGTCGGCGACGGCACACCCGGCGGCTGACGCGGCGCCCCGCCTTCCCCGTCAACAACCTCGATAGTCAAGGGCACTGGAGCCCGGGAGAATCTCAAGAATGGCTAAAGTCATCGGTATCGACCTCGGCACGACGAACAGCTGCGTGGCCGTCATGGAAGGCGGCGAACCAACCGTCATTCCCAACGCCGAAGGCGCCCGCACCACACCCTCCGTCGTCGCCATCACCAAGACGGGTGAGCGCCTCGTCGGCCAGGTCGCCAAGCGCCAGGCCGTCACCAACCCCGAAAACACCATCTTCAGCATCAAGCGCTTCATGGGCCGCAAAGCCAACGACCCCGAAGTCGAGCGCGATGTCAAGCTCGTCCCCTACAACGTCACCGCCTCCGCCAACGGCGACGCCGCCGTCCTCATGGGTGGCAAGACCCACACACCACCCGAAATCAGCGCCATGATCCTCCAGAAGCTCAAGGCCGACGCCGAGGCATACCTCGGCGAAACCGTCACCGAGGCCGTCATCACCGTCCCCGCCTACTTCAACGATGCCCAGCGCCAGGCCACCAAGGACGCCGGCCGCATCGCCGGCCTCGAAGTCCTCCGCATCATCAACGAGCCCACCGCCGCATCCCTCGCCTACGGCCTCGATAAGAAGCACGACGAGGTCATCGCCGTCTACGACCTCGGCGGCGGCACCTTCGATATCTCCATCCTCGAACTCGGCGAAGGCACCTTCCAGGTCCTCAGCACCAACGGCGATACCCACCTCGGCGGCGACGACTTCGACCAGCGCATCATCGACTGGCTCATCGACGAGTTCAAAAAGGCCGAGGGAATCGACCTCCGCCAGGACCGCCAGGCCCTCCAGCGCCTCAAGGCCGAAGCCGAAAAAGCCAAGATTGAACTCTCCAGCGCCCAGTCCACCGATGTGAACCTCCCGTTCATCACCGCCGACGCCAGCGGCCCCAAGCACCTCAACATCACGCTCTCCCGCGCCAAGCTCGAACAACTCGTCGGCGACCTCCTCACCGCCACCCTCGAACCCGTCAAAAAGGCCCTCTCCGACGCTGGCAAGAGCGCCAACCAGATCGACGAGATCGTCCTCGTCGGCGGCCAGACGCGCATGCCGTCGGTCCAGAAACTCGTCGGCGATTTCTTCGGCAAGGAACCCCACAAGGGCGTCAACCCCGATGAAGTCGTCGCTATCGGCGCCGCCGTCCAGGCGGGCGTCCTCAAGGGCGAAGTCAAGGACGTCCTCCTCCTCGACGTCACCCCCCTGACCCTCGGCATCGAGACCCTCGGCGGTGTCGCCACGCCCATCATCCCCCGCAACACCACCATCCCCACCGCCAAGAGCCAGGTCTTCAGCACCGCCGCCGATAACCAGCCAAGCGTCGAAATCCACGTCCTCCAGGGCGAGCGCCCGATGGCCACCGATAACAAATCCCTCGGCCGCTTCATCCTCGATGGCATCCTCCCCGCCCCCCGCGGCATCCCCCAGGTCGAAGTCACCTTCGATATCGATGCCAACGGCATCGTCAACGTCTCCGCGAAGGACAAGGGCAGCGGCCGCGAACAGAAGATCACCATCCAGGCCTCGAGCGGCCTCTCCAAGGATGAGATCGACCGCATGCAGCGCGAAGCCGAACTCCACGCCGACGAAGACCGCCGAAAGCGCGACGCTATCGAGACCAAGAACATGGCCGATACGGCCGCCTACCAGGCCGAAAAAACCCTCCGCGACAACGCCGACAAGATCGATGCCAGCCTCAAGACCGAAGTCGAAGAGAAGGTCAAGGACGTCCGCACCGCCATCGACGCCGGCGACGCCGACGCCATGCGTACTGCGCTCGACGCCCTGAACATCTCGATGTCGAAGATCGGCGAAGCCGTCTACGGCGCCGCGAGCGCCGGCGCCTCGCCCGATGGCGCGGCCCCCGGAGCCGGTGAAGCCCCGCACCAGGACGAAGGCACCGTCGAAGGCGAGTTCCGCGAAGTCTGATCCCGGCACCCGTTCCCAGGCACCGAAGAAGGGGCGCCCCGTTGGGCGCCCCTTTTTCACACCCCCTCGCAGCCAGGTGCCGAACGACAGCGAGGGCACCCCACCGGAACTCTGCCTGTTCTCGCGAAACCCGCCAACCGCTCCCCCGCTACGAATCCAGCCTCTCGAACACCACATCCGCCATCCCCGCAAAACGCCTCCGCATCACCTCGATCGCCTCCGGGTTGTCATCGGCCAGGAGAAACCGGCGCCCAAGCTCTGCCGCCGCCGCACCCGTCGTCCCGCTCCCTGCAAAGAAGTCCAGCACCAGGTCCCCCCGGTTCGAACTCGCCTGCACGATGCGCCGCAGAATCCCCAGCGGCTTCTGTGTTGGATACCCCGTCTTCTCTCGTCCGTTCGTCGGAACGATCGTGTGCCACCATGTGTCCGTCGGCGTCTTTCCCCGCGCCGCCTTCTCCGGGCCAACGAGCCCCGGCGAAAGATACGGGATCCGCTCGATCTCCTCGTAGTTGAACGTGTACCGCCCCGCATCCTTCACATAGACAAGGATCGTGTCGTGTTTCGGCGGCCAGCGCTTCTTCGTCCGCGCTCCATAGTCGTAGGCCCAGACCACCTCGTTCAGGAAACACCTCCGCCCGAAAATGCCATCGAGAAGCACCTTGCAGTAGTGCGCCTCACGGTAGTCGATGTGAAAGTACAGGGTCCCGTCAGCCGCCAGCACCCGGTACGCCTCGCACAGCCGCGGCTCCAGGAACGCCAGGTAATCGTCGAACGAATCCTCGTACGCCCGGCTCCCCAGCCACGTCGTGCGGTACCGGTTGCCGCCGAACCCCGTCCGGTCACCATCCTCATCGCGAACAGTCCGGAGCTGCTCCCGCCGCTGCTCCTTCCCCGTGTTGAACGGCGGGTCGATGTACACCAGGTTCGCCATCCCGTCCGGCAGGCTGCGCAACAGCGCAAGGTTCTCGGCCAATACCACCCGATTCATCGCTTGCAGCGTATCCGCACCCGCCGCACACCGCATGTCCCGCTACTCCGCTACCATCACCCCGTGACTCGCGAAGAGCCGATCGTCCGCCCAACCGCACGGGTCATCCTCCTTGACCCCAATGACCGCGTCCTCCTCTTTCGCGTCTATGACGAACGCCTCCCCGCTCCCAGGCCGTTTTGGATTACACCCGGCGGCGGCCTCGAAGCCGGCGAAGACTACGTCACCTGTATCCACCGCGAAATCATCGAGGAGACCGGGATCCCCAGCGTCGAACTCGGGCCCTGCGTCTGGCTCCGGACTCACGCCTGGCCATGGGTCGATGGCCGTTGGTTCCAATCCATCGAACACTACTTCCTTGCCCGCACTCCCCACACCAACGTCGTACGCGATGGACACACCGCCGAAGAACGCCAGTTCCTCGGCCAGCACCGCTGGTTCAGTCTCGCCGAGCTCCGAACCCATCACGAGCCCCTCGTCCCCGCCGCGTTTCCCACACTCCTCGAACCGCTCCTCCAGGGCCTCATCCCGCCCGGCCCAATCACCGTCGGCGATTAACTCCTGTCCCACCCTCGCCTTCGCGGGCTCAAAGCTCGCCTGCACCGTATCCTGTCCGCCGTGCACACCTGGTCGCTCGTCGATGGCACCTGGCGCGAAGGCGATCTCGATGGCGCAACGCTGCGTTGGTTCGACCTTGGCCGCGAGGATGCCGGCGCTCTCCACGACCTCGCCCGCCGCTACAACCTCCACCCCCTCGCCATCGAAGACTGCCTCGCTACCATGATGCACGCCCCCAAGATCGACGACTTCGGGACCACCCTCTTCATCGTCCTCCAGGAACTCGAACCCGGCATCGAAGGGCCCGTGCCCGAAGAACTCGACATCTTCGTCGGCCACGACTTCTGCATCTCCTACAGCGACTCCCCCGAACCCGGCCATGCCGCGACCAGCCTCCGCGCGGCACTCCGTAACCAGATCGCCATCCGCCCCGGCGCCGATGGAATCGCCTACGAACTCGCCGACCGCGCCGTCGACAACATCCTTCCCCAGGTCCACGCCCTCGCCGAGCACCTCGAATCCCTCCAGGACACCGTCCTCGCCGGCACCAGCGATAGCCGGGTCAACCGCGAGGTCCTCGAACTCCGTGCACGCGCCGGCCGCATCCGCCGTGTCCTCGCCTCAGAACTCGGCGTCGTCCAGCGCCTCAGCCGCGGCGAGTTCTCCGAGATCGCCGAATCCAACCGCATCTACTTCCGCGACGTCTACGACCACCTCGTCCGCATCGACCTTGGCCTCGAAGAACTCCGCGAAGACGCCGAGGTTGCCCTCAGCACCTACCTCAGCGCCTTCAATAACCGCATCAGCGAGGTCATGAAGGTTCTCGCCGTCGTCGGCGCCCTCGCCCTCCCCGCCTCGGTCATCGCCGGCATCTTCGGTACCAACTTCGATAACGTCCCCGGCCTGCACAGCAACTGGGGCTTCCTCGGCATGATCGCGTCGATGACCGGCCTTGCCGTGGGCATGGCCATGTACTTCCGCCACCGAGGATGGTTTTAGCCAGCCTATACTGTTACAACTGGGGGAAACCCCTACGTACACACCGGCTGGCCGTCCCTACCATTCACAGCGCAACCCGACAGCCTGGGAAATCCGCCCGCATGCCCATACCTCGCGATCCCCAATCCCTCATCACCCTCCCGGAGCAACTCCTCGACCACATCGGCACACCCATCATCACCATCACCCGCGACGGTGCGGTCATATCGGCCAATGCTTCGGCAGCGCATGCACTGGGGTGGATGGCAGCCGAACTGCCGTCCCAGCCGTTCCGCGCAACGCTCGATGCATCTGTTTGCCCACAGGTCGCCAGCATCCTCCACGAGGTGCAGGATACAGGCACCTACGAGGGCGATGTCGCATTCATCCGTCACGACGGCTCGCCCTGGACCTCCCACGTCGTTGCAACCCGCGAGCAAACCGGCTCCGTGGAAACCGCGCGGATTATCCTCGTACTGACCGATCCCCCGCCTCCGCCGGACGCCGCAGCCGCATCATCCGATAGCTCGATGGCATTCCGCTTGCTCTTCGCCGCGCTCCCCCACCCGATGTGGGTCTACGACACCACCTCGTTGCGCTTCCTCGAGGTAAATGACGCGGCAATCGCGCAGTACGGGTACTCGCGCGACGAATTCCGGCAACTCACCATCGCTGACATCCGCCCCGCCGGCGAAAAGCCCCGCCTCCTCGACAGCGTCGCCCATCGCCCCTGGCTCAAAAATGACGCTGGCATCTGGCGCCACGTTCGCAAGGACGGCAGCGAGGTCAACGTCCGCATCCGGGCTCATTCACTCGAGTTCGAGGGCCGCCACGCACGCCTCGTTGTCGCCGAGGATGCGACCTCCCAGGTGGCCGCCGAGACCTCCCAGGCACTCCTCGCCGCAATCGTCGAATCAAGTGATGCAGCGATCGTCGCCCGCGACTCTGACGGCCGGATCACCGCCTGGAACCATGCAGCAGAGCTCCTGTATGGCTACACCGCGGCCACCGTTCTCGGCCAGAGCGGTGCTATCCTCAACTCCGCCTCGTCCGAAGCCAACCCCAACACGACCGTGGAGGCGCTCGATGCGTCCGCTCTCGCAGGCGAGACCCGGCGGCTCGAAACCCGCCGCCGTCGCAGCGATGGCACTGAATTCGACGCCGCGCTCTCCGTCTTCCCCATCATGAGCCGTGATGGTCACGTCCTCGGCGTCGCGGCCATCACCCGCGATATTACCGGGCAGAAACGGGCCGAACGCGAACAGGCGGCCCTCGCCGCGATCGTGAACTCCTCCGACGACGCCTTCATCCTGCGTGACCTCGATGGACGGGTTCTGACCTGGAGCCCTGGCGCCGAGCGCCTTACCGGCTACACAGCGGAAGAGATGCTCGGAAGCGATAGACCGTCTCCAGATCCCCCGGGCGCCGAAGGGTCGGCCCAGGCCTTCTTTGATCGCATCCGTGCCGGCGAGACGGTCCACGCCGACATCGTCCGCCTCCGTAAGGACGGCTCTCTGCTGACCGTCGCTTTCGAGGGCTTCCCGGTCCGCCTGCCCTGTGGCGACGTCATCGGCTACGCGAGCATCTCCCACGATATCAGCGACCGTATCCGTGCCGAGGCTGCCCTTCGCGAAAGTGAGACCAACTACCGTGCCATCTTCGAAGGTACGTCTGACGCACTCTATGTCATGGACCTCGGCGATGACGGCAACTGGTATTGCACCCAGATCAACCGCGCCTACACCACCCTCCTTGGGCGAACCCCGGAATCGGTCCTCAACAAGACCCTCCAGGAAGGTATCGGCGACCCTGCCCCCGATGCCATTCTTGCCCACTACGCCCGCGCCGCCTCCACCGGCAAGCCCGTGCAGTGGGAGCACACCACCCTGGCCGATGACCGCCGGCAAACGCTCAGCATCCAGCTGACCCCGGCCCGCTCCGCCGATGGAGTCGTTCGCCGTCTCTACGGCAGCATGCGCGATGTGACCTCGCTGCGTGAGGCCCAGGCCGACCTGCAGGCTGTCTTCGAAAGCGCCGGCAGCAGTATCGTCCTCATCGATGCCAGTCAACGCGTGCTCCGCTTCAACCGGCGGGCCAGCACTGAGATGCAGACACTCACCGGCCACCCGCTGACCATCGGCATGGCCCTTGGCCAGCACCTCCCACCGCTCTTTCAGGATGAAATGGCAAAGGCCGTCAGCGACGCTCTCGCGGGGACCGTCGTTACACGGCAGGCCAGGGTCACCCTCCCATCGGGAGCGCCAGCCTGGTTCGAGATCACATTCACACCGGTGCAATCCGAGGATGGCTCCCCGCGCGGGGTTGCCATCCATTCGCACGACATTACCGAGCAGAAACGTGCGAACGAGGCACTCGAGCAGGCCCAGAAACTCGAAAGCCTCGCCGTCCTCGCTGGCGGCGTCGCGCACGACTTCAATAACCTGCTCGTTGGTATCCTCGGCAACGCCGGCCTGGCCATGGCCGAACTGCCGCCAGGATCCCCGGTCCGCGAGACCATCACCCAGATCGAAGTCGCCGGTCAGCGCGCGGCCGACCTCGCCCGCCAGATGCTCGCCTACAGCGGCAAGGGCCGCTTCGTCATCCAGCCTGTCGCCCTCGGCCACCTCGTCCAGGAGATGACCCAGCTCCTCCGCGTCTCCATCGCCAGGGGTGTCGTCATCCAGTACGACCTCGCTCCCGGCCTCCCGCCCGTTGAGGGCGACGCCACCCAGCTACGCCAGGTCATCATGAACCTGGTGGTCAACGCCAGCGACGCCATCGGTTCCGCCGATGGTGTCATCCGCATCCACACCGGCCTCGTTCATGCCACATCCGAGGACCTTGCCCGGACGTATCTCGCGCCGCAGCTCCCGGGCGGCGACTACGTCTCGATTGAAGTCACCGACACCGGCAGCGGAATGAACCGCGCCACCCTCGCGCGGCTCTTCGACCCGTTCTTCACCACCAAGTTCACGGGCAGGGGCCTTGGCCTCGCCGCCGTCCTCGGCATCGTTCGCGGCCACCGCGGCACAATCCATGTCGCGAGCGAGCCAGGAGTCGGGACGACCTTCCGGCTGCTCTTCCCGGTGGCAGTCACCCCCACCACGACCACGGCTGAGCCGCCGGTTACAGCCCCCGCCTGGCGTGGTGAGGGTGCCATCCTCGTCGTCGACGATGAGCCTACCGTGCGCGCCGTCACCGCGCGCGCACTCCGCACCTTCGGCTTCGAAACCCTCGTAGCCGCCGATGGCGAGCAGGGCGTCGGTGTCTTCGAACGCGAGTCCGCCCGTATTCGCGCGGTCCTCCTCGACCTCACGATGCCACGTATGAACGGCGAAGCGGCATTCACGGCCATCCGTGCTCTTCAACCCGGTGCCCGCGTCATCCTGATGAGCGGCTATAGCGAGCAGGATGCGATGAGCCACTTCGCAGGGCGCGGCATCGCAGGCTTCCTCCAGAAGCCCTACAGCGTCACCGAACTACGCGAGATCCTCCAGCGAGTAATGGCGGACTCCTGAACCCGGTCTCGGCCCTGCCCCGCAGAGCCGTCAAAGCAGCACCAGGTTGTCCCGGTGCACCACCTCGTCGCCGTAGCTGTAGCCCAGCGTCTCCGCTATCCGGTCACTGTGCAGGCGAAGGATGCGCACGATCTCGGCCGCCCCATAGTTCGTCGTACCCACCGCCACAGGCTGACCTTCGGCATCGCGAATCTCGACGGTCTCGCCCCGGTCGAACTGCCCCTCCACGGCCGCCACACCCGCTGGCAGGAGGCTTCGCCCATGCTCGCGAAGCGCCTCCACTGCCCCCGCATCGACCACGATCTGCCCCGTCCGGGCGATGTTCCCGAGGATCCACCGTTTTCGCGATTCGAGCCGGTCGCCAGCATGCGGGAAAATCGTCCCGCGTTCGTGGCCATTCGCGATGTCCACCAGCACCTCGGCCTTCCGCCCGTTTGCGATGACGACGTCGACACCCCCCTGCGTGGCAATCCGCGCCGCCGTAAGCTTCGTGAGCATCCCCCCCGTACCCGGTCCCCGCGCCCCGCCCGCGAGCGCCTCGATCGTTGAATCGATCCGTTCCACCCGCTCGATGCGCTTCGCCTCCGGGTTCACGCTCGGGTCCCCATCGTAGAGCCCGTCGACATCCGTCAGGATCGCGAGCAGGTCAGCATCGACCAGGTTCGCCACGTATGCCGAGAGCGAGTCATTCTCACCGATACGCGTGGCCAGCACCTGGTCGAGCGCCACCGCGTCGTTCTCGTTCACGATCGGCACAGCACCCGCCTCGAGCAGGTCGCGGAGGGTGTTCCGCGCGTTGAGGTAGCCCAGCCGGTCGGAAAGGTCGCGCCGCGTCAGAAGAACCTGCGCAACGACCGTGTCGTGCCAGTCGAAGAGCTCGTCCCAGCTCTGCATCAGGTGGCTCTGCCCAACGCTCGCAATCGCCTGCCGGCTCAGCGTCGCCCCCGGCCGGATCCGGTTCGCCATCCGGTGGCGGCCCGCAGCCTGTGCCCCGCTCGAAACCACCACCACCTGTGCCCCCTGCGCGCGGAGCCGGACTACCTGCCCAACGAGCCGCGACATCGCTTCGAGGTCGAGCCGCTTCGAACCCGCGGTGAGCAAGCTTGTCCCGAACTTGGCGACGATTCGGCGGTAACGCATATCCGAAGGGTAAACGAGCCACGCCCGACGGGCGACGACTGCCTGCCCCCCTCGCCCCCGGTCAGCGCCATTCCACCAGCTTTTCCCCCGGGTCGAACCGTTTCCTCGCTACCCGCTGTAAGACTTCTCGCCGTCGCTGGTCTCACCTGCACACCAACCACGGAGACCACCGCACATGATTCGCCTTCGCCTCGCCGCCTCTATCCTCGGGGCCGCTTCACTCGCCACCCTCGCTGTCACCGGCGCCTCCGCCGCAAACCCGAACCTCATCACCAACGGTGACTTCACTACGGGCATCGGCGGCTGGTCCCTCCGGGCCGGCGTGCCCGGCAGCCTCGGCTGGAGCCTCAGCGACCACAGCCTTGTCATCGTCAACAATTCAGCCCCTGGCGAGACCACGCTGGCCTCCGCTCAGCAGTGCGTCACCGCTATCGATGACGGACGCTCCTACACCCTCGAGGCCGATGCCTTCGTCGCATCCGGCCAGCAACGGAGCGGCGGCGCCCATGCCCGGGTCTTCTGGTACGCCGGTGATTCCTGCAATGGCTCCGTCCTCGGCTCACCCTTTGCCAGCACCTTCATCACGGCATTCAACACCTGGACCCACACCAACGACACCTTCACCGCGCCGGCCGGCGCGAAGTCCGCCAGCATCCTCCTTGGGGTCCAGCAGAACGAGGCCGGCGCGGGTGAAGACCCGGCAGCGCACTTCAAGGCGAAGTGGGACAACGTCTCGTTTCGCAAGAACCTCATCCTCCTCGCTCCACCCATCGCCACCATCCCGCCTCTCGCTGGCATCGACCCGCCAATCGTCAAGACACCGCCCACCATCGTCATCAACCCACCGGTCATCAAGACACCCCTGCCGGTCAAGACACCGCCCACCATCGTCAGCGATCCGCCTGCCACCACGACACCCGGCCCGATCAAGGTGCCGCCTACCGTCATCGTGAACCCCGCCGGAACGGCCACGCCTTCGCCGGCCAGCACCCCGGGCGGCCCGGCCACGACCGAACACCAGTCCGATGAACCCGCCGCCCAGCCAGCAGCGCCGGTGCAAACACCCGCGGACAGCACCGGTAGTGGTGCCACGCAGCCACCACACGCCCCCGCAAGCCTGGGCGGCAACCTCCTCCCACCGGATACCGGTTCGGATGTGGCCGATGGCGGCCCTGCCAGCGCGATCCCCCTCTTCAGCGTCGTTGCCGGCGCCCTCGCCCTCACGGCCCTTGCCGGCCTCGTCCTTGCAGTCGTACAGGTGAAGCGCCGGAACTGACCACCCCCACGCCTTGCCTGTCCGGCCCGAAAGCGGCGAAGGCGCTCCCCCCTTCGCCGCTTCCCTCTCTCAGCCGTTGAGCGTGAACGGAGGGTATTCGTCGCGCAGGAGGAGCAGGTACGCCTCCACCCGAATCTGCCAGCGAAACACCCCGAGCCCGAAGTTGTAGAGCCCCTCCGGGTACGCACCGGTGAAGAGGATCGCGAACCACGCGATGATCGACGTCACCGCCCACGCGATACCGAGAAAGAAAAGCACGACGATGTGGGGGATCGCGTACAGCAGGCGAAGCCCCACCGATACGCGGTCGCGCTCCTCGCCGGCCACCTCCAGCTTCAGCTCCGCCGGGTATGGCGTATCACCGAACGGCGGGTATTCATCGCGAAAGAGGCCGATGTAGGCAACGGCGCGGACCTTCCAGCGAAGATAGAACGTGCAAAGGTCGTAGAGCCCCCCGGGGTGCTTCAACGCGAACACGATGGCGAACCACGCGATGACCGCGCACACGCCAGCAACCGCCCCGATGACCCCGTTACCACCCGCCTCCCACAAGAACCGGCCGCTCCCGCCGCGCCATCCAAAGTAGACAGCGCCGAGCCCCGGGCCTCCAACCAGCAGCGCATGCGGGATGTAGAGGATGATCCGGAATGCCGTTGTCAGGCGGTTGCGATCGGCGAGCTGCGGTTCAACCGTGATGTCGACGGGGTAGGAGGACTCGGGCGTCAATGTCGTCATGGCGCCATTCTAGCCCCCACGACTGGTCACACCGTCAATCCGCCCAGGTAATTTCAGCCTCTCCGAAGACCACCGTGTCGCCCGGCTGGATGCCCTCGCGGTGGAGTGCCCTCGATACCCCCCAGCGTTCCAGCCTGCGCAAGATCTCGTCGTGGGCGCCGGGCATCTCCGTGTCCATCATCTCGACGAACGTGACAATCTTCCGGCCTTCGACCACGAGCCGGTCCGGCCCTTCTCGGTAGACAGTGAACCGCTCCTGCGACGGTGGCCGCAACACCGGCAGCTCCTCCACCACCTCGGCCGGCACCCGTGAGCGCTCGATCCGCACCAGGTGCATCAATTCGGAACAGAGCTCGGCCGTCCCCTTCCCCGCGTCAGCCGATAGCACGCGAACCTCCTGCCCGAGGTGCTCCGCCAGCGTCACCGCCGCCTCCTTCGCCCGGTCCTCGTCGAGGTCCGCCTTCGTCACAGCGACGACGCGCGCCACCTCGTCCAGCCTCGGGTCGTAGGCGCGAAGTTCGCCCTCGATGAGTTCGTAGTCCGTCACCGGGTCGGGCGAACTGCTGTCGATCAGGTGCACGAGGACGCGGCACCGCCGAATGTGCTTCAGGAACTCAAACCCGAGGCCGTACCCCTCGCTCGCACCTTCCACGAGCCCCGGAAGGTCCGCAAGGGTGAAGCGGTCCCACTCGACGTTCACCACCCCCAGCATCGGCTCCAACGTCGTAAACGGGTAGTTGGCGATCTTCGGCTTCGCTCGTGAGACCGCCGCCAGGAACGTTGACTTCCCCGCATTCGGCAGCCCGATGAGCCCCACATCAGCCAGTAACCGGAGTTCGAGCCGCAGGCTCACCGTCTCCCCGTCGTGGCCCTTCTGCGAGAAACTCGGCGTCTGGTTGGTCGAGGTCGCGAACCGCTTGTTCCCCCAGCCGCCCCGGCCACCGTGCGCCACGAGCACTTCATCGCCCACCGTCGCCAGGTCAGCGATGAGATCATCGGTCTCCGCGTCGTGAACCACCGTGCCCACAGGCACGATGAGCCGGAGGTCCTCACCATGGGCCCCGGTGCGCAGGTTCGGTCCGCCGTTGCCACCGTTCCCGGCCTTGAACTTCCGTTTCGACCGGTATTGCTCCAGCGTGTACACGTCATCCACAGCCCGCAGGTAGACACGCCCACCACGGCCACCGTCGCCGCCGTCGGGCCCGCCCTGGGGCACGAACTTCTCCCGGTGGTAACTGACGAGGCCGTGACCCCCGCTTCCCCCGGTTACCTCGATCTCAATCGCATCCAACATCTCCTCTCATCTGAACAGAGGAAAGAGAAGAAAGAAAGGTGATGGTGGTGATGAAGCGTGGGATTCGTGGGATATCGGCCCCCCGCCATAGCATTTCGAATCTGTGACAAGCCATGAGACCGTGGGTATTGATGTTGCAGAACCGTTGCAAAACGGGCCGGTTCTCTCTCATGAAGTGCAACCGTGCGGGGAAACCCTTGAAGTAGGCCGGGAAAAACCCGCGCAGTGCACCCCTGGTTTCCCCACCGTTTTCCTACCGCCAGGTCACTCCCTCGGCCTTGACCACGATGAGGATGCAGAGAGCCGGCCGGCCGGTGCCACCGCCATCGAAGCCGGCGTTCCGCGCGGAACCAGCCACTCGTTGTCTTCCAGTGATCATGACGGCTCACGGGCCGTTCGTATGGGAACCGCTGGCGCGCTTCTTCCGCTGTGCTCGCGCTGCCACCACGAGCTCGGCCGCCTACTCGTCACCCTCCTGCGCCTCGATCGTTTCGAGCGCCCAGAGTGCCCGCTGAGCCTCGATCCGGCCCGGAACCGGGATGCCGAGATGCCGGTACGCCGCCGCTGTCGCCACCCGTCCCCGCGGCGTCCGCTGCAGGAACCCGCACTGGAGCAGAAACGGCTCGTAGACATCCATGATCGTGTCAGATTCCTCGCTGATTGCCGCGGCGATCGTTTCGAGCCCGACGGGGCCGCCATTGAACTTGTCGATGATGCACCGCAGGACGCTCCGGTCGGTATCGTCGAGGCCGAGGTCGTCGATGTCGAGGAGGGCGAGCGCCGCTCTCGTCCCCTCGAGCGTCACCACCCCGCCGGTGCGAACCTCCGCGTAATCACGCACCCGCCGGAGAATGCGATTGGCGATACGTGGCGTGCCGCGCGACCGCCGTGCCACCTCCATCGCTGCATCCTCCGGCAGCTGCACCCCGAGGATGCCTGCCGATCGGCGGACGATAACCGCCAGCGTGTCGGGGTCGTAAAACTCGAGGCGGTAGACCGAGCCGAACCGGTCGCGTAACGGCGCCGAGACCATCGCGTAGCGCGTCGTCGCGCCGATGACCGTGAACCGCGGCATGGCAAGGCGAACCGACCGCGCGCCTGGCCCCTTCCCGATCATCAGGTCGAGCGCATAGTCCTCCATCGCCGGGTAGAGGATCTCCTCCACCGAGCGCGAAAGACGGTGGATCTCGTCAATGAAAAGGATGTCGTGCTGCTTCAGGTTCGTGAGGATCGCCGCGAGGTCGCCGGGACGTTCAATCGCTGGTCCGCTCGTCGTCCGCACCGCTACGCCCATCTCGTGTGCCACGATGTTCGCGAGCGTCGTCTTCCCCAGCCCCGGCGGACCGTAAAGCAACATGTGGTCCAGCGCGTCCCCTCGCTTCTGGGCCGCCTCGATGGCGATCGAGAGGTTCTGCCGTACCCGCGGCTGGCCGGGAAAGTCCTCGAGCGCACGCGGGCGCAGCGAACGTTCGACCTCGGCATCATCGAGCGTCTCTACCGGGGTGACGAAGCGTTCCTCGGGCATGGAGGGAGTATACCGTACGGATGTTCTATTCGTGGCGGCGAATTCTGGCCTGCTCGCTCGCAGCGGCTGACAGACCGCCCCGGGCACGGTGTGACGGCAAAGCGGCTGGCCGTCGCAAGTCGTAGCCACGCGGTAGCCACTACCCGGAAACCGGGCTGGCTTCGAAAATCCCAACCGTGCGAGTCCCTGCCATGTGCGCCAATGGAGCATGCCAGCGAAAGCCCCCTCCTGCCGTCGAATCCCCCTCTTCGCGGGTAACCACCACCCACCCTGCCGCGTTATTGCAGACACGAGCGTTTGACGCTGACCGCAAGATCATCGATAAACGCTCAGCGAGTGCTGCGGAAGTCGAGCCGCCCTCGAATCACCATTTCGCTTTTCGTGTTACCGGACAGTGGCGTCCGGCGGGGTGAGCCACGGGGTCCCTTTGGAGGACTTCATTGGCGCGTACCCACCCCCAGGCACGCCCTCTACTGGCGCTCCTTTCGCTCATCGCCCTTGCCGCCGCCGCGATTGGCCCGGCCGCCACGGTCCGTCCGGCGCTCGCCGCCACCGGTTGCCCCGTCATCAGTGGCTACGTCTACTACGACCAGAACTTCAACGGCATCAAGGATGCTGACGAGCCCGGCATCCCCGGTTCACTCGTCGAACTCCGAAACGCTGCCGGTGTGATGGTTGGGTCCACCGTCTCCGACAGCAACGGCTACTACCAGTTCAACAACGACCTGACAGCGAACAAGACCCCGCTCACCGCCACTCGCACCATCATCTTCCCGGCAGCCGTGACCGACTGGGCGGCAACCAGGGAAGCTGCCCGGTTCGACCCCTCGCTCGGCACCCTCACGTCCATCGACGTCGTGCACACGGCCACCATCACCAGCTCCCTCAAGGCCGAGAGCCTCGATAGCGACCCGACGACCGTCACTGGCACCGTCAGCGGTACCCTCACCCTGACCGGTCCGGGGGGCAAGACGTTCTCCGTCACCCCGAATGTCGCCGTCGGGTCCTTCGATGCCGCCGCCTACGACGGCGTCTCCGACTTTGCCGGCCCCAGCGGCCACGACTTTGGCGAGCACACCGCCACCGATTCGACGACCACGACGATTACCGACGCGGCGACGCTGGCAGTGTACACAGGCACGGGCAGCGTCTCGTTCACCGAGAAGGCCGCCGCCTCATCGCACACCACCGGTGGGGGCAACGTCCTCAACCAGGTGAATACCACCGCCGGTGGGCAGGTCGTCGTCACCTACCACTACGTCCCGCTCACCTGCCTCAATCCCGGCAACTACACCATCGTCCAGAAGACGCAGCCGCCAGGCTATTCCGACGGCTACGAGACACGCGGCAACGACTCACCGCTCCCGAACACGATCGGCACCGACACCATCCCCATCACCCTTACGACGACGGACCTGCCCAACAACAACTTCGGCGAGCTCAAGGCCAGCATCTCCGGGTACGTCTACTACGATGCCAACGACAATGGGCTCAAGGAGAGCGGCGAGCCGGGCATCCCCGGGACAACAGTCACCCTCACCGGCACCGATTCGAATGGCCAGGGCGTGAACAAGACCACGGCCACCAACAGCGCCGGTTACTACGAGTTCCCCGGCCTCGCCGGTGGCACCTACGTCCTTACCGAAACCCAGCCCTCCGGCTACCTCGACGGCAAAGACACCATCGGCTCGCAGGGTGGCAAGACAAAGAACGACCAGTTCTACGACATTCCCCTCCCCGGCGGCGCCAACGGCATCAACAACAACTTCGGCGAACTGTTGCCGCCCGGAGAAACCCCAACGCTGACCAACACCTCCGTCCCCAATCAGCCGACCGGGACAGGTACTCCGGGGAATCCCTCCGGGAAGACGCAGACCCCCGGCGGACCAACGAAGACGCCGATCGATACAACCGAAGGCGCGAAGACCCCCGGTGTACCCGGAACGGGCGGAGGCTTCACCTCGCACACCCAGTTCAATATCGCCCTCGCGGCGCTTGCCCTCCTTGCGGTGAGCGGCTGGCTCGCCTATATCGGCGCCGGGAAGAGACGGCTCGCGGAATCGGCGATCGATGACGAAGACGATGGCCTCGGACCGGACGAGCCGTAGCGGGGACGCCTCGGTTTCCGGTTCGAGCTATCCAGCGAGGGGCGTCCGCGGACGCCCCTTCCCCTTGCCACTCAGGTGGTCTGAAGCGAATACGAAGTCGTGGTCAGCATCGCCCCGAGCACCATGATGATGAGAGTCAGCACCAACCCCGTGACCGAGAGCATCATCGACCGCATCCGCAGCTTCTTGAGCTCGGCCTCGGTCACGTTCTCCCCCCGCGCCTGCGCCTCCAGCCGGTCCATGAGCTTCGGCCCCGCGATGAACATGTGCCACCCAAGCACCGCCAGCATCACCACGAGGATGGTCATCTTCACCGAGAAGACGATGCCGAAACGAACATCGTTGAAGCCCAGCGTCGGGTCGATCGTGTAGAAGCTGCGCCAGTCGGCGATCAGGTACGTCCCCGCGATGAGGATGAGCACGAGGCCCGCGCCGCCAACATAGCCGAAGCGCTTCGTGATCGTTCGCATCGCCTTGAGCCGCGCCGGCACATCGTCGATCCCGCGTGATGCCGGCACCCAGGCGAAGGCCATGAAGAACTGCGGCCCAACGAAGAGCGCAATTCCAAGGATGTGCATCCAGATAGCCGTGACGTGCAACGCGTTATTCAACCTGTCCCTCCAACGCGCACACCGGCGCTCGAATGATTACACCCGGAAACGCCAACAGTGAGAAGCTGGCACCGTCTATCCGCCGATAGACGCGAACGCCAGCTACCGGAGGGCGGTTAACACAGTGTCAACATCCATCACGTGCGCAACGCCCATGTCCCGGCGAACTGGCTGCATTGCCCGGGTCGTCCCCGGTCATCTCGCGCTGCAACCGGTACCCTCACCATCCCTGCCCTTGAGTCCAGCGCAGCTCAAACCATTCGGGCCAGTGCCGTGACCGCCGCGGCCGTCAGCACGACCACCAGGACCGGCGCCCTTCGCCAGACAAGGACAGCCGCTGCGGCGACGCCGAGCGCACGCTCGTCCAACACCAGGTCGCGGCCGGTCGTCACGGTCTGCGTCGCGACCAGGGCCGCCAACAGGGCGGGTGCCAGTGCTCCCACCACCCCCATCACGCGCTGCGGTAGCGGCCGCCCGCCGATCGCCACGGGCCCCGCCGACTTGAGCGCCATGCTCGCAAGACCGGCGAACAGCACGACCCGCCAGGCCTCGCTCATGACCGGGGCCCCGGCGCTGCAGCGACCGTTGGCGAAGCTGCCCGGCCCGAGCCCCGCCATCCCAGCAGTGCCCCGAGCGACGCGGCGATGATGGGTACGCCCGCCCGGCTGAACGGGACGAGCGCCAGTGCGATAGCCATTCCCGCGAGAGCCGCCCCGAGAGCCGTGCGGTTTCGAACCTGGGGCACGAGCAACGCCAGGAAGAGCGCCGGGAACGCTGCATCCAGGCCCAACCCCTCCGGGCTCCCGAGGAAGTCGCCCCCGAGAACGCCAATGGCAGTGCCCACAAACCAGAACAGGTAGATCGCGAGCCCCGCACCGATGAGCCGCGCCCGGCCGAAACTCCCGTCACCATTCGAGGCGATCGCCCACGACTCATCGACGACGAGCTGTGCCTCGATGAACCGGCGCAGCCGCCCGCCGTGCATCCCCGGCGCAATCGTCAGCCCAATGGGCAGGTAACGCGAGTTGAGGAGCACCGCCGCGATAACGGCCGCCGCTGCCCCGCCCCCCGTCGAAAGCACCGAGACGGCCGCAAACTGGGCCGATCCGCCGAACGTCGTCAGCGACATGATCATCGGCGCGACCAGGCCCATTCCGGCCGACCGCGCCAGCACACCATACGAGATCCCAAACGCCCCGACGGCGATCGCCAGTGGTACGCAGTCGCGAAATCCCCCGGCCACCGTGTCGCGGGTCGCGGGCGGCGTCGCCCTCATACCTCTCCCTGTGCGGCCCTCTGCCGGTTGCCACTCATCAGTGGAGTATCCACAATGGCGCGATTCCGTACAGGAGGCCGCCTGGACCATGGACAAGAACGAACTGGCGGCAGGCATCCGCTTCGCCGGTGAGCGCGCGGCCACTGCCGGCCGCTACTGCAAGGACTGGAACCACCAGCTCGGCCACCAGTGGACCACCCGCGATGCCTTCTCCCACCTCGCCGCCACCGCTGGCGGCCTTGCCGGGCTCTATCCCGCGCTCGATGGCGGTGCCCTCTCCGGTATCGGAATCGAGCAGGTGGCCATGCTCAACCAGGCCCGCATCACCGAACTCGAGGACAAGTCGAACGACGAGATCCTCCAGGCCATCATCGATGGCCACAACGCCTCGGCCGATTTCGTCCAGGCCCTCGATGACCGTGACCTTGAGAAGGTCATCACCCTCGGTGGCTACGAAATGCCCAAATCCGAGATCGTCGCGCAGATCTTCATCCACCACGCCATCGCTCACGCCTACGAAGCGAGTGCCCGCTGGCCGATCCTGTAGCTCCCCCAACCATACGGCCAGCTCGGACCCTCGGATGGCCAGGAGTCGCAACGCCGGAACTGGAGGCCACCGTGGAACCCGAACCCCCTGCCATTGTGTTTACCGACCGTAGTTCGCCCGATAGCGAGTGGACCCTGCCCGACTTCTTCGCCGAGGGGATGGCCCGCTCCGCTGCAACCCTCTCGGAAAAAGGCGCCACCAACGAGACCCTCGAGCCCTTCAGCCAGGCCGGGCTCGCACTCGATGCAGCAGAGCTCGCACGCGACCTCGCCACAGTCGCCGCCGGCGGAGCGGACCTCCTCGAGGAAGCACTTCCCCAGCTCACCCACATCTTGCTCGAAGAACTCGCATTCCGTATCCCCGAACTGCTGGGCCCGCTCGAACCTGGCGAGACGGTGGACGACCGCTGCCTCGCACTTTACTGGGCCGGGTGGTTCTCGGCGCCCGAAGCGTTCAATGCGCTCGCTCGCGAAGTTCGCCGCATCATCACCGAATAGGTCGAAAGCCCGCTCCGCCTCCAGGCAGAAAAAAGGCCCGCTCATCAAGCGGGCCTTTTCCGAGGGAGAGAGCCATCGCCCGCATTAGCGGGCCGTCGCCAGCATCGCACTCTCGCGGGGATCCATCCGCAGGCTCGCGAGGTGAGCCTCGGCAACGCGGTCCCTGCGCGTCGCCCTGCGGCGAAGGCCAAAGTGAACGAAGCTCGCGCGCAGCCGCTCACCGGCGAGTTCGTCGCGCCGCTGGCTTGCGAAGGCCAGCACATAGTCCGGGTGGAAGAGCATTTCAGACACGTTGATACATCCTTCTGATTCTGGCGGGGTGCGCCCACCGATAAGTCCATTTCAGCAGCCCCGTCGTCGGGGCACGCCGGGCGGTCGATGGAGTCTGTCTCCGCCCTCCGGCGGAGCTGTGTGAACGGCCTCGCAGTTCAGGCCTTCGCCGGGGATACCCTCCGGCAGCGCCTCCTGGACCGCCGGGAACGTGGAGCGCGGGCGTGGCCGGTGGAGCAGGCGCCGCGCGATGAGCCCGAGGACCGGCGGCACGTCGTCACCATGTGTCCGCGCAATCCCCAGGGACTGGCGGCGGCTGAAGGAGCGCGCCAGTTCGGCCTCGCGGAGCGCGGCAAGGGCTTCGGTACTGCGGTAGTGTTCAGCGAGCGGCCCCAGCGGGTGCCTCCTCGAGGAAGATAGGCACATAGTAACATAGGCGAAGCCCTAAGACAATAGGTGGAAGCCTAATCAGCCTCGAGATCCGCACCCCGCCTGCCTACGCCAGGAGATCGTCGAGAGCCGACCCCGTGAACTCCCGCACCCGCTCGCGCGTCGACCGGTACATGGTGTGCCCGCCTTCCTTGTACGAATCGAGGAGCCCCGCTTCGCGTAACAGCTTCACGTGTACGCTCACCGTCGGCTGCGAAAGCTCATAGACCTGCGCCAGGTCAGTGATCGAATACGGATAGTTGATGACGCTACGGAGAATCGACACCCGTGTCGGGTCCGAGAGCACCTTGAGCTTTCCTGCGACCCGCTCCGCCCGCTCCCGCCCGTGTTGCTCATGGCTCCCTGCCTCGGGCCCAACTGCCACCAGGAGTACCCCCGGCAGGCTGAAAAAGCCAATGCCAACCCCCGCGAGAGCGAGCGGGATGAGAACCACCTCCCCCCGCTCCATCGCCTGGCCGACGAGTGCCTGGTGAGTGTCGCGCCGCGCGAAATGATTCGCCGGGAGCACCGCCCGAAAGTCGGAACTGCGCTCGATCCTGCGGCGCAGATCACCCGCCTGGCGCTCGGCATCGCGCTGTGCCCCGCCCTCCCAGGCTGGCTTGATCACCGCCCACAGCTCCCGCAGCAGTGCCACGTACTGCCCCCGGAGTGCCGCATCGGCCGCAAGCCGGTCGAGCCGCGCCTGCAGAATCGCTGGCACCTCGCGCCCTTCGGAAGGGAGTGACGGCACAGAACGCTTCTGGGCGGCAATCGTCCCAAGCTCATCGAGGAACGGGTCGAGACTGTCATCCCAGAGGTGCCCCGACCAGTCCGCCAGGAGCAACAACTCCGACCACTCCCCGAAATCACCGCTCCAGAACTCCGCCGCCCGCGTCATGAGCTCCGGATGGCGCTCCCGCAGTTCGCGCACCCATGGCTGGTCCCACTGCTCGGGACTCGTACAGCAGCGCCGCAGCACGAACAGGCAGAATACGAACTCGTTGACGATGGAGGGCCGCACGGTGACACCGGGTGTGGCTGGCTGGAATACTTCAGCAGGCATTGCCCGATAACGATACACCTATGCACGTATCCCGGCCGCCCTTCGCGCAGCCTGGCGCGGCAGCCCGCCGCCGCTATCTTCCCTCCGGAAAATGGCTATGGTGATAGGGTCTAGCACTCACCGGGGGAGAGTGCTAACATCGCCTTTGCTCAAACACTACACCTGCACTCTTCCAGGAGGAGACCACACCCAATGGCCACCAAGGCAGCTCCGGCAAAGGCCGCCGCCAAGACTCAGCTCGTCCCCCTCGCGGACCGCATCGTCATCACCCCCCTCAAGCAGGATGAGGTGACCGCCAGCGGCCTCGTCATCCCCGATACCGTCAAGGAAAAGCCCCAGCAGGGCGAGGTCGTGGCCGTTGGCCCCGGCCGCCTCGATGACAACGGCAAGCGCGTCCCCCTCGATGTCGAAGTCGGCGACCGCATCCTCTACGCCAAGTACACCGGCACCGAGGTCAAGCTCGACAACATCGAGTACATCGTCCTCAACGACAAGGACATCCTCGCCAAGCTCGTCGTCTAGCATTCCGCCACAAGGACGCAACGATCGCCAGGCTCACCCGCCACCGATCGTTGCGTCGTTTGTGTCTTAAGCGGTTCACCAGCTCAGGAAGGAACACTACATGGTTGCAAAGCAACTGCTGTTCGACGAGTCCGCACGCCGCCGCCTCAAGGATGGCGTCGATGCCCTCGCCGATGCCGTCAAGGTGACGCTTGGCCCCCGCGGCCGCAACGTCGTCATCGACAAGAAGTACGGCGCACCCAACATCACCAAGGACGGCGTCACCGTCGCCCGCGAAATCGAGCTCGAAGACCCCTTCGAAAACATGGGCGCCCAGCTCGCCAAGCAGGTGGCCACGAAGACGAACGACGTCGCCGGCGACGGCACCACCACGGCCACCGTCCTCGCCCAGGCCCTCGTCCGTGGCGGCATGAAGGTCGTCGCCAGTGGTGCCAACCCCATGATGGTCAAGCGCGGCATCGACAAGGGCCTCACCGCCGCCATCCAGGACCTCCGCTCCCAGGCCCGCCCCGTCCTCACCAAGGACCAGATCGCCCACGTCGCCGGCATCTCCGCCAACGATAGCTACATCGGCGAACTCATCGCCGACGTCATGGAGAAGGTCGGCAAGGACGGTGTCATCACCGTTGAGGAGTCCCGCGGCATCAAGTTCGAAACGGAGTTCGTCGACGGCCTCCAGCTCGACCGCGGCTACGTCTCCCCCTACTTCATTACCAACACCGACCGCATGGAAGCGGTCATCGAAAACCCCCACATCCTCATCACCGATAAGAAGATCTCGGCGATCCAGGAGATCCTCCCGCTTCTCGAGAAGATCCTCCAGGTCACGAAAGACCTCGTTATCGTCTGCGATGACATCGAGGGCGAGGCGCTCTCCACGCTCGTCGTCAACAAGCTCCGCGGCACCGTCAACGTCCTCCCCGTGAAGGCCCCCGGTTTCGGCGACCGCCGCAAGGCCATGCTCGAGGATATCGCCATCCTCACCGGCGGCACCTTCATCACCGACGACATCGGTATGACCCTCGAGCAGGCCACCATCGGCGACCTCGGCCGCGCCCGCCGCGTCGTCTCCGGTAAGGACGACACCACCATCATCGAAGGCCACGGCACCGACGAGGCCATCCAGGCCCGTATCAAGATGCTCAAGGCCCAGGTCGACGACGCCACCAGCGACTTCGACCGCGAAAAGCTCCAGGAACGCCTCGCCAAGCTCGCCGGCGGCGTCGCCGTCATCAAGGTCGGCGCTGCCACCGAAGTCGAGCTCAAGGAAAAGAAGGCCCGCGTCGAGGACGCCCTCAGCGCCACCCGCGCCGCCGTCGACGAAGGTGTCGTGGTCGGTGGCGGTGTCGCCCTTATCCGCGCCCAGAAGGGCCTCCGCAATATGGCGGCCGCCTCGAAGGACGATGACGAGAAGATGGGCCTCAACCTCCTCGCCGACGCACTCGAGTACCCCACCTGGATGATCGCCGACAACGCCGGCCTCGAAGGTTCCGTCATCGTCGAACGCATCCGCAACCTGAAGGGCGATACCGAGGGCTGGGACGCCGACAAGGATCGCTGGGGCGACATGTTCGAACTCGGCATCGTCGACCCGGTGAAAGTCACCCGCTCGGCACTCGAGAACGCCGTCTCGATCAGCGCACTCGTGCTCACCACCGAGACGCTCGTGGCCGAAATCCCGCAGCCTCCCGCTGCGCCACCCCCGCCGCCCGAAGACTACTAGGCTCCGGCATACATCAGCACGCCCCGGTCATCCCGACCGGGGCGTTTTCATGGGGCGAAACCAGCGACCACGGCTTATCGCGCCTCGCGCACGAACATCGGCCAGTCCAGCTCACCGCTGTACGTCAACAAGCCCTGCCCCCGGAAAAACTCCTCCTGCCTCTTCAGCCCGGCCACATCAACCTTCCCCGAAGGGTCGTAGTGCGGCCGGTTCGCCCGTTTCACCACGTCCGCAGCCACGCCTGTGTACTTCTCGATGGTCACCGCCGCCTCGCTCCATGCGCCCGCCTCGAGATCGCTCACCGCCCGCGTGTACGCTTCCAGGAAGCCCGCTGCCGCCTCCGGATGTTTCTTCGCCCATGCCCGGTTCCAGTACACACCCGTGGGCGATTCACCATCGACGAAATCGTCGGTCAGCACTTCGATAGCCCCCTGGTCTTCAGCCAGCGTCCGGAACGGCTCCCCCAGCATTGCCGCGTCAATCCCCTTGTTCCCAAGCGCTGCCGGCACATCAGGGAACGCGAGCACCGTGAGCTTGATGTCCTTGAACGTCAGCCCGCCCTGTTCGAGCGCCTTCGCGAGCCAGTACTCCAGCGACCCACCCCGCGCGCTGACCGCCACCGTCTTCCCCTTCAGATCCGCGATCTTCGTGATCTCGCCGGATTGGAATCGCGCCTTGCTCACCACCAGCGGCGTCACCACCGGTGGCCTCTCCGAATGCAACGGTGCCACCACCTCGAACGGGACCTCGCGCTTCTCCTTGATCGCCGCCGCTGCCGCATTGAAGACCGCCACACCCAGCCCCGCCGCCCCCACATCGAAGTTCCCTGCAGCCGTCTGCACCAGCATGTCCGCCCCTCCCCCGAGCCGCTCGAGCTTCACATCCAGCCCGGCCTCGCGGAAGTACCCCTTCTCCTGCGCCACGAAAAGCGGCGCGAACACCATCTGCGGCACGTACCCCACCGTCACGCTCGTTGCCTGGCCGGGCGTCCCGTTCGAATTACCGTCATCCTTGCCGCTGCCACAGGCAGCGAGAAGTGCGCCCCCCAGCGCGAGGCCTGCAAGTGCGAGCCCGATCCATCGTTTCAATGTTCACCTTCTCCCGGTCGGTATGTGAGCACCATCCAGCGCGCCGGTCTTATGAGCGGTGAGCCCGGCCACCTGCTCACCACGATCGGGTGGCCTCGCCGCCCGGTATGTCAGGCTCCTGCGCACGGCGGCGTCCCAGGCTCAACCCGGTCGGCGCCTCCAGCTCGATCGCTGGCTCGCCTCCGCCACGCGCATAGGCTGTTCGATAGAGCACGATGGCGACCGTGCAGAGCAGCGCCGCAAATACGCAGAAAGCAGCCGTCCCTGGGAGGGAGGCCGACTCGTCGCCCTTCACCAGCATCGTCACAGCCATCGCGGCCACCGAGACCGAGACCAGTGCGTACCAACCGATAACCGCGTAGGCGGCCACCCGGGCCCACGGTCGCCGGTGAAGGATGCCCACACCCGCAGCCACGGCCCCGGGAGCCGCCCCGCCGAGATCGAGGAGCGCGATCGTCCAGAACATCGTCGGGTTCTCGAGGTACTCGGCCCGGCTCGGGTTGCCGCTCATCGCGTCGGCCAGGTTCGCCGGGTACATCACCAGGTAGAGGAACCCGGCGAGCCCGAACAGCAGAACCGGAAGCCAGCGTTGCCAGCGCCGCCCCAACGCTGGCAACTCCTCCGGGCGGACCGAGGCCCAGCCACCCACCGTGGCGGTGGTGCCGAGTATGAAAAGCGCCAGGTGGAGCGGGAAGAACCCCTGGCTGTTGCCGTCGTACCGCACATAATCGGGGCCCACCACGTACTGCACGAACATGTACACCGTGTAGAGGCCCGGGCCCACCGCGAGGAGCCCGCCGAACCGGACGCCGCGCAAGATGAGCACCCCCGCAACCACGCTGAGCGGGGCCACCACGAACAGCGACGCGGCATCGAGCCCGATCGTCTGGTTCAGCAGGCTGGGCCCGAGGTGATAGCGAATCCACCCGGTCAGTAACGGCCCGAGCACCGAGTTCGCGGCAAGGCCCACGCCGAGGGCAAGCAACACGAACCCTTGCCAACGCGGTGCTCGCACTGGCGCAACCTCCTCGCTCCGCTCCACCGGGAAGCTTCTGCCCGGCGCTG
>WBZR01001209.1_pt1 | contig 34069 bp, 21 predicted proteins | sample 5204231 | NCBI WGS metagenome assembly WBZR01 (sample SAMN12412403, study PRJNA552823) | activated sludge metagenome | isolation source: activated sludge from anammox sidestream of wastewater treatment plant... | place: USA: Virginia | collected 2017-08 | reverse complement strand
ACTCGTTACTCTCCTGCATCGGCGTACTCCTCTGCCCATCGTGGGCGGCTCGGAACCTCGAACAAGTCCCGAGAGTACGCCGCCTTTTTTTATCCCGCCACCATCAACGAAATTCGGTTATAGCTCAACTTCAGTCATGCGGGGACACGTCGTGTCAACGGTATCGTACGGTGGACTGGTGACGAATTTGCGCCGATGGAAACTGGTCTTTGGAACGAGTGTCTCTCAGGTATTACTACAAATGGATGCTTCATCCCGTCGGTTTCCGGAATTGTCGAATTCCAAGGCGATCTTATCGTCTCTGGCTCATTCGACAGGGCAGGCGACGTATCGGTTTCGAGGGTTGCCCGTTGGGACGGTGAGGGTTGGGCGGCGATGGGTGAAATGGGCCCGGGAGTTGCCACTGCGTTTCTCGAGTTTGACGGGAAACTCTTCGCGGGCGGAAACTTTCCGACTGGTGTCGGTAGTGAACGCTACGGTGTTCGCGTTTGGAATAATGGCGCATGGGACCCCGTAGACGTTGGGTTTACCAGTCGAAGGCCCTTTGTGAGCGCACTCTCCGTGTTCGATGGAAAGCTGATCGCAGGTGGCAGCGATCTCTTTACTGTGACCACATCCAATCAATGCGTCGCCGAATTGACTGTTGATGGGTGGATGCCAATCGGTACCGGCATTCAGGGAAACCCGGTTCGGGCACTAGCCGTGTATGATGGAAAGTTAGTTGCGGCCGGACAGGTATTCATTTCCGGGGAGTCCGGTCCAACTCCGGGCGTCATCGAATGGGATGGGATTTCGTGGCGGAGACTCGGCGGAGGCGTAACTCATCAGTTTTTCACCCAGGTCAATAGTCTTGCACTTTTCGACGGGAATCTTGTCGTTGCAGGCAGCTTCAGCGGCGCAGGGGGGGTAAGTGTTCAAAACATCGCCATGTGGAATGGGTCTTCCTGGCTGCCGATGAGTCATGGGCTCAATAGACTGACAAGCGCAATGACCACATTTCGAGGTGGTCTTGCGTGCGGATCCGGTTTTTTTGATTCGCTCTCAGGGCGAGTCTCTCACGGTTTTTCGTTATGGGAGTCCCAGGGGCCCAGGTTCACGAGTGAGCCGACTTCGAGTTGGGTGTGCCCAAGTGGAACAGCGGCATTTAGTGGGACGGCGGAAGCGACCGGTTCTGCCATTTATCAGTGGTTACGAAACGGCGTAGAACTCAAAGATGGCGGCAACATCTCCGGGGCGACCGGTCCGAAGTTAACGATTGCTGCGGCAGACCTTGCGGATGAGGGGGAATACTCGCTTCGCGTCTCCGACAATTGTGGGACGTCCAGCAGTGAGCCGGCTCTCCTAACTGTTCCGTGTTGTGGGGCACGGCCCAATGGCGACTTGAATCACGACGGGTCCACAAATGGCGCTGACATTCAGATCTTTATTGACAGTGTACTCTCGGGCGTTCGATTGGCCGGGTCCGTTTGCATAGCGGACTTCAATCATGATCGTCTGCTGGACGTGCAGGATGTAATTCCCTTTGCAGACGCGATGATGCAGGGGAACTAGGAAGTAATAGGGGAGATTCTACCGTTTCGATCTTAAGCATGCGTAAAGGGGAACTCTTTCCCTGACATGTAAGATCGAAAACTCGATCTCGAATCGTAAGATCACATGGAGGCGGAATCGGCCCCCAAGCTTCGTTTCGACCTCCAATGGTCTTCGTCCGTCCCTCCAGCCCCAAGCCCAGTGCCTTCAGCCTGCCCCACCTCCTCCAAGGCGCGCACAGTGAGCAAGTCTTATCAACTGGAGGCCATCCCACCCATGCAAAATCCACAACTCCACCGCCCCAAGCCCCAGCCATTAGGCCCCAAGCCTCAAGCCCCAGGCCTCCGGTCTCAGGTCTTCCAAATCTCGACGTTTCGACTTTTCGCCGTTTCCACCAAAAAACCACCCAAACCTCGCCCCGCCCCAACCCATGCCCGCCGCAAGAGTTGCAAGCGAAAAAAATCCCGTGTGTCACTATATGTCACCTTCGATTTCGCCAAACTTGCGCGCGATCGGCGCTTGTCTTCACCCTCGGCACCTCGGCCCCTCAATCCCTCGGCCCCTGTCTCTCGCCCATGCAGCGCAGCGAAGTGGGTGGGCGATGGCCCACCTGCCGCGCTGCCCAGTGTCGCTGCCCTTGCATCACCCGCGCTTCTCCGAGTCCTCCGCCCCTCAGGCCTCAAGCCTCAGGCCTCAGGCCTCAGGTCTTCTCCTCCAAAAACCACCCAAATCTCGCCCCACCCCACCCCAACCCATGCCCGTCAAAGCACTTGCCGGCGCTCCCCAAAACTTTTTTCGCCTATTGTCACCTTCGAATTGCTGCCGTTCATCCCTGGAATCTCAAGCCGGAGGAGCGAATGATCACCGCGAATTGGATTGATCTTGACGTTTTGAATTCTTGGCGTTTTGACGTTTCTTGCCCCCTCCGCATCACCCACAATTCCTCAGGTCCGCCCGCGAAGAATCCAAAAACCGGATCAATTCACCGCAAATCAGGGTATTCCCGGAAGAAACCGATCCCCATGTACGTATGGACACATTGACCCCGATGGGCCCGAAAAAGTAGAATGTACGTGGAGTAACCCGCCGAAAAACCACTGATCGAGGGTGGGAAAAAGCCTTCCGACCCAAGGCTGACGGGATCCAGTTTACAGCAGAGCAGGCGCGTCGCGGGATGCAGTCCTGTGCGCTGAATGTTTACCCGGCGACGGGTCGCCGGCGTTTCCCCGATTAGCCAAGGAGAAATCCCTGATGTCATTGCTTCGTATCTTGAGCGTCACGGCGATTGCGGTCGTTGGCGTTGCGGCTTCTTTATATACATTGGCGCCGGTCGCCCCATGTGAATCCACGGCGTGTGTCAGCGACTTGGCACCTGAGGAGGCCCCGGTCGCCGTCGCGTCGCAAGCGGTCGAGGCAGCGCCGGATCGCAATCAACTGATCGATCAGGACATCGTGGATCGCGCCGCGGCGCTGTCTGGTCCGACGGACGACGCGACGCTGATCATGGCGAGCAGGTTCAAGCGGATCGTCGACGGCAATCCTTACAAGGACACGTCGCCGCCGATTTTCTGCTTCGCGCCGGATACGTCGACCGAGGCGATGCAGCGCGTGTGGGAGCTTGTCCCAGAGTTGAATCCGCTCCTGCGATATCAATTCAGCGACAACAGCCGATGGGGCGGCGCAAGCCTTCAGGGCGATCCGATCACGCTGACGTGGAGCTTCGTACCGGACGGACTGTCCGTGGACGGCGGGACCAGCGAGCTGTTTGCAAATCTCGACGTGAAGTTCGGCAGCCGGGCGCTTTGGATCAGCCGGGTTCAGGATTGTTTTGACCGGTGGGCCGCGTTGACGGGGACGAGCTATGTACGGGTGACGGCGCCGGGCGTGGATTGGGACGACGGCGCGCCGTGGTTCAGCCCGGGCGGCGCGAATCGCGGCGATGTGCGCATCTCGATGATCCCGATCGACGGCGGTTCGAACGTGCTGGCGTACAACTATTTCCCGGAAGTCGGCGACATGGTGCTCGATGCGGCCGAGGGATGGGCGACGTTTTCGGCGAACAATCATCGGTTCTTCCGCAATACGCTGATGCACGAGCACGGGCACGGGCTGGGGTTCAATCACGTGTGCCCGATCTCAAACAAGTGGTTGATGGAGCCGTTTCTGAATACGGGGTTTGACGGCGTGCAGCACGACGACCTTCGCGCGGGAAATCGGGCCTATGGCGACGCGAACGAGTTCAACAACAGTTCGGCGACGGCGACCAACGTCGGGACGGTTGTATTCGGCTCGCCGATTACGATCGGGGCCGTACCGGCGCCGGCGGTCACCAATGGCAGTTTGCTGAGCATCGATGCCGACCTGGACGAGGACTGGTATCGGTTCACGGTGATCGCCGAGAGCACGGCGAGCGTGACGGTGAACCCGGTCGGGTTGATTTACGACAGCAGTTCGCAGGCGTGCTCGAAAAACCTGGGGAGCTGCTGCTTCGGGAATATCGTGGACAGTCGATTGGCCGCGAATCTGAATGTGGAGATTTACGACAGCAACGGGACGACGCAGCTCGGTTCGGCGGCGATGTCGGACGTGGGCGAGTCGGAGACCCTCAGCGACGTCGTGCTTCCGAATAGTCCGGGCAGCTATTATGTGCGCGTGACCAAGCAGGACGCGGGCGACACGCCGCAGATGTACACCATCGATTTGTCGGTGGTGACGGTCGGCGCGGACGTCAGTACGCCGCAGCCGAACCCGATCGGCTTCGAGATCGCGCCGATGCCCACGGACACGACATCGATCACGATGCGGGCGAACGAGGCGACGGACGCGACGCATCCGATCTATTACCAGTTTGACTTCACCAGCGGCGGGAGCGGCGGTGGGCCGGACAGTCTGTTTCAGGAGTCGCGGGATTTCACGGACATCGGTCTGCTTCCGAATCGCAATTACAACTATCGCGTGCGGACGCGGGACAGCGCGCCGTTCCCCGGCCCGAATACCGGTACGTACAGTTCCGAGGTGACGGCCACGACTCACATTGAGACGCCGGCGGGGGTGAGTTTCGGGGCAGTCACGTCGACCACGGTGGACATGATGCTGGTTCCGCCGCTGCCGAGCTTCTTTACCGTTGACTTGTCGGGCATATTCTTCGATTGCGAGGACGACGGAGGCGACACCGGGCTCAATGAATGGGTCAAGGTGACGACGGACACGGCCACGAATTTGACACCGAACACGGTGTATGCGTTCCGGGCGCGGGCGCGAAACCGGCTGGCGGTCGAGACGCTCGGGTTTTCCCCGTCGAATAGCGTGACGACGCTGGCGGCGGTTCCGGCGGCGCCTGCGCTGGCCAATCCGTCGAGCGTATCGATGAAGATCAATCCGGACGGTGGAGCCAATCCGGGTTACACCGAGCTTTCGATTCGATGCGTGGCGACTTCTCCGTTCGACGCCAATTGGGACGGTCAATTCGTCGATGCGGCGGGCATGCCGACGGCGGCCGCGGTGTGGCAGGCTGACACGACCTGGGGCAACAAGGCGGCACTGGGGATGCAGTCGAACACGCAATATACCTTCGTCGTGCGGGCGAGAAACCTGAACAATGTGGAGACGACTGACGGGCCTTCGTCCGTTTTGACGACGCAGGCGCCGGATTTCTGCGATCTGCTCGGCGACATCGACGACAGCGGGGTGCTCGACGGCAACGACATCGCGGGCTACCTGCGGGTGAAGTTCGGGATGCCGGACGGCGGCGACCAGGTGAACTGTGCCGATTACGGTAACGGTGACCTCCTGCTGGATACCGAGGACTTTGCCGAGGACCTGGTCGACGGTTGAGTCGCAGGGCTCGACGTTTTCTTCATTCATGATCAGTTACACGCGGCGTGGCCTGTCGGTCACGCCGCGGTTGTTTTTACGACCTGGCCGGGCCATCGACTATAATCCGGCGCATCTTGCCCCCTTGAGCATCTACGGGAGCCGAAACGACCATGATGATTCGAGAGCCTGCTGTGGCCGGCATGTTTTACCCGCGCGATGCGAAGCAGTGCCGGGCGGACATTGAGTCGTGTGTGCGCGTCAGCGAGGAGCGCGGGGCAGAGGGGCGGGTCGAGGCCGATCAGATTTTCGGCGGGATTGTTCCGCACGCCGGTTGGATCTGCAGCGGGGCGGTGGCGGCCGGGGTCATTCGAGAGATTGCCGCGAAGAAGCCGCCGGACGTCGTGGTGGTCTTCGGAGCGATTCACGTTCCCAATGTGACGCGGGCGGCGGTGTTTCCTTCGGGGGCGTGGGAGACGCCGATGGGGCTGGCGCAGATCGAGGCGCGGCTGGCCGATCGGATGTGCGGCCAGTGCGGCATCCTGGAGGCGTCGGCTCATGCGCACGATCGAGAGCACAGCATCGAGGTGGAGGTGCCGTTCCTTCAGCACCTGCTGCCGGGCGTTCCCTTCGTGCCGATCATGACGCCGGCGGATGAGAAGGCGGCGGAACTCGGCGCGGCGATGGGGCGGGTGTGCAAGCACTTCGGCGTTGACGCGTGCTTTCTGGGATCGACGGACCTGACGCACTACGGGCCGAGCTATCGGTTCACGCCGCAGGGGGTCGGGCCTGAGGGATTGGAATGGGCCAAGCGGGTGAACGATAACCGGATGATTCAGCTCATGCTGGCGATGTGCGAGAAGGACGCGGTGAGCGAGGCGGCGACGAATCGGAGCGCGTGCGGCGGCGGGGCGATCGCGGCGACGATCGCGGCTTGCAAGGCGATGGGTTCGCAGAGGGGCACGCTGCTGGAGCATACGACGAGCGAGGAAGTTCTTTTGGCGGCGGGGTATGAGCCGATGCAGGATTCGGTGGGGTATGCGGGGATTTTGTTTGAGTGAGCCGATGGATGGGGCGGCGGAGACTTTGGGGCGTTGGATTAGAGGGGGCGCAGGTGCCAGAGTCGTTCGCGGTTGCCGCCGTGGCCTTGGAGGGGGCTTTCGGTTTCGGCGATGAGTTGGAGCTTCATTGATTGAAGGGCCGCGCGGATGGGGGCGATCGTCTTTTCCATGAGTTGTTCGGGCAGGACGCCGTCGGCGAGGTCGGTTGGGTCGGCTTCGTAGTGCGGCTTGATCAGGGAGATGATCTGGCCGCCGGGGGCGAGGAGCGATCGGGCGACGGGGAGAATGAGCGACTGCCGCGTCCAGCCGGTGTCGATGGTGATGAGATTGACCGGCTCGGGAAGATGCACACGCAGGGCGTCGGTCCGTTCCATGACGACGACGCGGGGATCGCGGCGGACGCGGAAATCGAGGACGCCGTAGCCGCGCTCGACGGCGTAGACCTTTGCCGCGCCGGCGCGGAGTAGGCAATCGGTGAAGCCGCCGGCATTGGCGCCGAGGTCGGCGCAGGTCCAACCGGTGGGGTCCACGCGAAAAGATGACAGGGCATGAGCGAGCTTCTGCCCCGCGCGGGAGGCGAAGTTGTCGTCAGGCGGCGTCGACATATGCGTTGGTAATGATTCGCCGGGCACGGTCTTTCAGACAGTGCCACGGGTCCGCCACTGTGTCAGGCCTTGGCGGACTTGAGGGCGTTGAGGCGCTTGGCCATTCGGCTCTTTCGCCGCGCTGCGGTATTGGGATGCAGGGCGTGGCGGAGTGAATTGCGATCGAGAATGCTGGATGCCTCGCGCAGGGTCTTTTCGGCCGTGGCGGGATCCTTGGCGGTTACGGCGTCCTTGAACGCGCGGATGGCATTCTTGACGAGCGTCTTTCGGACCTTGTTCTTGGCGGCGCGCTTTTCGTTTTGCCGCATGCGCTTCATCGATGATAGTGAACGAGCCAACGCTAACTCCTGCTAGTGTGCGACTTTATTCCGGAACCGCGAAACTCTACCCGGCGACGAGCTTCTGGAGCCGCTGGCGGGCATCGCGGTAATTATAATCGATCTGGATCAGATGGCCATAGACCTTTCTGGCCTCGTCAAAACGCTGCAATTGCTCTAAGCCGCGGCCGAGCCAGTAGTTAAGCTCGGTGGCCAGTTTGCCGGTCTCGACGTCGATCCCCTCGATGGCGGTGCTGAGGGTTGAGACGGCCTGCTCCATGAAGTTTTTCTCGAAGAAGCAGCGACCGAGGTAGAGACGGCTCTCATGCTTCGAGCGACCGTCCATCTGGGAGAGCTGGAAGAGCGGAATGGCCTCGTCGAACCGGTTGGCCTTGAAGAGGCGAACGCCCAACTGGAACTTGTGTTTCATGTCGGTGGGATAGGTCGCTACGCGCTCGGTGAAGATGGCGATTTCGACGTCGTTCTGTTTGGCGGCGAAAGCCAGGGCCTGTTCCTGGGCCTGCTTGTTGGCCGGATCGGCGGCGGCGGCCTCCTTGAGCGCGCGGAGGCGACGATTGCTCATGCGGATGCGAACGTCGTCGGCGCGGGCCTTGAAGATGTAGTTCTTACTCGACTTGTATTCTTCGTCGAGGAGATTGATCGCCTCCCCGTCCGACTGAGGGTCGTCGAGGCGCGTCATGAGGTCGATGACGGCGAGCAGCTTGTTGGGAACTTCGCGATTGGCCTGCCACTCGGCATGGGCCTTGGCAATCATGGCGCGAAGTCGCTCTTCGGGTCGCACGCCGGCGTCACGATCGCGGATGTCCTGCTGAGCCTCGCCGTCGAGGAGAGAATCCACGAAGGTGCCTTCCCTGGTGAATCGACCTTTGGTGATGGTGAGCTTGCCGCTGGCGTTGCTTCTGACCTTGGGGGCCTCCATGGAATCGGGATAGTGGCGGTTCCAGATCTGGGTGACATCAATGAGCCGGCTGAGGATGTCCATCTGGATTTGTGCATCGCCGCCCTGAATGGCGAGTTCGGCGGCGGCGTCCATGGCCTGGCAGGCTGTGGAATAATTCGTCGCCGGCAGCTTTTTACCGGTGTCGTAGGCCTGGACGAGAATCCGCACGATCCACCATACGACGAGATAGCGCCGCGCCTGGGTGGCGAGCCAGAGGATGTTCTCCATGTGGGTGATGGAGGAGGGATCGAGACCGAAAAGGTGCAGGGCGTTGCCGAGATTTTTCAGGGGGTTCTTGTCGTTGACGGGGAGCTTGCGGGCCGCCAGGAAGCCGGCGGGCTTTCCGCCGTCGAGCTTGCGGGCCATCGCCGCGGCCCAGAGGGGCTTGAGGCCTTCTTCGACGGCTTCGGGCCAGATGGCCAGTCCGTCGGTGTAGAGCTTGACGGCGTAGTCGTAGTTGCGGGTTTCGCCGGCCTTTTTCGCGTGCTCGAAGAATTTGCGGGCCTTGGCTTTCTCTTCTTCGCTGGCGGTGGAAATGTTCGACAGGGGGACGACCGATCCAGGTGTTTGTTTGGCGTTGCCCTCGGTCATGCTGGTGATTACTCGGTCAACATCAATTGGAGAAGCCACGTTGCAGGCATTCATGCGACCGAGCGTCATCGCGGCGGCCCACGGTGCCACGCTTCCCGGACGGCGTCGGATCGCTACAATTGATTATACACGGGGACCGTAACTTGAGTGAGTACCCGATTTGATGGCGAGGTCGGCGGCCGACTTGAAGATTATCAACTATCCAGACCCCCGGCTGCGCAAGGCGTGCAAGCGGGTGGAGGAGTTCGGCCCCAGTCTGGCGGAACTGGCCGAGAATATGCTGGGCCTGATGCGCGAGGCGCAGGGTGTCGGTCTGGCCGCCCCTCAGGTGGGGATGCTGCAACGGGTGTTTGTGTGCAACGTGACCGGCGAGGCGAAGGACGACATGGTGCTGGTCAATCCGGAGCTTTTCGATCTGGAGGGGGACATCGAGGGGGAAGAGGGCTGCCTTTCGATACCGGACGTGACGGTGACTATTCATCGCGCGGATTCGTGCGTGCTGCGCGGGCAGAATCTCAAGGGCAAACCGGTCGAGCTCCGTGCCGAGGGTCTTTTGGCGCGGTGCTTTCAACACGAATGCGACCATCTCGACGGCCGGCTGATTATTGACGCCATGTCGGAGGCCGACCGGATCGCGAACCGCAAGGTGCTCCGGGAGCTGGAGCGAATGCACAGCCGCAAGGCCGGGGCATCGTGACAAATCCGCCGGCGATCATCGGTGTAGGGAGGGAGCCCTGATGCGCATTCTGTTTCTTGGCTCCGGCGAATTCGCAATTCCGACGCTGCGCTCGATTTCGCATGAGGGGCACGAGATCGTCATGGTGGTGAGCCAGCCGGACAAGCCGCGCGGCCGCGGGAGAGATTTTTCGCCGACGCCGCTGAAGGAGGAGGCGCTGCGACTGGGGTTGCCGGTGGTGACGCCGGTGGACGTGAACGCGCCGGAGTCGGTGGCGCAGCTCAAATCGCTGGGGGCGGACCTGGCCTATGTGGCGGCGTTTGGGCAGAAGATCGGGGCGGAATTGCTCGACAGTTTTCCAGTCGGGATTATCAATCTGCACGCATCGCTTCTGCCGGCGCTGCGCGGGGCGGCGCCGATTCAGCGGGCGGTGATGAACGGTCTGGACGAGACGGGGGTGACGATCTTTCGGCTGGTGGAGCGCATGGATGCGGGGCCGATTCTGGTGCAGCGGCGCACGGCGATCGGTCCGGACGAGACGGCGGATGAGCTGCACGAGCGGCTCTCGCGGATCGGCTGTGATGCCGTTCGTGCGGCACTAGCCGAACTGGAGAGAAATCCGGCGATGCCCGGCGAGGCGCAGGACGCGGCGAAGGTGACTTATGCCGCCAAGCTGACAAAGGCGGAGGGGGCGATTCGGTTCGATCTGCCGGCCGGGCGTCTGGCGAACCAGATTTGCGGATTGTGGTCGTGGCCCGGGGCGATGTGCCGATACCGGTCGGCGGATGGTAAGCGCGATGAGCAGGTGACAATCGCGCGGGCGCGGGCGTACATGATCCGCACCCGGGCAGCCGCCTCGCCGGAAGAGTGCGGGCGGATCAATGACATGATGCGCGTACAGGCGGCTGATGGGGATTTGGAGATCAGCGAGATCAAGCCGTCGGGCGGGCGGCTGATGAGCTGGCAGGACTTCGTGAATGGGCGACACGTCAAAGAGGGCGATCAGTTTTCGCCGATCGCGCCATGAGTCAGCGACTGAACATATCTTTGTCCGGGGGGAACGCGAAGGCGGACGCGCGGGAGCGGGCTTTTCGCGCGCTGGTGGCTTGCTACGACGGAGGCCGCAAGGGGCTCGACGTGCTTTATGCGATGGGCCATGAGGAAGCGCTGTCGAGCGCCGATGCGGGGCTTGCGGCGGAGATCGTGACAGGCGTGCTTCGGCATCGACTGACGCTGGAGCATATTTCGGCGTACTACTTTCGCGGGCGATGGGGCGGGGTGAGGCCGTCGATTCGCACGGTTCTTTCGATGGGCATTTATCAGCTTTGCTGGCTGGATCGGATTCCTTCGCATGCGGCGGTCGATCAGTCGGTGCGGCTTGCCAAGCGATACGGCGTCGGTGCGGCGTCGATGGCGAATGCGGTGCTGAGAAAGGTGGCGGAGTGTCGCGGTGATGTCATCGATCGGCCGGAGGACGTCAACCCGCGGCGATGGCTCGAGCTGGAGCCGGGCCGGGGACGGCTGCTGAAAGAGGATGTCTTTCCCGATCCGGCGAAACGGCCGCTGGAGTATATTGTCGCGGCGACGAGTCATCCGGCGTTTCTGGTGGAGCGCTGGCACCGGCGATTTAAGCCGAAGCTGTGTCATCAGATCTGCGAGGCGGGGCAGGGGCGTGCGGCGCTGGTCTTGCGGGCGAATCGGCTGCGGGTGAGTGAGGACGAGCTGTTTGAGAAGTTGAGCGAGGCCGGGCACGCGTGCGAGCGGTCGGAAGGCTCGCCGGGCATCATCGTGCACGGGTCGCCGTCGGTGGTGGCGCTACCGGGGTTTGAAGAGGGACTGTTTCAGCCGCAGGACGGCACGGCGCAGGGGGTTCTGCTGATGAGCCCTCCGGCGGAGGGGGAGTTTGTCGTTGACTTGTGCGCGGGGCTGGGCACGAAGGCGACGCAGGCGGCGGAGTTGATGGGCAATCGCGGCGATGTGCTGGCGTGCGACATCGACGGCGAGAAGCTGGGGCGCATCGGGGACAACGCGGCGCGGCTGGGGATCACGATCATTCGCACGTGCACGCTCGACGGGCTCGACGCCGAACTGAAGTCGATTGGACGAGCCGTTGATATGGTGCTGGTGGATGCGCCGTGTACGAATACCGGCGTGCTGGGGCGGCGGCCAGAGGCGAGATACCGCGCGACGCACGCGATGCTGGCGGAGATGGTGACGATCCAGCGCGACATACTCGGGCGCGCGGTTGAGATCGTGGGGGAGAACGGGCGCATCATCTATTCGACCTGCTCGATTGAGCAGGAAGAGAACGAGGAGCAGACGGCGTGGTTCTGTCAGGCGAACGAGGGATGGACGGTCGAGCGGCAGGAACTCGTGCTGCCGAGGGCGAGCCGGGGCGGCGGGGGGTTCGCGGCGGTTTTACGTAAGCAATCGTGATCGGTGGGGTCACTGCAACTGGGCCATGACCTCGTCGGGCATGTCGAAATTCGAATAAACATTCTGGACGTCATCGTGATCTTCGAAGGCTTCGATGAGTCTTAAAACCTTTGCGCCGGTTTCGGCGTCGACGGGGATGGTCGATTGCGGCCGCATGGTGATCTCGGCGGAGTCGGTGGCGATCTGTTTGTCTTCCAGCGCCTTGCGGACGGCCTCAAAGGCGGGCACCTCGCAGAGCACTTCAAAGGCATCATCGTCGCGCGAGACGTCATCGGCGCCGGCCTCGAGGGCGACTTCCATCAGGGCGTCTTCGGAGATGGAATCGGCCTTGATGCGAAAGACGCCGAGGGTTTTGAAGTTCCAACTGACGCAGTTCGTTGCGCCCATGTTGCCGCCGCCGCGCTCGAAGAGCTTTTTGATCTCGGGCGCGGTGCGATGGGGGTTATCGGTGAGGGCGTCCACGATGAATGCGACGCCGCCTGGGCCGTAGCCTTCGTATTGGGCGGGCTGGTAGTCGGTAGCGCCGAGTTCGCCGGTGCCCTTTTTGATGGCCTTTTCGATGGTGTCGGAGGGCATGTTGGCGGCTTTGGACTTGTCGATGGCGTAGCGGAGGGTCAGGTTCATGTTGGGATCGCCGCCGCCGGTTTTCGCGGCGACGATGATGTTTCTGGCGAGCTTGCTCCAGAGCTTACCGCGCTTGCTGTCGACGGCTGCTTTGCGGTGCTTGATGTTCGACCACTTGCTATGACCCGCCATGACGACACCTCACGAATATCAAAAAAGTGGAGCCGGGGTTCCGAGGGACGGCACCGAATTCTTAGCGAGCGATTATATCGCGCCGGGGCGAATCGTCCGAGACGTCTGCCGCGCGGGCGGATCAGCGGGACTATTCATCCGATTTTTCGTCGGCGGCGGGCTGAGTCGAGGGCTCGGGCTGCGCCAGCGGGGCGACCTGCGGCGTCTGCCCCTCATTGAGGGCGGCGAGCTTGAGCTGCACGCGCTCGCGCAGGGCCTCGTCGTCGGGTGAGGGGAAGATGTTTTGTTCCGGGCCGCTGATCTCGAGGGACTTGTTCCAGTTCTCCCGGGCCTCGTCGGTGTTGCCGAGTCGGTAGAGGGCGTCGGCGAGGTGGTCGTGAAGAATGGCATCCTCATTTGAGGCGAGGAGAATCGCGCGGCGCAGGTACTTCACGGATTCCGCGAATTTGCCCTGCTTGTAGAAGACCCAGCCCAGGCTGTCGAGGTAAGCGCCGTTGAGCGGCTCCTCGCCGAGGGCGTATCGGATCATCTTTTCGGCGCGATCGAGATTGACGCCCTGGTCGGCCCAGGTGTAGCCGAGATCGTTGTTGATGCCGGGGTCGGTTGGCGTGAGGGCGAGGATTTCCTCGAGCTGCTGATTGGCCTGGCTGGGCCTTTCGGTGAGTTGATAGACGCGGGAGAGAATCTGCCGCATGTCGATGACGACGCGGGGATCGTATCCATCGCTAACGGCGCGCTCGTTGAGCTGCCTGTTGAGCAGGTTCATCGCCTCCTTTTCGGCCTCCTGATAGCGCTGGGCCTCGATCAACGTCTGAAGCAGTTGCAGGTCTTCGCGGGAGCCGTCCGGTCCGGCGGCCATTCGGCGATAGAGCTCAGCGGCCTCCTCGAAACGGCGGGCCAGGCGGTAACTGCGGCCCAGCAGCGGGCCATAGACGCCTTCCATACGGGGAAGCTCCATGCCGGTCTGGGCGACTTCGATAGCGCTGTCCCAATCGCGAACCTGCCAGAAGAGGCGGATCAGCAGGTCATTGAGGTCGTAGTCTTCGGGGTCGGCCGCGAGCCAGGTGAGGACGCGCTGCTGGGCTTCGACGTGCCTTCCGGCGGCGCTGAGCTGACCGACGTACATGCGGCGTAGTTCGCTGCTGGTCGGATCGTCGGAGAGCCAATCGCCGGCCTGCTTGACGGCCTCATCGTTGCGTTCGGCGCCTCTGAGTGCGGAGAGCAGCAGGACACGGCGGTTGATGTCCCTGGGCGCCGCGTCGTACCACTGCTGGGCGGTCTCGACGCACTCGTCAAACCGGCGGGCGAGCTTCAAGACGGCGACGAGTTGGGTGATGACCGGGGCCTTGAGTTCGTCGGTATCGGCTCGCTGGAGCTGGGCGGTGAACTGGTCGGCCGCGGTCGTCAGATCGCCCTGGGCGAGGGCCAGCCTCGCAAGTCTTTGGCTGTATGTGTTGTCATGCGGGCGAAGCGTGAGGAGGGTGGTCAGTGTCTCGGCGGCGGCATCGTATTCGAGGAGCTTGGAATCATAATCGGCCTTGCGCTCCAGGCTGCCGATGTCGAACGGGTCGGTGGCAACGGCGGCGTCGATTTCCCGCCTGGCCTCGGGCAGATCGCCGGTGGCTTCATAGGTCATGGCGAGTGCCAGATGGGTGGCCGATTCGTTGGGGTAGTCGGCGATGATCTTCTTCAGGGCGGCGCGATATTCTTCGAGGCGCTGCTTGCCCGATGGGGCCTTGCTTTCCGCCAGATTCATCAGGGCGCGGCAGCGCTCGACGGGTGCGCCCGTCAGGCCGAGCCTCTTAAAGTCGGCGAAGTACTCTTTGGCGCGTTTGCCCTTGCGGGTGTTGAGCAGGATGCGGATCAACTGCTCGCGGGCCGGGAGGAAGCGGGGGTCAACATCGTCGAGGATGCGACGGTAGAGATTCTCGGCGCGGGGGAATTCGCCGGCGCGCTCGTGCATCTCGGCGAGCTTGAACAACGGGTTGGGGTCGTCGCGATCGAGACGGAATGCCTCAAGAAACGCAGTCTCGGCCTTTTGCGGCTCGCCGAGGGCGACGTATGCCTGTCCGACGACGCTCTGCAATGCGGCCGATGAGATGTCCCGATCGATCGCCGCCTCCGCCTTTTCGAGGGCCTGTTGCCAGTCATGCCTTTGCAGGGCGATTTGCGCGTCGAGGACGACGGCCGGGACGAAGTCAGGATGCTGTGTGACGATCGGGTCGCATGCCTGTTGAGCCTCGTCGGTGCGGTCCGACGCGAAGAGGAACGCCGCAACGAGGAAGGCCGATGATGCATCGTCGGGCTTGGCTGCGGCGCTGCGCTTCGCGGCATCGACCAGGCGCGGCAACATGCCGGATGACCGGGCTTCGCTGATGAATTCACGGACGAGGCGATCGGCCGCGTCTTCCCCATTTAAGATTTGATGGAGGACCTCAATGGCCCGATCGGGCTCGCCGAGCTTCAGTCGCAGCCGCGCGAGCAGGATCCATGCCTCGGATTGTGACGGATCCGCCTCGACGACGTCGCTGAGGACTTTTGCTGCTTGACTCGATTGCTGCTCGTCGGTGAGCATTCTGGCGATGGCGAGCTTGGCGGAAACCCGGCTGGAGCGCCTGGCCATCGAAACGAGACGATCGACGAATTGCGACGACCGATCGGTCAGCTTGCAGACTTGCTTGAGCAGGTCGATCGCCTCATCGGTGTTGTCGTCCTGTGCGGCGAAGTCATCCACCATGCGAAGCGCTTCGTCGGCGTCGCCGGCCCGGGCGAGTTCCAGGATGAGGGCCTTTTGAAGGGTCTTATCGTCGGGACTGGCATCGACCGCCTTTCGGTACGCCTCGACAGCTCGATCGTGACGACCCAGCTCCGACTCAATCTCACCGAGCAGGGCGGGCGCCTTTGTGCGATAAAGGATCACGACCTCATGCAGTTCCCGGCGCTGATCCATTTCCGGCGTCGGGTCTTGGATGGCCGACTGAAACGCCCTAAGTTGGTCGGACGCAGCGGCGAGGTATCCTTCCTCTCGCAGGGCAAGGGCCAGTGAGAGATGGGCCAGGACGCGCTCACTGCGCTGCGGCTGGTCGGGGGAACCGGCGAGCAGCGCCAATCGCAAGAGCGCGATAGCGTCGGTGGTGCGGTTCTGCTGAAGCGCGATTTCGCCGAGCAGTTGATAAACCGCCGGATCGCGCGGGCGGGCGCGGACGACCTCCTCGAGGTGATTGCGCGCCAGCGCCAGATCGCCCTGCTGAATCGCCGTGCGGGCGAGCATGATGCGGGCGTCGTGCAGGTCGGGCTTTATTTGCAGGGCTTTCTCGATGGCGGCGGCGGCGTCTGCCCAGAGCCCCTCATCGAATCGGCGGCGACCGGTCTCCAGATAGCGCAGGGCCTGAGGCTTTGGCTCGGGCGACGGCTGCACAGATTCTTCGGGGAGTGTGGGGATGGGGGTGATCTTCTCCAAGGGCAGGAATGCCTTGGCGCTTTCCGGCGCGGCGGCGGAATCCGTGGCGTCGGTTTGTGGTTTTGTGCAGTGGGAGAGACTCAGGAGTGCGACCGAGGCGAGGCTCAGAAGAAGCGGTTTAAGATTCAAGCCGGTCAACATGGCGAGATCCATCTCCTGTCTGGGACGGCTGCGAATGCAATCTACGGATTCTAGCGGTGGCGTCGGCGACTGCTCGAACTTCGCGTTGATCGGGCGACAGATTTTGTCGCGGCGGACCTGGACTTTGTGGCGGTCGGCTTGGCCTTGCGGGCCACCTTGGACGCCGCCTTCTTCGCGTTGCCGGTCTTGGGCGCGGCGGACTTGGCGGCGACGGCGGGGTCCGCGTTCCGGGCCGGCTCGGGTTTTTCAACGGGGGCGGGGGTCGGCTTGGAAGATTTTCGCGGGGCATGGACCGAGGCGTATTTCTTGAACTGCGCGTAAAAGCCGGGGGCCTGCGCGGCGCTGATCTGCGAGGCGAGGAATTTCTGGATCTCCTCGACCGAGGCATTGGGCTCGACACACCCTTCGCGGCGAAGAATCTCGCACATGGCGACATCGGCTGGGACGCAGTGAGACTTGAAGCATCGAAGCAGCACGGTGGCGCGGGCGTGGGCGTTGATCCCGTGAAGACTATTCAGGAAGGACTCGGCGGTTCTGCGGGCGGACTTCTTGAGGAAGGCGAGGTCCAGGTGATGCAGCTTGTTGAAGAGGACGATGAGGGCGCGACAAATGTCCTCGGCGGCACGACGACACGAGGGATAGTCGGCGCCGATGATCTCGACGATTTCGGAGACGGGCGTGACCCGCAGCTCGTTGATGTCGACCACGGCTTCGCGGAGCTTGGCGAGGGCGGCATTGGCCCGGGCCTCGGCGGCGTGGTCAGTGAGGATGCCGCGAAGAAGCTGCTCCATCGGTTCGTCGACCGGCGGCAGGGCGGCGGCACTCTCCTTGCGAATTTTCTTGAGGAGCTTCTTGAACTCGCGTGCGTGCATCGAAGCGTTCTTCATTCATCGACTCCGTCGTGTGAATCGGGTTCGGTCGGCCGACCCGGCGGCGAAGACTCCGGCGCTTCGCCGGGCTCGGCGGGGGCCGTATCGGCGATGGCCTCGTTGATCTGTTGGATGGTGCGGGCGGCGATTTTCAGTCCGTGGTCAAGGTGGAAGCAGACCATGGGGCATTGTCGAATATCAAGGCTTTTGGCCAGTCGGCTGTGGATCATTCCGCGGGCGCTTTCGAGGCCGCGGAGGGTTGTGACGGCTTCGGCATCGGAGCCCATGACGCTGACATAGACATTGGCATGTCGCAGATCGCCGGACATCTCGACGCGGGTGACGCTGGTGAAGCGGCTGACGCGCGGGTCGGAGATTTTTGAGGCGATGGCGTCGCTGACAACGTCGCGGACGACATGGCCGATGCGCTCTAGGCGGAAGGACATTCGAGACCTCGTGGGCGTGAGTGAGTCGGCGTCGATCCGGGGCGGGCGCGTTTAGAAAAGCTCGATGTCATAATCCACCAGGGAAAGCGTGTGAACCTGTCGTACTTCGTCCACGATTTTGGAGAGGCAGGAGTCTGTGAATCGCCGGTCGTTGGAGACCATGGCCAGACCGATGACCGATCGGCGATGCTCGTCGAGGTCTCCGACTTCGGCGACCGAGACGTTGTGCCGGTGGAAAATCCGGTCCTTGAGTCCCTTGATGACTCGACGTTTGTCCTTGAGCGACATGGCCCCTGGGATCGTCAACTCCATCGTCAATACACCGATGACCACACCGATCCACTTCGTGGTTAGGGATTCGACATCCTGACCCAGGACTTCGTGCCGGCCGTGACGACCCGGCACGGCGCCCGGTGACAATTATACGACACTCCATGCCGGGCGGACCTACAGTTTCCGCGCCACTTTGATGACCTCGAAAGTTTCGATGATGTCGCCCGGCTTGAGATCGTCAAAGCCGGCGATGCGAATACCGCACTCGAAGCCGTTCTTAACTTCCTTGGCGTCGTCCTTGAATCGCCGCAGGGACTCAATGGCGGACTTGTCCCGGATGACGACGCCGTCGCGAATGACCCGGGCCATGTTGGAGCGCTGAATGACGCCGTCGCGGACGAAGCAGCCGGCGATCTTGCCGACCTTGGAGATGTTGAACACCTCCCGGACCTCGGCCCGACCGCGTGACTCGATTTTTTCGTCGGGGGTCAGCAGGCCTTCGAGGGCCTTCTTGATGTCGTCCAGGACGTTGTAAATCACGCGATAGCTGCGGATATCGACGCCGAGTCCGTCGGCCATCTTTTGGACGGCGGGCTCCGGCACGACGTAGAACGCGAGAATGATGGCCTTGCTGGCCTGGGCCAGAATCAGGTCTGACTCGGTGACCGTACCGACGCCGGCGTGCAGCACTTCGAGGCGCACCTGATCGGTGGGGAACTCGGCAAGGGTCTTCCGGAGAACGTCGACAGATCCCTGAACGTCGGCGCGAATGATGACCGGGAGGGTGGGGACCCGGCCATCCTCTGCGCCGGCCAGGAGGGATTCGAGGTTGGTGGGCTTGGCGGTGCGCAGCAACTGAGACTCGCGGCGGCGCATGGCCTCGTCGGCGGCGATTTCCTTGGCCCGCTGAAGGTCGTTGACGACGTAGAAGCGATCGCCGGCGCGGGGGATATCGGAGAGGCCGGTGACTTCGACGGGGGTCGAAGGCCCGGCGGACTTCAGCACCTTGGCGCGGTCGTCTCTGATCGAGCGGACGCGACCAAATGCCGGTCCGCAGACGATGATGTCGCCGGTCTTGAGGGTGCCTTCCTGAACGAGCAGGTGAGCGAGATTTCCCTGTCCGCCGTCTCGCTCGGCCTCGATGACAGAGCCGGTGGCGGGGATGGTGGGATCGGCCTTCAGATCGAGAACGTCGGAGAGCGTGGCCAGGTGGGCGAGAAGTTCGTCGATGCCTTCTCCGGTGGAGGCGGACGTCTTGACGACGTCGATGTCACCGCCCCAGTCGCCGCTGGGCGTCAGGCCGTGCTCGGTGAGTTGGCCGTAGATCTTGTTAATGTCGTGCGGGAGGTCGATCTTATTCAGGGCGACGACGATGGTGGTGTTGGCCGCCTTGGCATGATTGATGGCCTCGATCGTCGTCGGCATGACGCCGTCATCGGCAGCCACGACCAGAACGACGACGTCGGTCATGTGAGCGCCGCGGGCACGCATCGCGGTAAAGGCGGCGTGGCCCGGCGTATCCAGAAAGGCGACGTACTTGTCGTCGACCTTCGCCCGGTAGGCGCCGATGTGCTGGGTGATGCCGCCGGCCTCACCCGCGGCGACCTTTGCGTTTCGGATGCGGTCGAGGAGGCTGGTCTTTCCGTGGTCGACGTGACCGAGGACGGTGACCACCGGCGGACGGGTGACGAGCTTCTTGCGCTCGAGGGCCGCGAACTCATCGCGAAGGACTTCGGTGGCCGAGCGGGCCTGAGCAACTTCGAGCTCGATGCCGACTTCAAGGGCCATGAGCTGGGCGACCTCGGTGGCAATGGCGCTGTTGATGTTGGCGAGTTGGCCGTGTTCCTGAATGAGTCGTTTGACGATCTCGGCGACGGGGATACCGGTTTCGCGCGAGAAGTCCTTGACGATGATCGGCTCCGTCAGCTCGACCTTGTCCTTGCGGACGTGGGTCTGGGCGGTGCGGCCGACGGTTCGCCGGGTGGAGTGCTTGCCCTCGATGGCCTTCAGGCCGCCGATGCCGCGCCCGGAGGCGTGAGCCAGTCTGTCTTTGCGCTCGATCAGGTCGCGATCGCGCCATTCGCGCAGTTTTTCGTTGACGTCTTCACGTGTATCGCGAATGCTGCGCCTCGGATTGGCGCGGGCATCGGCCGCGTCGCCGGCGCGAGCGCCTTCCTTTCCGCGGACCACAGGACCGCGGCCGCGACGCCGAGACTCTTCTTCTTCCGCGGTGAGACCGCGAACAGGTGCGGATCCGCCGGCGGGCGGACGCGGAGGCGGGCGGTAGGTCGGGCGGGGACGGTGCACCTCGTCCGGTTTATCGATACGAATGAGCTTGGGGCCGCTGAGCTTGGCGGGCTGGGGGACGTTCTGCGGACCAGCCACATTCGGGACCACGGGCGGTTTAGCTTCGGTCTGTTGAGCCGCCGGGGCCAGCTCGGCGGGCGGCGCGGCTACATCGGGCTCCTCCGGTGTCACCGGCGGAGCGGCATCTTCCTGCGGCGGCGCTTCCTTGGTGACGACGGTCGGCTGCTCGACGACGGTCTCCTCTTTGGCGACCTTCGCGGCGGGCTTTGTCTCAGCCGGGGGGGCGGGGACATCCTCAGTGGGGGGCTCCATCACGGCGACGCCGGATTGGGAGTCCGAATCGCGGTCGGAGGATTCCGTCTTCTTGGTGGATCGCTTGGGCTTGACGGTGACGGCCTTGATGTCGACGGGCTTGGAGTCCTCGATGGCGCTGGCGTGCAGACCGGGGGTGAACCACTCGCGAATCGTGGCTTCGAGGCCGGCCGAGACCACGTGCATGTGGTTCTTGATCTCGATACCTTCGGCGCGGCATTTTTCAATGATGGTCTGGCTCTTGACGCTTAGTTCCTTCGCCAGATTGTGCACTCGCACTTTTTTCTCAGACAAATAATCTCTCCAAACCACGGTTCACAGTTCGCGGCGGATCGCTCCGCTCGCATTGAATCTCTTTCAGGAAGGACGACCTACACCCCGGGGGTCGCCTCCTCTGTTTTCTCCGTCATCGCGCTGTCGTCCGCGGCCGGTTCGGACGGCTTTTCTTCGACGGCCTCGGGTTCACTCGCGTCGGTTGCCTCGGCGCTCGTTGACGCATCATCAGACGAATCAGCCGCGGGGGCCTCCGAAACTTCGCCGCTCACAGCTTCGCTCGACTCGACTTCGCTCGACTCGGATTCACTCGACTCGGTTTCGCTCTGGGCTGCTGCGCCCGCCTTCAGGGCCTCGGCCGCGCGGCTCTTCTCCTCGGCACGCTCCGCCTCGACGAGCTTGGCCTCTTCGGTGCAGCGATTGACGATGATCTCGGCGAGTTCCTTGGTGAGGTCGAGCTCGGCGACGAGGGTATCCGGGCCGACTTCCTGAACGTCCATGACGCTGATCATGCCCAGGAGCGAGATTCGCTCGGCGATCATTTCGTCCATGCCTTCAATGGTGCGAAGGGTGGTGGCCAGGCGATCGAGGCCCTTGTTGTATTCCTTGGGCGTGAGGATGTCGATGTCCCAGCCGGTGAGGCGCGCGGCGAGGCGAACGTTTTGTCCGCGCTTGCCGATGGCGAGGGAGAGCTGCTCCTCCGGCACGACAACGGTCGCGCGTCCAAGCTCGAAGCAAAGCGCCGTATCCTGCACCTCGGCGGGCTTGAGGGCGTTGGAGATGAGGATCTGCGAAGACTCGTTCCAGCGGACGATGTCGATCTTCTCGCCGCCCAGCTCTTCGACGATGTTCTTGATGCGGCTGCCGCGGACGCCGACGCAGGCGCCGACGGCGTCGACCTTGGTGTCGATCGACGAGACGGCGACCTTGGTGCGGTAGCCGGCCTCGCGGGCCAAGGCCTTGATCTCGATGATGCGCTCGGCCACTTCGGGGACTTCCACTTCAAAGAGGCGGCGGATGAAGTCGGGATGACTGCGCGAGAGGATGATCTTCACCTGGTGGGGAGCTTCGCGCACTTCGAGGATAAGGGTGCGGATGCGCTCGCCGGGCTGATGGGTCTCGCCGGAGATCTGCTCGCTGCGGGGCAGGAAGCCCTCGGTGCGGCCGATGTTGACGATCAAAGCGCCGCCTTCAAAGCGCGAGACGGTGCCGGTGAGGATGGTGCCTTTTCGCTCGACGAATTCCTCGTAGATGCTGCCGCGCTCGGCCTCGCGGATTTTCTGGATCATGACCTGCTTGGCCGTCTGGGCGGCGATGCGGCCGAGGTCGTTCATGGAGATGGGCTCGCCGTTGAGGACGGCGGCAATTTCGCCGCTGAGGCGGTCGATTGTGACGGTGACCTCTTCCTCCGGGCCGTATTTCTTCCGAATGGCGGATTCCATGGCCAGTTCGAGATCGCCGAGGACAATGTCCTTGTCGATGTTCTTCTCCCGGGCCAGGCCGTCGACGATTCTGATGAGTTCTGCGTTCACGTTTCGAGTTCCCTGATTTAGTTTTTCTTGCGTGGTAAGCCGGCGTCCACGCCCGCCTGAGTTTCATTCCCGCGGGGAGACAACAAGCTCCACGCTCTCTAAAAACAAAAAAAGCGGGCGACCAGGCGAGCCCACTTTTTCAAACCACAAGACGCCGGACGTCTCGGGCGAGTCGTCGTTTCTTGAGGAGCATGCTTCAGCGCATAGGCTGACTCCCGCAAGCGACCCTGACCGCTCGATCCCATCGGATCCCGCGCAAGCTGACAGCCGGCTTATTGTTCACCGGCCGCGCTCCGTACGGGGACGACGGAAATGTTGCGGCCCGTCTCACCCGGCTCGAAGAGATGAACGCGCGTCATGTCAATCAACATGTCGAGTTCCTGCCCTTCGCAAACACCGGCACGCAGGTCCACACGCCCGACCAGCTTCGTTCCCATTGTCGTGGTCATGTGGACATCCTTCCGATCACCCAGCGGCTCAACCTGCGTCACGCGCGCTTTCAGCTTCGCGTAGGGCAGGTTCTCGCCGGACTGCCGGACGCAAAAGGCATCCGGCCTGATTCCCAACACCAGTGGCCGCTGGGAAAAACCCGTGGCGGCCTGAGCAAGCTTCTTAGGCAGCGGCAATCGCTCGCTGCCGTGCTCGAAGGCGGCGTCGCCGTTTTCGCCGACGCATCTGCCCTCGATGAAACCCATCGGCGGCGTTCCGACGAAGGCGGCGACAAACCGATTCGCCGGGCTTTCGTAGACTTCCAGAGGCGAGGCCGCCTGGAAGATCACGCCGTCTTTCATGACGACGACCCGATCGCTCAGGGTCATCGCCTCTTCCTGATCGTGCGTGACGTAGATCGTGGTCGTATTCAGCCGCTTCTGGAGACGTCTGATTTCGGAGCGCATCTCCACGCGGAGTTTCGCATCGAGATTCGAGAGGGGTTCGTCAAAGAGGAACACCTTCGGCTCTCGAACGATTGCCCGACCAACCGCGACGCGCTGCCGCTGACCACCGGAAAGGGCCCTGGGCTTGCGATCGAGCAGATTCTCGATACCGAGCAGTGCCGCGGCCTCACGCACTTTAAGATCGATGTCGGCCTTGCTGAGCCCGAGCTGCCTTCGACGAAGGCTCAAGCTGAAGGCCATGTTCTTGTACACCGTCATATGCGGGTACAAGGCGTAATTCTGAAAGACCATGGCGATATCGCGGTCTTTGGGAGGGGTCTGATTGACCACTCTTCCGTCGATCGCGATTGTGCCGGCACTGATGTCTTCCAGGCCGGCCACCATGCGCAGAGTCGTACTTTTTCCGCAACCGGAAGGTCCGACGAGAACGACGAACTCCCGGTCCGCGATGTCCAGGCTGACCCGGTTCACCGCCGTCACGCCACCTGGATAAACCTTGGTGACATTTGTTAAAGTCACACGTGCCATAGGTTTATACCGCGGATCGCGTAACGACTCTGAGAAAGGGGATTATAAGTCCTTATATGGGGCGGTCAATCGCAAATCCGCAGGCCGCGAAATCGCGGAGGAAGGGGGCGAAAAGGGTGAATGGCCAGGACTCGAATTCTCCGGTCCGCGGGTCTGAGTCGTCCGATAATCGCTGCAATCGCCGTAATTCGCGATGTAGGGCCGTGTCGGATGAAAGACGCCGATTTGCCGCATCGATTGGCGTGATTGGGTGTCCCATCCCGGTGCGTCTTATTCCGTTTCGCGCGACCCAACGAAGCCATCCACACTCGCCGCATTTCACAGTCGCATCAGGAACTTACGTTCAAGATGTTGCTCGACCGGGTATTATTCGCTGCAAGTCTCAGGAACTTTCAATCGCATGGAGGCGCATTTCTCGATGTCGCACAAGGCCGCCGCCCCTTTTGTTCACCTGCACGTCCACACGCACTACAGCCTGCTCGACGGCGCCAATCGCATCGACGAACTGGTTAAGACGTCCAAGGACATGGGCATGCCGGCCGTGGCGATTACCGACCACGGCAACATGTTCGGCGTGATCGAGTTCTATCGCGCGGCGATCAGCGCCGGCATCAAACCGATTCTCGGCATGGAGGCCTACCTCGCGCCAGGCGATCGACGCGCGAAGGAGAAAGACCACTGGGGCGAAAGCAATTATCACCTTCTGTTGCTGGCGATGAACAACGTCGGCTACAAGAACCTGCTCAAGCTCTCGTCGATCGGCTATCGCGAAGGGTTTTATTCCAAGCCGCGCATCGATCGCGAAGTTCTCGCGGCCCATCATGAAGGGCTCATCTGCACCAGCACCTGCCTCGGCGCGGAGATTCCGCAGGCGCTCATTCACCGCGATCGGGCGACGGCCGAGAAGATGGCGGACTGGTACCTGTCGCTGTTCGGGCCGGAGCGGTTCTTCATCGAGTTGCAGGATCACGGCATCGAGGAGCAGCGGACGATCAACCCGGAGTTGATCGACATCGCGAAGCGCAAGGGCCTGGGGCTGATCGCGACGAACGACGTGCACTACCTGCGGCATGAGGACGCCGAGGCGCACGACGTCCTGTGCTGCATTCAGACGAAGGCGATGCAGGACGACGTCGATCGCTTCAAGTTCCCGACGGACCAGTTCTATCTGAAGTCGCCGGACGAGATGGCGAACCTGTTCCCGCAGATCGGCGAGGCGATGACAAACACCGTGCGCATCGCCGACATGTGCAACGTCGACCTGGACTTCACCAAGCGCCACACGCCGGTCTATCGTCCGCCGGACAAGCAAACGGCGGAGGAGTACCTTCGGAAGCTTGTGTTTGACGGCGCGATTGAGCGCTATGGAGAGGTGACGGACGAGCTGCGCGAGCGGATCGACTACGAATTGGAGGTCATCCAGTCCAAGGGCTTCTCCAGCTACTTCCTCATCTGCTGGGACTTCGTCCATTATGCCCGGGACAACGGGATTCCCTGCGGGGCGCGCGGCAGCGGATGTTCGTCGGTCGTGGCTTATTGTCTGCACCTGTCGCAGCCGGACCCGCTGCGGTATGGGCTGTACTTCGAGCGGTTCATGGACCCGGACCGCGACGAGATGCCGGATATCGACATCGACATCTGCCAGAACGGCCGCGAGCGCGTCATTCAGTATGTGCGCGAGAAATACGGCCACGTCGCGCAGATCATCACCTTCGGGACGCTCAAGGCCCGGGCGGCGATTCGCGACGTCTGCCGTGTCACCGGCGTGTCACTGGCCGAGGCGGACAAGATCGCCAAGCTGGTTCCCGAAGAGTTGAAGATGACGCTCGACAAGGCCCTGTCGCGCGAGCCGGAGCTGAGGCGGCTCTACGAGTCGGACAATCGCGTGCGGCGCGTGATCGACATCGGCCGGCGCGTCGAGGGGCTGGCCCGGCACGCCGGCGTTCACGCGGCGGGCGTGGTCATCGCCGATGAGCCGCTGGACGGTCTGCTGCCGCTCTACAAGGCATCGGGCTCGGACGCGATCATCACGCAGTTCGAGGGGCCGACCGTGGAGATGGTCGGACTGCTGAAGATGGACTTCCTGGGGCTGCGGACCCTGAGTGTCATCACGCTGGCATGCAAGCTGGTCGAGCAGAATCACGGCGTGAAGATCGACCTGGACCGCGTGGACCTTGAGGATCAGACGGTCTATGCCGTTTTCGCCAGCGGCCAGACCAAGGGCGTGTTCCAGTTTGAGTCCGGCGGCATGCGCGACGTTGTGATGAAGATGCGGCCCAACCGGATCGAGGACCTCATCGCCGCGAATGCCCTTTACCGGCCGGGGCCGATGGTGAACATTGACGCGTACATCGCCCGCAAGCATGGCGAGCAATGGGGCACGCCGCACAAGATCATGGATGAGGTGCTGGAGGAGACCTACGGCATCATCGTGTATCAGGAGCAGGTGGCCCGGCTGGTGAATCAGCTCGGCGGCATCGAGCGCAAGCGGGCATTTCGGCTGGCCAAGGCGATCAGCAAGAAAAAGACCTCGATGATCGAGGCGGAGCGCGTGCCGTTCGTCGAGGGCAGCGTCAAGAAGGGTCTCAGGAAGGACGTCGCCGAGGAAATCTTCAATCAGATTCTCCCGTTCGGTGAGTACGCCTTCAACAAGGCCCACTCGACGGGCTACGCACTGGTCGCGTTCCAGACCGCATACATCAAGGCGCACTATCCGGTCGAGTTCATGGCGGCCCTGCTTACCTTTGAAATGGGCGACACCGACAAGGTCGTCGATTACATCGAGGAGTGCCGCCGCATCGGCATCGACGTGCGCCCGCCGGACATCAACAGCAGCCGGTCGGATTTCACCGTGGTCCATCCCAAGGGCGGCACCGGGCAGCCGTTCATCCGATTCGGCCTCGCGGCGATCAAGGGTGTCGGCGAGCGGGCGGTCCAGAGCATCATCGAGGCGCGCGAAAGCGGCGGGCCGATCCGGGACATCTTCGACTTCTGCGAGCGGATCGACGCGCAGGCGGTCAATCGCGGCGTGGTTGAAGCGCTCATCAAGGCCGGCGCGTTCGATACCACCGGGGCGATGCGCAAGGCGCTGATTCTCGCGCTGGATCGGGCCCTGCAAATGGGTGTCGAGGCGCAGCGGGACAAGGCGAGCGGACAGCTCAGCATGTTCGGCGGGGGCGGCGCGGAAGAACCGCCGCCGGCGCTCTCGACGCAGGAATGGTCCGAGGCCGAAATGCTCGCCCAGGAAAAGAGCGTGCTGGGTTTTTACGTGACGAGTCATCCGCTCTCGACGCACGCGGAGATGCTTCGCAAATTTGCCTCCGCGGACTGTGCGGATATTCAGCATTTGCCAGAAGAGACCGAGATCGTCGTCGGCGGGATGATCAGCCGCGTGCGCCTGGTGACGACCAAGTCCGGGCGAAACGCCGGTTCGAAACTGGCGGTCCTTGTGTTCGAAGATGTGACCGGCTCCATCGAGGCGGTGGTCTATAGTGAGGACCTTGAGAAGTACCGCGACCTGATCGGCCCGGATCGGCTGGTATTTCTGCGCGGCAAGGTGGATCGCCGCCGCGAGGACCCGTCGCTTCGCGTGTCGGAAGTCATGTCGATGGAGGAAGGCCCGGCGCGGCTGGCCGACGCAGTGATCCTGAGCGTGCGCAACAGCGGGATGGAGGGCTCGTCGCTTTCACGGCTTCACGAAGTCTGCGCGGCTCATCGGGGGGATCGCAACCTATTCCTGCGCGTGCAGACGCCGGGCCAGATGGTGACGGTCCTGCGCTGCGGGGTGGACATGTGCGTGAAGCCGGATGATGCCTTCGTGTCGGAAATAGAGACGATCCTCGGGCCCGGCGCCGTTGATGTCGTGGGCCAGCGCCGCGCGAAGCCGAATCGGACGCCGCTGCCCGACGATGACGAAAGCGAGTCGGCGGCGGAGCTTGCCGAGGCCATGGCCTAGCGAGCGCGGCCCGTTTCCGTTTCGGCTACACGCGGTTCGACGTTCGTTCGGACGCGCCTACAATAGCGCCACGGAGGGACTTAGCGGCGCACCGATGGAACCCACCACGATTGAAATCAAAAATGCGCGGGAGCATAACCTGCGCTCGGTCTCGCTCACCCTGCCGCGCGGGAAGCTGATCGTCTTCACCGGCGTCTCGGGGAGCGGCAAGAGCAGTCTGGCCTTCGACACGCTTTACGCCGAGGGGCAGCGGCGCTATGTTGAGTCGCTTTCGTCATACGCCCGGCAATTCATGGGCCAGATGCAAAAGCCCGACTGCGATCAGATCACCGGGCTTTCGCCGTCCATCGCCATTCAGCAGAAGACGACCGGCTGGAACCCGCGATCGACGGTGGGGACGATCACGGCGATTTACGATTTCCTGCGCGTGTTGTTCGCGCGGATCGGCACGCAGCATTGCACGCAGTGCGCCCGGCCGATCACGGCGCAGTCGCGCGAGCAGATCACCGCGGGGATACTTGCCGCCTTCGGGGGCGAGTCGTCGCGCGTTTTGATGCTCGCTCCGGTTGCCCGGGGGCAGAAGGGCGAGTTCCGCGATTTGTTCGATGACCTGCTTCGGGCGGGCTACGTGCGGGCCCGGGTGGATGGGGAGGTCGTCACCCTGCGCGAGGACTTGGCGCTTCAGAAGAACCGCCGCCACGACATTGAAGTGGTGATCGATCGGTTGACGCTCGATGAGAAGGTGCGGCCGCGACTGGCCGAGGCGGTGGAAAGCGCGCTTCGCGTCGGGGCAGGGACGCTCATCGTCGCGCCGGATGCCGGAAAGGTCGAAGGCAAGCCGGGCGGGAAGCGTTCCGAGGCCGGCGAAAAGGTCTTTTCCTCGAAGTACGCCTGCACCCAGTGCAACATCTCGTTCGAGCCGCCGACGCCGCAGCTTTTCTCCTTTAATTCGCCGACGGGCATGTGCCTGCGATGCGACGGGCTGGGGGAATTGATCGACTTCGATCCCGAGTTACTGGTGCCCGATCCCAAGCTGAATTTTTACGCGCCTTGTGTCGCGCCGATGCGGACGAAGGTCGGCAAGTGGCGGCGTCATATTTACGACGGCGTAGCCAGGGCGGTCGGGTTTGACATTCGCAAACCGTGGAAGGACCTGCCGAAGAAGGCCCGCGATGCCCTGCTCCATGGGACCGGCGATCGACACATCACCTACGAGTGGCGATGGTCCGGCGGTCTGTGGATGCACGGCGGCACCTTCGAAGGCGTCATCGCCGAACTGCGCGACAAGTATCGCAAGGCGAAGGCGGCGTTCGTCCGCGAGTACTACGAGAAATACATGCGGCGCGGGCCGTGCCCGGAGTGCCGGGGGTCGCGGCTCAATCGCCAGGCGATGGGGGTGCGCATTCCGATTGCCGCGGGCAAGAATGGCGGCCCGAATATTCACGAATTGTGCGCGATGTCCGTCGCGTCGGCGGGGGAGACACTGGCGAATCTGAAGCTCACGCCGGTGCAGGCCATCGTGGCCGAGGAAGTGCTCAAGGAGCTGCGCACGCGGCTGGAGTTTCTGATGAAGGTGGGGTTGCACTACCTCGCGCTGGATCGCACGGCCCCGACGCTTTCCGGCGGCGAGCTTCAGCGCATTCGCCTGGCCGGGCAGATCGGCGCGGGGCTCGTCGGCGTGTTGTACGTGCTGGACGAGCCGTCGATCGGATTGCACCCGCGGGATAATGAGATGCTGCTGGAGAGTCTGCTGACCCTGCGCGACATGGGCAATACGCTCATCGTCGTCGAGCATGACGAGGCGACCATGCGCGCTGCCGACGAGATCGTGGACTTCGGCCCGGGGCCCGGTGTGCGCGGCGGGGAGGTGGTCGTGCAGGGGACGATGGACGACATCGCGAAAAGCGAGCGGTCGCTGACCGGGCAATACTTGAGCGGCAGGAGAGAGATCGAGGTGCCGAAGGCGCGGCGACCGGTGGTGCGGAGTTCCACCGGCCGCAAAAAGCGCGCGGCGAAGGGCGCTCAGTGATCATGCGAAGCAACATCCTGGAGGCAATCGGTAACACGTCGTTCGTGCAGCTTCGCGGCGTGGCGACGGTGCTGAAGCGTCACAAGCCCGACGTTCGGTTCGTCGCCGTCGAGCCGGCCGAGTCCGCCGTGCTCTCGGGCGGACAGCCCGGTCCGCACAAGATCGAAGGCGTGGGCATCGGCTACACGCCGCCCCTGTGGGAGCCGGGCCTCGTGGATTCGATCATTCCCGTCTCGACCTCCGACGCGAAGGAGATGACGCGCCGCCTTGCGCGCGAGGAGGGCCTCTTCGCCGGGACATCGTCCGGGGCCAACGTGCTGGCGGCGATCCAAGTCGGTCGCAAACTCGGGCCCAAAGGGCATGTCGTGACATTGATGATCGATTCAGGTTTGAAGTACCTGAGTACCGACGTCTATCGTCGGCCAAAACAAGGAACGGAAGTCGAAGCTCGCCCATGAAACGTCGTGCCCGCGACCAAGCAATGGAACCGCAGCGATCCGAGCATGCCTGGCTCGCCGTGCGCGGCGCGCGGCATAACAATCTCAAGAACATCACCGTCGACATCCCGCTCGGCCGCTTCGTCTGCGTGACCGGCGTTTCCGGCAGCGGGAAGAGTTCGCTGGTCAACGACATCCTCCGCGAGAAACTCGTCATGCTGCTCAACGGGGCGGAGAGCGCAAATCCCGGCGCGCATGATGCGATCACCGGCCACGAGCATCTCGACAAGATCATCGACATCGACCAATCCCCGATCGGCCGCACCCCGCGCAGCAACCCCGCGACTTACATCAAGGTCTTCGACGAGATACGCGATCTCTTCGCGAAGCTGCCGGACAGCAAGGTGCGCGGTTACGCGCGCGGGCGATTCTCCTTCAACGTGCCGACCGGCGACAAGTCCGGCGGTCGATGCGAGGCCTGCGAGGGCAACGGCTCCAACCGCGTCGAGATGGATTTTCTCGCCGACATCTGGGTGACGTGCCCGGTCTGTCAGGGCAAGCGCTTCAACCGTGAGACGCTTCAGATTCTCTACAAGGGCCGGACGATCTCCGACGTGCTGAACATGGACGTGCAGGAGGCGCTGGCTCACTTCGAGGCCATCCCCAAGATTCGCGGCATGCTGGCCACGCTGCACGAAGTCGGCCTCGACTATCTCAAACTCGGCCAGTCCAGCACGACGCTGTCCGGCGGCGAGGCGCAGCGCATCAAGCTGGCCCGCGAACTGGTGAAGCGCTCCACCGGGCGAACGCTTTACATCCTCGACGAACCGACGACCGGTCTGCACTTCGAAGACATCCGTCGACTGCTCGCCGTGCTGCACGGCTTCGTCGATGCGGGCAACACCGTGCTCGTCGTCGAACACAATCTGGACGTGGTGAAGACGGCGGACTGGGTGATCGACCTGGGCCCCGAGGGCGGCGAGGCGGGGGGGTTCATCGTCGTTGAAGGCACGCCGGAGGAGGTCGCGAGATGCGAGAATTCTTACACGGGTCAGGCATTGGCAGATGTGCTGGGCATCAGGAAGACGAACGGGAAGAGCAAGCGACAGGCGAGTTCAAACGTCGAGAGCTCGGTTTCGCGCAAGCGCGATCGGAAGGGCGCTACGATTGACGCCCAATTTTCCACGCCGGGTATCAACGTCGTCGGCGCGAAAGAGCACAACCTGCGCGACGTGACGGTGCACATCCCGCGCGGCGCGATAACGGTGTGCAGCGGCGTCTCGGGCAGCGGCAAGACGAGCTTCGCCATCGATACCGTCTACACCGAGGGACAGCGGCGCTACGTCGAATCGCTCTCCGCCTACGCGCGGCAGTTCCTCGGCCAGCTACAAAAGCCAAAGGTCGATCACATCTACGGCCTCCAGCCGGCCATCGCCATCGAACAACAGGCGGCGTCGAAGAGCCCGCGATCGACGGTCGGCACGGTGACGGAAATCTACGATTACATGCGCGTCCTTTGGGCGCGCGTGGCGACCCCGCACTGCCCGAAATGCCGGTTGCCGATCGGCACGCAGACCAGCGATGAGATCGTCGACAAGTTGATGGCGCTGCCCGCCGGAAGCCGGTGGCTCTTGTGCGCGCCGATCGATCTGGGCCAGGGGGAGACGTGGCAACAGGTCCTGGAGCGCGGCAAGTCGCAGGGATACATCCGGGCACGCATTGACGGGCACGTTGTTGAGTTAGCGACGATCCCGAAGATCGACGCCAAGCGCAAGCATGACGTGGAGTGGGTTGTCGATCGCGTATCAATTCAATCGGCGGCGCGCGGGCGCATCGCCGAGTCTATCGAGCATTGTCTGGCGATGGGGCAGGGGGTGATGATCGTCGCGCCGGCTGAGGAGGGGGAGAAGGCGACGTCGGCGCGATTCAGTCAGCACCTCTCCTGCGACAAGTGCGGAACCAGTTACGAGCCGCTCACGCCGCATCACTTCAGCTTCAATGCCCGACTAGGGTGGTGTCAGAAGTGCGAAGGCCTTGGCATCCAGCGGGGCACCAGCGCCGACAGCATCATCGTCAAGCCGGGGGCGTCGATTCTCTCCGGCGCGATCAGCGGCTGGGAGCAGGTCGGCAAGCGGCCGATTCTCAAGGCGATGCTCGCATCCCTCGCCCGGGCCATCGGGTTCGAGCTGACCACGCCGCTCACCGATCTGACTGCAGAGCAAAAGCACGCCCTGCTGTGGGGGCTCGGCGACCAATGGATCGAGGCGGAGCCGACGCCGCACTCGCGCGGGCTGCGTTTCCAGTGGAAAGGCTTCTTCCCGGCCATCGACGAGGCGACGCGCGTGTCGTGGCACTATCGCTCGCTGATGCAGGACCTGGTCACCGACGTGCCCTGTCAGTCGTGCGCCGGCGGTCGCATCAATCCCGAGTCGGCCGCGGCGCGGCTGGCCGGCAGGACGATCACGCAGGTCTGCGAAATGCCGCTGGGCGAGGCGGCGAAGTATTTCGATTCGATGAAGCTCGATCGGCGGCAGACAAAGATCGCCGGTGAGCTCTTGCACGAGATCCGATCGCGACTGCGCTTTCTCCTCGACGTCGGACTGCACTATCTGTCGCTGTCGCGCAGCGCCCCGACGCTTTCCGGCGGAGAGTCGCAGCGGATACGACTCGCCTCGCAGATCGGCAGCGGTCTGACCGGTGTCCTGTACGTGCTCGACGAGCCGACCATCGGCCTGCACCCGCGAGACAATGCCCGACTGATCGCCGCCCTTTGCAAGCTGCGCGATCTGGGCAACACGCTGCTGATGGTCGAGCACGATCGGGAGGTGATCGAGGCGGCGGATCACCTCATCGACTTCGGCCCTGGCGCCGGCGCCCTCGGCGGAGACGTCGTCGCATCGGGCACTCCGAAGGCGGTTGGACGGGTCAAGGAATCACTGACCGGCCAGTACCTTTCAGGAGGTGCGGCGGTTGCGGTGCCGACAAATCGGCGCGGTGTCACCATCCCGGCATTCGATCGCGTCGAGATCATCCCGGATGAGTCCGTCGTGCCCCGGCGGAAAATGGCCGGGCCCGTCGGCCAGCCAGAGAAAGCGGAGGAGACGAAGTTTCTTACGGTCGTCGGCCCGCGACAGAACAATCTCAAGGGCGTCGATATCGCCATTCCGCTCGGCAAGCTGACCTGCGTCACCGGCGTCTCCGGATCGGGCAAGTCGTCGCTGATCAGCGAAATTCTCTATCCGGCCCTTGCGTCGAGGCTGCATCGCGCGCGATTGTCGCCCGGTGCGCACGATGAAATCAAGGGGCTCGACCTCGTCGACAAGGTCATCAACGTCGATCAGCAGCCGATCGGCAATTCGCCGCTGTCAAACCCGGCGACCTACTGCGGCGTCTTCGACGTGATGCGCGAGGTCTTCGCCAGACTGCCCGACAGTCGCGTTCGCGGTTACACGGTCAATCGGTTCTCCTTCAATCGCGCCGGCGGCCGTTGCGACGACTGCGAGGGGCTTGGGCAGGTGTGTCACGAGATGCACTTCCTGCCCGACGTATGGGTGCCGTGCGAAACCTGCGGCGGAACGCGCTACCAGCGCGAGACATTGGAAGTGCGCTACAAGGGAAAGAGCATCGCCGACGTCTTATCCATGTCGATCAGCGAGGCGAAGGAGCTGTTCGCCAACGTGCCCAAGGTGCGGCGACTCCTGCAGACGCTGGAAGACGTGGGGCTCGGGTACCTCCCGCTTGGGCAAAGCGCGCCGACGCTCTCCGGCGGTGAGGCGCAGCGATTGAAGCTCGGCGCCGAACTGGCGAGACCATCGACCGGCAAGACGGTCTACATCCTCGACGAGCCGACGACCGGCCTGCACTT
>WBZR01001208.1_pt1 | contig 34092 bp, 37 predicted proteins | sample 5204231 | NCBI WGS metagenome assembly WBZR01 (sample SAMN12412403, study PRJNA552823) | activated sludge metagenome | isolation source: activated sludge from anammox sidestream of wastewater treatment plant... | place: USA: Virginia | collected 2017-08 | reverse complement strand
TGGATCAATTCCCCTTCCTCATTGGGCAGCACCCGACGGTGCAAAAGATCCACGCTCTCATCAAGAAAGTGACGGCGACCGACGCGACGGTCCTCGTCATGGGCGAGAGCGGCACCGGCAAGGAGCTCGTGGCCCGCGCGACGCATCAGCTGTCGCCGCGCGCCGACCGCCCGTTCATTCCCGTGAACTGCGGCGCCATCCCGGCGGAGCTGCTCGAGTCGGAGATCTTCGGGCACGAGCGCGGAGCGTTCACCGGCGCCATCGGCGCGCGCGCGGGCATGTTCCAGCTCGCGAACGGCGGGACGATCTTCCTCGACGAGGTCGGCGAGATGAGCCCGCGCCTGCAGGTGAAGCTGCTGCGCGTGCTCCAGGACCGCGAGGTGCGGCCCGTCGGCGCCGATCGCACCACGAAGGTCGACGTGCGCGTCCTCGCCGCCACCAACAAGGATCTCCAGCAGGAGGTCGACCGCGGCATGTTCCGCGAAGACCTCTTCTACCGCTTGCAGGTGATTCCGATCGTGATGCCGCCGCTCCGCGAGCGCCGTTCGGACATCCCGCTCCTGATCGCGCACTTCCTCGAGAAGCACAATCGCAAGCGTCCCGACCGCCCCGCGCAAATCACCGACGAGAGCATGGTGCAGCTCTGGGAGTACGACTGGCCGGGCAACGTGCGCGAGCTCGAGAACCTCATCGAGCGCATGGTGATCCTGTCGGAGGACGGCTGGATCCGCGTCGAGAACCTTCCGACCAACATCCGGTCGTTCATCTCGGAGAAGCGTATTCCGAAGCCGTCCCTCACCGAGAACGGCCTCGACCTCAACAGCGCGGTCGAGGAGTTCGAGAACCGCCTCATCGAGGAGGCGCTGCGACGAACGAAGGGCAACAAGCAGGCGGCGGCGCGCCTGCTCGGCCTCAAGCGCACGACGCTCGTCGCGAAGCTCCGGAGAAGGAAGCCGGGCGCGCCGTACCAGGGCGCGCAACAGAGCTATCTGCTGTAAGGGAGAGAGCCGCGATGGATCCGAAGCGAGAGGGAACCGTGCTGGTAGTGGACGACGACCGGAACGCGGTCGACATCCTGCAGCGCTTGCTCACCAGAGAAGGCTTCGCCGTGCAGTGCGCCCATGGAGGACGCGAGGCGTTGGCGGTCGTCGCTGCGCACCCCGTCGACGTGATCCTCCTCGACGTGATGATGCCCGAGATGGACGGGTTCAAGGTCTGCGAGGCGCTCCGCGAGGACGCCCGCACGCGCGAGATCCCCGTGATCCTCCTGACGGCGAAGGACGACATCGAAACCCGCCTCGTCGGCATGCGGCTCGGGGTGAGCGAGTTCCTGACCAAGCCGATCAACAAGATCGAGCTCTTCCAGCGCCTACGCGCCCAGCTGCACCAACGCAGGATCGAGCACCGCATCGACGACATGCTGAGCTCCTGAAGCGCGAACGCGCCGAGGGGCGCATGCCCCTCGGCGCGTCGTTCGCTTCACGATTGAGCGGGAGCGCGGTGACCAGCTCAGTGCGCCCCGGCTTCCGGCTTCTTCTCGGCCGCGGGCTTTTCGCCGCCGGCGGGCTGCCCCTCCTTCGGAGCTTCGGCCGCCTCCTTCTTGCACTTCTCCACGTCGGCCGTGGAGATCATCATCGTGTCGGCGATGTCCTGGGCAGACCGGCCCAGCTTGACCGACTTCATGACGATGCCGCAGTTGACGTCGCTCGCGAAGCTCGACGAGAGACTCGCGAGCACGAGAGCGGCCGCACCGGCGAGGCTCAACGACGCTGTGCGCATGCTCCAACTTCCTTGCGATGTTGACGGTGCCCGATTGCACCGTGTGGGAACGACGCATCCGAACGGTCGTCCCGCGCCGAAGTCGCGGGAACGGAAGCGCGCGAATTACACTATGCGGCCGATTCGTACACAAGGGCGCCGGCCGCGGTCAGGAGTTCGCGCATGGCGGCGATGGTGGGAGCCCGCATGAGCGCCGCCCGGAACTCGGCCCCGCCGCGGAGGTGCTTCACCATCCGACACGCGAGCCCGCGCGACCGTCCGAGCGCGGCTCCCGAGGGCAGGTCTTCCTCGAGGCGCGCGATCAGCGCGTCGACCGCCGCGAAGCGCTCCGCCGGGGTCGGCGGAGCGATCGGGAGCCCGCGCTGCAGAGCGTCGATCTCGCGGAAGATCCAGGGGTGCGCCAACGTGGCGCGCCCCACCATGATGCCATCGACGCCGGTCTCGGCGAAGCGCGCGAGCGCCCCCGGGGCGCTCGTGACGTCGCCGCTGCCGATCACCGGCACCCGTACGGCGTGCTTCACCCGCGCGACGAGTCCCCAGTCCGACTCGCCGCTGTAGAGCTGCGTCCGCGTCCGCCCGTGGACGGCGATCGCCCGCACGCCCTCTCCCTCCGCCATCCGCGCCACCTCGACCGCGTTCCGCGACCCCTCGTCCCAGCCCGCGCGGATCTTCACCGTGAAGGGGATCGCGAGCGCACGGCGCAGCGCCCCGAGGATCTCCCGCAGCACGGCGGGTCGACGCATGAGCTCGGCGCCCCCGCCCTTCCTGGTTACCTTGGGAGCGGGGCAGCCGCAGTTCACGTCGACGATGTCGGCGCCGAGATCCTCCGCCATGCGCGCCGACTCGGCCATGCGCCAGGGGTCGGCGCCGAAGAGCTGGATCGCGATCGGCCGCTCGAGCGGCCGGAAGCGCATCATGTCGCGAGTCCGGGCGTTGTGCCGCGTCAACGCCTCGATGCTGACGAGCTCGGTCACCACCAGACCGACCGCGCCCGGATTCCGCTCCTTCACGAGCGAGCGGTACGCGGAGTCGGTGATGCCAGACATCGGCGCCAGCACGAGGTTGGGCGCCACCGTGACGCCGCCGATCGAGAACCTATTCGCCGTCACGCCGCGAGCTCCGGCCAGCGGTCGTTCCAGGGCCGCGCTTGCTCGTACGCGTACGACGCCTGGAGCACGAGGTCGTCGCGGAAGCGCGGACCGACGATCTGGAGTCCGGCGGGCAGCCCGGCGTCGGTGAAGCCGGCCCGCACGCTCGCCGCCGGATGGCCGGAAAAGTTGAACGGATAGGTGAACGCGACCGCGCCGAGCGCCGAGCCGATGGGCGCGCCGTCGATCGTCTCCGGGAACGGGCCGGCGGCCGCGAAGGCCTCGGTCGGCAGCGTCGGCGTCAGCAGGAGCGCACAGCGCTCGAAAAGGCGCGCGAGCACCGCCTGGAGGGCGGCGCGCTTGCGCTGCACCCGTGCGATGAACGCGGGCGTGACGGCCTTCCCCTGCTGCAACCCTTCGTAGAACGCGCGACCCCACTCGCCGCGATGCGCTTCGACGCTCTCGGCCAGCAGCCCGTACGTCTCCGCCGCCGAAACGGCCGCCCACTCGGCGCCGAGATCGGGGAACACGTCGTCGACGATCTCGACCTCGTGGCCGAGCGCGCGGAAGACGTCGATCGCCGCTTCGACCTCGCGCCGGACGTCGCGCTGCACGCGCGCGTAGCCGAGCCCCGGGCTCACCGCGATGCGGAGCCTGGCCGGGAGCTGCTCCAGGGTGTCGACGTACGACAGGCCCGGGGGCGGCAACGTCTCGGGATCGGACGGGTCGGGACCGGCGACGACGTCGAGGAAGAGCGCCGCGTCGCGCACGGTGCGCGTGAGCGGCCCGTAGCAGACCGTGTCGATCCACGGGAGCATCGGGCGGTCGGCGATCAGCGGCCCGACCGGCACGCGGCCGAACGACGGCTTCAGGCCGTACGCGCCGACGTAGCAGGCGGGGATGCGGATCGAGCCGCCGCCGTCGGACGCGGTCACCAGCGGTACCATCCCGGACGCGATCGCCGCCGACGAGCCCCCGCTCGATCCGCCGGGCGTGCGCTCAAGGTTCCACGGATTGCGCGTGACCCCGAAGAGCAGGTTCTTCGTGAGCCCGGTGTACCCGAACTCCGGCGTGTTGGTCTTGCCGAGCACGATCGCCCCGGCGGTCCGCAACCGCGCGACCTGCACGGAATCGCGGGTCGGCCGATAGTCCCTGAAGGGGCGCGAGCCGTAGGTCGTCGGGAGCCCCGTTGCGTCCTCCAGGTCCTTCACCCCGACCGGCAGTCCTGCAAGCGGTCCGAGCCGCTTGCCCGCCACGATCTGCCGCTGGAGCACGGCCGCCTCCTCCAGCGCCTCCTCGCGGCGCAAGGCCACGAAGGCATTTAGCGCGGGATTCAGTGCATCGATGCGATCCAGGCACGCCTGCACGAGCGCCGTCGGCGCCAGCTCGCCGTTGCGCACCGCGTCCGCGAGCTCGAACGCGGATCGAAAGGCCAGATCCTTCATATGCGATTTTGCTTGCCCGACGACACGGGCCGTGTAGAACCTGGCCTCATGGATGGCCTGTTCGTCGCACTCGGCATCGCGGGCGGCGCCATGATCGTCGTGGTCGCGTACCTGATCGCGAAGTAGCCTCGCTTATTCCGGCCGCTCCGACACCGGGACGTAGTCGCGCTCGTCGGGACCGAGGTAGATCTGTCGCGGACGGGCGATCTTCTGATCGTCGTCCTGCAGCATCTCGATCCACTGGGCCAGCCATCCCGACGTCCGCGGAATCGCGAACAGCACCGGGAACATGTCCATCGGAAAGCCCATCGCCTGATAGATGATGCCCGAGTAGAAATCGACGTTCGGGTAGAGCTTGTGCGAGATGAAGTAGTCGTCGGCGAGCGCGATGCGCTCGAGCTCGATGGCGATGTCGAGGAGCGGATTCGGACCGGTCACCTCGAACACCTCGCTGGCGATCTGACGGCAGATCTTCGCGCGCGGGTCGTAGTTCTTGTAGATGCGGTGACCGAAGCCCATCAGGCGGATCTCGCCCGCTTTCACGCGCTCGATGTAGCCCGCCACCTTGTCCTTCGAGCCGATCTCCATGAGCATGCGGATCACGGCCTCGTTGGCGCCGCCGTGCAGCGGCCCGTAGAGCGCGGCGGTCGCGGCGGCGATCGCCGAGTACGGATCGCCCTGCGAGCTCCCGACGCCGCGCATGGCGCTCGTCGAGCAGTTCTGCTCGTGGTCGGCGTGCAGTATGAAGAGCACGTCGATCGCCCGCTCGAGCGCCGGATTCGGCTTGTACCTCAGCTCGGTCATCTTGAAGAGCATGTTCAGGAAGTTGCCGGTGTAACTGAGGTCGTTGTCGGGATACGCGTACGGCATGCCGATCGAATGACGGTACGCGAAGGCGGCGAGCGTCGGCATCTTGGCGATCAGGCGGTGCGTCTGGATGCGACGGGACTCGGGATCGAAGATGCGCTTCGCGTCGGTGTAGAAGGTCGAGAGCGCGCCGACGGTGCCGACGAGGATGCCCATCGGATGGGCGTCGTAGTGGAAGCCGTCGATGAACTTCTTGATGTTCTCGTGGATGATCGTGTGATGGCGGATGTTCTGGTCGAACGCCTTGAGATGCGACGGCTTCGGCAGCTCGCCTTTGACCAGGAGGTACGCCGTCTCGAGGTAGGTGCTCTGCTCGGCGAGCTGCTCGATCGGGTAACCGCGGTAGCGCAGGATACCCTTGTCGCCGTCGATGTAGGTGATGCGGCTCTTGCACGCCGCCGTGTTGGTGAAGGCCGGGTCGTACGCCATCAGCCCGAAATCTTCGGGATCGGTCTTGATCCGACGGAGGTCGAACGCCCGGATCGTGTTGTGCTCGACGGGAATCTCGTAGGTCTGGCCCGTCCGATTGTCGGTGATCGTCAGCGAGTCGCGAGGCATGGCGTCCATCCTTTCCCTCTTTCTCTTTTGGGGGCGGATTCTAGCTGACCGAGCGCATGCCGCAACGCGACGAAGCGATGGCATCCCGGCCCCGGCCGGCGATTTCCTCGCCGCCGCCGCTGAGCCGAGCGACGTCGTGCGGATCAGCGCCGCGCGGACAGCTCGTGGACGGCGTCGATCACGGCGCCGACGTGCGCGAGCGGCGTCTCGGGGAGAACGCCGTGGCCGAGGTTGAAGACGTGACCCGGACGCCCGCCCGCGCGCTCGAGTATGCGGGCGACGCGGCGGCGGATCTCGTCGACGGGCGCGAAGAGCGCGACCGGATCGAGGTTCCCCTGCACCGCGACGTCGTACCCGACACGCCGCCACGCGTCGGCGAGATCGACGTGCCAGTCGAGCCCGATCACGTCGCCGCCAGCCTCGCGTACGAGCTCGAGCAGCGCCGCAGTGCCGGTGCCGAAGTGGATCGCCGGCGCGCCGGCGTCCGCGAGCGCCGCGAATACGGCGCGCATGTGCGGCAGCACGTAGGCCCGATAGTCGTCCGGCCCGAGGCAGCCGACCCAGCTGTCGAACACCTGCACCGCCTGCGCGCCGGCGGCGACCTGCGCCCGCAGGTACTCGACGATCGCCTCCGAGAGGCGCTCCATGAGCGCGTGCCAGGCACCCGGATCGGTGTACATCAGCGTCTTCGTGTGCCGGTACTGCCGCGAGCCGCCGCCCTCGATGACGTACGACGCGAGCGTGAAGGGCGCACCCGCGAAGCCGATCAAGGGCGCCCGGCCCGCGAGGCGCTGCCGTACGAGACGCACCGTCTCGAGCACGTAGCCGAGCCCGTCGGCGACCGGCACGCGGGCGAGCGCGTCGACGTCGACCCGCGTCCGCACCGGACGATGGATCACCGGTCCGTCGCCCGCGGCGAACTCGAGCCCGACGCCCATCGGCTCCAACACCAGCAGGATGTCGGCGAAGAGGATCGCGGCGTCGACCGGAAAGCGCTCGATCGGCATGAGCGTGACCTGCGCCGCGAGCTCGGGCGTCTTGCAGAGCTCGAGGAAGCCGTGCCGGGCGCGCAGCGCCCGGTACTCCGGCATGTAGCGGCCGGCCTGGCGCATGATCCAGACCGGCGTGCAGTCGGTCGGCTCGCGACGACAGGCGCGGAGGAATCGCGTGGCGGCGGACACCGGCGCGGACAATGCCAGGCCCACCGAGCGGCGTCGAGGGTCAGCGCCGCTTGGCCGCAAGGAGGTCGGGCGCGGCGCGCAGCGTCTCGGTGACGAGCGGCCCCATCTTCGGGCGGCTCGGTTCGAGGTCGACCGGCAGCCCGACGGCCACGAGCGCCGCACTGCAGACCGGGCCGATCGAGCCGACGACGACGCGGGCGAACCCGGCCCGGAGCGGATCCGCGATCCCGCGCTCGGCCGCAACCCGCAGGAGGTGCGTCCCCTGCGTCGCGCTGGTGAAGAGCGCGACCTCGGCGTCCGCCGCGGCGAGCCGCGCGATCGCCTCCGCGAGCGCCCCGAGGTCCTCGGGCAGCGCCCAGCGGTAGACCGGTACCGCGGTCACGAGCGCCCCGCGCTCGCGGAGGCCGGCGAGCAGCTCCGGATTCGGCGCCCCGTACTCCTGCACCGCCACGCGCTTGCCCGCGAGCGGCCCCGCCGCGTCGAGCGCCGCGAGAACCTCGCGCCAGGTGCTCGGCGCGGGCGCCGTGAGCGCCGGCCCGAGGCCGAGCTCGCGGAGCGCCGCGACCGCCTTCGGTCCGCGCGCCACGGGCATCGTGCGATCGAGCAGCGCCGCCGCCCGCGCGCGCGTCAGCGCCGGCGCCATGGCGTCGACGAGAGCGCGCGTCCCGACACCCGTCAGCAGCACGACGACGTCGACCGCTCCCGCGGCGAGCGCGCCCGCGAACGCGCGCACCTGCGGCTGCTCCCCGAGCGGCATCTCGCGCATCGCGGGAGCGACGAACGGCTCGGCCCCCTGCTTCCGGACGAGCGCCGCGATCTCCGCCGCCCGGCGGCTCTCGAAGGCGACTACCCGAAGCGGAGCGTCCGCCATGCGCGCCCGGCTCGCGCGCGGCCCCGGCGGGCCCTAGCGGACCTCGAGGAGCTCGACCTCGAAGGTGAGCGTCGCGTTCGGCGGGATCACGCCGCCCGCGCCGCGCGCCCCGTAGCCGAGATCCGGCGGGATGACGAGCTTGCGCACGCCGCCGACCTTCATCGTAGCGACGCCCTCGTCCCAGCCCTTGATGACCTGCCCGCGACCGACGGCGAAGGTGAACGGCTGGCCGCGATCCTTCGAGCTGTCGAACTTCTTCCCGTCGACGAGCCAGCCGGTGTAGTGCACGACCGCCGTCTGGCCCTTCTGCGGAGACGCGCCGGCGCCGCGCTCGAGGTCCACGTACTGGAGCCCGCTCGGCGTCGTTTCCAGGTTCTCGACCATCGTGCCCGCCTTTTCTGCGGGAGCGCCGGCGTCGCGGCCGGCCTCCTGCGACCGCTCGCATCCGACCGCGAGCGCCGCGACCAACGCGAGGGAAAGTGCGATCCGGTTCTTCATGGCGCGGCGCACGCTACCGGCGCCGTCGGAGTCGGTCAACCGCGAGGCGCGTACGCGTCACGGCGGATCGTCCACGGCGCGACCCGATCCGGGCAGAGACGGTCCGGACGCCCGCCAGGCGGCCCACCGCAGCGCCGCCGCGACGACCAGGACCGCCACGAGCGCCCAATACCCGAGGAACGGATGCGCGGTCTCCTTGCGTCCGACGCTGTCGACGAGACAGAGGAGGAAGACCGCCCACACCACCCAGACGCCGACGCGATGGAGGCGCCGCCAGTGCACGTCGGCGAGGCGCCGCCGGACCGCGACGAGCGACGTCACGGTCATGCACGCCACCAGGACGAGCCCCGGCACGCCGATCAGGAAGTCCGTGGCGGTCACCATCGGCGGCCGCTCGGGCGCGTAGAGCGCGTAGAGCCGCAGGATGCAGCCGACGTGCACCGTCATGGTGGCCCCGAACGCGACGCCGAACGCGCGCCGCCGACGCAGCAGCCATCGGCTCCACGATGCCGGACGAAGCCGCGCGAGCGGCGCCGCCGTGAACGCGAGCGCGAAGTAGACGAACGACACGCGCGCGGTCGCACGCAGCGCGAGGCGGGTCGCCTCGCGATCGGCCTCGCCCGCGGCCAGCATGCCCGCAGCGACCGCCAGGCCGAGCAGGGTGGCGCCGACGATCAGCGCGATCTCTCCCCGATCGGCGTGCATCGCGGGCGGGAGCGGGGCGGGATTCGCGTCGGTCACGTCGCATCGGCTCCGCGGGTCGCGGCGCGTCAAGGAGACCGCGGCGGATCGTCGCGCAGCCCCGCGTGCGCACCGAGCACGCGATGCAGCTCGACCATCGCCCATGTATCGCGGGCGCAGTACGCGAGCAACTGCGTTCGCAGCTCGGCGCGTCGTGCGGGGTCGAGCGCCGGATCGACGAGCGCGGCATGCGCGCGCGACGCCGAGAGTCCGTCGCGGATCGCGAGGTCGTCGTAGCCGAGGCCCGGCACGAACGCCGGCAAGACGCGCTTGATGGAGAAGGAGCCCCGGAGCGCGGGGTGGGCGCAGTGATCGCGCACGAGCGGGAGCAGGTCGACGATGCGCTCGCGCCGCTCGAGCAGGGCGACGCCGAGATCCGGCAGCGCCCCGGCGAGCGCGCTCAGGACATCGCCCTCGAAGCGCGAGTAGACGACGAGCGCGGCCGCGTCGGCGGTCGCCGCGAGCAGGCTCTCCGCGAACGCGCGCCGCGGATCGTCGTTGGCGTCATGGAGGAACTCGCGATGCGTGACCGCGCCGTCGATCGCGAGGACGTGGTCCGACCACTGGAACGGCACCTGCTCGAAAGGACGCGTCCCCGGGTAGACGGGTAGCGCGGACGCGAAGGTCTCGAAATCCACGAAGTGCGCCGGCCGCGGAATCGCCGCGAGCTTGTCGACGAGCGCGGGCTCGCGTACGGGACCGCCGCGCCGCGCCGCCCGGCACGCGCGCGCCTGCATCGGCGTCAGGCCCGGGAAGTCGGCGGGAACGCTGCGGAGGTCGTCGATGCCGCGCCGGACGAAGACGCCGAGCTGTTCGCCCGTGAGACGCGGCAGATCGGTCACGGGATGGGCGGGCCCGCCGGCATGACAGTGCCCGAAGAAGGGGCAGCGATCGGGAACGAGGCAGTGCGCGCCGATCGCCACGGCCGGCGGCTCGCCCGCGGCGAGGACGTCCCGCATCGGCTCGAGGCGATCGCGAACCGTCGCCGCCAGCGATTCGACCGCGGCGGTGAGGTCGACGCGGACGAAGAGGCGCTCGAGATCGAACGCGCCTCCCGGATGGACATACGTGCGGTCGAGGAGGAGGAGCCCGGCGCGGGTGACGGCGAGCCCCGCGGCCCGCAGAACGGCGACCTGGTACGCCAGGTCCGTCGCGTGCTGGTCACGGACCCGGAGCGCGGACTTCACTTCCAGCACCTCGAAGCCGTCGGCCGCCCGCACGAGCACGTCGGGCCGCGCGCGCGCGCCCCCCTCCTCGAAGGCGGCCTCGAAGAGCGTGTCGATCGCGGGATCGGCGAGCGCCGCGCGCGTCGCAGCGACCGCCCCGTCCCAGGTCTCGCCCGCGATCAGCCTGCCGCGCGGGAAGCGTTCCCGGGCGGCGACACCGACCTCGATCCCCGCCGCGGCGAGCGCCTCGCGCCCCGCCTGCCCGGCATCTCGCAGCTCGGGCGCGACGTGCTCGAGATGGAGGCGCTTGGCGCACTGGAGCCCGGCGACGAAGAGTCGTTTCGAAAGCGTCACGCGCGTTGCGCCATCGCGCGCGGGCAGCGCGCCGTCAAGCCCGTCGCCGTCCCTGCCGCAACGCGGCATCGAAATTCTCCGAGACATCTCCAAAATCCTGTGCTATGCGGCAGCTGCCGCGTACGCCGGAGCGTGCGAGACCGGATTCGGCGGGGTCGTCGTGAGGGGTGCCGTGGAGGAGTGGCGGAATGGGAGAGGCGGAAAAGAACGGCGTTCGTAGATCGCGGATGCCGCCGCGAAGCGGCGTCGACCCCTTCGGCTTCGATCCGATCGCGCGCGCGCGCGCCAAGCCCTTCTTTCGCTTCCTCTACAAGTACTACTGGCGCGTCGAGGTCGAGGGGCTCGAGCACCTCCCGACCGACGGACCGGTGCTGCTCGCCGCGAACCACTCGGGAGCGCTCCCGTTCGACGCCGCGATGATCTCGCTCGCCGTCGAGGACGAGCATCCAGCCCATCGCGTCGTCCGCATGTTGTACGCGAAGTTCGTGACCGACCTCCCCGGGATTGGCACGCTCTTCAGCCGCCTCGGCGGCGTCGAAGCCTCGACCGTGAACGGCGCGACGCTGCTCAAACGCGGCGAGGCGGTCGGCATCTTCCCCGAAGGCGAGGAGGCGCTCGGCAAGCCGTACCATCAGGCGTATTGCCTCCGTCCCTTCCGCACCGGCGTCGCGCACCTGAGCGCGCGCCATCAAGCGCCGGTCGTGCCCGTCGCGGTGATCGGCGCGGAGGAGACGACGCGCTCGCTCTTCCGCATCCCGCAGCTGCCGCGCATGTTCCGCGTCCCCTTCATCCCGGTGCCGAGCCTCCTCTACCTGCTCGGGCCGCTCGGCTACCTGCCGCTCCCCACGAAGTGGCGCATCCGCTTCGGCCCGCCGCTCATGCCCGTCCGTCCGTACCCGCGCACCCCGCGCGAGCAATTCCTCCACGAACGCGCCGAGTACGTCCGCGCGGAGGTCCAGCGCCTGCTCGACGCGGAACGCCTGCGCCGCAGCACCGTCATCTTCGGCTAGCGGCTCGCCCTTCAGCCGCCTGCCAGCGCGACGATCAGCGCCGCGAGCGCGAGGCGATACCAACCGAAGACCCGGAGGTCGTGCTCGCGCACGTAGCGGAGCAGGACGGCGATCGCCGCGAGGGACACGGCAAACGAGGTCGCGAGACCGACCGCGAAGGTCGGTACGTCGGCTGCCGCCAGCACGTGGCGCGACTCCCAGAGCGCGAAGAGCGACGCGGCGCCGAGGGTCGGAATCGCGAGGAAGAACGAGAACTCGAGCGCGGCCGGGCGGGCGAGACCCGCGAGCAGGGCGCCGATGATCGTGGCGCCCGAGCGCGACACGCCCGGCCAAAGCGAGGCGGCCTGGGCGCAGCCGACGAGGAGCGCCTGCCCCCACGTGACGTCGTCGATGCGCGTCGTGCGGCCGGGCGGACGCCCCGGACCATCGACGGCGAGCAGCACGATCCCGCCGGCGGCGAGCCCGACGGCGACCGGCAGCGGCCCGAAGAGCGCCCGCACGATCCAGTCGTGGAGGAGGAGGCCGACGACCGCCGCCGGCGCGAACGCAACGAGCAGCTTCCCGAGGAAGGCCCGCGCCTCCGCATCCCGCCACACGTCCCGCACGAGGACGCCGATGCGCCCGCGGTAGAACCACCCGACGGCCAGCACCGCGCCGAGCTGGATGAAGATCTCGAAGGCGGCCGCCTTCTCGCCCGGAAAGGCCAGCCAGGTTCCGGCGAGGATCAGGTGCCCGGTCGACGAGACCGGCACGAACTCCGTCACCCCCTCCACGACCCCGAGCGCCACCGCGATCCAGAAGAGCGTTCCCACGCTCACCCCCTTCCCCGCACCGGCCGTCGATAGCACATGGCATCCGGCTCGTAGAGAGGCCGCCGCCGCGACGCCCGGGGCCCCGCGCGCCCTTCGCTGCCCGATCTCTGGTCACTGCCCGCGCGCCAAGCACGCGCGAGCCGCGACCGTCACGGCGTTTCCGATGTCTGACCGCGCACCTCGCCGCCGCCGATCTGGCACCCGCCTTGCTTCCCGGACCTCGTCTCACGGCGCGCGTCGCCGCGCACGGCCATCCGAGGAGGGCACGATGACGAAATCACGCTGGTTCCTGACGTACGCGGCCGTCATGGCCGGAGTCGCAAGCCTCGCCGTCGCCACCGACGCGCGGGCCGAAGGAGGTCTCACGCTGGAGGAGCGGCTCGAGCGGCTCGAACGCAAGGGTGAGCAGCCGGCGGGCTGCTGCGACACCTCGGCGCTACAGCACCGGCTCGACCGGATCGAGGCGCACATCAAGAACCTCCCGTTCGGCCTCAAGCTCGGCGGCGGCATCGCGACCTCGTACAAGTACGATTTCAACGATCCGGACTCGAAGCGCATCTCGCTGCGCTCCTTCGACCAGGACCACAACAGCTTCGTCCTCGACCTCTTCCAGTTGCAGATCGCGCGCGCGCCGGGTGACGACGGCGTCGGCTTCGTAACCAAGGTCGATTTCGGCAAGCTCGCGGAGCGTCTCGGCACCGACTGGGACGGCGACGGGACGAGCGGCAACGTCGCCGAGGAGCAGAACTCGGTCGACCTCCAGGAAGCGTACCTCACCTACAACTTTCCGGGTCTGCCGGCTCTCCAGCTGAAGGCCGGCAAGTTCGCGACCCCGATCGGCGCCGAGGTCATCGAGCCCTGGGCCAATCCGAACGTCAGCCGGTCGCTGGCGTTCAGCTGGGCGGCGCCCTTCACGCACGCGGGCGCGACGTTGAGCTACGCCTTCGGGACGCAGGCGAGCCTCATGCTCGGCGTCGTGAACGGCTGGGACAACGTCGTCGACTCGAACGACGGGAAGTCGTTGGTCGGCAGCCTCGGGCTCACGCCGGTCGAGTCACTCACTTTCCTGATCAACGGCACCTACGGCGCCGAGCAGCCCGATCGCGGCGATTCGAAGCGCGGCCTCCTCGACCTCGTCGCCACGATCAAGCCGGTCGAGAACTTCGCCGCGATCCTGAACTACGACTACGGCAACGAGAGCGACCTCGACGTCGGGGGCGACACGGAGTGGAACGCGTTCTCGGGCATCCTGGCGTACGACCTCGTCGACGCGCTGCCGGTCCCGGTCGGCGTCGCGCTCCGCGGCGAGTACTTCGACGACTCGGACGGCACGCGCCTCCCGACCCCGAACGGCGGCGGCTTCGGCAACCACCAGAGCGCCTGGGAGGTCACGACCACCTTCAAGGTCGTGCTCGCGGAAGGCCTGATGTTCCGCACCGAGTACCGCTACGACAAGGGCCAGCACCAGCTCTACGAGAAGTCGCTCGTGGGCGACGTCGACGACTACCAGAACGACCAGCACACGGTCGCGGCCGAGCTGTCGTACGTATTCTGAGGAACGCCATGAAGAAGATCGAAGCGATCATCAAACCGTTCAAGCTCGACGAGGTGAAGGAAGCGCTCGCCAAGCAGGGCATCGCCGGCATGACCGTGTCGGAGGTGAAGGGGTTCGGGCGCCAGAAGGGGCACACCGAGCTCTACCGCGGGGCGGAGTACGTGGTGGACTTCCTGCCGAAGATCAAGATCGAGCTCCTGATCTCCGATGAGCAGGCGGGCGTCGCGACGGAGACGATCATCGCCGCCGCGAAGACGGGACGGATCGGCGACGGCAAGCTGTTCGTGCTGCCGGTCGACGATGCCGTCCGCATCCGTACGGGCGAACGCGGCGACGGCGCCGTGTGAGGGCTCGCCGGGCGAGCGGCGCGCGAAAGGACCTGGCATGATCGTGGTCGCCGAGGACGACGAGGGCACCCGGACGGTGCTCGCCAGCGCGCTCGTCCGCGCCGGATACGACGTCGCGCCGATCACCGACGGGCAACTCGTCCTCTCCACGGTCGCGCGCGGGAACGTCGGCCTCGTGATCCTGGACCTCCGGATGCCCGGCATGAACGGCTGGGAGGTCCTGCGGCGGCTCAAGGACTCGCGACTCGGGGGATCGCCGCCGAGGACGCTCCCCCCGGTGATCGTCGTCTCGGCGCAGAGCGACTCCGAGACCCAACGCTTCGCGACGCGGCTCGGCGCCGCCGCCTTCCTCGCCAAGCCGATCGACCTGCGCGACCTCGAATACACGGTGCGGCGCGTACTGCGGCGATCCGACTCCTGAGGCGCTCGCTGTCCTCAGGCGAAGACGGACTGTCGCTCGGAGAGCGCCGCGACCAGCATGCGCTGGATGTGCTCGCGGATCTCCTCCTTCACGCGGTTCACCAGGAGCTCGTCGCGGTGCGCGTCCGGCCCGTGCTGCGCGGCGAGGTCGATCGGCGCGCCGAAGACGATGCGCCATTTCGTCGGCAGGGGTACGAGGCCGACGAGGCCGAGCCACGGGAAGGTCGGCGTCACGGGAAAGTACGGCAGATCGAGGCCGCGCGCCGCCCAGCCCCAGCGCGCGAGCACGGGATGGATCTCCTCCGCCCCGACGACCGCGACCGGCACGAGCGGCGCACCGGTTCGGAGCGCCAGCGAGACGAAGCCGCCGCGCGCGAAGCGCTGCAGCCGATAGCGCTCGCGGTAGTACTTGCCGAGCCCCTTCGCCCCCTCGGGAAACGCGATCACCGCCTGCTCGCGCGCGAGCAGGCGGCGGGCGTTCTGCGACGAGGCGCGCACGACGCCCATCCGCGCGAGCATCGGCCCGAGAAAAGGCGCCTGATAGACGAAGTCCTCGACGAGCGGACGCGCCTGCCGCCCTCCGCCGGGGTGATGGGCGCGGAGCGCCTCGGCGATCATCATGCCGTCGTATGGGAATACGCCGCCGGAGTGATTACCGACGAGCAGGAGGCGTCCGGAGAGCGGCACGTGATCGAGCCCCGCCGCCTCGACCCGCCACCAGCGCTCGTAGAGCGCGCGCATCAGCGGCTCCAGGCGGGCATGGAACGCGGGATCGTAGCCGAAATCGTCGACCCGATCGGCCGTGCCGACCATGCGGAGGCGGACGAACGCGCCGCCGAGGCCGCTCTCCATGAAGGCGCGGCCGAGGTCGGCGTAGAAGCCGAGGAGCTCTTCCCCGGCGCCGCGCAGCCAGCCGCCGTAGTCCGCGCCCTCCGCGATCCCCGCGAGCGCCTCCTCGAGCTCTCGCTCGAGCTCGCGAAGCCGCCGGCCGAACGCTTCGTGGGCGCCGGCGCCCCGCGTGCGGCGCCGGCGCGGCGGCGGCGGCGCGACGTCACCGGGACGCAGGTCCACCACCCGTCGAGCCATGGCGGGACGCTTAGGGAAGCGCTTCCGGAATGTCAATTTGACCGCGTGCGGACCCGCGCGTAGTAAGGCGCTCCCCATGCTCGACGCCGTGCTCCAACGCCGACTCGTCTTCATTACCGGCAAGGGCGGCGTCGGACGGACCGCCGTCGCGACGGCGCTGGCGCTCGCCGCCGCGCGCGCCGGCAAGCGCACGCTCGTCGTCGAGATCAATCCGCTCGGTCGGCTCGGCGAGTACCTCGGCGACCTCACGCTCGGACCCGACCCGACCGAGCTCACCCCCGAGCTCGCCGCCGCCGCGATCGCGCCGGCCGTCATCATGGAGGACTTCCTGACGGGGATGCTGCGGATCCGCGCCCTCGCCCGCCGCTTGCTCGAGAGCAACACGTTCCGCGTCGTGACCGCGGCCGCGCCCGGCCTCGAGGATTTCCTCACGCTCGTGCGGGTCGCCGAGTGGGAGGAAGAGCGCACCGGATTCAAGCGCAAGCGGCGCCGGTTCGACCTCGTGATCGTCGACGCGCCCGCCACCGGACATTCCGTGCCGCTGCTCTCGACGCCCGGCACGTTCCTCAAGATGCTGCCCTTCGGCCCGCTCACCACCAGGGCGCGCGAGCTGGCGCTGCTGCTCGGCGATCCGAAGCGGGCGGCGGTCGCGGTCGTCACGCGCGCCGAGGAGATGGCCGTGAACGAGACGCTCGAGCTCGCGACCGCCCTCATGCGCGTTGGCGTCACGCTCCTCCCCGTGATCGTCAACGCGGTAGATCCGTTCCGCTTCACGCGCGGCGAGGCGCACCGACTGCGCGCGGAGCCGGCCGAGGTGCCTCCCGCGTGGCAGCCCTACCTCGGCGTCGCGCGCTTCAGCCTGGCGCGCCAGCGCGCGGCGGAGCGCCAGATCCGCCGCCTGACCCGCGCGCTGCCGGAGCGGCCCGTGAGCCTCCCCCACGCGCCGGCCGGCCGCATCACCCTCGCGACGCTCGAGCCCCTGGCCGACGCGCTCGCCCGTCCGCGGAGGCGCGGTTCCCGGCGGGTCTCGTGACGACCATCGTCGTGAACGGCCCCGAGCCGCGCGCCCATCCGCCGGACTACCGGACGGCGCCGGATCGCCCCTCCCGCTCCGGGCCGGACGGCGGCGACGCCGCGCGCATCGTCGAGCTCCTGCAACGCCGGCGGCTGCTCGTGTGCGTCGGCAGCGGCGGCGTCGGCAAGACCACCACGGCGGCCGCGCTCGGCGTCGCCGCCGCACGCCACGGCCGGCGCACGGCGGTCCTCACGATCGATCCCGCCCGCCGCCTCCGCGACGCGCTCGGCATCTCGGCCCTCGGCGGCGCCCCCCACCGGGTGCCGCTCGGGCGCCGGCCGCCCGGCGGCTCGCTCGACGCGATGGTCCTCGACACCAAGCGCACCTTCGACGAGCTCATCGAGCGCTACGCGCCGACCCGCGCCGCCGCCGAGCGCGTGTTCACGAACCGCATCTACGAGAGCGTCTCGACCGCCCTCGCCGGCGCGCAGGAGTACATGGCGATGGAGCGCCTGCACGCGCTCGCCGGCAGCGGTGACTACGATCTCCTCGTGGTCGATACGCCACCGACACAGCACGCGCTCGATTTCCTCGAAGCCCCGGAGCGGTTGATCGCGCTCCTCACCTCGCGCGCCGCCGCCATCCTGCAGAACCCGAGCGTGATCCTCGCCCGCGAGGGCTCGCGCCTTGCGCAGGCGGCGCTCGGGGCCGTGCTGCGCGGCCTCGAGCGCTTCACCGGCTTCGAGCTGCTGCGCGACGTCGCGGAGTTCGTCGGCGGTCTCGAGGAGTTCTCGGCGGGATTCCACGAGCGCGCCGCCAGCGTCGCGCGATTCCTGCGCGCGCCGGAAACGGCGTTCGTCCTCGTCACGACGCCGGAAAGCGCGCGCGTCGCCGAAACCCTGGCGTTTCACCGCGAGCTCGTCCGCGCCGGGCTGCCGTTCGCCGGCTTCGTCGTGAATCGCGCGCTGCCGCCGGGCCTACTCGATCTCCCCCCCTTTCCCGACGTCGAAGGCGCGGACGGGGCCGACCTCGCGCTCGGCCGGAAGCTCGTCACGCTGCACCGGCGCTTCACGGCGCTGGTGCGCGCCGAGCGCGCCGAGATCGAGCGCCTGCGGTCGGCGGCACCGGACGCGCTCGCCGTCGAGGTCCCGCTCACGACCGAGGAACCGAGTTCGCTCGCGCGTCTGGTCGCGCTGAGCGAGACCTTCGGACCGCGGCGCTGACGCAGTCCCGCGGCCGGCGGCGCCGCCTCGCGCACGCCCCAAGCGCGGCCGGCGGAACGCGGCGCCGGTCAGCTCGACGCCGCGTCGGACTTGGCGGGCGGGCGCCGGCGCGGCTTCGCGCGCTCGCGCTCCGCAAGCAAGCGGTCGACCTTGATGTTGAGGTTGACCAGGCTGCCCTGCAACGCCTCGATCTTCGAGAGCAGGCGATTGTAGTCGGCCTTCGACGGCAGATTCAGCAGTCCGAGCACCATCTGCATGTTCCGATCGACCTGTCCCTTGGTCTTGGCCGCACGCTGCAACGCGGACGAGAACGCTTCGGCCATCTTGGGATTCCCGAGCAGCTCCTCGGCGAACTGCAGCAGTCTCGCCTCTCCCATCTCGACGATCCAGGAAAGGAGCGTCGCCTCACGTCGCGCCATCTCGGCTCCTCCCGATTGTCAGCGGAAAGGCCGCCGTTTATAGTGACGCGGTTTCACGGTCAAGAAAGCGCGTCGCTCGTGATCGATCCCCTCCACACCGCGCTCGGCTGGCTCACCGGCCTCCGGCTCGTCGCCGCGACCCCGCTCGATTGGCCGACGCTCGCCGCCACGGCGCTGCTGGTCAACACCTGCGACGCGATCGTGTGTCGCATCGTCGCGCGCAACAACGGGCGTCCGCCGCGCCGCTGGCTCGCGCTCGGGTTCGTGTTCGGCGTGTGGGCCGTGGCCGCCGTCCTGGTGGCGCCGAAGCGCCGCTGACGCCGCGCCCCGGACCGACTTTCCGCTTTTTTTTCGGAGATCGTCGAGGTACGGTCCGTCAATGCCGAAGCTGCGCGTGGGCTTCGTGTACGACGCGACGGACAGCGGAGCGGAGGACGCGGTCGAGGCGAAGGCGTCGCGCCGCACGCGGCGCCGCCCCAAGCACGATCACGAAGAGATCCACGACGCCTTGAAGAAGGCCGGACACGAGCCGTTCTACCACACGCTCGACGGCACGCCGGACTCGCTGCATTCGCTCGCCACGGAACGCGCCGATCTCTACTTCAACCTCACCGAGTCCTACGCGGGCGACGACACCAAGGAGATGCACGTCGCCGCCTACCTCGAGCTGGTCGGCCGGCGCTACACGGGCGCCGGACCGCAAGGCCTCTTCCTCGCCCAGGACAAGGCGCTCGCGAAGAAGATCTTCGCCTTTCACGGCATCCGAACGCCCTCGTTCATGACCGGGCATCGCGGCCGCCTCGAGTGGGCGCACGACATCCATTTCCCGGTGATCGTGAAGCCCGGGCTCGAGGACGGCTCGATCGGCATCCGCTTCAGCGCCGTCGTCGGGAGCCTGAAGGAGCTGATGGAGCGCATCGACCAGGTCCACGCCGACTTCGACGGCCCCGTGCTCATCGAGGAGTACATCGAGGGCCGCGAGATCTACGTGGCCGTGCTCGGCAATCAGGACCCCGAGGCGCTCCCGATCGTGGAGCTCGACCTGTCGCAGCTTCCCGAGGGCACGCCGCGCATCGCCGGCACCGAGGTGAAGTGGGAGGAAGGCACCGAAATCTACCGCCGGACGCAGCCCTTCTTCCCCGATGACCTCGACGAGGAGGTCGAGGCCGAGCTCAGGCAGACGGCGATCGCCGCGTATCAGGCGCTGCGCCTGCGCGACTACGGCCGCATCGACATCCGTCTCGACGCCGAGGGCAGGGCGCACGTCATCGAGTGCAACCCGAACCCCTGGCTGCTCTCGACCGCGGAGTTCGCGAAGGCCGCCAAGAAGTCCGGCCGCTCCCACGGCGACCTCATCGCCGAGATCGTGCAGCTCGCGGTCGCGCGCCACGGGGCATGACCGCTCGACGGCCGTGAGCGATTCGTCGGACGTCGCCCCGGTTCGGCCGGACGAGCAGCTCGACGCCCGCGTCGTCGCGTCGTACCTGCGCGGCAAGCTTCCGGCGAGCGATCGGCCGCTCGAGATCCTCCAGTTCCCCGGCGGCCATGCGAACCTCACGTACCTCCTGCGCTACGGCGACCGCGAATACGTGCTGCGCCGGCCGCCGCTCGGACCCGTGGCGCCGCGCGCCCACGACATGGTGCGCGAGTATCGCGCGCTGGCGGCGCTCGGGCCCTACTACGCGCTCGCGCCGCGCGTATACGCGCTCTGCGAGGATCCGGCGGTCATCGGAGCGCCCTTCTTCGTCATGGAGCGGCGCCGCGGCATCGTCGTGCGCCGCACCATGCCGGACGAGATCGCCGACGACCCCGCCGTCCGGCGCCGGATCGGGGAGGCCGCGATCGACGCGCTCGCCGATCTGCACGCCGTGCCGGTCGCGGGCACGCCCGTCGCGACGCTCGGCAAGCCGGAGGGCTTCGTCGCGCGGCAGATCGCCGGGTGGGCCGAACGCTGGCAGCGCGCGAAGACCGAGGAGCTGTCCGCCATGGAAGACCTGGCGGCGTGGCTCGCGGCGCGCATCCCGCCCGCGCTCGACGCGACGGTCGTCCACAACGACTTCAAGCTCGACAACATGATGCTCGACCGGGACGATCCGGGAGGCGTCGTCGCCGTTCTCGACTGGGACATGACGACGCTCGGCGACCCGCGCATCGACGTCGGCACGCTGCTCGGCTACTGGCCCGAAGCGACCGACCCGACGGAGCGGCTCGCGATCGCCATGCAGCCGACCCATCTCGAGGGGTTCCCGACGCGCCGCGAGATCGTCGAGCGGTACGCGGCGCGGAGCGGCCGCGATCTCGGCGCGATCGCCTTCTTCGAGACCTTCGCGCTCTTCAAGCTCGCCGTCGTCCTGCAGCAGATCCACGTGCGTTTCGTGCGCGGCCAGACACAGGACGAGCGCTTCGCGGGGATGGGAGAATCCGTGCGCCGGCTCGCCGACATCGCGAGCGCGACGCGCGCGGCTTGAGCGCCGCGAATCTCCCCAGCACGCCACCTCGCGCGGCGGGGGCCGTGGCGTCCGCGCATCCGAGCGGGCACCGGGCCGCTTTTCCCGCGCTGCGGGCTAGGCGTCCGCGCGCGGGCTTGCTTTGCTCGAGGTCGATGGACCTCGACCCCACGAGCGGCCGTCCCGGCACCGCCGGTCCGAGCCGCACGGCAACGGCGCTCGCGACCGACGCCCGCCGCGGCGTGACCCCGCCGGAGATCGAGCGCGAAGCCGTCGCGCGCACGACCGACCGCGCCCGCTACACCTCGCCGGGGCTCCGTCCCGCCGGAGACGTCACCCGCGACGTCGTGGTGCACCTCTCACAGAAGGCCCTCGCCCTCGCGAAGTCGGCAAGCAGCCCCTCGCCCCGCACCAAGAGCATCGACCGGGAGGGCGAGGACGAGGTGCCCCGCACGCCGCGCCGTTCACCACGCGACGACGACCGCGAAACACCGCCGCCGTGCCACCACGTAGACACCCGCGCCTGAACTCGCACTGCCCACACCGGCCAGAGTTCTATCGGTAGCCTCACGCTGCACTTCCCGTGGCCAGATCCTAGCGGGGAATGTTATCGAGCGCGTCCACCTTCCCTGGAGAGGATGCCCATGCCCGATTGTCGCTGCGTTCGGCCCGTCACAGCGCCGCCACTTCGGCGCGGAGGCGGACGTGCATGTTTGCCGCCGCCCGCGGATCCTCGACGAGATCGAGCATCTCGTCCTCGGAGAGCGTCAGGAAGCGGCGGCTCGCGCCGCGCGTCAGCGAGATGCGAAAGACGTCCTGGGTCGAGCGCTCAGGGATGACGACCGCGACCTCGGGATCGATCTCGTGTACGAGGGCGATGAAGCGGGTCTTGGCGGGGGCGAACTCGTCGGCCATGGTCTAGCTCCAGGTCCAATCTTCGTCGTCGCCGGCCGTCGACTGGGCGGCGCGGGCGGCGCCGGAGTCGGCGATCGCCGCCGCGGCTGGTTCGCGCGGGGCTTCCTCGGTGAGAACGATCGGGATGTCGGCACCGCAGTGCTTGCAGACCTGCGCCGCCGCCTTGACGGCCTCGGCGCAGCGCGGGCAGGCGCGCAGGCCGCTCAGGTCGGCCACGCCGGCGCTCAGGATGTTGCTCTGCAGCTCCTCGATCAGGTCCTTGAGCCGTCGCGCCTCGGCATTCGTGAGCCCGTGGCTGCGGAGGGGGTCGGTCCCGCCCGAGGAGTGGACGGTGACGTCCGCGAAGAGCGCGCCGCGGCTCACCGTCACCGACGACACCTGGCGCAAGCTGATGCTCTCCTCGACGGACCCGACGAACGACGGCTTGATGCGGCTCACGTGGCGGTCGGTCACCACCATCTCCGTCGGGAACACCACGTTGCCGCGCGTGAACCGGCTCGTCCGGAAGCGATGCTCCATCGCGTCCCCTCCCCTCGACCGGCCGCATTGTACTCGCAAGAGATGGCGCACCGCCAGTCGCGCCGCGCGCCGGTAGTGTCTCATCGGAGTCTCGGTTTGCCGCGATGCTTCTTCGGTCGATCGGTGTCGCCGGCGGGTGGGTCCGGGAGTGCTTCGGGGAGTCGTCGGCTCGCGTGAGCGCAAGACGGAGCGGCTCCAGCCGGCTTTACGCGCCGGGACCAGCGACCCGGCGACCGTAGCAGACATCCCCGGCCCGCCTGCTTGCTGCCACCGCTCGATCGCGCGCGCGGATGAAACCGAGACATTGCGCAGGCGCCTGGCGGAACCGTGGATGCTCGTGTACGAGATGCCGCGAAAAGGACGAGCGACGTGAGCGAGTTCGGCATCGACATCGAGCGCGGCCCCGCGGGCGTGGCCTGGATGGTCCTGCGCAACCCGGCGCGGCTCAACGCGGTGCGCTTCGAGATGTGGGAGGCGATCCCCGGGCTCGTCGCGGAGCTCGCGGCCGACCGGAAGGTCCGCGTGGTGGTGCTGCGCGGGGCCGGCGACGACGCCTTCGCGGCCGGCGCGGACATCTCGGAGTTCGCCACCCACCGCAAGGATCCCGCCTCCGCCGCCGCGTACGAACGGACGAACGGACAGGCCTTCGCGGCGCTGCTCGCGCTCGAGAAGCCGGTCGTGGCCATGCTCCAGGGCGTCTGCATCGGCGGAGGCCTCGCGATCGCGGCCTGCGCCGACCTCCGCATCGCCGCCGCCGACGTCCGTATGGCGTTGCCGCCGGCTCGGCTCGGCCTCGGCTACGCGTACACCGGCGTCGAGCGGCTGGTGAGCCTCGTCGGACCCTCCGCCGCGAGCGAGCTCTTCTTCACGGCGCGCACCTACGCCGCCGACGACGCGCTCCGCATCGGCCTCGTGAACCGGGTGGTGGCCAAAGCCGATCTCGCCGCCTTCACCCGGAGCTACGCCGAAGACATCGCCACAAACGCGCCGCTCACGATCCGCGCCGCGAAGCGCGCGATCGCCGAGACCCAGCGCGATCCGGCCGCGCGCGACCTCGCAGCGGTGCGGCGGCTGATCGACGACTGCTTCGCGAGCGCCGACTACACCGAGGGCGTCCGCGCCTTCCTCGAGAAGCGGAAGCCGAGCTTTCGCGGCGAGTGAGGAACGCCGCGGCGCCGGGGCGCGCGCGCCGCGCGGGGCGGGACGGCGCGAGGCAGCGCGGCGGACGCCGCGAGGCGGCGCGGCGGACGCCGCGACACCCGGATCAGGCGACGGGGTCGCCCTCGGCGATCGCCTGCGCGACCGCGACCTCGCGGGTGTGGCTGAGCGCCAGGTGGAAGCGCGCGACTCCGGCGGCGCCCGCGGCGGCCGCGCCCTTACCGTGCAGGCGGAGCGTCGGGCGCCCGTCCTCCGCGCGCACGACCTCGACGTCGAGCCAGCCGATGTGACGCCCCCAGCCGAGCCCGAGCGCCTTCATGACCGCCTCCTTGGCGGCGAAGCGGGCGGCGTAGCTCTGGAATCGGCCGGCGCCGCGCGCCTCGCAGTCGCGCTGCTCGCCCGCGGTGAACACGCGCGCCTTGAAGCGCGCGCCGGTCGTCGGCTCCTCGAGCGCCGCCCGCACGCGCGCCACCTCGGCGACGTCGACGCCCGTGCCGACGATCGCCATCAGCAGGCGCCGCAGACACGGCAGGTGGTCACGTCGCACGGCATCGTCTGGCGCTCGGCCCGCGCCCGCTCGCGCTCCACCCAGAGGAAGCGTTTGTGCAGGTGGTGGTCGAGGACGTCCCACGGCAGGATCTCGTCCGCCGCGTAGGCGCGATGCGAGAAGAGGCGCGGATCGACGCCGCCCTCCGGCGGCTCTCGCTCCCAGGCGCGGAGCACGCTCCACCAATCGCCGCCCGCCGCGTGGATCGCGAGCAGCAGGCGCGACACGCGACGATCGCCGCGCGACAGGACGGTCGCCCAGTACGCCTCGCGCGGCGACTCGACGTCGATGTCGACGCCGCGAAGCCGCCCGACCGCGCGCCGGAGCCCGCCGATCTTGACCTTCAGCGCGCGCAGGTCCTCCATCGGCTCCCACTGGAACGGCGTCCAGGGCTTCGGGCCGAACGGATTCACGGAGAGCTTGATCTGCTGCACCCGGCCCTCGCGCCGGAAGCGCTCGCCGATCTTGCGGCTGAGCTCGACGATGGCCTCGACGTCTTCGGGCGCCTCGGTGGGGAGGCCGATCATGAAATAGAGCTTCATGGCGCGCACCCCGGCGCCGACGAGCCAATCCGCCGCGCGCAGGATCTCGGGCTCGGTCAGGTTCTTGTTGATGACCCGCCGCAGACGCTCCGAGCCCGCCTCGGGCGCGACCGTGACGCTCTGGTTGGCGCTCCGCCCGAGCGCGCGTGCGAGACGCTGCGTGAGGACGTCGGCCTTGAGCGACGACGGCGACGCGCGTCCGCCGGCGGCGGCGACGCGCTCGCAGAGGCTCGCGACGCCCGGCACGCTCGCCATCTCCGCGCCGACGAGGCCGATCGTCGAGCGATGCGCGAGGCCCTCGTCGATCGCGGCCGCGAGCGCGCCGACACTCCGGTGGCGGATCGGGCGGTACATGTAGCCGGCGGCGCAGAAGCGGCAGCCCCACTCGCAGCCGCGGCTCGCCTCGACGAGGTACATGTCGCCGAAGACGGCCTCGGGAGCGAGCACCTTGCTCGCCGTCGTGAAACGGTCGAGGTCGGCGACGAGGCGACGCGTGACGACCCCCGAGCCGGGGCCGCGGTACGCGACCGAGGCAATCGTCCCGTCGGCCGCGTACGCCACCGTGTAGCGATCCGGCCGGTAGGCGCCGCCCACCTCGGCGATCGCGTCGAGCACGCCGTCCCGTCCCATCCCGGCGTCCCGCGCCGCGACGAACTGCGCGAGCAGCTCGGGGATCATCTCCTCGCCCTCCCCGACGAAGAACGCATCGAAGAAGTCCGCGATCGGCTCGGGATTGAGGAACGTGGCCGGTCCGCCGCAGAGCAGCAGCGGCCCGCCCCCCCGCCGCTCCTCGCGGAGCGGCAGCACGCCGGCGCCCGCGAGGATGTCGACGACGTGCAGGTAGTCCGTCTCGAAGGAGATGGAAAAGGCGACGATCTCGAAGTCACGAAGGCGCTTCCCGCTCTCGAAGCTCACGACCTCGCTGCCGCGCTGGTCCGCGTCCGGCAGGAACGCGCGTTCGCAGCGCACCCGCGGATGCCGGCTCAGGATCTCGAACACCGACTGGAACCCGAGGTTCGCCATGCCGACCGGGTAGGTATTGGGGTAGACGAGACAGACCGACACGTCGCCGCCGCCGCTCGGCGCGAACAGGAAGCGCTCCTGCGCTCGGCGCTCGCGGTTGCGATCGCGAAGGGAATCCGGCATCGAGCCGGCGAGTATAGGCGGCGCCGGACCTGTTGACGAGCGCCGACCCCGCGCGCATGGAAGGATCCATGCTTACGGTCCGCAAGGCGCACGATCGAGGCCACGTCGACTTCGGGTGGCTCGACACCCGGCACACGTTCTCGTTCGGGGAGTACCGGGACCCGCGGCACATGGGATTTCGCGCGTTGCGCGTCATCAACGAAGACGTCGTTCGCGGCGGACGCGGCTTCGACACGCACCCGCACCGCGACATGGAGATCGTCACCTACGTCCTCGAAGGCGCGCTCGCGCACGAGGACAGCATGGGGAACGGGTCGCTCATCCGTCCCGACGAGGTGCAGCGCATGAGCGCCGGCACCGGCGTCACGCACAGCGAGCGGAACGCGTCGGCGTCCGCGCCCGTGCACCTGCTGCAGATCTGGATCCTGCCGGCGGCGACCGGCGCCCCGCCGAGCTACGAGCAGCGCGCCTTTCCTCGCGCCGAGAAGCTCGGCCGCCTCCGCCTCGTCGGCGCAGCCGACGGCCGCGACGGCGCGGTGACCATCCACCAGGACGTCGCGCTCTACGCCTCGGTGCTCGAGCCCGGGGCCCGGGTCACGCACACGTTCGCGCCGGGACGGCACGCGTGGGTGCAGGTGGCACGCGGACGGGTCGCGGCGAACGGCGCGAGGCTCGCGGCGGGCGACGGCGCCGCGGTGAGCGACGAACGCGAGCTCGCGATCGTCGGCGAGGAGCCGAGCGAGCTCCTGCTGTTCGACCTGGCCTGATCCGGGTCGCGCGCGTCCGCGGACGGGAGCCGCGAACGCCTCACACCGGCGGCGTGCCAGGATCGATGATGCGCGGCGCGACCGGCGCGCCGCCGAAGCCGGCCGACGCCGGCCCCGCCGGCTCCTTCTCGGTCTTCTCGCGGCGGGCGAGGATGCTGAGGCGCCGGTTCTCGTCGGCGAGCGGGTCGGCGGCGTTCAGGGGTTTCTCGGCGCCGTAGGCGCTGATGCGGAGGATCTGGCTCGGGCGGATGCCGGCCTGCTCCAGCACCGCACGCGCGTTGTTCGCGCGCTCGAAGGACAGGTCCCAGTTGCTGAGCCCCGCCCCGGCGGCGAACGGCCGCGCGTCGGTGTGGCCGCCGATCTCGATGTGGTTCGGCAGCGTCTTGAGGTGGCCGGCGAGCTCCTTCAGGAGCGCCACGAGCTCCGGCTTCAAGGCCGAGCTGCTGAGGTCGAAGAGGAGGCCCTTGCGGCCGCTCGCGCCGGAGTCGACGATCTGGATCTCGAGCCCCTCGGACGTCACCTCGACGCGGACGTGGTCCTTGATCGTGCCGAGCTCGGGGCCGCGTTCGAGCGCCTCCTGGATCTCCTTGGCCGAGCCGCGCAGCGCCTCGAGCTCCTCACCCACGCCCTGGACGATCGTGAGCGCCGCCTCGAGCGGCCGCTTCTCCTCCGTCCTCGCGTTCTCGAGCTTGTCGCCGAGCATCGAGCCGCCCGACTGCACGCCCGCGTTCCGGAAGTAGCGCGCCAGCTCCTGGCGGAGCTTCAGGTCGGCCTGGGTGAGGAGCCAGAGGACCAGGAAGAGCGCGAACATGCAGGTGATGAAGTCGGCGTACGCGACCTTCCAGGCGCCGCCGTGGTGACCGCCGTGCCCCTTCTTCTTCTTCCACTTGACGACGACCTGGGGCTGGGTCTTGGCCGACATCAGGCGCTCTTCAGGCTCCGCACCGCCTCGTCGAGCTCGTCGCTCGACGGACGCGCGCTCGCGAAGATCGCCTTGCGCGCGAACTCGACGGCCACGATCGGCGAGGTTCCGCGCTGCGACGCGACCACGCCGTCCTTGATGCACCGCAGGTACTTCGCCGCTGCCGCGCCCTGCACCTCGATGTTGGTCGCAATCGGGTTCAGGATGCCGTACGACAGGAGCACGCCGAGAAACGTTCCGACGAGCGCCGCGGCGATGTGATGGCCGATCTCCTCCGGCCCCGCGTCGAGCGAGCCCATCGTCACGATGATGCCGAGCACGGCGGCGACGATGCCGAGGCCCGGGAGCGCGTCGCCCGTCTTCTGGATGAGGCCGACCGGGATCATGTGCTCCTCGTGGTGGGTGTCGAGCTCGGTGTCGAGGAGCGTGTCGAGCTCCTCCGCCGACGCCGTGCCGTTCACGATCTGCTTCAAGGCGTCGCGCAGGAACTCGACGGCGTGATGGTTCTTCAGGAAACTCGGGTACTTCGAGAAGATCGCGCTCTTGTCGAAATCCTGCACGTGCTCGTCGAGCGCCACGGCCCCGTTCTTCCGCATGAACTGGAAGACCTCGTACTGCATCTTCAGGAGGTCGAGGTAGTCCGACTTGCTGGGCGTGCTCGAGCCGAACGCCGCACCGATGCCCTTGCCGACGAGGCCGAGCGCCTTACCCGGCGCGGAGATCAACAGCGAGCCGACCGCCGCGCCGCCGATGATGATGAGCTCCCCTGGCTGGAAGAGGACGTGCATCGGCCCGTTGATGAAGGCGAACCCGCCGATGACGCAGCCGAGGACGACGACGATGCCGATGATCGTGAACATGCGATGTGCTGTGCGCCGCGCGCGGGACGCCCCGGCCGTGCGTACAGGTTCTCGGCCGGAGCGGGCCGCAACTTGAGCTGAAACGCCGGGGTGGCCGCCGTCAGGCCTCGGCGAGCGCCTCGAGCAGCGCGGCGGCCGCCGCCTTCCGATCGCTCAACACGAGCTTCGCGACCTCCCCGGATCCGAACGCGGCCTCGCCGAGCTCCGCGCTCGTGCACGCGACCCGGCACGCGACCACCCGGGGCCCGTGCGCGAGCACCAGGCGCTCCACCTGGCGATGGAACCGCTCCGCTCCGTCGGCACTCACCATCAGGACGCGGGACACGCGCGGCCCCTGCCGCCGGCGGATCTCCGCCGGCAGCGCCTCGAGCCCGCGGCGCTCGGCGGCGAGCGTCGCCCCGGCCGTTTCGAGGCCCCGCACGAGCCGACCGGACGCGCCGAGCGTCCCGAGCGCCGAACGAAGCGCCGCGGTCATGGGTACGTGCGCGACCGCGAGGGCGCCGCCGGCCCGGAGCGGTCGGACGTCCGCTTGCAGCGCGGCGCGCACCGCTTCGGCCCGCGGACTCGCCTCGACGGCGCGCGGCAACCGCAGGTCACCGGCCGGCGGCGGTTCCACGGTGTCGTGCGCTCAGCGAAACGGCGCGATCAGCTGCGTGCCGCAATTGATGCAATAGGCGGCGAACGTCCGGCGCGCCTGGAGGTGCTTGGCGTCGTCGCAGCGCGAGGCCGCCCGCAGGCTCTGGTTCACGACGCCGCCGCACTGCGGGCAATGCGCGACGGGCGCGTTCGCCCGCCGGTGGTTCAGGTTCTCGCAGGACGGCGCCTGTCGTTTGCTCGGTCCGATCACGTACCCCTCCTCGAATGACGACGCCGCGCGCGCTCGGCGCGGGGGATCGCGGAGCCGACAGCCCGGGAAGGCACGCTCACGGCGATCGACGCACGCTAGCAGCTCCGCCCCCCGGTCTCAATGCGCGAAGCGCACCGCGGGCTCCCGGTCGAGGTCGTCCCAGACGACGGGGACGGCCCCGCCGCCAGACGCCACGGGGCGCGCGAGCGATGCCCGCGCGCCCCGCGTCGCCGTCCGCCGCGTCCGGCTAGTCGGCCTGCTTGCGCAGGAAGGTCGGAATGTCGAAGCTCTCGTCGTCCTCGGGCACCGTGAGCGAGATCGGCTCGCCACGATCGCTCGCGCCGCTCGACCGCGTCCACATCGTGCCGTCGAGATCGTTGATCCCGCCGACACGGACCACCTTGCGAGCCATCGCGGCGGCCGACTGGGCCGCTTCACGGACCGGCTCGCGCGTGAAGGCGGCGCGGGGCGCCGGCGCCGACGGAGGGTGCTGGACGTGCGGCGCGGGCGAAAGAGCCACCGGCTGCGCAGCGGCGCTCGGCGGTCGCTTCACGTCCTCGCGCGGCTCGCCGAAACCGGTCGCGATGACCGTGATGCGGATCTGATCCGACATGGTCTCGTCGATGACGGCGCCGAAGATGATGTTGGCCTCGTCGTCGGCTTCTTCCTGGATCAGCGTCGCGGCCTCGTTGACCTCGTGGATGGAGAGGTCCGGACCGCCGGTGATGTTGATGAGGACGCCGCGCGCGCCCTGGATCGAGACGTCCTCGAGCAGCGGGCTCGAGATCGCCTTCTGCGCCGCCTCGACCTCGCGCTCCTCGCCGCTCGCCACGGCGGCGCCCATCAGCGCCATGCCCATCTCGGACATGATGGTGCGAACGTCGTTGAAATCGAGGTTGATGAGGCCGTGGACGGTGATGAGGTCGGAGATGCCGCGAACGGCCTGGAGCAGCACGTCGTCGGCCTTCTTGAAGGTCTCGAGGATCGACGTGTTGCGGCCCGCGACCGCCAGCAGCCGCTGGTTCGGGATCGCGATCAGGGTGTCGACGTTGGCCTTGAGCTCGCGCATACCGTCTTCGGCCTGGCGTCCGCGCTTCTTGCCTTCGAAGTGGAAGGGCTTGGTCACGACGCCGACCGTGAGCGCCCCGAGCTCGCGGGCGACACGCGCCACGACCGGCGCGCCGCCGGTGCCGGTGCCGCCGCCCATGCCGGCGGTGACGAATACCATGTCCGCGCCCGTCAACACCTCGCGGATGCGCTCGACGTCCTCGGTGGCGGCCTTGCGACCGACCTCGGGATTGCCGCCCGCGCCCAGGCCCTTGGTGAAGGCGGTGCCGAGCTGGAGCTTCACGGACGCGAGGTTGTTCTTGAGCGCCTGCGCGTCGGTGTTGGCGGTCATGAAGTCGACCCCCTGGAGCCCCGCCGCGATCATCGTGTTGACCGCGTTGCCGCCACCCCCGCCGACGCCGATCACTTTGATCCGAGCGCCCGGCTGGACGCCTTCTACGTCTTGCATCACCCCACCTCCTTCAACCTGGAGAGGACGGCCACCGATCGAATCGATCGAGCGTTCGCTCTTCGGAGCATTGGCGCCGTCTTTCCCACCATCCCCACGTCCATGCCGCCGCCTCATGCCTCACCCCCTGTACCGCAATTCAAAATCGCTGTCACGCAATTTCGCCCCGCGTGATCGCGACGAAGCGCCGCACGCTCAAAAAAAATCCCGCAGCCACTCCTCCATGCGATGCCGGACGCGCCCGAGCAGACCGTCGGCGCGCGCCGCGTGCAATCGCACCGGCTTCCCGCCGTTGCTTCCCGCGAGGAGGAGCCCGATCGACGTCGCGTGGATCGGGCTCGCGACGAGGTCCGCGAGCGCGGAGACGTGGTGCGGGACCCCGATCCGCACCGGCAGACGCAACACCTGCTCTGCGACGTCGGCGATGCGATCGAGGAGCACCGTGCCGCCGACCAGCACGATCCCCGAGGCCAAGACCTCTTCGTATCCGGAGCGGATGATCTCGCGGGCCACCAGCTGGAAGACCTCCTCGACCCGCGGCTCGATGATCTCGCAGAGGATGTGACGCGAGAGCACCCGCGGATCGCGATCGCCGACGCTCGGCACCTCGATCTCGACGTGGCGCTCGACCACCGCCGCGCGGGCGCAGCCGAAGCGCTGCTTGATCTTCTCGGCCTCGGCAGTCGGGGTGCGCAGCCCGGCGGCGATGTCGTTGGTGAGATGCTGGCCGCCGAGCGGCAGGCTCGCGGTGTGGCGGACGGCGCCGCCGTGGAAGATCACGACGTCGGTCGTCCCCGCACCGACGTCGACGAGCGCCACACCGAGGTCTTTCTCCTCGGCGGTGAGGATCGCGTCGGCCGAGGCGAGCGCGCCGAGCACCACGTCGTCGACCACGAGCCCCGCCTGCTTGCAGCACTTCATCAGGTTCTGCGCGGCGGCGACCTGCGAGGTGACGATGTGGACCTTCGCCTCCAGGCGCACGCCGGCGATGCCGATCGGCTCACGCAGGCCGTCCTGGTCGTCGATGATGTACTCCTGCGGCAACACGTGCAGGACCTCGCGATCCGCCGGGAGCGCGACCGCACGCGCGGCGTCGAGGACGCGGCTCAGGTCGCCCGCCGACACCTCGCCGTTGCGGACCGCGACGACGCCGTGGCTCGCGAGGCCGCGGATGTGCGCCCCGCCGATCGACGCGGTCACGTGGCGGATCTCGCAGCCCGCCATCTGCTCGGCCTCGGCGACGGCCTTGCGGATCGCCTGCACCGTCGACTCGACGTGCACGATCACGCCCTTGCGGAGGCCGCGCGACGGCGCTTCGCCGAGACCGCACACCTCGATGCCGCGATCGCTCACCTCGCCGACGACGACGCACGTCTTCGCCGTGCCGAGATCGAGGGCCGCCACCATTCCGGTCCGCTTCCGCATCCCCCACCCCTCGCCTCTCGCGGCTCAGGCGCGCGCCCGCTTGCTCTTCGCGCCCGGTTGCCGCAACCGCACCACCACCGCCGTCCCCACCGTCAGATCGATCTCGCGGATCCGACCCTCTCGCCCCCGGAAATCCCGCAGCACGCGCTCGAGGCGGGCGACCTTGGTCTTGAATCCGCTCCAGCCGAACGTGAGCGCAACCCGTGGCTCGACGGGAAAGACGCTCACCCCACGCTCCCGCTCGATATGCACCTCCGAGACGCGGAATGGAAGCCCCGCGGCCTGCATGAGGTCGAGGACGCGCAGCGCCTGGCGGATCGCGTGGCGGGCGAACGGTCGCTCGTCGGCGACGATCGCCGCCTCGACCCCGGTCACGAAGGGCAGCTCGATGGGGTCGCGATCGCCGACGCGGACGAAGGCGAGCCCGGTCGTGTCCACGTAGTAGAGCTCGTCGAGGTAGAGAATCGCGACCGGCTTCCGCTCGACGACGTCCACGACCAGGCGGCGCGGGAATTCGCGGCGGACGCCGGCGCGCCGGATCCAGGGGTGGGCCTCGAGCCGCGCCGCGAGCGCCTCGGGATCGATCCGCCAGAGGCTCATGCCGGGATGGAGGTCGACGCTCTCGAGGAGCGCGCCCGGCCGCACATGGGTCGTCGGCGTGATCACGATCTCGGTCGCGGCGAAATACGGGTGGTCGGCGATGGCGGCGGCCAGCCGCGAACCGTAGACCCCGAACGCACCGACGGCCACGAGACCGGCGACGCCCGCGACTGCCCACCCGATCCGCCGCGCCGCCCAGGTGTGCCGAAACGAGTCACCGTGAGCCCGTAGGGCGGTAAGCCACGCGACGGGATCAGGACGCGCGACCCGGAACGCGAAGGAGCGTCCGACGGACGGGAGAGTCGGGCGCGGGAGCCGCCCCACCCAACGCAAACGCCGGGTCGTCCACGCCTCGCGGCGCGTCCAGCGCGGCCGCGACGGTCGCCACGCGAGGAGTCCCGCCCAATCGAGGCGAGTGTCGCGCAGCACCGAGCGGCCGGCGCGGCCGCGCTTCGGCGCCGGGCGCTTCATCGCCGGCTCTCCTGGATCCCGAGCGTCGCGCGCTCGAGGATGGCCTCGCAGAGATCTCCGAAGTCCATGCCGACGTGCTTGGCGATCAGCGGCAGATAGGAGAGCGTGGTGAGCCCGGGCAGGGAGTTCAGCTCGATGAGGTACGGGCGCCGTCCGTGCACGCGGAGGTCCACCCGGCTGTAGGCGCCGCCGCCGAGCGCCGCGTGCGCCGCCGTCGCGAGCGCGAGGACACGCTCGGCGACGGCCGCGGGCAGGCGCGCCGGCATGAAGAACTCCTCGCGTCCCGCCGTGTACTTGACGTCGTAGCTGTGGAACTCGCCCTTGGCGACGACCTCGAGCGCGCCGAGCGCCCGGCCGTCGAGGATGCCGACCGTCACTTCCTTCCCGGGAACGTACTCCTCGATGATCACGCGCCGATCCGACCGTCCGGCGTGCCGGACGGCCGCCGGCAGCGCGCGCCGCGTGCGGACGATCGACACCCCGACGCTCGACCCCTCGCTGTTCGGCTTCACCACGAGCGGCAACCCCGCCGGGAGCGGCGGCAGGCGGCGCGCCTTCGGATCGACGACGATCCAGCGCGGCGTCGCCAGGCCCTGCGAACGCCAGACCGATTTCGCCATCGTCTTGTCCATCGCGAGCGCGCTCGTGAGGACGCCCGGGCCCGTGTAGGGAATCGCGAGTAGCTCGAGCACGCCCTGCACCGCGCCGTCCTCGCCGTACCGGCCGTGGAGCGCGTTGAAGGCGACGGCTGGCGCGAGGCGCGCGAGCCGCGCGCACAGGTCGCGCCCGGTCCGCACCTCGGTCACGCGATAGCCGCGGGCGCGGAGCGCCGCGGCGACCGCCTTCCCGCTTCGCACCGAGATCTCGCGCTCGGCCGAGAGGCCGCCGAGGAGCACCGCGACCCGCTTGCTCCGGAACCGTCGGATCACCAGTCCCCCACCAGCCGCACCTCGGGCTCGGGTTCGACGCCGAGCC
>WBZR01001004.1_pt2 | contig 34103 bp, 31 predicted proteins | sample 5204231 | NCBI WGS metagenome assembly WBZR01 (sample SAMN12412403, study PRJNA552823) | activated sludge metagenome | isolation source: activated sludge from anammox sidestream of wastewater treatment plant... | place: USA: Virginia | collected 2017-08 | reverse complement strand
GCTCGAGGCGGAGGGGCGCCTCGACGAGCAGGAGCGCCTTGTGGGGCAACGGCACGCCGGCGGGCCGCTCGCGCAGGATGCGCTCGACCGCGTCGAGCACCCGCTCGTGGTGCGGCGCGCCCGGCCAGAGCTCGAACGCGCGGCGCGCCGGCAGCTCCAGGTATCCCACGATCGCGTGATCGACGTCGCGGCTGTGCGGCGCGAAGTCCTCGGCGGCGAAGAGCGTCGGCGGCGCGCCCACCGGCACGTCGAAGGCGAAGCTTTCGGCGGGCGGCTCGGGACCGAGCGTCTCGCCGATCAGCACCTGGTACGACGCCGGGGCGCGTATCCTCCCCCGCGTGCCGGGCGGGCGCGTCGGGATCGCCGGGTCCCAGCGGCCGTCGGCCGCAAGGGCCGGTAAGGCCGGGAACCACCCGTCGAGGGCCGTCACCCGCCCCTCGGCGACGCCGAAGACCCCGTAGCGCTCCGGCAGCACGGTCGTGAAGCGCATGCGCACCATGGCCGCGGCGCCGCGCGGCAGCGGCGCCGGCAGCGAGGCGCGCGCGAGCGTCGCGTCGTGGCGGCCGATCGCCTCGAGCCGGGGCGCGCCGAGCGGCGTCCATACGCCGCCCCCGGTGGCCGCCGCCACCTCGAGCCCGTCGATGGTGATGCCGCCGGCGACGAACGCCTCGCGCGGATACACGAACGGACGCGTGAGGTCGTCGATCGCCGGATCGGGGGTCGCGAAGCGATTCGGGTAGAGCACGAGCGCGACGTCGGCGAGCGGCGCCGCGTTCCCGTTCACGACGCGGATCGTGATCGTGCCGGCGATCGTGCGCGCCGCCGGGTCGAGCGCCGCATCGACCGTGTAGGTCGGCGACCCGTCGTCCGTCGTCGTTGCCGTCGGGCGCGCCGCCGCCGTCCCCGCGATCGCGACGAGCCCAAGGCCGACGACCGCCGCCAGGAGCGCACGACCGCGAAGCATCGCCGCCACGCATCGCACAGCGCACCCTGGGGGACAAGCTCGGCCGAGGCGCGCGGCGGCGTCCGCCGCCGCGGACGACGCGACCGCGTGCGCACCGCCGACTCGTGAGACACCGATTCGTGGTTCACGCTCTACACGCTGGTCGGCCTCTCGCGGCACGCCGCTCACCACGCCCACGCGTCGCGCCCGTTCCAGCAGCTCCTTCGAAGAGAACCCGAAGCTGCCGTACGGCTACTTCGGAACGACGGTGAGATGACGCTCTTCGCGCGCGGGCGCCTGCGGATCCTGCTCACCGCCGAGCTCGAACCACGCGGTCTCGGCCCGTTCGCGCCCGAGGCGGCGGCCGAGGCGTCCTGATCTTCGGCGTCCGGGCGGCCGGCCGAACGATCCGCGAGCGCCCGGCGCGCCGCGGTTGAGCGCGACCCGCGGCCGCTTCTATAGTCCGCGCTCATGACGAGATACCGTGACGCACTCCCGCAGCTCGGCCTCGACCTCTTCCACAGCGACGGCGACGTCGCGACGACGCGCGTCTTCCTCGCGGGACACGAGCGTCCGCGCTCCGCCGCGTTCCGCGGGGTCGCGGCGTGACCCGGCGCGCCCACAGGCCGCTGCCGTCGCTCCGCGAGCGGCTGCCGCGCATCGCCCGCCACGGCGGCGTCGGCGGCGCGCTCCTCGGCGGCGCGCTCGCGATCGGGGTCGTCGGTTACCACCTGATCGCGGGACTCGGCTGGATCGACGCGCTCCTGAACGCGTCGATGATCCTCTCCGGCATGGGACCCGTCGATCCGTTGCCGACCGACGCCGCCAAGATCTTCGCGTCCGCCTACGCGATCTTCAGCGGCGTCGCCTTCATCACCGCGGTCGGCATCGTCATGGCGCCCGCCGTCAAGCACTTCCTGCACCGCTTCCACCTCGAGGTCGCGTCCGAGGACGACGAGGACGACCGCCGTCCCCGGCCGCCGACCCTCGGCCCGGCGTAGGACGGAGAACCGCGGTATGCGCGCGCGCCCGTAGGTCTCGCCATGCCGGTCGAGATCGAGGCCGAGGCGATCGTGAGCGACGATGAACGCGGCGTGTGAACGCGACGCGCGGAGCCCGCGCGGGCGGTCGCGTCAATCGCCGCCGTCGAGGCTCCAGATCCCGGAGCCGCGCGCGCTGATGAACAGGAAGAGGAAGCAGTAGAGCGCGGCGAGCTCGCCGCCGTTCATCGACGGCAGGAGCGCCTTCGTGCCGTGCCCCATCCAGTACGCGGAGGCCATGAGGCCGCTCAGCACGAAGGCGACCGGCCGCGTCAGGAAGCCGACCATGACGAGCAGGCCGCCGAAGATCTCGAGCGGCCCCGCGACCCAAATGATGAAGGCCGGCATGCCCTCCGGCATCGGTTGCGGAAAATCGAAGACCTTCTGCATGCCGTGCCACTGGAAGAGAAACCCGGTCACGATCCGCAGGGCCGCATACACCTCGGCCTCGCGCGCCTTCACGAAGTCCATCGCGTCGCCTCCCCCGCCGCCCGTTAACGAACGCGCCGGCGCGCCGCAACCCCTCCGAACGCACCTTCTCGACGGCCGCCGCCTCTCCGACCGCCATCGCTCCGGCTTGACGCCGCCGGGCCCTCGACCGTACATGCCGTCTCGACCCGACCCACGCGTGAGGCCGAACCTTCGACAGACGCCCGCCACCGGACAGCCGGCGGACCTGCCTCGGCGCGGCTCCGGGTCGGCGCGGTAGCGGGAGCACGCGTCGCATCATGGCCTCGGAGGCCGCAACGGACACCTCGAGCGCGCCGACCCCCGAGCGATCGTGGCACGCCGCGGACGTCGAAGGCGTCGTGCGGCGCCTCGGCACGGGGCTCACGTCGGGCCTCACGGACCTGGAGGCCGGCCGGCGCCGCGCCGCGCACGGACCGAACGTCATCACCGAGGCGCGGCCCCGCGGCGCGTGGCGCATGCTGCTCGATCAAGTCGCCGACGTCACGGTGCTCCTCTTGCTGGGCGCGGCGCTGGTCGCCGGATTCACGGGAGAGCCTCAGGACACCGCCGCGATCGCCGCGATCGTGCTGGTGAACGCCGCGCTCGGCTTCGTCCAGGAGCATCGCGCGGAACGGGCGATGACCGCCCTCCGGGCGCTCGCCGCGCCGCACGCCCGCGTCCGCCGCGGCGGACGGCTGCGCACCGTCCCGGCCGCCGATCTCGTGCCCGGGGACGTGGTCGTGCTCGAAGCGGGGGACGCGGTGCCGGCCGACGTCCGGGTCGTCGAGGCGGCCGATCTCCGCACCAACGAAGCATCGCTCACCGGCGAGTCGGAACCGGTGCCCAAGGTCACGCACCCCCTCGACGCCGCGACCTCGAGCCTCGGCGACCGCCGCAACCTGGCATACAAGGGAACGCTCGTCGCCTGCGGGCGCGGCCTCGGCGTCGTGGTGGCAACCGGGATGGCCACCGAGCTCGGTCGCATCGCGGCGCTCCTCGGCGAGGAACGCGCCCCGAAGACGCCGCTCCAGCGGCGCCTGGCGGCGCTCGGACACCGCCTCGCGCTCGCCGTCATGGCGCTGTGCGCCGTGATCTTCGTGGTCGGCCTCGTACGCGGGGAGGCGCCGCTGTTGATGTTCATGACCGCGCTCAGCCTCGCGGTCGCGGCGATTCCCGAAGCCCTCCCGGCGGTCGTCACCGTCGCCCTCGCCCTCGGCGCGCGGCGGATGGTGCGCCGGCACGCGCTGATCCGCCGCCTCCCGGCCGTCGAGACGCTGGGGTCGGTCACGTACGTCTGCGCGGACAAGACCGGGACGCTCACCGAGAATCGCATGCAGGTCGCCGCGTTCGACGTCGACGGGCGCCGCGTCGCCGAAGCGCCGCGCGACGCCGCCGCGGACCCCTGGGCGACGCTACTCGCAGCGCTCGCGCTCGACAACGATGCCGTCATGCACGAGTCGCACGCGGCCGAGGGCGAGCCGACCGAGGTTGCCCTGCTGCTCGCGGCCCACCGCGCGGGTGTCGTCAAGGCCGCGCTCGAGGCCGCGATGCCCCGGCTCGCCGAGGTTCCGTTCTCCCCGGAGCGCGCGCGCATGACCACCGTCCACGCGGACCGCGCCGGCGCCGTGTTGGTCCTCACGAAGGGCGCGCCGGAACGCGTGCTGCCGCTCTGCGCGACCCGACTCACGGCCGCGGGTCCGGCCGCGCTCGATCTCGACGCGGCGCTCGATGCCGCGGCGAGGATGGCCGCCGACGGCCTGCGCGTCCTGGCGTTCGCGTCGCGCCGCCTGCCGGCGGCGCCGGCGGATTTCGGCGCGGACTCGGTCGAGCGCGAGCTCGCCTTGCTCGGGTTCGTCGGTCTGCTGGACCCGCCCCGCCCCGGAGCGCGGGACGCCGTCGCGCTCTGCCGCTCCGCGGGCATCCGCGTCGTCATGATCACGGGCGATCATCCCGCGACCGCGCGCGCCGTCGCCGGCAGACTCGGCCTGCTCGCGGCCGACGATCGGATCGTCACGGGATCGGAGCTCGCGCGGCTGTCCCTCCCCGAGCTCGCGACGCAAGTCCCGCGCATCCGCGTGTTCGCGCGCGTCGCGCCCGAGCAGAAGCTCACGATCGTCCGGCTGCTGCAGGCGCGCGGCGAGCTCGTCGCGATGACGGGCGACGGAGTCAACGACGCCCCCGCGCTGCAGTGCGCGGACATCGGGGTCGCCATGGGCCGGACTGGAACCGACGTGGCGCGCGAGGCGGCGGACATGGTGCTCCTCGACGACGATTTCACGACCATCGTGAGCGCGGTCCGGGAAGGGCGCCGCATCTACGACAACATCCGCAAGTTCGTCCGCTACGTGCTGACGGGAAACTCCGCCGAGCTCTGGACGCTCCTGCTCGCCCCGCTCGTGCTCCTGCCCGTGCCGCTGCTCCCGATCCACATCTTGTGGATCAACCTGGTCACCGACGGCCTTCCGGGCCTGGCGCTCGCCCTCGAGCCCGCCGAGACCGGCGTCATGCGGCGGCCGCCGCGCGCCCCTGCCGAGAGCTTCTTCGCGCACGGTCTCTGGCAACACGCCGTGTGGGTCGGCCTCCTGATGGGCGGCGTCACCCTGGCGACACAGGCGTGGGCGCTCCACGCGGAATCCGCGCACTGGCAGAGCATGACGTTCACCGTGTTGACCTTCGCGCAGCTCGGCCACGTCCTCGCCATCCGCTCCGAGCGCGACTCGCTCTTCACGCAAGGGCTCGCCTCCAACGCCCCGCTGCTCGGCGCGGTCACGCTCACGATGCTGCTGCACGGAGCGACACTCTACGTTCCCGCGCTCAACGGCGTCTTCAAGACCGCGCCGTTGTCCCCGCCCGAGGTTCTCGGATGCCTGGCGACCGCCGCGATCCCGTTCGCGGCGGTCGAGATCGAGAAATGGCTCCGGCGGCGGGGCGCGCTGGCGCGGCCGCCGCGCCGGCCGCGCGGCGCCCCGCGCCAGCCCGGAGGCGACGCGGCATCCTCGGTGGCAGCGGCCGGACCGCTCTGCTAGACCCGGCGCCATGCCGCAGCGGATCGTCCTCCTCGAGCCGCCGTACGTCTTCTGGGATCGGACGATGGACCGGATCCGCGACGGCGAGGAGAGCGTCACGGGCTGGGGCGTCCTCGTGCTGGCGGCGGTCGCGAAACGGCGCGGGCACGAGGTCGCGATCGTCGACGCCAAGGGCGGCGGCATCACGCTCGCCGACGCGGCGGAGCACGTCGCCGCGCTCGCCCCCGACGTGCTCGGCGTCTCCGCGACGACCATCTCGATCCACAACGGCGCCCGCATCGCCGCCGCCGTGAAGGCGAAGCTGCCGCACGTGACGACCGTCGTCGGCGGCCCGCACGTGAGCGCGGTGCCCGAGGCGACGCTCGCGGCGTTCCCGGAGTTCGACTACGGCGTCTCGGGCGAAGGCGAGGTCGCATTCTTCGCGCTGCTCGACGCGCTGGCCGGCGGCGACCCGACTCGGACCCTCCCGGGCGTCGTCGGGCGCGACGGCGACGGCGCGGTCCACGCCAACTGCCGCGCGCCCTACATCGACGATCTCGACGCGCTGCCCTTCCCGGCGTGGGACGTCCTCGGCGACGCCTTTCCGCACCGCTTCGGCCCGTCGATCTTCAACTACCGCTGCACGCCGATGGCGACGCTCGTCACCTCGCGCGGCTGCCCCTTCTCGTGCACCTTCTGCGACCGCTCCACGTCCGGGAAGCTCGGGCGCTACCACGGCGTCGAGTACGTGCTGGAGATGTGCCGTATGCTCGCCGCGCGCGGCGTGCGCCACGCGATGTTCTACGACGACCTCTTCACGGTGAAGAAGAAGCGCGTCGTCGAGCTGTGCGAGGCGATGATCCGCGCCGAACTGCCCTTCACGTGGAGCTGCAACAGCCACCCGAACCTCCTCGACCTCGACACGATGAAGCTCATGAAGCGCGCGGGCTGCTGGCAGATCGCCTACGGCGTCGAGTCCGGATCGCAGCGCGTGCTGAACGTCGTGAAGCACGAGGTGAAGCTGCCGCGCCTGCGCGAGACGCTCCGGACGACGCGCCAGGCAGGCATCCGCGCCAAGGGCTACCTCATGCTCGGCCACCCGACCGAGACCGTCGAAAGCATGGAGGAGACCCGGGCGTTCCTCGCCGACGTCGATCTCGACGTCGCGCAGGTGACGAAGTTCACGCCCTACCCCGGCACCCCGGCGTATCTCACGATCCGGGAGTACGGCACGTTCGCCGAGGATTGGGAGCGGATGAACGCGATGAACTTCACCTTCATCCCGAACGGCCTCACCGAAGAGATCCTCGAGGACTACTTCGCGCGGTGCTATCGCGCCTTCTATTCGCGTCCGCGCGTGCTCTGGGGCCTCGCGCGCTCCTTCGCCGCGCAGCCGAGCTACCTCCCCCGCTTCCTCGGATACGCCCGCAAGTACGTCGCCGGGGCGCGCGCGCGCCGCACGGCGCGCGCCGCCGGCGCCCGCCTCGCCTCCGACACGCGCCTGGCCGCCGCCCCGTGACGATCGGCTCGCGTCTTCGCGCGCTCCGCTTCGACGGCCTGTGGTGGAGGAAGTTCGCCTACCTCGGGAGCGTCTACGGCCCCGAGTGGTGGAAGCGGTACTCGCCGCCGTGGATCGCCGCGATCATCTTCCTCTGCGTCGGCCGCAACCGGCGCGGCGCCCTCGCCAACGTCCGCCGCGTGCTCGGCCGGCGCGGCTGGTTCCGCGACCATCTGGCCGCCCTCGACGTGTTCATCGCCTTCGCCCATTGCCTGAACGAGACGCTCGAGTACTTCAGCCCGCATCCCCGGCCGGTGCGCGTCGACGAGCCCGTCGACGATCCGATCAAGGCCGCGATCACGCGCGGACGCGGCGCGGTGCTCGTGACCTGCCACTTCGGCAACTGGGACATCGGCGCGCGCACCCTCGCGCGCTTCGGCTGCCCGTTCAATCTCGTGATGGCCCGCGAGGCGAACGAAACCGCGTCGGAGTACGTGAAACGCGCGCGCGAGGACGCCGGCGTGCGGGTGCTGCTGTCCGACGCCTCGGTGTACGGCTCCTTCAACATGCTGCGCGCGCTCAAGCGCAACGAGGTGGTCGCGATGCAGCTCGATCGCCCGCTCGGCGGCGACGGCGCCCGCCTGGTCGACGTCTTCGGCGCGCCGGCCTGGTTCCAGGCGGGGCCGATCCGGCTCGCGCGCCTCGCCAGCGCCCCGATCTTCCCGGTGTTCTCCGTGCGGGTCGGACCGCGGCACTACCGGATCGCGCTCGGAACCGAGCATCACGTCTCGCGGCACGCGACCGTCGAGGAGATGGACCGCATCCTCGCGCGGATCGTCGCCGAGTTCGAGCAGCTCGTACGCCAGCATCCGGAGCAGTGGTTCCAGTTCGCGCCGTACTGGCCGGAGGACGCGTCGTCCGCGGCGGCGAAGCGCCCCGCGCCGGGCGCGCCGGCGCGGGCGCCGAAGCGCGCGCGCGTCGGCTGACGGGGCCCGGCGCGCCGCGCTCGCCGGCGGCGCGGGCGCTCGCCCGGACGCGCCGCCGCAACGGCGTCGCCGCCGGCGTGTTGCGCGCGCATCTCGACGCGCCGCCACCTTGCCGGAGCGAGACCGGCATGGTACCCGCGGCGCACATTCGTCCCCAAGGAGGACCTCATTCGATGAGAAAGATCATGCTTCTGGCGGCGGCGTGCGCGATCGTCGCCGGCTGCGCCCCGGCCACCGTCGACAGACAGAGCGTGCGCGCGACCGAAGGGCAGACCCAGTCGACACAGGTCGACGTGGTGCGGATCCCGTACGATCCGAACCTTCCGACCTACGTGGTCACGGTGGCGCCGCTGCAGGTCGCCGTCGACGGCTCGCCGAGCGCGCCGCCGCCCCCGCCGGGTCGTCGCTACGGCTGGGGACCGTGGGGCTACGGGCTCCTGCCCGAAGGCCCGCAGGCGGAAGCCTACAGTCCTCCGCCGGCCGGGATGTCGGATCGCGTCGGCCACGGCGTGTCGGCGCAGCTCGTGAGCGCGCTCGGGAACGTCGGGAACGTCCAGATCGTCGACTACGATTACTTCCTCGCGAACCAGAAAAAGCCGGGCGTGCTCGTGAAGAAGGGCGAGGTCGGCCCGCTCGTCATCAAGGGCAACATCACGGAGTTCAACGAGGTCGCCGAGGCGCAGGGCAGCGCGCGCGGCGGCGGGCTCGGCTGGGTCGGCGCGGGCGTCGCGATCGGCGGCGCGATCGCCGGCAACACGCCGGCGACGATTGCGGGATCGAGCCTCGCGCTCGCGAACCCGACCTACAACAACACCCGCATGCGCCGCACCGGCTCCGTCGGCATGGATCTGCAGATCCTCGACCCCCGCAACGGACGCATCGTCGGCACCGCGGTCTGCGCCGGCACGTTCACCTCGGAAGCCGCGACCAGCGGCTTCTCCATATTCGGCGTCGGCGGCGCCGACACGGCGTACGCCGCGAGCGCGCTCGGCCAGGCGCAGCGCGCGGCCATGAACGACGCCACCAAGCAGATCGCGTCGCGCCTCGCGTCGGTGCGCTGAGCACGCCGTCCGCGGCGGCCGGCGCGTCGGAGCGGCGCGCCGGCCGCCGCGATCGGCCGCCGGCCTACCTCCGGTAGCCCGTCTCCCGCGGGTCGTAGTCGACCCACTCCACCTGGCCGCCCTGCTGCCCCCACGCGCCGCCGCCGGTGAAGACCACCCGGCCGAGCCCCTTGTAATGCCACGCGATGCGGGTCACGTCGTCGCCGAAGTACCACGGGATGAACGCCTTCCCCGTGACGTATTGATTGCGGTCCGTCGGCTCGCCGAGGATCTTGACCACCTCGCTCATCGCCATGCCCTTGGTGACCTTCGCGAGCGGGCTTCCCGGCGGCGGAGGCGTCGGCGCGTCAGCGGCGGCCTCCTCCCGCGTGCGCTCCCCGGCGGGCGGCGGCGCCGCCGCGTCGCGCGCGGCCGGACGCGCCGCATGCTCCGCGCAGCCGGCGAGCGCGAGCGCGCAACCGCCGATCACGAGCCAGCGTACATCGACACGTCTCATCCTGTCCTCCTCGGTTGCGTGAGATGGCCGCCGACAACGCCAGCCGGCGCGCGCGTTGTCAAGGTACGGAGCGCGTGCTAGCGCCTCGCCCGTGATCGAGGTCGCGCGTTACCGCGTCATCTTCGGCGACTGCGACCCGATGCGGATCGTCTACTACGGCAACTACTTCCGGCTCTTCGAGATCGGCCGCGCCGAGCTCTTCCGCCGCCTCGGTCATCCCTTCGCGATCTACATCGCGCGCGGCCTCTATCTCGGCGTCATCGAGACCACCTGCCGCTATCGCCGCCCGTCGCGGTACGACGACGACCTGGCGATCTACGCGGCGGTGGTCGAGACGCGCCGCGCCCGCATCACGATCGGCTACGAGATCCGCGGCGCCGACGGCGAGCTGCGCGTCGACGGCTCGACGACGCACGCGGTGATCGGCGAGGATGGAAGGCCGCAGCGCATCCCGGAGGAGTTCCGCGACGCGGCGCGCGCGCTCACGGCGTCGCGCGCGGAGACCCGCGCGGGCGCCGCGCGCTGACCGGACGCCCCGGCTATTCGTCGGCGATGCCGGACGTGTGGAGGCCGCATTCTTCGGCCCGCCCGTCGAAGCGCGCGTGCTTGTCGTCCTCGCCGCCGGCGCTCGTCGAGTGCCAATCGCCCACCCGCGTGAATCCCTTCTCCCACAGCGGATGCTGCGGCAGCCGGTAGTGCTCCATATAGTAATACACGTCCTGCGCCCGCCACCGCAGGATCGGGTGCACCTTGAAGACGCCGTCCTGGAAGGTGACGGGATCGAGCGTCGCGCGAAACGTCGTCTGGTCGGCGCGCAGCCCCGCGATCCACGCGTGGGCGTCGAGCTCCGCGATCGCCCGCCGCATGGGCTCGACCTTCCGGATGCGATGATACTCGTCGAGGTCGGTCTCCCAGAGGCTGCCGTGCCTCGCCTCCATCTCGGCGGGCGCCATCGCGCCCGCGTAGCGCTTCACGTTCAGGCACAGGAGCGTCGTCAGCTGCTCGGCGTAGCGATAGGTCTCCGGCACGAGGTACCCGGTGTCCACGAACACGACCGGGACGTCGGGGATCATGCGGCTCACGAGATGCAGGATCACGGCGCTCTGGATGCCGAAGCTCGTGCTCACGATGAGGCGGCGGCGGAACACGCGGTCCGCCCAGGCGACCTGGGCTCTGGTCCCCTCCTCCAGCGCTTCGCGATTGAAGATCGTGACCTGCTTCGGACTCGGTCGCTCCACGACGTTCCTCCCGCTCGGATCGCATGGCATCGCCGAGCCGCCTATGGCAAGCACGAGGTCGGGAGACCTCGCCGATGAAGATGCTGCACACGATGATCCGCGTGGGCAACCTCGATCGCTCGCTCGCCTTCTATACCGGGATGCTCGGGATGCGTCTCCTGCGGAGGAAGGACTATCCCGGCGGCCGCTTCACTCTCGCGTTCGTGGGCTACGGCGACGAGTCGGACCACACGGTGGTGGAGCTCACCCACAACTGGGACACCGAGCGCTACGACCTCGGCACCGGATTCGGACACCTGGCCCTCGGCGTCGAGGACATCCACCGCACCTGCGACGCGCTGCGCGCGCGGGGCGCGAAGATCACGCGCGAGCCCGGGCCGATGAAGCACGGCGCGACGGAGATCGCGTTCGTCGAGGATCCCGACGGCTACCAGATCGAGCTCGTCCAGCTGAAGAGCCGCGGCGACTGACCGGCGCTACGAGATCGTCGCCCAGGCGCGCTCGTGCGAGCGCAAGTAGCGATTCACCTTGAGATTCGCGACGACGTACGCCAGGCTCTCGAGCAGCTGCCCCTTCGGCGGCGGCGTGAAACGCCGCAGGATGTTCGTGATCGAGTAGAACCCTTCGTAGACGTACTTGAAGCCGTCCATCATCTCGTCGCTCGTCATGCCGGTCGGTTTGATAAGCGGCGACCCGTAGTCGTAGCGCGCCCAATTGCCGTCGAGGATGCGCCCGTCGCGCGCGAGGTCGTCGTAGAACTTGGTGCCGGGGTACGGGCACGGCGTGAAGAGCTTCAGGAACGACACCTTGCTGTCGAGCAGGAACTGCAGGGTGCGCCCGAAGGTGTCCGGGGTGTCGCCGTCGAGCCCGACCATGATGAGCGCGATCACCTGGATGCCCTTGGCGCGGAGCGCCGCGATGTCCTCACGGAAACGGCGCGCCTGGTTGAAGTCCTTCTTGATGCCGCGCAGGCTCTCCTGGTTGATGCTCTCGAGCCCGATCGAGAGGCTGACGCAGCCGCTCCGCGCGGCGAGGTCGAGCAGCTCGGGATCGCGCGCCATGTTGATGGTCGACTGCGAGGCCCACTTCATCCCGAACGGGATCATCTTCCGGAAGAGCTCCTTCGCGTCGTTGGGGTGCGCGATCGGGTTGTCGTCGAGGAAGAGGATGCGGTTCCCGCCGAGCGCCTTGATGCGGCGGAGATCCTCCAGCACGTCGTCTGCCGGCCGCGTCCGATACGAGCGCTGATAGTAGGTCTGCACCGCGCAGTACTCGCAGGGATGCGGGCACCCGCGCGAGAAGATCACGGGCCAGTGGAAGTACATGCGGTAGAGCGCACTCTCGCGGAACGCCTGGAGCTTGAGGAGCGGCAGCGTCTCGTAGTCGATCGGCGCCAGGCCGGCGAGCGAGCGCCATCCGCCCCTGGCGCGATAGATGCCCTTGGTCCGGCCCTCGGAGAAGTCGGCGAGGACCTCGGGCCAGACGTCCTCGGCCTCTCCGGCGACGACCGCGTCGGCGTGCCGCAACGACTCCTCGGCGGTGAGCGTCGCCCAGGTGCCGCCGAGGACGACGCGGCGGCCGCGCGCCCGGAACTCGCGCGCCAGGTCGTACGCCCGGACGATCTGCGGTCCCATGGCGGTGATGCCGACCACGTCGCACTCGTGGTCGAGGTCCACGTCGTGCATCAGCTCGTCGACGAGCCGGACGTCGTGCCCCTGCGGCGTGATCGCCTTCAGGTAGGGCAGCGTGATCCCGCTCGTCCAGTAGCGCGTCGTCTTGTGGAGCGCGCCGTTCGCGTCGTAGTGCGTCGGCGAGACGAGGTAGATCCGCATCGGAAGCGCTCCTAAGTAGTCCGAGGTCCGCACGAGAGCAAGGCGGCGCGGCCGCACGGGGCGTCCGCGCCGCTTGTCAGGCGCGACGCGCGCACGTAGTGTCGCGCGCGATGGGTCCGCTCGCCGACACGCAGGCACTCGAAGCCGAGCGTTGGCGCGCGCGCGCGCTGCTGAACCGCTGGATCTTCCGCGGCATGCTCTTCTCGATGGGGACGATCGCGGTGATCCTGCACCGCGTCCTGCCCTGGAAGGGCGTGGCCTGGGCGTTCGCGCGGCTGTCGGCGCGGAACCTGGCGCGCCTCTGCGGCGTCCGCGTGCACGTCCACGGCCTCGAGCACCTCGAGGGCCCCGGGCCGTGGATCTTCGCGCCGAACCACCAGAGCAACTTCGACATCGCGGCGCTCCTCGGCCACCTCCCAGGCCAGAACCGCTTCATCGCGAAGAAGGAGCTTTTCGCGGAGCCGGTGCTCGGCACCGTGCTGCGCACGATGGGAATGATCCCGGTCGACCGCGACAACCCGCTCGAAGCGATCGACCGCTTGAACCGGGCGGCCACGGAGGGCTCGTCGCTCATCATCTTCCCGGAGGGCACGCGGAGCCGCGACGGCCAGCTGCTGCCCTTCAAGAAGGGCCCCTTCATCGCCGCGATCCACCTGAAGCTGCCGATCGTGCCCGTCATCTGCTGCGGCACGAGCGCGGTGATGCCGAAGGGCGGATATCTCTCGATCCTCCCGGGAGACGTCGACGTGTACGTCGAGCCGCCGATCCGCACCGACGATCTCGGGTACGACGATCGGAACACGCTCCGCGACCGCGTACGGACGGTGATCGCCGCCCGTCTCGCCGAAGCGCAGAAACCCGAGGACTGAGAAGACGCGCCGCCGCGACGGGCGCACCCGTCTGGCGTTCCGCGGCGGCCTTCGCTACACCTCGGGGTCAACGTTCGCCCCGGACGAAGGAGGATTGCTCATGGAGACTCGCCGTATTCCTGCGATCGCGATGCTGGCGCTGGCACTGGCCGGACCGGGATGCGCGCAGAAGAGCGACATCGAGGCGGTGCAGACCACGCAGAAGGAGATCCTGGCCAAGCTCGAGAAGATCGAGAAGGACATCGCCTCCCGGCCGGCGGCGCCCGCCGCCGCGCAGCGTGCGCAGATCGATCCGAACAAGGTCTACCAGATCCCGGTCGGCAACTCGGCGGTGCGCGGCCCGAAGGACGCGCCCGTCACCATCGTCATGTTCTCCGACTTCCAGTGCCCCTTCTGCGCCCAGTCGGCGCCGGTCGTCGAACAGGTGCTCGCCGCCTACCCGACCGACGTCAACTTCATGATGAAGCAGTTTCCGCTTCGCCAGATCCACCCGAACGCCGACCCGGCCGCGCGCGCCGCGATCGCCGCCGGCAAGCAGGGCAAGTTCTGGGAGATGCACGACGAGCTCTACAAGAACTCGCGCAACCTCACCCCCGAGACCATCAAGGGGATCGCCGAGAAGATCGGGCTCGACCTGAAGAAGTTCGAGGCCGACCAGGCCTCAGACGAGGTCAAGAAGCAGGTCGACGAAGAGATGGCGCTCGGGACGAAGAGCGACGTCCGCGGCACGCCGAGCTTCTTCGTGAACGGCAAGATCGCCCAGAAACGTTCGCTCGACGACTTCAAGGCGCAGATCGACGCCGAGCTGAAGGCCAAGGGCAAGAAGAGCTGAGCGGGCCCCGTCGAGTCCGCTCGTGATCGGAGCGCGCCCGCTCGTCTCGATCCTCGCCGCCTGCACGCTCGCCGCGTGCGCGACGCAGACCATCGGGACGGGCGGGCAACGCACCGTACGGACGGTCGGCCCCGAGGCGCCGGCCGTCGCCCCGCAGAGCACCCACGGATACGTGGAGGGCGAGCTCCTGATCGCCTTCACCCCCGAAGGCGAGAAGACCGTCGCCTCCCTGGTCGCGAAGCCTCCGACCAAGCTCCGCTTCGGCGTGCCCTCCCTGGACCGCCTGAACGCCAAGTATCGCGCGACCCAGCTGATCAAGGTCGCCGACCTGAAGGGAGCCTACATCCTGCGCATCGCGCCGGACGCGAACGTCTTCCGCGCGGTCGAGGAGTACCGGAAGGATCCCCTCGTGGCCGCGACCGATCTGCACTACCTCTATCGGCTCCCGGCGCCGCAGGCGCCCGGCGCCGTCCGCACCCAGACCGGCCCGCTACGGCGCGGCCCGTGATCGCGCGGACCGAGAGCTGCGAAGGCCCGCGACAGGAAAGCGCCTGCGTAGCCGTCTACCGGCCGGACTCTCCCCCAACCACTCGACGCCGGAGTCCTTGTACGCCGGGTACGGCTTGAACCGCCGCGGGGCGCTCATCGCCACGGCCCTCCGGGCGGCCATGCCCTACCACCTTCCGCCCGCTGCGGAGATCGTCGAGCACCGGCGAGAGAAACGCGCCGAGCAGCCGGGCGCAGTCGTCCGCGAAATCGGCCGGCACATCGATTCGCGACCGTCGGGCGAAGGCGAGCACCTGCGCCGGACGCGAGGGGTTGTCCCAGTAGTCACGCGTGAGCGCGAGCGGCTCGTGAGCAGGATCTGGTAGTCGTCGCCCGTCTGCCTCGCGCGGTTGAGCAGGCGCGCAGATGAAGCGGCGGATCTCGCTCTCGCCGCTGCCGGCGTCGCCGGTGAAGAGCGGGGAGCCGTTCATGATGATCGCGACGCGTGAGCCGCCGTCCCTGGGGCCCTTCGCGTGCGCCAGCATGTGCAGCAGGAACAGGAGTTGGCCGCCGGTGATCCTCGGCAGACCCGGGCTGAACCGCCCCGCGGCCCCGCGCTCGTGCTCGGCGTGCACGGCGTCCTCGTCGCGCTTCCAGTCCTTGCCGTACGGCGGGTTCGCGATCAGGTAGTCGAACGCCTGGCCGGAGTGGCGGTCGCTCGAGAGCGTGCTGCCGTACTGCGGGTTTCGGTCCATCGTGATCGCCAAGATCGGTCCATCGTGATCACGCGGATCGGTCGATCGTGATCACCGGGATCGGGATCGTGATCAGGCAGATCGGTCATCGTGATCGCGCAAATCGGTCATGATTGATCACCCCATGATACGGGCGCTCCCGACCGGGAGGGCCTGAGCCGAGCGCGACGCTGGGAGTCCAGGGCCGCCGCCGACCTCCCCCAAGGAGGTGGTGGATGGCGACGGAGCGACTACCCATGCGAGCAATTCGAGAGATTCTCCGACAGAAGTGGCAGCTCGGCCGCAGTAATCGGGCCGTGGCGCAGAGCGCCGGTGTGAGTGTCGGCGCGGTGAGCGCCGTGCTGCAGCGGGCGCGGGCCGCAGAGCTGACGACCTGGGAGGCGGTGACGGTGCTCAGCGAGGAGGCGCTGACGGCGGCGCTGTATCGCCGACCCGCCGCGACGGCGCGGGTGCGCCCGCACCCCGACTTCGCGCTGATCCATACCGAGCGGCGGAAACCCGGCGTCACGCTCGAGTTGCTGCACCTCGAGTACCTGGAGCGACACCCCGACGGGTACCGCTATACGCAATTCTGCGACCTGTATCGCCGATGGCTGAAGCGGCGCGGGCTCACAATGCGCCAGGTCCACCGTGCGGGCGAGAAAGCCTTCGCCGACTACGCCGGGAAGCGCCCCGGGCTCGTCGATCCGACCACGGGCGAGTGGCGGCCTGTCGAGCTCTTCGTGATGCTGCTTGGCGCGTCGAGCTACACGTACGCCGAAGCGACGCTGACGCAGCAGCTCCCGGACTGGATCGCGAGTCACACCCGCGCCTTCACCTTCTTTGGCGGCGTGCCCGTCGCCGTCGTCCCCGATCAGCTCAAGAGCGGCGTGACGATCCCGTGCCGCTACGAGCCGGGCGTGCATCGCCTCTACGCGGAGCTCGGCACGCACTACGGGACGACGATCCTGCCCGCGCGGCCGGCGAAGCCCCGCGACAAAGCCAAAGTCGAAGTCGCCGTGCAGGTCGCCGAGCGGTGGATCGTCGCGCGGCTCCGACATGAGACCTTCTTCACGCTGGCCGCCCTCAATGCGCGGATCGCCGAGCTCCTCACCGAGCTCAACGCCAAACCGATGCGCCACTACGGCGGCGCGAGCCGACGCGACCTCTTCCTGCGGCTGGATCGCCCCGCGCTCCGACCCCTGCCGCCGACGGCCTTCGAGTATGCCGAGTGGAAGCGGGCGCGCGTCAATCTCGACTACCACATCGCCGTCGCGCACCACGCGTACTCCGTCCCGCACGCGCTCGTCCACGAAGACGTCGAAGTGCGGCTCACGACCACCGCCGTCGAGATCTTCCATCGCGGCCAGCGCGTCGCCGCGCATGCCCGTCGGTACGGACCAGGCTTCACCACCACCGCCGCGCACATGCCCAAGGCGCATCAGCAACATCGCGAGTGGTCACCCAGTCGCTTCATCAGCTGGGCCACCACCATCGGGCCGCAGACCGCTGCGCTCGTCACGGCCATCCTCGCCGATCGGCCGCATCCCGAGCAGGGCTATCGCTCCTGTCTCGGCATCCTCCGACTCAGCAAACGCTACGACCCGGCCCGCCTCGAAGCTGCCTGTGCCCGCGCGCTCACCGCCGGCGCCCGTTCGTATCGCCACGTCGCCGCCATCTTGCAACGCGGTCTCGACCGCACGCCCGCGCTGCCTGCGGCCGAGCCCGCTGCCACGCCGGTCACGCACGAGAATGTGCGCGGCCCCGACTACTACCACTGAGAAAGGATACGCATGCTCACCACACCCACCCTCGACAAACTCAAAGCGCTGCGCTTCGCGACGTTCGCGGCCGCCTGGGAAGCGCAACAGGCCGATCCCGAGGTCAGCCGCCTGAGCTTCGACGAACGCCTGGCCCTTCTCGTCGACGCCGAATGGCTCGCCCGCGAAAACAAACGGCTCACCACCGCACTCCGCGAGGCGAAGCTTCGCCTCAGCCAGGCCTGTGTCGAAGACATCGACTACGCGCCGCGCCGCGAGCTCGATCGCGCGCTGCTGCGCCAGCTCGCTACCGGGCGCTGGGTCGCCGAGCACCACACGGTCCTGCTCACGGGCGCGACCGGCACCGGCAAGACCTATCTCGCTTGCGCGCTCGCGCAGCAAGCCTGCCGGCAAGGCTATCGCGCGCTCTACCGGCGCGTCCCGCGGCTCTGCGAAGAACTCACCCTCGCGCACGCCGACGGCAGCTACATCCGGCTCCTCGCGCGCTTCGCGCGCGTCGACGTCCTCGTGCTCGATGACTGGTGCCTCGGCACCCTCCGCGATCAGGATCGCCGGGATCTCCTCGAAATCCTCGAAGATCGCACGGCGACCCGGGCCACCATCGTCACCAGCCAGCTCCCGCCAACCAAATGGCATGAGTATCTCGCCGACCCCACGCTCGCCGACGCGATCTGCGATCGCCTCCTCCACCCGGCGCACCGACTCGTGCTAAAGGGACCGTCCCGTCGAAAGGAGGCCAGCCCCGACCGCTAACCCAGACCCGCGTCGCTTCGCTCCGTGATCACGATCACCGATCAGGCTGATCACGATGGAGCGATCGAGGTGATCACGATCGCCGGAATCCGCAATCGGGTCCACGGCGTCAGCGACGCGGTTCGCCGAACGCTTACAATCCGGTCAAGCGCGTGAAATTCTTCAAAGAGAACAACCGCCGCGTACGCTGGCTCACTGAGGCTGAAGAGAAGCGCCTCCGGAAGGCCATCGGCGCGAAGCGCTGGCCAGTCGTTGAATTCGCGCTCCAGACCGGGTTTCGGCGGAGCAATCAGTTCGGGCTCCGCTGGACGGATGTGAACTTCGACGCCGGGCTCGTGACCGCGCGGAGCCCAAAGAGCGGCGACGACTACGCGGTACCAATGACCGCGACGCTGCGCGCGCTCCTCCGGAGCTTCCCGTCACGGCTTAAGAGCGAGTGGGTCTTCGTGAACGCGGTCGGGACCGGGCCGATCGACGCGCAGAACTTTCGGAACCAAGTGTTTCTGCCGGCGCTCACCAAGGCCAAGATCGAAGGCTTTCGCTGGCACGACCTGCGGCACACCTTTGGCAGCCGCTTGGCGATGGCGGGCGTCGATCTCGTCACGATCCAGCAGCTCATGGGCCACAAGACGCTCGAGATGACGCTCCGCTACGCGCATCTCTCGCCCGAGCATCGCCTGACGGCGATCCGGCGGCTCGATCCGCCAACCGGCACCACTACCGGCACCAAGGGTCGCGACCGTCCGGCGCGAAAAAAGGCCGTCGGCAAAGTACCGGGCGCGGCAGGGAAATCTCAGTGCGCCCGGGGTGAATCGAACACCCAACCTACAGATTCGAAGTCTGCCGCTCTATCCAATTGAGCTACGGGCGCAGGCGTTGCGGGTCCGGTACTTAGCGCGAGTCCGAGTCCTGTGCCAGCGCGCAGGTCACCACACGCAAGCATGGACGTGCCGTGTGATCGCGTCGTCGCAGGTGACGAGCCTGGCTTCGAGCCGGCGGGCTTGCACGATCAGCATCCGGTCGAACGGATCGTCGTGGGACAGGCTCAGGGATCCCGCCGCAACGACGTCGTCCGCCTCGATGGCGACGGTCGTGAACCCCCACTTCTTATGAAGCTCTTGGTGGCGAGCCAGGTAGCTGTCGACCCCGCTCCGTCGACCGCGGCGGCGCTTGCTCGCTATCTCCCACAAGGATGCCGTGGAAACCGCCGTCGTATTCCGCGGACTCTCGATCACCCGCCGCGCGGCCCTGCCGAGCTCGGGCGCGTCCGCCATCCACCAAAGGAGCGCGCAAGTGTCGAGGAGGTACGCGCTCATCCCCAGTCCGTATCGTCCGAGCCGACAGGTCCGAGCACGTCACCCGGGATCTGCCCGCGGAACGTACCAGCTTTCCGCTCGACGGGTTCGACGATCGGAACGAGCCGCGCGTAGGGGTTCCCGGCTTTGGCGATGATGACCTCCTCCCCCTTGTGCGCGCGCTCCAGCGACTCCGAGAACCGTGTCTTCGCTTCACGCTGCCGTCGGCGAGCTTGATGTGGGTCACGGTGAGCGTCTGCCCGCGCCGGAGATGCACGGGGTGGAAGATCATCGACCTCCCGCCCTTCGAGCGAAGCGCGTCCTGCGGCTTCGGCGGCTGAGGAGCGTCCTCGGCAATGGAGACGCTGGCGACACACCCGACGAACACGACGGCGCCGACGATGCGGCGAGGGATTGGCTCGGTCGTGGGCGCGACCCTGCCCGCTTCGCCCCGATCGGGTCATGCGCGAACGCCCTGCGAAGATGCGCGGCGCTCCGCCCCCGCGCTACTTCATCGCGGTCGCCTCGATCTCCACCATGAGGTCCGGATGGAAGAGCCGCGCGACGCCGAGCAGCGTCGACGCCGGTCGGCAGTTCACCTCGGCGAGGCGCATGAGGCCGCCGCCGGCGGCGCCCTGCATGAAGCCGTCGATGTCGGTCGTGTAGTAGTTCAGGCGCACGACGTCGGTCAGGTCGAAGCCGCCGGCGACCAGTACCGCCTCGAGGTTCGCGACGGCCTGCCGGAGCTGCGCGGCCATGTCGCCGGCGTGCAGCGGGGAGCCGTTGGCGTCGACCGAAGTCTGTCCCGAGCAGACGAGCGTGCGCGTCGCGGGGCCGATCTCCATGGCCTGCACGAAGCCCATCGCGTCCTGCCACGTCCACGGATTGATGGCGCGTCGTTCCATGGCGGAGGAAGCTAGGCCATCCGGCGGACCAATGCCAGGCCGACACCGCGCCCTCCATGACGCTCACGCGCGGCCGCGGCGGGACCCTTCCGTCCCGGCGACGCGCGGCGTCGTGGGGGCGGCACACCGGCGCCCTCTCTTGACACCGCCACCCCTACCGGCGATTTTCCGCCCTCGTCTCGACACTCCCCCACACGAGGTTCGAATCGATGCGCACTTCCCGATTGCTCGGCATACTCACCCTTCTCACCGCGCTCGCGCTCACCACCGCGCCGGCGCACGCGGAGTTCGACTTCACCATCGACGTGCTTCCGTCGTCGTCGAAAGCGATCAAGATGGAGCGCACGGGCCCGGCCCGGGACTTCGTCCAGCGCGCGGCGGTCTACCTGCGCTACGTGCCGCTCAAGGCTGGGCAGCGCGTCTTTCCGGCCTTCATCAACACCCACAACTACCTCACGTGCGCCGACAAGCCGGAGAAGAAGTGGTACCTCGAGAGCGTGAGCCGCGTGGACTACGACAAGGGGAGCGGAATCGCGGTCTACGGGTTCTTCTTCAGTCGTCCGGCGTGCGACGGTCCGACCTTCCACATGGAGGCGGTCACCACCGAGTCCTGACGTCGGGGGGTCGCCCCGCGGCCCGCGCGGCGCATCGGACGCTCAGCTCTGCACGACGCTCCAGGTGGTGCCGCCGGCGCCGTCCTTCAGGACGACGCCGCGGGCGAGGAGCTCGTCGCGGATCGCGTCGCCGCGCTTGAAGTCCTTGGCCTTGCGGGCGGCCGCGCGCTCGGCGATCAGGCGCTCGATCTCCGCGGGCTCGATGCCGGCGCCGGCGAGATGCCGCCCCTTCTCCGCTTCCAGATAGCTCGCCGCGGGATGCCGCAGGACGCCGAGGACGCCGCCGAGCCGGCCGAAGTTGGCGTGGTGCTCGGCGATCGCCGGCGCATCCGCCCCCGCGTCGAGCAGCCGGTTGATCTCGCGCACCTCGTCGAAGACGACGCCGAGGGCGCGCGCCGAGTTCAGGTCGTCGTCCATCGCGGCGACGAACTGCTCGTGAAAGGGCCGCACGCTCGCGGGTAGCGCAGCGGCCTCGGGCGCGCGCTCGCCGCCGCGCGGCGCGGCGACGTTCCCGCCAAGCCGCTCCTCGACGCGCGCCAGCGTCTCGTGCAGCCGCGCGCACGCACGCTGCGCGTCGAGCAGGGACTGGTCGCTGAAGTCGACGGGGCTCCGGTAGTGCGTGGAGACCAGGAACAGGCGCAGCGCCTCCGGCGGCACACGCTTCAGGATCTCCTCGATCGTCAGGAAGTTGCCGAGCGACTTCGACATCTTCTCTTCGTTGATCCGCACGAAGGCGTGATGGATCCAGTGTTTCACGAAGGGCATGCCGGTCGCGCCCTCGGACTGCGCGATCTCGTTCTCGTGGTGCGGGAAGATCAGGTCCTCACCGCCGCCGTGGAGGTCGAACGGCTGCCCGAGGTACTTGGTCGACATCGCCGAGCACTCGAGGTGCCAGCCCGGCCGCCCCGGCCCCCACGGGCTCCCCCAGAAGGGCTCGCCCGGCTTCGCCGCCTTCCAGAGCGCAAAGTCGAGGCCCTCGCGCTTCCGCTCGCCGACCTCGACGCGCGCGCCCGCGATCAACTCGTCGAGCTTGCGCTTCGAGAGCTTGCCGTAGCCCGCGATCCTGGCGACCGAGCAGTAGACGTCGCCGGCGGAGGCGTAGGCGATGCCGCGCTTTTCGAGCCGGGCGATCAGGTCGAGCATCTCGGGGATGTGGCCGGTCGCGCGCGGCTCGACGTCGGGCTGCAGGCAACCGAGCGCGGCGACGTCGGCGCGGAAGGTGCCGATGTAGCGCGACGCGAGCTCCTCGGAGGGAATCGTCTCCTCGGCCGCGCGCTTGATGATCTTGTCGTCGATGTCGGTGATGTTGCGGACGAACTTCACGTCGTAGCCGGCGAAGCGGAGATAGCGCACGACCGTGTCGAAGAAGACCAGCGAGCGGGCGTGGCCGACGTGGCAGCGATCGTAGACGGTGACGCCGCAGACGTAGAGCCCGACCTTGCCGGGCACGAGCGGCGCGAGCGGCTCCTGACGCCCGCTGAGCGTGTTGTGGAGGACGAGGGACATTCGCGGCGCCGCGCTACTCGTCTTCCTCGCGGAGCTTCGCAAGCACCGAGAAGTCCTCGAGCGTCGTCGTGTCGCCGACGCTCTCCTTGCCGGCGGCGAGATCCCGCAGCAACCGCCGCATGATCTTGCCGCTCCGGGTCTTCGGGAGCGCGTCGGTGAAGCGGATGTCGTCGGGCTTCGCGAAGGCGCCGATCTCCTTGCCGACGTGCTCGCGGAGCTCCTTCTTGAGCGCGTCGTCGGCCTTGGTGCCGGCGGCGAGCGTCACGAACGCCGCGAGGGCCTCGCCCTTGAGGTCGTCGGGGCGGCCGACCACGGCGGCCTCGGTCACGCGCGGGTGCGAGACGAGCGCGCTCTCGATCTCCATCGTGCCGAGGCGATGGCCCGACACGTTCACGACGTCGTCGATCCTGCCCATCACCCAGAAGTAGCCGTCCTCGTCGCGCCGCGCGCCGTCGCCGGTGAAGTACATGCCGTCGATGTGGCTCCAGTACTGCGCGACGTAGCGCTCGTGGTCGCCCCACACCGTCCTGAGCATGCCGGGCCACGGCTGCTTGACGACGAGGTAGCCGCCCTCGTTCGGCCCGACCGGCTTGCCTTCGCGGTTCACGACCTCGGGGACGATGCCCGGGAAGGGCTTCGTGCAGGAGCCGGGCTTCGCCGGCACGGCGCCGGGAAGCGGCGTGATCAGGATGCCGCCGGTCTCGGTCTGCCACCAGGTGTCGACGATCGGGCAGCGCTCGCCGCCGATCACGCGCCGGTACCACGTCCACGCCTCGGGGTTGATCGGCTCGCCGACGGTGCCGAGGAGGCGCAGGCTCGAGAGGTCGTGCTTCTGCGGCCACTCGTCGCCCCAGCGCGTGAAGGTGCGGATCGCCGTCGGCGCCGTGTAGAGGATGTTGATCTTGTAGCGCTCGATGATGTCCCAGAAGCGATCGGGCTGCGGCTGGTTCGGCGCGCCCTCGTACATGAACGTCGTGGCGCCGTTCGCGAGCGGGCCGTAGACGACGTAGCTGTGGCCGGTGACCCAGCCGATGTCGGCCGTGCACCAGTAGATGTCGTCGTCCTTCAAGTCGAAGACGAGCTTCGTGGTGAACGCCACGTGCGCCAGGTAGCCGGCGGTCGAGTGCACGACGCCCTTCGGCTTCCCGGTGGTGCCGCTCGTGTAGAGGATGAAGAGCGGGTGCTCGCTGTCGACCGGCTCGGCCTCGCAGACAGCCGGCACGCCCTCGACGAGCTCGTCCCACCAGAGGTCGCGGCGGCGGTCCATCGCGATCGGCGTGCCAGTGCGCTTCACGACGATCACCCGCTCGATCGACGGCGTCTCCGCGACGGCCGCGTCGACCGCGTCCTTGAGCGCTACGACGGCGCCGCGCCGCCAGCCGCCGTCGGCGGTGATGACGAAGCGCGCCTGGGCGTCGTTGATGCGGTCGCGGAGCGACTCCGAGCTGAATCCGCCGAACACGACCGAGTGCGTGGCGCCGAGCCGGGCGCACGCGAGCATCGCAATCGCGGCCTCGGGAATCATCGGCAGGTAGATCGCGATCCGGTCGCCCTTGTGGACGCCGATCCGCTTCAAGGCGGCGGCGAAGCGGCACACCTCGGTGTGCAACATCTGATACGTGAGCACCCGGGTGTCGCCGGGCTCGCCCTCCCAGATGATCGCCGCCTTGTTGCGGTGCGCGGTCGTCAGATGCCGGTCGAGGCAGTTGTACGAGAGATTGAGGCGTCCGCCGACGAACCACTTGGCGTCGGGGCAGTTCCACTCGAGGGTCCTGGTCGGCTCCGCGAACCAGCTGAGCTCGCGTCCCACCTCGGCCCAGAAGGCCTCCGGATCCTCCGTCGACCGCCGGTAGAGCGCGTCGTATTCGTCCGCGCTCTTGACGTGCGCCCGCGCCGCGAACGCGGGGTCGCACGCGAAGACGCGCTGCTCCTTCAGGACGGACTCGATGTCGGTGACCGACGCCATGCGAACGCCTCCGGTGGTGGGGTTCGAGCAGACTTCTCTGCCGCAAGCGTCGCTGTCAACCCTCGTTGCGCAGCGTCGCGCGCGCCGACGGGTCGGAGGCGGCGGCGCACGCCATGACGCCGACGACGCGAGCCGCCCGTGGCGATGCTCGCGGCGCGCGCGGCCCCTCCACCGGCGACGCGCCTCGGTTGCTCTCGCCTACCGCCGTTGTTATGCGAGCCGCGTGACGGCAGCGCGGGCGCGGCGACTCCTCGTCATCGTGGCGGCGGCGCTCGTCGCCGCGTCCGGCGCGGGCGTCGCGGCCGACGACGCGGCGCCGGCGCCGGACGCAGGGGGCGCCGCGGAGGCCTCCGCTCTCGCCGCGCCCGCCGCGAAGGCGCGGTCGGTGAACCTCTGGCCGCTCTTCCAATACGAGTCCGATCCCACTGCCGGCACGCGCCGCGTCCGGATCCTCGGCCCGCTCATCGAGTACCGCGCCGACGCCGAGCGGCAGGCCTTCGCGGTGCGCCCGTTCGTGTCGATCGACCAGGCGCGCGTCGGCCACGACGACCACGCGAGCTTCCTCGGTCCCGTCCTGCGCTCGCACTGGGGCCAGACGGAGCAGGTCACGACCGGACTCGGCGGTCTCTTCACCTACCGCACGCGCACGAGCGCCGACGGGCTCACGCTCGAAGCGCAGGACGTGCGGCTTCGACCGGTCTACTTCTACCGCTGGAAGAGCTCCGAGCCCGGCGGGCGGATTTCGGTGATCCCGCTCTACGCGGACATCGACGACTTCCTCGGCTACGAGCGGGTCCGCATGGTCGCCTTCCCCGCGTACCTGCGCGTGCAGCGGCCGTCGCTCGACCGCTCCTACTATCCGTACCCGATCATCAGCCGCGAGGGTCCCGAGGGGAGCGGGTACCGGCTCTGGCCGTTTCCGCTGCGCGACCGCCAGGGCCGCCGCGTCGAACGCGACGCGGCCGCGAGCGCCGCCGACGCCGGGCGCGAGACCTACTTCCCCGTCATGCGCGACGAACTCGACGCGACGGCGACGGCGCCCGCTTCGGACCCGTCCTGACCGCGGCACCCCGCGGCACGGACGCTCAGTCCGGAATCACGCCTTCGGCGCGAAGGGCGGCGAGCGCGGCGTCGTCGAGGCCCGCCTCGCGCAGCACCGCCTCGGTGTCCGCGCCGAGCACGGGGGCAGGACGGCGCGGCGCGCGCGGCGCGCCGCCGAAGCCGACCGGGCTCGCGACCGCACGCTGGGTCCCCCCGTCGCGCGTCGGGACGTCGACAAAGGCGCCGGCGGCGCGCGCCTGCGGATCGGCGACCACCTCGTCGAGCGACTGCACGGGCGCCCACCACACGCCCCCGCGGTCGAAGCGCTCGGCCCACTCGGCGAGCGGCCGCGTCGCGAACGTCCGATCGAGCTCCGCGATGAGCGCGCGGCATTCCCGCCGCCGCTCGCGCGCGCCCGCGAAGCGCGGATCGGCAAGCAGGTCCTCGCGCCCGACGCTCCGGGCGACGCCCGGGAAGTGGCGATCGGCCTCGAGCCCGATCAGCCAGAACCACCGGCCGCAGCCGGCGCGATAGGAGTTCACGAGCGGCGTCTCGACCTCGGTGCGCGGCACGGGCGCCTTGATCTTGCCGAACGCGAGCTGGATGCCGAGGTCCCACCCGAGGCAGTAGGCGCCCGTCCGCAGGAGCGAGGTCTCGACGACTCGCCCGCGTCCCGACCGCGCCCGCTCCAGCAGCGCCGCGAGGATGCCCGCGACGGTCGCGAGCGCGGTCACGTGGTCGCCGAAGCCCCCGCGGATCTGCGGCGGCGGCGCCTCGTCCGGCGCCAGGGTGCGCGCGACGCCCGAGCGCGCCCAGAACGCGCCGACGTCGTAGCCCGGCCGGTCGCACTCGGGCCCGGTGCGGCCGTAGCCGGTGATGCCGGCGTAGACGAGGCGCGGAAAGCGCGCGGCGAGCGTCTCCGCGTCGAAGCCGAGGCGCGCGAGCGCGTCGGGCCGGAAGTTCGTCACGAAGACGTCCGCGGCGGCGAGGAGCCGGTACGCCGCGTCGCGACCCCCGGCGTCGCGCACGTCGAGCACGACGCTCCGCTTCCCGCGGTTGTCGAGGTCGAAGGGCGGATTGCGGTCGACCTTGCTGCCGGTCGCGAGCCGGAAGAACGCGCGCATCGGATCGCCGGCGGGCGGCTCGATCTTCACGACGTCCGCGCCCCAGTCGGCGAGGATGCCGGCCGTGGCCGGCCCCGCGACCCACAACCCCATTTCGATGACGCGCGTTCCGTCGAGCATGGTGGCCTCCGCGCGTGGACCCGACACCGATCGCGGGGGCGCGTCAAGCGACCCCGGCGTACCGCCGAGTCGCCAGCAGCCGCGTGGGGGTGATGGACCGCCGTGCGGCTCCCGGGTCGTGGAGCCCAGCACGTAGAGCCCGCCGCTGCCTCGATGCTTCGGGGTCAAGCGAGCTGTCTGTCGCTCGCACGACGATCCATCACCCCCGCACACGGACCCGCAGCATGCCCCCTCCCAACACCCGGCCCGAAATGCGAACGGACCGGCCCCGTCTTTCGACGAGGCCGGTCCGTTCGCTACCGGCGACGTGAGGCTCTGCGCGACGGGCTCAGTCGCGTTCGCAGTCCCGCATGCAGCGGCGGAAGAGCCGCTGCGCCTTCCTGTTGGCCCGCTCGGTCTTGGCGCCGCGCTCGAGCATGGCGCGGTACTTCGCGTTCACCGTGACCTCGCACTGCTCGCCGCAGGTCGGCGCGGGAGCGATGCCGCAGCCGTCGAGGCAGGCGTTCAGCGCGGCGGTCGCCTCGACGTCGCAGGCCGCCTCGTCGCCGCCGGCGGCGACGCACTGCACCCGCTGCGCGGCGGCCGCGGCCTCGCAGTCGTTGGCGCAGGTGTCGGGCGGAGGCGGCACGCAGCGCTTCGCGACGCACTCCTCGCGGACGCCCGCCCGTTTCTCGGCGCAGGCGTCGGCGCCGCCGTCCTTCTTCAGGCAGCGCCGCTCGGCGCGCGCCGCCCGCTTGTCGCAACGCTCCTCGCACGGGGGCGGCACGTCGCAGTGCATGGCGACGCAGCGCTCGAACACCTCGCGCGCGGCCGCCTTGCACTCCTCCTCGGCGCCGCCCGCCTCGAGGCAGCGGCCGAGCGCGTCGCTCGCGTGGTCCTCGCAGCGCTCCTCGCACGACGGCTTCGGCGGCTCACTGCCCTCGCAGTGCTCTTCGATGCAGTGACGCGTCTTCTCCTCGACGCGCGCCCGGCACATCTCCTCGCTGCAGCCGTCCTCGATGCAATCGTCGAGCTTCTCCTGCGCTTCGGCGGCGCAGCGCTCGGGGCAGGTCGGCTCGGGCTCGGTGCAACGTTCGGCGATGCACGCGTCACGCGCGGCCTCGGCTGCCGCCACGCAATCTTCCTGCACGCCGCCGCCGGCGAGACATTCCTCGATCTGCGCCTCGGCGTCCGCCTGGCAGGTCTCCTCGCAGCTCGGCGCCGGCGCCGTGCAGCGCTCGTCGATGCACATCTGCAGCGCCTCGGCGCGGAGCTGGCCGCACAGGTCGGCGCTGTAGCCTTCCTCCAGGCAGTGCGCCTGCGCTTCGTCGGCGCGGTGCTCGCACCGGTCCTCGCACGTCGGCTCGGGCTCCGGCTCGGGATCGTCGTCGCACTCCTCCGCGAGGCACCGTGCGAGCTTCTCCTGCCGGAGCGCCGCGCAGTCTTCCTCGCCGCCGCCGTTCTCGAGACACTGGTCGCGGTGCGCGTCGGCCGCGAGCTCGCACAGGTCGGGACACGACGGCTCGGGCGGCTCGCAGTGCTCGACGATGCACGCGGCAGCCTCCCTGGCGGCGATCTCGGCGCACTCGCCTTCGCCTCCGCCCTCCTCGCGGCAGGCGACGAAGACGGAAGCGCCGAGGCCTTCGCACTCGGCGATGCAGCCGGGGTCCTGACCGCCGTCCACGGTCGCGCGGGCGGGCGGGGCCGCCGCGACGATGCCGAGAGCGAGCGATGCGATGCAGAGTGACAGGGCGCGCATGGGGTTCCTCCTCGAGAGCTCGGCCGAAGCCGTGAGTTCGTGCCGGATCGAATGCAAGGGACGTGCCCCCGGAGACGCCGCGCTCTTTCGGCGGGTGACGCCGCGAATCGGAGCCGGCCACGCGGACGCGCGTCGATCGGGTGACGCATCGCGCGCGATACGACGCCGTCCACATGCGCGATGCGTTGCGCCGCACGCGGCGCTCCTCTACCTTGGCGCCAACTCGCATGGCGCGTTCGTCGGACCACACGACCCACGGCGCGAGCCGCTGACGCCGGACGCATGCAACGGGTCTTCGGAGCTCGCAGCGCATGGACCCTGGCCGGCGAGCGCCAGGTGCCGATCACGCGCGACCAGCACGGCGTGCCGCACGTCTACGCGCAGACCGAGGCCGATCTCTATCGCGCCGTCGGCCACTGCCACGGCACCGACCGCGCTCTGCAGATGCTGCTGCTGCGCATCATCGGCCAGGGCCGCGCCGCCGAGATCCTCGACGGCGGCGACGACATGCTGCGCCTCGACCGCGCCTTCCGCCGCCTGCACCTCGCCGCGGACGCCGACGAGGAGCTCGGGAAGGCGTCCCCCGACGTCCGCGCGCTCGCCCTCGCCTATTGCACCGGCGTGAACGAGGCGCTCGCGGAGCGTCCGCCCTGGGAGCTCCGGCTCGTCGGATACCGGCCGACGCCGTGGACGCTCGCCGATCTCGTGCTGACCTCGCGCGTCGTCGGCTTCGTCGGGCTCGCGCAGTCGCAGGGCGACATGGAGCGCCTCCTCGTAGAGATGGTGCAGGCGGGAATTCCGCGCGCGCATCTCGACGAACTCTTCCCCGGCCAGCTCGCCGGCCTCGACCTCGACCTGATCGCCCGCGTCACGCTCGGCGAGCGCCTCGTGCCCGACGCGCTCCGCTGGGCGAGCGTGCTCCCGCGCGCCGTCGCGTCCAACAACTGGGTGCTCGCGCCGACGAAGACCAAGAGCGGCCGGGCGCTCCTCGCCAACGACCCGCACCTCGAGGTGAACCGCCTCCCGAACGTCTGGTACGAGATCGTGGTCGAGCTCGGTGAGCGCTTCTGCATCGCCGCGACCATGCCGGGCATGCCATCGCTGCTGCTCGGGCGCACCAACGACCTCGCATGGGGAGCGACGTACACCTTCCTCGACGGGATCGACTCGTGGATCGAGGACTGCCGCGACGGCCGCTACCGGCGCGCCAGGAAGGGGCGCGACCGCTGGGTGCCGTTCCGCGTCCGCACCGAGACGATCCGCCGCAAGGGCAAGCCCGAGGTCACCGTCACGTTCCACGAGAACGACCACGGCGTGCTCGACGGCGACCCGAGCGTGCCGGGCCTCTACCTCGCGACGCGCTGGGCCTCGGGACGCGGCACCGGCGCCGCGTCGCTCGCCGCGTCGTTCGCGATGCTCGCGGCGCCGGACGTCACCGCCGGCATGGAGCAGCTCGGCCGGCTCGAGCCCTCCTTCAACTGGGTGCTCGCCGACCGCCACGGCAACATCGGCTACCAGATGTCGGGCCGCATGCCGGTGCGGCGCGCCGGCTGGAGCGGGCTCGGTCCCGTCCCCGGCTGGGATCCCGAGAACGACTGGCAGGGCTTCGTCGCGCCGACGGACCTGCCGCGCGCCTACAACCCGGAGGCGGGCTTCCTCGCGACCGCGAACGAAGATCTGAACCACCTCGGCAAGGCCCACCCCATCAACCTGCCGATGGGGCCGTACCGCGCCGAGCGCATCGCCGCGCTCCTGGCAGCGCGCGACGACTGGACGCCCGCGGACGTCGAGGCGATGCAGATGGACGTGCGCTCGCCGCACGCCGAGCGCTTCCTGGCGATCCTCCGCCCGCTCCTGCCCGTCACGCCTGCGGCCGACATCCTGCGCACCTGGGACTGCCGCTACGACCCCGCGTCGGTCGGCGCGACGCTCTTCGAGCGCTTCTACCGCGGGCTCGTGCGCGAGGTGTTCGGCGCGGTCTGCGGCGCCGAGGTCCTGCGGCACCTCGCCGGCGAGACCGCGATCCTCGCCGACTTCTACTACAACCTCGATCGCATCCTGCTCGCGGAGACGAGCGTGTGGTTCGGCGCGGAGAGCCGCGACGCGATCTTCACGCGGGTGATCGCGCGCTCGCTCGACGGACCCCTCACCACCTGGGGCAGCGAGCAGCGGGTGATGATGAAGCACCTCCTGCTCGGCGGCCGGCTGCCGATCTGGACCGGCTTCGACCGCGGCCCGATCGCGCTCCGCGGCAACCGCGCCACGATCCACCAGGGGCAGGTCTACCGCTCCGGCGGCCGGGCCACGAGCTTCGCGCCGTCCTACCGGATGGTGACCGATTTCGCCGAGACCTCGGTGCGCACGAGCCTCGCCGGCGGGCCGTCGGACCGCCGCTTCTCGCCGTGGTACACCTCAGAGGTGGACGATTGGCTGGCGGGACGCTTCAAGACGCTGCGACCGGGACCGGCGCTCCCCCGACGATGATCGAGCCGGAAGCCCCCGCGACCGAGCGCGGCCCGGCGCCGGCCCCCGCGCTGCCGGCCCGCGTCGCCGCGTCGACGGCGCCCTCGGCGACGCGGCGGGACCTCCAGCTCGGGCGCCGCCTCGTGCACTGCGCGAACGGCTGCGCCATCGCCACCGCCTACGCCCTCATATTCACCCACCAGCAGATCGTCCACACCTTCGGCGCGATCGCCTGCCTCGTGTACGTGCTCGACCGCGTTCGCATCCACTACCCGGAGCTCGTGGCGCGCGCCCCCTGGATCAACCGCCTCCTCTTCCGGGCGGAGGAGGAGTTCAAGGAATCGGCGATGACGCCCTACGCGATCGCCATCCTGCTCACGCTCCTCACCTTCCCGAAGACCGTCGCCTTGATCGCGATCTACACCCTTGCGATCGCCGATCCGCTGTCGGCGCTGGTCGGCATCACCTGGGGGCGGCGCCGCATCGTCGAGGGCAAGAGCCTCGAAGGATCGGGAGCCTTCTTCGCGGCGACGGCGCTGATCGCCGGCACCGCGCTCCACGTGGTGCTCGCGCCGGCGGCCTGGCCGCTCGTCGGCGCGGCGCTCGCGATCGGGCTCGCGGGCGCCCTCTTCGAGATGCTCCCGCTCCGCCTCGACGACAACTTGACGATCCCGCTCTTCGTCGGCTTCGCGACGTGGGGCGTGTGCGCGCTCCTCGGGATCGCGCCGGCGTAGCGGCGGATGCACGTCGTCTACATCCTCCGCTGCAACGACGGCACCCTCTACACCGGCGCCGCCAAGGACCTCGCGCGCCGCCTCACCCAGCACGCGGCCGGTCGCGCGTCGCGCTACACCCGCGCCCGGCTGCCCGTCGAGCTCCTGTGGTCGCGGCGCGTCCGGACCTGGGGCGACGCACTCGCGACCGAGCACTGGATCAAGACGCTGCCGCGCGAGAAGAAGGACGCCCTGGTCGCGGGCGCGCCCCTGCGGCGGCCGGCGCGCCGCCGGGCGCGGATCGCGCGGGGGCGCCGGCCGGAGGCGGGAGCGCCGGGCCGGCTCCGCGGCGCATGAGCGGACCCGTCGTCCTGTCGGTCCAGGGGATCGCCAAGGCCTACGGCGCGGCGCCCCTGTTCACCGGCCTCTCGCTCGCGATCGCGGAAGGCGATCGCATCGGCGTCGTCGGACCGAACGGCAGCGGCAAGTCGACGCTGCTCCGCATCCTCGCCGGGCTCGAGACGCCCGACGCGGGTACGCGTGCGCTCCGCCGGCTCGCGCGCGTCGGCTTCGTCGCCCAGGACCCGAGCTTCGCGATCGGCGCAACCGTCGAGCAGACGGTCGCGGACGCGGTCGCCGCCGACGGACGCGAGGACCACGCCGACGCCGCGCTCCGCATCGCGAAGGCGGTGAGCCGCGCCGGCTTCGCCGATCCGACCGCGGTCGTCGAGACCCTCTCGGGCGGGTGGCGCAAGCGCCTCGCGATCGTCCGCGAGCTCGCCCGCGAGCCCGACGTGCTCCTCCTCGACGAGCCGACGAACCACCTGGACGTCGCAGGCATCGTGTGGCTCGAGACGCTCCTCCGCGCCGAGCCGCGGGCGTTTCTCCTCGTGAGCCACGACCGCTGGTTTCTCGAGAGCGTCGCCGAGCGCATGGTCGAGATCGACCGCATCCACCCGAGCGGGATCTTCGAGACGCGCGGCCGCTACGGCGACTTCCTCGAGCGCCGTGACGACGCGCTCCGCGAGCAGGCGGCCTACCGCGACACGCTCGCGAACCGCGTGCGCGGCGAAATCGCCTGGCTCCGCCAGGGAGCCAAGGCCCGCACGACGAAGCAGCAGGCGCGCATCGCCGAGGCCACCCGCCTGATCGCCACGCTCGCGGCCGCCGATGACCGCGCCCGCACCGCCAAGGCCGGGATCGCGTTCGCGGCGTCCGGACGGCAGACCCGCCGGCTCGTCGTCGCGCGCGGCCTCGGCAAGGACCTCGGGGGCCGCTCGATCGTCGGCACGCTCGACCTCGTGCTCGGCCCGGGGGTGCGCCTCGGCCTCCTCGGCGCCAACGGCAGCGGCAAGTCGACGCTCCTCGGCCTCCTCGCGAAGACCCTCGCGCCCGACCGCGGCGCCGTCACCCACGCCGACGACCTCCGGGTCGTCCACTTCACGCAGGAGCGCGCCGACCTCGACCCCACCTGGCCGCTCCGGCGCGCGCTCGCCGGCGACGCCGACACCGTGATCTACCGCGACCGGCCGGTGCACGTCGCGTCGTGGGCCAGGCGCTTCCTCTTCCACGCCGAACAGCTCGGGCAGCCGGTCGGCCGGCTCTCGGGAGGCGAGCGGGCGCGCGTCCACATCGCCCGCCTCATGCTGCGGCCGGCCGACGTCCTCCTCCTGGACGAGCCCACCAACGACCTCGACATCCCGACGCTCGAGGTCCTGGAAGAGAGCCTCCTCGAGTTTCCCGGCGCGATCGTGCTCGTCACCCACGACCGCTTCCTCCTCGACCGCGTCTCCACCTCGCTCCTGGCGCTCGACGGCGCGGGCGGCGTCCGACCCTACGCCGACCTCGCGCAATGGCAGACGGCGATCGCCGGGGCCGCGGCGGCGGCGAAGGCCGTCCGCCCGCGCGCGGCCGCGCCGACCCGGGCCCCCGCCACGGCCAGGCGGCTCGGCTACCACGAGCAGCGCGAGTGGGAGGCCATGGAGGCGGCGATCCTCGCCGCCGAGACCGAGCTCGCGACGCGCCGCGCCGCGCTCGCCGACCCCGTGATCGCCTCCGACGCCGGCGAACTCGCCCGGCGCCTGGCGGCCGCCGAGGCAGCGAGCGCCGAGGTCGACCGGCTCTACGCGCGCTGGTCGGAGCTCGAGGCGAAGCGGGGCTGAGGAAGGCGGGCGCGGCGTCCGGGTCAGCGCCCGTGCAGCAGGACGCGTTGGCCGTCGGGGAAGGCGACGTCGATCTTCACGCTGTCGCGCTCGCCGATCACGACCCCGATCCCGAAGGTCGAGTGCTTGATCAGCTCGCCCGGAGCGAAGCGCTCGGTCGTGGCGTAGGTGCGCGCCTTGTCCGCCGTCCTCCCCCGCAGCAAGGTCTCGTATTCGCTACGGATCGGCGCGGCGGCGACGGCCTTCTTGGGCGCGCTCCGGCGCCCCTCCCCGGCCTTCGCGGCCTTGCCGCCCGCGCGCGGCGCGTCCGGGCGATAGGCATGCTGACCGCGGCAGGTATTGCAGTGCACGCGGGTGATCCTCGCGTCCACCATCGCTTCGACGGTGTGCGCGAGAACGAGCTTGCACTTGGTGCACCAACTGTCGACGGTCGAGCCGGGCTTGGTCTTGGT
>WBZR01001207.1_pt1 | contig 34110 bp, 24 predicted proteins | sample 5204231 | NCBI WGS metagenome assembly WBZR01 (sample SAMN12412403, study PRJNA552823) | activated sludge metagenome | isolation source: activated sludge from anammox sidestream of wastewater treatment plant... | place: USA: Virginia | collected 2017-08 | reverse complement strand
GCGCCAATGGAAAGGTCTGGTCTGGACAGGGAGTGATGGACGGCAGCCCGACCGGCGCGGCGGCCTGGCAACTCGATCCGAATTTCATCGCCAATGGAAACCAGCTTACCGATTCAGCGGGCGGCGGGCGCGGCGGGTATAGCTATGCGACCAACAATGGCGACGCGCTGACTAACCCACCGGGAGATTCCATCTGGGGCGGTGACTTCAGGCGCGAAGTCGGTGGATTGGGCGGACGGCCCGCTCCACAAGACACATCAGGCCGCATCTTCTTCGGCGGCGGCGGCGGCGCAGGCTCACAAAATAACGACGCGGGCGGCGCAGGCGGCAATGGCGGCGGTTTGATTTACATCATCGCCGACAGCGTCAGCGGAACCGGCGTGCTGCGCGCCAACGGCGCCAACGGCGGAAACACACGCAACGAAAGCCGTGACGCCGCAGGCGGCGGCGGAGCAGGCGGCACAATCGTCATCAGCGCAAAAACGCTAAGCGGCATTAGCGCTCAAGCCAACGGCGGCGCCGGAGGCATTCAAATCCCGGTCGCTTCGTCCTTCCCCTTCGAATCCGAAGGGCCGGGCGGCGGCGGCGGTGGTGGTTTCATCGCCTACTCCGGCGGCTCGATTTCGGCGCAGGTCAATCCGGGAGCGAATGGCGTTTCGCAAGCTGTCGGGATTACGGAATTCCCGGCTAACGGCGCGACGCGCGGCGCGACGGGACTGATTAACACAACCGTTCCCAGCATCCCGTTCTGTTCGACGACCAGCGACCTTTCGGTGACCAAGACGAACGGCGCGACGACCATCATTCCGGGCGCGCCGACAACCTACACCATCGTCGTCAAAAACAACGGCCCGCACGATGTCTTCGGAATCCCGGTGACCGATCCGCTCCCTGCTGTCTTCAACAACATTACGTGGACGTGCTCAAGCTCGCCCGGATCGAGTTGTCTTGCGGCGAACGGATCAGGAAATCTCAACACGCGAGTCAACCTGCTCAACGGCGGGACGGCCACTTTCCTGGTCACGGCGACAGCCGATCCGTCAGCGCCCGCCGGAAATGTCACAAACACCGTGACCATCGCGCCTCCGGAAGGCGCGGTTGACACGAATCCCAACAACAACACCGACAGCGACACCGACCAGCTCACGCCCCAAGCCGATCTTTCGATCACTAAGACGGACGGCGTGACGACGGTCACAGCCGGGACACCGCTGACATACACAGTCGTGGTTCGCAACAACGGCCCAAGCACGGCCAACGGCGCGACCGTCAGCGATCCGCTCTCGTCGAAACTCGGCGCCGCTTCGTGGACGTGCGCGGCCTCAGTCGGAGGAAGTTGCGGCGCGGCCAGTGGAAACGGCCCGATCAACACGACGGTCAATCTGCTGCCCGGCGCGACGGCCACATTCACAATCACAACATCAGTGTTGGCGACCGCCACCGGGCAGCTTGTAAACACCGCTACCGTGACTTCGCCCGGCGGCGTTCCCGACACCACTCCCGGCAACAACGGCGCGACTGACACCGACACGATCAACGCGTCCGGCGATCTTTCGATCACCAAGACGAACGGCGTCAACGCAGTCACTCCGGGGACGCAAATCACTTACACAATCGTCGCTTCAAACGCCGGGCCGAGCGCGATCACCGGAGCGAAAGTGGTTGACAACCTTCCAGCGAATTTGACGAACGCGACGTGGACTTGCGCGGCTTCGAGCGGTTCCAGTTGTGGACAGGCCAGCGGCTCCGGCTCGATCAACACGACCGTTGATCTGCTGAACGGAGGAAGCGCGACGTTCACGGTTACGGCGACTGTGTCGAGCGCGGCTACCGGGACGTTGACCAATACGGCCACTGTCGCGCCGCCTCCGGAAGTCACCGATCCAACCCCCAACAACAATTCCTCCACCGACAGCGACCCGCTCAAGGAGTCCGCCGATTTGTCAATAACAAAGACCAACGGAACGAACGTGGTCACTGCCGGGACTCAAACGACCTACAACATTGTCGTCACCAACAACGGGCCGAGCGCGGTCACCGGCGCATCAGTGACCGACACCTTGCTGCCGCAACTCACCAACGCGACCTGGACTTGCTCCGCTTCGAGCGGTTCCAGTTGCGGCGCGCCCAGCGGATCAGGCTCGATCAACACGACAGTCAACCTGCTCCCGAACGGCGCGGCCACTTTCGCGCTGACGGCGACGGTTCTTTCGACGGCGACCGGTTCGGTCGTCAACGCCGCAACCGTTACTCCGCCGACGGGCGTGACCGATCCCAACCTGAACAACAACGGCGCCAACGACACCGACACAATCAACGCTGTCGCCGACCTGTCAATTCTCAAGACCGCGAATAAAACCACAGTGATTCGCGGAGCGACTCTGATTTATACGATTGAGGTGACCAACAACGGCCCCAGCGCGGTGACCGGCGCAACCGTCACTGACACTCTGCCGGCGGGATTGACCGGCGCTACGTGGACTTGTTCGGCTACCGCCGGATCAAGCTGCGGCGCGGCCAATGGGTCAGGCAACATCAACACGACGGTCAATCTGGCTCTGAACGGCAAGGCGACGTTCACGCTGACGGCCACCGTAGCGAACGACTTTACGGGTGACACTTTGGGCAACACCGCCGTAGTCGCTCCGCCAACGGGAACAACCGATCCGGATCCAAACGATCAATCGTCAACTACTGTTGTCCCTGTCACGCCGAGCGCCGATCTTTCAATCACGAAGACGGCCTCGCCCAATCCGGTTCGCGCCACCGAGGAAGTCACGTTCACGCTCAAAGTCACCAACAACGGGCCGTCACCGGCAAAGGATGTGACGGTGACCGATGCGCTAGCCACCGGGCTGACGCTGGTTTCGGTCACGTCCACCGTCGGCTCGTGCAGCGGAACCGATACGATCACTTGCAACATCGGCTCGCTCGACGCGACGGCGCCCAACAACGTCGCCACGATCACAATCAAAGCGAAAGTCGCCGGGACTTATCCGCCAGGCCCTCTGGCGAACACGGCGGTCGTCGCCAGTTCGACGGCGGATCCGAACACTGGCAACAACACCGGCTCCACGACGGTCACCGTCACCGCGCCACCGGGTTCCAGATTCAGACCCTCCGACATTACCGTCCGCACAACCGGCGCTGATGTCTGCATCGGCTCCGGCAAAGTGGTCAACGTCGAAGTCAAGCTGACAAACACCGGCGATGGCAAACAGAAGGACAATCCCGGCTCTGAATTAACCGCCGTGTTGCCCGCGCAATTGAGCGGGGTCACCGGATCGTGCTCGGCGTCGAAGGGAAGTTGCTTCGCCAGTCTGAGTCAGGTGGATTGGAACGGCGAGATCAACGTCGGCGAGACGGTCACGATCAATTACCAGGTTCGCGTTCGTCTGGGAGTGCAGGTCGGCCAACGAATCTGCACCGATTTCAAAGTCAATTACGACACGAACAACGACGACGTGAACGACGCGACAACCACAGCGCAAAACTGCCTGACGGCGAATTGCGCGCCTCCGCCCTGCACCGGTCCCGATTGTCCGGACCTGGGGCCAGGACTCTCATTGCCCGCGCTGCCATCGGCCACAGGCAGCGATCAAAGACCGGGTTCGATCCTGATCTTCCCGCTTTACATCTCCGATGCGGCGAGCGCCAATTCGCAGAATACGCGGATCAGCATCACGAACGTTGATCCGACGCGCGCGGCTTTTCTGCATATGTTCTTCGTTGACGGGAGCACCTGTTCCGTCGCGGATAACTTCCTGTGTCTGACTCCGACTCAGACCACCAGTTTCCTGGTGTCGGATTTGGATCCGGGCGTCGCCGGTTACATCATCGCCGTAGCGGTGGATGACAAAGGCTGTCCGACCAATTTCAATTTCCTGATTGGAGATGAATACATCAAGTTCTCTTCAGGACATGCGACCAGCCTGGGCGCGGAAGCCGTGCCCGCAATCAACGTCCCTGCGTGCCAGGCGAACGCAACCAGCGCGACCATCAAATTCGACGGCGCCCAATTCAGCCAACTCGGACGCGTTGTCGTCGCCGACAATCTGCCGAGCGTGGCCGACAATAACTCGACGCTGCTCATCCTCGACCGCATCGGCGGCGATTTATCGGGGAGCGCGGCGACCATCGGATCGCTCTTCGGACTTCTTTACGATGACACCGAAAACGCATTCAGCTTCAACTCCAACATCGGGACTTGCCAGTTGCGAACGCTGCTCAACCAGAACTTCCCGCGCACCGCGCCCCGGTACACCGAGGTCATACCTTCGGGCCACACCGGGTGGATGAAGTTGTGGCTCAACACTTCCAGCGCCGACACCGCGCTGGTCGGCGCGACCATCAACTCAAGCTCGAACACCAACGGATACCGGGGCGGACATAATCTGCACAAACTGACGCTGGGCAGCGCGTCGCTGACTATCCCGCTCTTCCCGCCATCCTGTCAGTAACTGGAAGAGACCGGCAAACAAACGAAAGAGGCGGAACGGATGGAAATGACATCTGTCATTTCCATCCGTTCCGCCTCTTTCGTTTCATGACAGCCTGAAGGCGCGAGCGGATTGCGTGCGCCCCCGGCTGTCAAAATCCATTTCCTTGATGTAGACTCCGATCACGTCGAGGCCCCCAAGCCTCACCTCTCCCAAAGACAATCTCCCCGAACAATCGAATACCGGGGCAATCCTCATGAATCTTGTCACAGTTAAAGAGCAGTTCTTGAAAAGCGTGAAGGCGCACGGATTATCAGATACAGCCTACGATTTTGTTTACCGCGGCGTGAACAACGTCACCCTCCTTATGGTTTTGAAGTGCGTGATGATTGACGTCGCTGATCCCAAATTCCTGCGGGATGACAACGGCTACACCTGCGAGTTCCTCGACCCGGAAAAACTGGTGAGCCTGTCGAAGAATCAGGAATATCAACTGGAAAGCAATTTTCTGGATGAGGCCATCAGCAAAGGCGATGAATGCTTCGCCATCCTGGACGGCGCTTGCCTGGCCAGTTACGGCTGGTATTCCAACAAGCCGACCAAAGTGAGTGACGAGTTGGAGCTTCACTTCGACAAACGGTATATCTACATGTACAACGGCTTCACCCATCCGAATTACAGAGGCCGGCGGCTCCACGCGATAGGCATGACGATGGCGCTCGATCATTACCTCAAACGCGGTTATAGCGGAATCGTCTCGTGGGTCGAGGCCAACAACTTCAATTCGCTGCGATCATGCCATCGGATGGGCTACAGCGGCTTCGGAGAGATTTACGTCATCAAGCTTTTTCGCAATCACCTTATCTTCCGCGCCGGGAAATGCCGTGATTACGGATTCAAGGTATCAGTGATCGGCTGAACCAATTTCGTGTCTGAAGTAGAGTTTTCTCCGCCATCAGCGCACGTCTGACGGCGCAGGGGAGAAGTTTGACCACACGACTTCAAACCGGAAACGCTTCATCCTCTAACTTCCCCGCCCGTCACGAATTTTTCTGGACGGATGCTTCAACTAAACGTATATTATGCCCGCCCGAAAACGCGATTTCGCGCGGCTCTCATCGGGCGTCGCCGATTGAATGCAAGATTTTGGATTTGAGATTTGGATGTAACCTGATAACGCCCGCCCCGCTCCCTTTTTGGTTTCCTCCCCGGAACCATTTAATCGCCGAGTTCAAATTGCCATAAAACGTTCCCCTCAATCTCTATCCCGACTTTCAGGCTTTGATCGCAAATTTCCCGGTCTTCTTCAATAAATATCGAACGCTTCCTCAACCATCATTTGGATGATTCGGCATAGGAGTAACCACATGCGCAGAATTGGATTGATCGCACTCATAAGTTTGACTCTGATAACCAACGCGGGAGCGCAATTGGCTCCGCCAGTTTCGGAAGAGATTCGCGCCGAAGCGCTCCGGCCCAACAACAGCAGCGATGGCCGCCCATTACCGCTGGTGGCGCATTGGAACACAGGCACGGAAGAGAGCGGCTTCAGCCCCGCTTACCAGATGCGAATGATCGCGCAGGGACATCGCCTGCTGCCCTGGTTCCAAATGCCCCCGATTGACCTGCGCGCCGACGATCCGGGCTTGGTTGAATATTACGAAGCCGCAATCAAACAGGCTGCGCAGCTCAAGCTGCCGATCTCATTTATCGGAACACAGTGGGAGGCGCTGCTGACAAACGACGACGCCTATTTCAATCTTCCGCCGGAAGAGAATCCCAACGTCGTCGGTCTGGATGGCGCGCCGCGCCGCGTGCTTTCTCCATTCGGGGCCGACGGGCCGTGGAGCGACGCAGGCCGGCGATGGACAACCAGCCCGATGATGAAAAAACTGCAGGAATGGTATCCCGACCCGCCGCTGGTGCTGTTCATCTCCAACAACGAACACCCAAAGCTGTCCTGGACGAAGGTGGAAGAAGAGCAGCGTTATCTGGCGTTATACGGGCGCGGCCAGAGCGATAATTTCAAACGCAGGATGGTCGGCGAAGCCTGGATCGAACGCTACCGCATCATGCAACAAGGCATGCGCGATGGGCTGAGCAATCCGAAATGGCGCGTGAACGCGCGCTTCATCGGTTACGACGCTTTCGGCCCGTCGCATATGGGCCGTTGGCCGGGATGGATGGACTATTCGTTGTATCGTCCCGGAAGGATTGATCCGAACCCATCGGCCTGGGACGGCGGCTCGCCTTCGTTTTATCTTTTCAATTGGATAGAGAACACTGATTTCACGGTCTTCGGCCCGCAGGTTGAGGCGATGAACTGGGTCTTCATGCAGCAGGAAGCTTACCGGTTCAATCCGCGCTTCTGGCTGGAGATTTCAACCTGGGACGGGCACGAACCCGGAGCGGCGAACGACAAACGCCAGACCTACGCCCGATTGGGCCAAATCTTCAGCCCTTCGCGTTACGCCGGCATGGTTCAGTTCGGGATGTGGCTGATGCGCCCGCGCGTGGTGCGCGAATTCCGAGGCTGGCGCGAGACGCTGGCCGCAAACGAACACTTCTTTCTCCCAATCGTCGAAGCGGTGGACAACGTGTACACCAACCCGACGCTTCAGGATTTCTGGCGTAAAGGCCAACTGGTCGCCAATCGCAAATACGCGCACCCGTATCAGTTCAATATCCCCACTGAATATCAAAGCGCCGACCGCTGGTTCCTGCTCGACACATCGCTCGACCCGCCGCGCCCATGGGATTTGTACACGCAACTGCCGGTCTTCGCCATCGCGCTGGTCAAAGGCGCCGCGCCGAATCGCCAATGGCTGCTTTACGCCCACGCGCCATCGGGCGACCGCCGCTCCATCTCCATCACCATCCCAGATTACAAACCAGTCCAGGTGGATGTGTCGGTGGGCGGATCGTTTTACCTGATTGACGAACGGCTCAATCAGGTTCAGTTGACGCAACAGAGCGCGCCGGTTGTGAGGAGAGTGGGCAGGAGGTGACCATATTGATTGCTTACTCATCTCAAATTGAATGATCGTTAATCAGATTGGTGGCAGACTGATGCCCACATGGTTTGAAACTGCCGGTGTCACGCCTGCCACTGCTTCAACCGTTCGACCAGTTCAAGCATCTCCTGCCGCTTCCGCTCGAACAGCGCGAAGGTGAGGATGATCAGCGCACCGAAGGCGATTCCGGTCACGTACCACAGCCAGCCCCAGTTCAGGTTGACCGACGCCGTCCAGATCATCGTCAGCACCGACAGCAGCAGAAACGCCGTGCCCAGGAAGAGAAACGCGCGAATGCGGAGCATCATTCCCGCCAACACGCCCATCGCCGACAAGACGGCCAGCACTATCGGCAGCCAGGGCGATTCGCTCACGCCGTTGATGAAGATGTCCGAGGTCGAAGAGACGTAGATCATCATCAGCGTCGCGTAGCGGATCATCGTCATCTGCTCCTGCGTCAACCGGTCGCGGTTGATGCGCGCGGCGGCCAGCACCGACAACGAAACCGGGATGAGCCACAACTGCGGGTGCTCGTAAAAACCGTAGCCTTCAACTCCGTTGAGCAGTTTCCACAGCCCACCGTTGCCTGCGAACACGGCCAGTATGCCGAACGTGAACGAACGCCGCATCACCGACAGCACGCCGTAAAACAATCCCACCAGAAACAGCAGGCTGGAGTAGGAAACATTCGAATCAATCACCCAGAATCCGATCACCGGCAGGAGCGGCAGTAAGATGCCCGTGCGTTCCAGCGGCTCGGCCAAAACCAGTTTGCCGCGATTGCGAAACATCTCGCCAAGTCCGACGCCCGTGAAGGCCAGCAGCATCACGACCAGCGGCCACCACGTCAGGAAGAATCCGCTGAAGAACCAGGGCAGCGTCAAACGCGCGTGCAGCAAGGTCACGACCGTCAGAGCTTCGGCGCCGTAAACGTAATTCATCTTCCCTCTTTCGTTCTGGCCCCGCTCGCTCAGGTTGAACGGATCGCGTCCCGGCGAGAGCGCGAACGCGATGCAGGCGCAGAACAGCGAGATCAAAGCCGCAAAGACCGCGACAATCACCGGCCACGACATCATCGCATTGCGGAACGAAACGTAATTGGAAGCTTCGACGCTGAGCGTGAGCGCGAGAGCCGACAACCCGATGGCGGCGACAATCGGCAGTTGCGCTTTTATCCCGCGCCGCCATTCATTCTCATTCGCCAGCTTGCGGCTGATGATGAATCGGTAGCCGAGTAAAACCACTTCGGCGATGACCATCACAATCGCCGCGCGATTGATCACTTGCAATCCAGCGGCAGGCGGCAGCCACGCCCATCCCCACAACACCGCGCTTAAAAGCGCCAGCCAAACGCAAGCCTTGATCAAAGCCTGTCGTTTTAAATCTCTGGCAAACAACGCCATCGAAATCGGAATCGCAATCAAGGCCGTCACCGCGATTAACCGTTGCGTCGCCGAATCGAGGCTGAAGATGATCACGAATGCGATGGCGTAAGCGGCGGCGGCCAGCAAGCTGTTTGCCGCGATCAGCCAGTAAGAAAACCGCTCAGGCTCGCCGCCCATCGGCATTCGCAAACGACCGGCCAGGACTCGCAACAAATCGCGATTGCGCCACAATGCGCTTGCTGCAAGCGCGTAAAGAGAGAGCGCGACGACAACGCTGACCAGCGAGGCTCCGGACGCGGGTTTGATCGAAACCAGAATCATTCCGACGGCGATCAATCCCACTCCGTACAAACCGCGCAGCGCATATCCGTTCTTTTTGTCCCAAAGACAAGCCACGAGCAGCGCGACGACGGACACGAGCGCGAGCCAGTTCAAAACTGCGCTTGCTGATCGCTCGTCTGCTCCGGCTCGCAGCCCCCAGTGGAAAAACAGGATGACAATCAATAATCCTGTTGAGATTCGCACCGCCACTCGATGGAACGGAGTGATTGATGATCCGGCCTGATCTTCGCCACGACCCGATAGTTTCAATTCAACCATCAGCCAGACGCTTGCGGGCAAGGCCAGCGCAATCGTGTTCACCGCCAAAAGACGAGGCAGAGAATCCAGAATGTCCGGCCTCGTCCAGAAATAAAACGTCGTCGCCGCGTAGTTGAGAGCGGCGGCGGAAAGATAAACAAAACCGCGCCTGCGGCTCGCCACGCTCAGACCGGCAAACAACAAGCAGATCGAGAGCGAAAAGCCGACAGCCCACCATGGTTCACCGGGCGAAGAGGCCCCGCGCAGAATCATCGCAACGGTCGCCCACGCCAACGCCGCGATCCAATTTTCCAGGGAACGTTGATTGCCGACGCGCAAAGCCAAACCGCCCAACCGCGAGGCCCGATCACGTAATTCTTCGCCCTGCCGCTCACGCGCAATGTTCAAAGCGCGCCATCGCATCGCCAGCATCAGCCACGCCGCCGCGTTCAGCGTCATCATCAAGGCGTGATACGCGATCCAGCCGCCAGCGGTGAAGCGGCTCACAACGCAAACAAGCAGTAACCCAACCGCGAGCAGACCGGCGCCGAATTGCTCCGCGCGCAAACCATCAAGCCTGATTCCGCGAACCTGCGCGTAAGCCAGCATCGGCAGAGTCACAGCCAGCAATCCCGCCACGCCGCCGAAAGAATTGGCCAGCGCGCTCTTTGTCCACGGATCGGAGAAGACACGGACGGCGGCGATGGCCAGCAGTGCGAACGCTGAGAACAGCGCCGCGCCAGTCTGATTTTTGAGGAACGATTCCGAGCGAGGCCACGCCTGGCGGCGATGGAACGCGCTCCACACGAGCGAGCAGATTGCGATCGCGATGATGTTCAACTCCGCGACGCGGTAAAGCTCATCGCGCCCGATTCCCACCCCAGATAGAGCGACTGCCAGCAAATACCCAAGCGTCACCGAAAGATTCGTCAGCAACCCGGATGCGCAGGCGTAACTGGCGGAGCGCTCGCGTGCGGCGAGGGCGATGAACGAAAGCGCTATCAGCAGAATCGGGCCGACCAGCGCGGCGACGGCGCCGGCCCGCGCCGAAATCGAATGAGCCGCGAAAGGAGATGAAGCCGCGTTCAGAAACCCGATCAGCGTGAAGATCAACGCGGGCGCGGCAAACAACGCCAGCGATGATCGCCTCAGCAACACGGCCAGCCCGATCGAGCTTGCATCAAAGCGCGGCCAGCCGAATTGCCTGAGCGCGGGCGCAATGCGAGCGCGGAAGACGACCAGCAGCGAAACGAACGCGAACGCAATCGCCGACGACCAGCAGTAAATTGCGGGCGTCAATCCGGCGCCCTGCCATCGCCCCGCGATCAGCAGGCACGCGCAAGCCAATAAAATCAGCATCGCCAGCGCCGCGCGCTTTTCAAACCGCTCCCACAACCCGGCGGTGAAAACCAGCGCCATTGCGCCCAACAACAACCACGAGCCTGAGCCAAGCGCCGCCGCGGCCAGATTCCGTTCTTCGACGGAGAGCGATTGCGATTGGAATAGTCCCTCGACTATTCCAACGTGAGCGCCGTACGCGCTCAGCCCAGCGAGAAAAACCAATAACGACAGCGTGATGATGCGATCAACGCCGGGCCACGCCGGATAGAACAGCCTGACGGCTACAGCGTTGTTTTTGAATTTTACGAAGGCCAGCCTTATCGCAATCCAGATCAAACTCAGCAACGCCAGCGCGACGGCCTGCGCCTGCATCGTCGTCAAATCGCCGACGAACGAATGCGGCCATTGATGACCGAACAACGCGGCGACGCCGAACACCACTGACGACGCCAGCGCGAGTTGAAACGCAGCGAACAGAACCGGCCAGCTTCTCAAACAGGCTATCACCAGCCAGATCGCGGCCAGCCACAGCATTCGCGCGGCGATCTGCCCATTCGTCATCCAACCCTCGAAGATCAAAAACGGCGCGACAGCCAGCGAAGCGATCAACGCTGAAAACGTGAAGGGACTGGCAAACAGCTTCCGCGCGCGTTCGCTTCTGACGCTTGCGATTACCGCCGCAACGGTGGCGACGTTTGCGAAGACCAGCGCCGACAATCTCACCGGGTGATACGGCGCAAGCTCAGCGCCGAATTTGAAGACCAGCGACTGCGCGATAGTCAGCAGTAGCAAAGCGTTTCCAATCCAGGCCGCAAGATGGCCGGCGATAACTCGTTCTCTGCGCCACGCGATGATGAATGCGGCGAGAGCGTAAAAGGCATAACCCAGCGCGGCGTGATGCGGGTCTCCGGCTCGTCCGAAACCGTGCGCGGTGATGAGCAGAACGCTGAACGCGCCGATGGCGACCGAACAGACGCCGTAAATCCTCGATTCGATCTTTCGCTCTTTCTTCAACCACCATTCCGACGCGATTGAGAAGAGCGCGAAGAGCAACGCCAGCGCGGCGCCGCTCGTCAGCGAGAAAAGACTGGCGGCCAGACGCCCGCTGTCTTCACTCCAGGACAGCAATTTGCGGCTGAAGAGATTCGCCAGTATCAGAACCGCCAGAGACAGATGCGCGATTGCGCCGATATGGGCGAGCCTGAGATCGTACCGCAGCGCCTGTTTTGAACTCGCCAGTGCTATCGCCAGACAGACCGCGCAATTGATCAGCGCGGTAATCGTCACGGCGATCACGTTCGGCCAGGCGAAGATCAGCGCGGCCAGCGAAATCAACGAACCGATGATGGCGATGCTCGTCGCGGCGGTTTGCATCTTGCCAGACTGTTTTTCATTCAATCGCACTGGTCGCGCCGAGTCTTGCAGCAGCGCGACGCCGGTCGCAATCGCCGGAATGCCGAACAGGCTGACGAGCGGCGCGAATTGGCGCAGCGTCTGCGAAATGTAACCCGGTTTGATGAAGAGCAAACCAAGCGGCAGCAGCGTCGCAAACGACGCGATGCCGAGATGCGTGAAGATTTTATCGGCGTCCCGGTCATCGCTTTCATCCTGTTTACGATGATCGCGCAATACCGCGCCGCAACTGATCCAGTAACAAATCAATGGCGCGACGCCGAGCAGAATCGCTCTGAGCCACCCTCCTTGCGCGCCGCTGGAATGCCTGGCCATCAACATTGCAAACGACGGCCCCATCGCCGCCAGCGCCGTCATCCACGGCGCTCCGGGCGCAAAGACGCGCGCGGCCTGATAGACGAGGAAAAGAAACAGAGCCAGAGCGAACAACTCAGCGACGACGACAGACAGGGACGCCGGAACCGCTTCGTGCGAAAACGCCGTCATCGCCAGAAAATTCAGCGGCGCGAGCAACGTCGAGATGATCAACACGCCCCGGCTCGTTGTGGGCAATTTCCAGCGATGCGCGCTGTAAAAACCCAGTCCGAACAACGCGGCGGTCACGCCGATGAAGACCGAGAATTTCAGGAACGGCCTTGCCGCAATCTCCGACCACAGACTGACGACGAGCGCGATTGAACAACCGATGATCAGCAACCCGCCGATCAATTCGCCCCAGCGGATGCTGCTCTCTTCCATAAACGTCTCCAGCATCTCGGTGAATGAGCGGCGAGGTTGCGCGACGATGGTTGATGCTGGAACGGCATCCGGCACGGCTTCCCTGAGGTCGCGTTCTTCCATCTCGACGGCAAAAACATTTTGTTCGACGATGGCGGGCGGGGCTTGCCGAGAAACCGATTCGACCGGCGCTGGCGCGACTGTCTGCGGTTCAGCTTCACGCCGCGTCTCGGCCACGCTGCGTCGAGCGGGAGCGATCAACCGCTCGCGCTCCCCTTCGATGACTTGCATCACGCGGCTGTGAGTCTCGGCGTCGAGCTTGCCCTGATTCAAAAATTTATCGAGCTGTCGCGCAGTCATCGCCAAATCAGCCACCGGCCCAGCGCTCGATCTCGCGCGCCCGCAGACGGCGCAAAAACTGTCGCTCGCTTGCAAATCCGCGCCGCATTCCGCGCAACGCTGATCGTGCTGCGCCTGCGCGCCTTCCTCATTGCTGACGATGCTGAGCTGCGGCTTCGGTTCCCCGAAGATCAGGCGGAAAAAAGCCGCGAGCATGACCCAGATCACGTGACCGATGACCGTGATCAAACCAAGCACGAACAACAGGGCAATCAAGATTTCCATTGGGTTCCTCCGAAATGTCCGGCAAGCTGGCGGCTTATCGGGCTTCCATGCCTGCCATCAAATTCCGTCAGTTGTCAGTTTTCAGTGAGATTCAACGCCCGATAAAACTGTTTATGCGCCAACGAACGCGCATCAAGCAACCGCCAGGCCACACGCCGCATTCGATGAGAAAGAAGGATCATTGAATCAGCGGGCGAGACTATAGCGGCGTCGGGCTTTCAGCGCCGAGAGCTTTGTGATAGTTCGTGATCTGTCACAAGGCGCGGCGCAAACTCAATGTGCGGGCCTGGTGAGAAACTTTTCGACGTAGTTGCGCAATTCCGCGAGAGACGAATCGGCGATGATGCGAAAGACGCGGACACGAATTCCGGGCGGCGCCTGCGCCGCCGTAGCCGCGTCGGTGATGACGAACGAGCTGGCGCGCAATCCCTTCTCCCATCCTTTTTCGGCGGTATTGCGGAAGCTGAGCGAATCCGGATCAACATTGACCGCCGCAAGAACGGAGTGAGCGAAATGCAGAAAATCAGGCCAGTGGGAAACGACGGTAATCAGATCGTTCTCGGATGGGCGCTTCTCGTCCTTCAGCGTTTCAGGCACCGAGCGTGTGCGGATCAACAAACAAGCCATCTTCGGAGGCAACGCCGCCGCGACGATTTCCGCCTGCCCGTAGAGCGCGACCGGAACCGCTCCGACCAGCAGGCCGTGATTGGCGCAATCGGCCACGCTCGCGCCTTCGACGCGGAAACCGGTGGCCTCTTTTATCTCAGCCATCAGAATCTCGCGGAATTGCGGATTGGGATCAATCACCAGAAAATGATCGGGCGGCTGCAATCGCATCCAATGCCGGATGCGCGATTGAATGTCGCCCAGCGAGAAGCCCTTGCGCCGCGCGACCTGCAGGAACTCCACAATCAGGTTGTCGAGATCGAGCTGAGCTTCGAGCGCCGTCTCCGATTTGAACGTGCGGACGTAGATTCCGCTCCCAGCGCGCATGTCCACCCATCCGGCTTCCGACAGTTCGCGGTAAGCCGCGCTGACCGTGTTTGAATGAATCTTGAACCGGCGGGCGAGTTCCCGCGTGCTGGGCAATTTCTGCCCCGGCTTCAAATCCTGACTGAGAATGGCGAGTTTGATCTGCGCGATCAATTGATCGCGTAGCGGCACGTCGCTCTCTTTTGATAACCAGATCTGCATAAGACGAAAGGCAAAATACGGGGCAAGATTCTTTACCGCTGAAATCCTGCCTCGTATTCTGCCTTTCGCCTTTCGATATTGCCAGCATTCATTGCCGGCCTGTTATTTGATGTTCAGCCTCACGGTGTTCGCCACCTTCCCATCCACCGTCAGCGCAACGTCAATTTCGCCGCGCCCGATCAGCGTGCGCGGAATGCGGATGTTGACCTGATCCAAACCGATGAAGCCCGGCGCTACGTCGGCGTAGGCTACTTGCGCGCTCGCGCCGCCGATGGTCGCGCTCACGCCCGCCAGCGCGGTGCGGAAGCGGACGCCCGTGCCGAACAGGACAAGAAAAACCTGATCGGTGGCGCTTCCCTGATCCGGGCCGAGATCAATCGGGATCGAGACGAAACGGCCTTGCGCGGAATCGAACCGCGAGACCGGCTCGAATGTCTGCGAGCCGTCCGATTTGACTCTGAGAATTGTCGCGGCGGCCACGCCCTGGCCGGTCGCGTTCGCCGAAAAGACGCCCGGCGCCACGCGAGTAACCTGTAACGCGCCGACCGAAATTTTATTGTCGCCGCTGGTGATCACCACTGTCGCCAGGCCGTCAGCCGTGCCCGGCGGCACCTGATAGTTGATCTGCTGAGGCGCGACGAAAAACAGAGGCGCGAGCCGCTCGGTTCCCGTGCTGTCTCTGACCAGCGCTTTCGTTCCGGCCAGATCGGTCGGCAGCGGTTGCGTAGACGCGGTTTGAACCTGCGTGGCCAGATTGACGCCGAACGCCGCGATGATTGACGCGTCGGCAAGCTCGGCGCCGAGGAAGCTGGCGGCTGAAACGCTGGCGACTTGAGCGCCGAGATAAAACGGCGAGGCGTTCGATGCGCCGCCGCCGGGAGCGGGCGTGAAAACCTTGACGTTCGCCGTGCCCTGCGTGGCGATGTCCGTCGCGGGAATTGTCGCGCGCAGTTGCGTGGCGCTGACGAAGGCCGTCGCGCGGTCGCTGTCGTTCCAGCGCACAACCGAGTTGTTGGCGAAATTGGTTCCGTTGACGGTCAAGGTGAACTGCTGGCCGCCAACGATGGCGAACCCCGGACTGAGACTGGAGATTGTCGGAGCGAGCGGAGGCTGCGTGATCGAAAAGTTCAATGCGCCGGACGTTCCGCCGCCCGGAGCCGAGTTGACCACAGTAACGCTCGCCGTGCCCACGCTGGCGATGTCGGCGGCGGTGATCGCAGCGGTCAACTGAGTCGCGCTGACGAATGTCGTCGCGCGATCAGCCCCGTTCCATTGCGCCTTCGAGCTTGCGACGAAGCCAGTTCCGTTGACCGTCAGCGTGAAGCTCTGATCGCCTGCCACCTTCGACGCCGGGCTTAAGGTCGTGACCGATGGCGCGGGATTGTTGATCGTAAAGCTGGCCGTGTTCGAGACGCCTCCGCCCGGCGCTGGATTGAATACTGTGATCGAAGCGGTCGCTCCCGTCGCGATTTCGGCGGCTGCGATCGGCGCGGTCAGTTGAGTGGCGCTCACGAACGTCGTCGCGTGATCAGCGCCGTTGATCCTGATGATCGAACCGCTGATGAAATTGGTTCCGTTGACGGTCAGTGTGAAGCCCGCGCCGCCAGCAGTCACGGAAGACGGATTCAAATTGGCGACCGTCGGAACCGGATTGTTGATTGCGAAGCTGACGGCGCCTGATGTTCCGCCGCCGGGAGCCGGATTGAAGACTGTGATGTTGGCCACGCCCACCGTCGTCAGGCTGGCGGCTGGAATCGTCGCGGTCAGTTGCGTAGCGCTGACGAAGGTCGTCGCAAGATCGGAGCCGTTGAAACGAACTTTCGATGTGGCGACGAAGTTGGTTCCGGTGACGGTGATTGCGACATCGCCGCTTCCCGCAGCGGTCGAATTGGGAGCGACGTTTGTGAGAGTCGGAGCCGGGTTGTTGATCGTGAAAGTCAGCCCGGTGGAGACGCCTCCGCCCGGCGCGGGGGTGAAGACAGTAACCGAAGCGGTTCCGGCGCTGGCGATGTCCTGCGCTGAAATCACGGCGATCAACTGCGTAGCGGTGTTAAACGACGTGTTGCGCGGGCTGCCATTCCATCGCACCACAGAGCCGTTGACGAAACTGGTTCCGGTGACGGTCAGGTTGAATCCCGCGCCGCCAGCGATGGCCGAAGTCGGATTCAAGCCGACCAGCATCGGACTGGGATTAGGCTGGGCCACGCTGACAGCGCCGCCGGTGAACGTGGCCGTGAGCGTGTTCGCGCTCGCGTCGGAAACTTCGCTCTTAACCGGCTGATCGCCGAAAGTAATTTGCGAAGCGCCTGCCGGAGCGTTCGCCGCCACAGCAAAGCTGACTTTTACGAGTTGTAGCGTGCCTGCCGTGAATGTCGCACCAGACGAAAGAGCGATGGCGACGCCCAAACGCCCGGTCTGTCCGCCGTTGAAATTGAGCGTGGCGCCGCCTGGCACTCCGCTCCCCAGCGACACCGCCGGATTGCTGAAGATCGCTGGATCGAAATTCAAACTGAATCCGACCGCGTTTTCATTGCCCAATGAAACCATCTCGACCGAAACATTGACCGTCTGACCCGCGATCGCGTTCGTTGGAACAACACGGATTTCGCGGGTTTGAGCTGCGCCGGATTTCATCGAGACTGTTGTTGAAGCCTGCGATGAGGTCAGACCGAAACACAGCCCCAGGCTCAGCAGAGCCGTTGCGAGGATAAATAATGATGTTCTCAAATAGCCGAAGTGATGCATGACACTTTTCACGGTGATATTCCCCTTCCGTTTGAACAAAGATTGATGAAGATCGGGATGGTGAAGATCGGGGGCATTAAGAGCTGCGGGGTTCGGCAGGGACGCGTATTCTAGCGCAAATACTGTTTTTCGATAGCCATTATTTTCGCGACGCGCCTGCCGTGGCGTAGTTCGCCTTCGGGGGTCGAAAGCCAGGAGTTGACAATCTCGCGCATCTTTTCCGCCGTGATCATCCGCCCGCCGAGCGTCAGCACGTTTGCGTAGTTGTGTTCGCGGCTGTTACGGGCCGTCGCCTCGTCGTAGCACATGGCGGCGCGTACACCCGGCACTTTGTTCGCGGTCATGCAGGAACCGATGCCCGCGCCATCAATGATGATGCCCAAATCGCACGCGCCGTCGGCTACGGCTCGCGCGACGGCGTGGGCGAAGTCGGGATAATCAACCGCATCCTCAGAAAACGTGCCGAAATCGCGGCGCCGATAGCCGAGTTCATCGAGAAATTCCTTGAGACGCTCTTTCATCTCATACCCGCCGTGATCGGAGCCGATGGCGATCAAACGATGTTTGCCAGCGGCGGAGCGGCGCGCGCGATGGCGGATTTCGATGTTGCGCTCGCGGATTAAATCCTGCGCGGCAGGCGTGATGATCGCGTCTTCACGGATCAGCAACTTGGCGCGGGGCTGAAGACCGCGCACGTCGGCTTCGGTGATCACGTCTTTGACTGATTCGTCCACAACGGGATGTTCGTTCGACGGTTGACCAGCGGGAAGACCGCCGATCTGCCGCTGCAAAGTTTCTCGAACGAGTTTGCTGATTTGTTCACGTTCCGGCGTCCGACTGTCGCTCACGATTTCCACTCCGAATAAGAAAACCTACAATTTTGGCGCGATGGGCCAAATGCTCTACTCCCCTGCTTCTCTGAGTACCGCATCAATCAGTTCCCGGCGAATCCAGATTCCATTCGCTTGCAAAGCCTCAAGCTGTGGACGGAGACGATCAATCAAACCTGCCTCTTTGGCTCGCCGAAGCAACCCGCCAGTGCCCGTTCGGCGTATGCCCAATCGCTCAGCTATCCACCAGGCGCGAGAGTCATCCAATAGCAAGAGGCTGTTGGGAATAGTGCGCGCCAATGCAATCGCCTCCGATTCGCCACGATCAACCAGAATCGTGAATGGTTCAACAAGCATAGGATCAACTACTTGAACTTCAATCCACGTTGCCTGCTTGACTTCAACCGATCCTGGAGCGCCACTGCCACGAATAGTCACTTCCTCCCACACAAATTGAGGGACCAGAACTCTGGAACTAAGCTGCGGCAGGATGTCGAGTTGGCCAATCCGCGCCAATCCAATCAGCGGGCTACTATCGGGAACGATCACTGCTTCATGCATTGCGCAACTCGTCTTGAATCTGGTCATCAGCCAGGTTGATTACTGGAACCTCCGAACGGCTTAGCTCATCCATAAAACGGAGCTTATCCATACCCGCCATTTCCGCCGCTTTACCGAGTGAAAGACGACGCAGTTCAAACAGTTTGACGGCTAACCAGAAGCGTAGCTCTTGTTCCAAAGCCTCCGGAGATTGTCCGGTGGCAACCAGTAAATCGCTGCTATAGGGAATCGTGAGAACTTGAGTCATAAACATCTCACTCCATAACATTTTTCTCAGCCGAGAATATAGGAAATCAGTCATTCAGGAACATCTTGATCCCGCGAATAGCCTGCGCGATGCGCTGCTCGTTTTCGACCAGCGCGAATCGCACGTAACCATCGCCGCGTTCGCCGAATCCAACGCCGGGCGAGACGGCGACGCCCGCGTTTTTGATCAGCAGCTTGGCGAATTCCAGCGAACCGAGTTTGGCGAACTGATCCGGGACTTTGGCCCACACGAACATCGTGCCTTTCGGGGACGGCACATCCCATCCGGCTGACTTCAGTCCCTTGATCAGCATGTCGCGGCGTTTGCGATAGACCTCGACGATTTCAGGCACGACGTGATCGCAATCGCGCAAGGCGATGATGCCCGCAATCTGAATCGGCTGGAACATTCCGTAATCGAGATAACTTTTGATCCGGGTCAGAGCCGCGACCGCCTGGCGATTGCCGACGCAAAAACCCATTCGCCATCCGGCCATCGAATAACTCTTCGACATCGAGAACATCTCGACCGCCACGTCCTTCGCGCCTTTGACCTGCAGGATGCTCGGCGCCTGGTATCCGTCGAAAGTCAGATCGGCGTAGGCCAGATCGTGAATGACCAGATAGCCGCGTTCGCGCGCAATCGCGACGGCCTCTTCAAAAAATTCCTTCTCGACGCAAACCGTCGTCGGGTTGTGCGGGAACGAAAGCACCAGGAGCTTGGGTTGCTGCAAGCGCGAATAATCGAGCCGCCGCAACGCGTCCATCGTCGCTTCCGGGCCTTCAATGATTGGCAGTTTGATCAATTCGCAACTGGCGATGGTCGCGGCGAAGGAATGAATCGGATAGCTGGGATCGGGGACGATCACTTTGTCGCCCGGCTCGACCAGCGCCATCACCAGATGCGAGAAACCTTCTTTCGCGCCCATCGTCGCAATCGCTTCGGTTTCCGGGTCAATCTCGACGTTGTAGCGGCGCGCGTACCAGCGGGAAATCTCCACGCGCAGATTGGGAATGCCGCGCGAGGCTGAGTAACGATGATTTTTAGGATTGCGCGCAGCCTCGATCAGTTTGTCAACAATCGGATCGGGCGTAGGCAGATCTGGATTACCCATGCCCAGATCAATGATGTCCTCGCCGCGATGACGCGCTTCCATTTTCAGATGGTTGATAACGGCAAAAACGTAGGGTGGAAGTTTTTCGATAAGCGGAAATCTGTAATCCATAATCCAAGCTTGAGATTTGACACTAAAAACAATGGCAAATATATTGCGGCTTCCCGCAACAATTCTTCACTCGCAAAATATCACGAAAAGGAGCCAGGAGATGCCTTCAACCCCTAACTCGACGACGGAGTTTAACAATCCGACCCTGGAAATACTAATCACCGCCGGTCAATTACAAAAACGCATCGGTGAAATGGGCGCCGAAATTACCCGCGATTATGCGGGCCGCCGGCCTGAACTGATCTGCGTGCTCAAAGGCGCGGTGCTTTTCATGAGCGATCTGATGCGCGCGATTGATCTGAACCTGAGCATTGATTTCATCGCCGTGTCGAGTTACGGCAAGGGAAAAAATTCTACGGGCGAGGTCAGGATCGTCAAAGACCTGGACGAGCCGCTGGAGGGGCGCGACATCATTCTGGTTGAAGATATTCTCGACACCGGGCTGACGCTCAGCTATCTGGTCAACAATTTCCGCTCGCGCGGCGCCACTTCGATCCGCATCGTGACACTGCTCAACAAACCCGAACGCCGCAAAGTCGAAGTCACTCCCGATTACTGCGGCTTCAACATCCCCGATAAATTCGTGGTCGGATACGGACTCGATTACGCCGAACGTTACCGCAACCTGCCGTATATCGGGGTAGTGAAAGAGTGAGCGGGAGAGCGGGAGAGTGGGCGAGTGGGCGAGCGAAAAAAGATCAAGTCACATCTCCCACTCCCCCGCTCTCCCACTCTCCCACTCTCCCACTCTCCCACCCTCCCACTCCCCCGGTCACGGTTTCGTCTTCGCCCGCCCCGGTTTCATATCAAAAGTGATCACGCCGCTGACCTGAACTGGTTTGCCCTCGAATGTCGCTGGTTCAAATTTCCAGGCGCGGGCGGCCAAAATAGCCGCACCGTTGAGGTCAGAACGCCCATCAACAACGTGCGCGAAAACCACATCGCCCGAAACGGAAATCAGGACTTCAACTTTGACTTTCCCCGGAGTGTAAGCGGCGGTCAGCGCTCCTCGGCCTGTCCCAAGTGAATAAGCGCCCCCGTCTGAAGTCACGCCTTTCGTCGAAGGATCGTTCTGGGCGCCAGACCTGGATGACCTGACACTGGGAAAGATCGCCTCTGTTCTCTTAATCGGCCTTCCGCCCTCGATCAATCTCTTCATCGCGTCTTCCAGGCTGTTCTCTTCCTCGTTCGTGGCGGCGAATTCAGAAACACGGATCGTCGGCAGGCTGAAATCGGCCACATCCGCGACCTTCGCCCCGGCTGGAGGTTTGGAAAGCGCTATCGCGCGGCGCAGAGAATCAACAGATTGTTCGCGCTGCGCGACCGCTGTTTCTTCGTCATTGGCGGCCAGCGCAGCTTCGGCGTGCAGCAAATTCCTGATGTTGTACGCCTCGGCGAAACCATACGAAATGGCCAGAGCTTTATCGGCGTATTCCAGGCCGTTTTCGATACCGTATCGAATGCCTGCCTGATTCTCTTCGGGGACAGTCACTATAACCTTGTCCTCCTTGACCTCGCTAAACTTCGCCACCAGATCATGAACTTCGCGCCAGTAAGTCAGGGCCACACGGTAATAGCTGAACGCTTTGACTGAATCTTTCTGATTTGGCAGGTCGGCCCGGCGCATGAAGTAATCACGCGATAACGGCTGGCTGTCCAGCCTGAACGCGGTCACGGCGGCGAGGCCCAGCGCTTCGTCATTGTCCGGTTCCAGTTTCAACGCGGCTTCAAATTTCGCCAGCGCAGGTTTGAAACGTTGAGCGCGATAGTGCGCCTTTCCCTGCTCGATCAGCTCAGCCACGGAAGGATCCGATTTTGCGGCGCCGGACGCCTGCGAATTGTTTGCATCGGTTTTTCTGGCTGGAGCCGGCGTGGGTTTGGGCGATTGCCTTTGCGTCCGCGCCGGTTTCGGCGACTGTGCGGATGTAGCTTTCTTTGTCGCTCCGGCTTCTGTCTCTGATTGCTGGCCGTTGACGATAAAGAGATTCGCCGCAGCCACCAGCAAAACCATCGTTAATGAAATAGTCCGATCTGTTCTCATAAGTCAGTCACCAGCCGCCGATCATCTCGCGCCGCTTCTCAAACTTTCGCTCACCTGTTTTTGATATTTCCGCGCGGCGGCTTTCACAGCTTCTTCATCGAGCGTCAGTAATCTTCGATTGCGCATCAGCACGCGGCCATTGACGATGGTGTCTGTGACGTCGGAGGCCTTAGCCGCGTAAACCAGATGGGAGCGCAGATTATACATCGGCGTCAGGTGAAGCGCATTCAGATCAACGACGATCAGGTCGGCGCGTTTGCCCGCTTCGATCGAACCGATTTCCTTCTCCATGTGCAGCGCGCGCGCGCCGCCGATGGTCGCCATCTCAAGCGCCTGCTCAGCCGTCACGACAGTCGGAATCATCGTCACCAGTTTGTGCAGCTTCGCCGCTGTGTCCATCTCTTCCCACATGCTTAAATCGTGATTCGACGCCGCGCCGTCCGTGCCCAGTCCAAGTCGCAAGTTCAATTTGAGCATCTGAGGAATCGGCGCCGCGCCCGAACTGAGCTTCATATTCGATTGCGGGCAGTGCGCCACGCCGACTTCGCGCTGTTTTAGAATCTCAATCTCCCGGTCGTTGACGTGGACGACGTGCGCGGCCAGCAACCGCGAGGAAAGAAAGCCGATCTTTTCAAGATAGAGCGCCGGACGCGTGTTGTATCTTTCGGCTATGGTCTTTGTCTCGGTCGGCGCTTCGGCCAGATGAATGATGATCGGAACGTCGTGTTTGTCGGCGAAGGCTTTGACCTGATTGAGATGCTCAGTGCTAACGGTGTAAGGCGCGTGCGGCGCAATCGCGGGAGTGATCAGTGTATCGCCCTTCCAGCGCTTGACGAAACTTTCGGTGTAGCCAAGCGCCGCTTCCCAGGTCTTGTTATCCGGTACGGGAAAATCAATGACCGTTTCGCCCAGCACTCCGCGCATCCCCGCCTTTTTCGTCTCCTCGGCAATGGCGTCCTCGAAATAATACATATCGGCGTAAGCCGTCGTGCCACCGCGAATCATTTCGGCCAGGCCAAGCCGCGTGCCCGCGATCACGAAATCGCGCGTGACGTTTTTCGCCTCAGCGGGAAAGATGTATTTCGTCAGCCAATCCTGCAGGTCGAGATCGTCGGCGATGCCGCGAAAAAGCGTCATCGGGATGTGCGTGTGCGCGTTGACGAGGCCAGGCAGAACGACTTTGCCTCGCGCGTCAATCGTCTGTCTGGCCCGATAATTTTTCGCTTTCAGCGCCGCAGCGTCGCCCACATCAACGACGCGCTCGCCACGAACCGCGACGAAGCCGTTTTCAAAAATACGCCGGTCCCCATTCATCGTGACGACCGCGCCGCCGGAGATCAACAAGTCAACGGTATTCGCGCCCTTGCCGCCGGTTGATCCGCCGCGCCGTTGTCCCGAAGCCACAATTACCAGCGCCAGGACTAGAGAAAGTCTCAAGATATTCTTCACCATTGTTCTCCAGAGTCAGACAAACGCGCGGCGTTTATCAATAAAAGTCATTGCGGGAAAACTTATTGCGGGCGTGCGAAGACAAAAGTCAGAACGCCTTCCTGCTTCACCGGCTTTCCGTCGAGCAGCGTCGGTTTGAAGACCCATTTTCTGGCGGCGTCTTCAGCCGCGATGCGCAGCGTAGGATGACCGCTGATAGCTTTTGCCTCGATCACCTGCCCGGTTTCATCAATCGTGATCCCCACCTGAACCTCACCTGAAGCGCTCATCTGTTTTGCCAGCGACGGATAAATCGGCATTACTTTGGTTACAACTTCGCCGAACGTGACGCCATGCGAAACCCTGAGGAGGCTATCCGTTTTCGGAGGGGGAGAAGTTTCTGCGCCTGTTCCGTCTGAGATTATTTTTGGCGGCGCAATCAAGGCCGGCGATTTGGCGATGTAAAGCTGCGGTTTGATGGCTCTGACGCTTGGCAACGCAACGACCCTCAACCGGTTTTGCGGGAACGGCGCCCACAGCAGTTGCGACAAATCTCTCAGCCTCCGCGCGTTTCGGAACTGGTTATTAGCTTCGACAACGGCGAAGTGAAATTTAGTCGTTGGCGACAGCCCAAACCTGAAAGAGCCAACGAGGATCTGCGCCACGACTTTCCGCTCGTTTGGAAGAATAGCCGTCGCCTGGACGCAGGCGGGTATAACCTGTTCGCCCTCGGAGACTGCTCCGGTTTGCTGCACGCATTCCGTCAGGCTCCAGGTTACGCCGGACTGTGGTCCGACGATTTGATTGAACCAGCTTCCAAAAGGCCGTCCGGGCAATGCGGGATCGTATTGGGACACGAGCGTCTGCTGAACACGAATCACCGCTTTGTTTTCCAGCGTGGGGTCTTGATCAGCGACGCCAACAACCATCGCCAACGCAATCGTTGTGATGAATGCGCTCATAAGAGTTCAGAAGAAACTCTGATCGAACGGAGCGGGCAACAGATCGCCAGCCTTTCTGATCTCAAACTGGCTGTGCAGATTGGCCATCACGACTTCCGCCTCCCGGCCGCACAACTCGAAGATCACCTGGCGGCAATTTCCGCACGGCGGAATCGGCGAGATGGTATCGGCGATCACTGCGACGCGGACGAAATCACGCGCGCCTTCGGAGACCGCTTTGGCCAGCGCCACCACTTCGGCGCACAGCGTCGAGCCGTAGCTGGAATTTTCAACGTTGCAGCCCGTAAACACGCGGCCATCGGCGCATTGAACCGCCGCGCCAACTTTGAAATTGGAATAAGGCGCGCGAGCGTGCTCTCGCGCCAGCCGGGCAATTTCGATCAGTTCGTTTAAAGGTATTGCTTGCAAATCAATTTTTAGGGAGTGGAGAGTGGGGAATGGGAGAAAAGAATTTTTTCCATTCCCCATTCCCTGCTCCCTATCCCCCATTCCCTACTCCTGATAACTCCCGCTGCAATTGCGTCCGGATTTTACCAGAGATCAGATCAATGCCAACTTCGTTGTAACCGCCTTCCGGAATGACCACATCGGCGAAACGTTTTGAAGGTTCGACGAACTGCTCATGCATCGGGCGGACGGTGTCGAGGTATTGTTTGATGACCGATTCGACCGTTCGGCCTCGCTCGTGAACGTCACGTTGCAGCCTGCGGATGAAGCGCAGGTCGTCGGCGGTGTCCACAAAGATTTTGATGTCCATCAACTCGCGCAAAGCGGCGTCAACGAAGATCAGGATGCCTTCGAGAATCAGAATCGGTTTCGGCTCGATGTGAATTGTCTCGTTCCTTCGCGAATGGGTCGAGAAATCGTAGACAGGCATTTCGACCGCTTCACCCGCGCGCAACGCCTTCACGTGATTGATGAACAGTTCGTTGTCCAGCGCGTCGGGGTGATCGAAGTTGATCCGATGCCGCAACTCGACCGGCATGTCGCCGAGATTGCGGTAGTAGCTGTCCTGCTGCAAAAAGATCACGCACTCATCCTTGACGTTTTCCAGAATGCGCCGCGCGACGGTCGTTTTGCCCGATCCTGTGCCACCGCAGATTCCGATGATCATCCGTTATAACCTCGCAACGATCCGCGTCATCAGTTCGCAGAACTGTTTACTCACGCGCTGGCCCATCTCCATCACCTCGGCGTGATTGATCGGGCCTTCTTCGATCCCGGCGGCGGCGTTGGTGATGAGCGAGACGCCGAGCGTTTTCATCCCCATTTGCCTTGCGACAATCGCTTCGGGAACAGTGGACATTCCAACCGCGTCAGCTCCCAGAATCTGCATCATCCGAATCTCGGCGGGCGTTTCATAGTTCGGCCCCTGCAAGGCCATGTAGACGCCTTCATGCAAACTCAATCCGATCTCAGCCGCAGCTTCTTTTGCGATCTGACGATACTCTTTTGAATAAACTTCAGTCATGTCCGGGAAACGTTCGCCGAGACGTTTGTCGTGTTTGCCTCGTAGCGGGCTGATCATCATCAAATTGATGTGATCGCGGATGAGCATGAAATCGCCCTGCTTGAAGTTCGGATTGATGCCTCCGGCGGCGTTGGTCAGTACGAGCTTCTTCAACCCCATCGCGCCGAACGCGCGCATCGGCAGTGTGACTTCATCCAGCGAATAGCCCTCATAGTAATGAAACCTGCCCTGCATCACTGCCACGTTGATTGGCGTTGATGGAAGCTTGCCGGCGACCAATCGCCCGGAATGGCCTTCGACTGTCGAACGCGCGAAGTCGGGAATATCTTCGTAAGGAATGATGACTTTGTCTTCCAGCGTTTCGGCAAAAGCGCCGAGTCCCGATCCGAGCACGACAGCCACATCAATGTCTCTTGCGATTTGCTCACGAATATACCGCGCGGATGTTTGAGCGCGGTCAAAAATAGAACCGGTCATCCAAAAACTCCTTCGGACTCGAATTCAGGATTTGCGCGAAGCGATGTGTTCACGCAGCCAGGCGGTCAGATCGCTTGATTTCTCAAAATCGAGCGACGCCTCAGTCAACTCTCTCAACGGTTGAAGCGGCAATCGCAGGATTTGCTTCTCAGTTCTCAAGCTGATTTGACCCAGGCGGTGTTTGAGCAGCCGTAAAGCCATCTCCGCCACTTCCTGACGCGCTTTTTCCTCCGCCTGCTGCAATCCCTGTTGCAATCCCTGTTGCAATCCTTGTTGCAATCCTTGTTGCAATCCTTCCTGCTTCCATAATTCCGCAAGTGTTTGCATAGCCCCTCCTCTGTTCTTTGGAATAGCAGCCTTCAACTTCTCCCTTGTTTGCTCCGGCCTCAGCCTGGTCGGAGCCGACGAAAGATATTTCGCAACCGGCAGGAAGTTTTCGAGCCAGCTCTCATCCGGCAACTGTTTTAGTGGGCCTACGATTTCTTCCAAACGGTCGCCCAACTCACGCCGGAAAATATACTTCATCAGCATCAGGCCAGTTTGCAACCCGATCGAGCCTTTGATCTCATCGTCGCCGTAACGCGACAGGTCGAGTAAATGATACTCGAAGTCGGGAACATATCGCCGCCACTCTTCGCGCTCGGCCCCTGCCACCAGTGATCGAAAATTCCTTGCAACATTCCATCTCCGCCGTCCATGATAAAGCACAACCGGAATCACCAGCGGCAATGCGGGAGCGCCTGCGGCTTTCGAGCGCTCCCATAACTTCACTTTGTAGCTCAGCAGTTGCAACGGCGCCCACTTCTCCGGCGCGCTCTTGTGTTCCAGCAAGACGTATACGTAAGCGTCTTCGCCACTCCTCAATTTCACGCGAAAGATCAGGTCGGAGAAATATCTGCTCAGTTCCTCGCTGATGAACGAGTCTTTCACGACTTCCAATGTGCGCAGGTCGAAATCCGCTGTGACATCCTCCGGCAGGTAGTGACGCAAAAACTCGATGGCCAACGCGCGCCGGCCAAGCAGGCTTTTAAAGAAAGCGTCGTGCGGATTGCCGATCTCATCGGTCAACGATTTCGATTCAGCGTCAGCAGCCACTCGCTACTCCTTCGCGTACGCCACCCCCAGCGCTTTCGGCGGCGTCGCGCGTCCAATCAATCCGGCCAGCACGACCATCGTCAGAATGTAGGGAATCATTTGAATGAACTGGTTGGGAATGTTGACCGTGCCCTGCATGCGAATCGCGACCGCTTCGGCGAGACCGAAGAACAGACAGGCCAGCATCGCGCCCACCGGATGCCATTTGCCGAAGATCAACGCGGCCAGCGCAATGAATCCGCGCCCGGCGGTCATGTTACGCGTGAAGAGCGAATTCTGGCCGATGGACAGATAGGCTCCGCCGAGCGCGGCCAGCGCGCCCGAAATCAAAACCCCCGCATAACGCATCCGATTGACGCCCACTCCCGCCGTGTCAGCCGCTTCGGGATTTTCGCCGACGGCGCGCAGCCTCAATCCGAACCGCGTCCGGTAAATCACGTAAACCGTCATCGCAACGAGAATGAAAGCGAGGTAAACCAGCGGCTTCTGATTGAAGATCGAAGCGAGCGCGGGCGAAGTCTGCGGGTTGAAGATCGGCGCGTCAGGCAGCGTCTGATCGCGCGGCAATTGCGGCGTCGCCCCGGTTGATTCAAAGAGCGCCCCGGACAGCAGCGCGGGCACGCCCAGGAAAAGAATGTTGATCGCCGTGCCGCTGACAACCTGATCGGCGCGGTATTTGATCGTCGCCATCGCGTGCAGCGCTGCGACCAGCAATCCGGCGGCCACCGCCGACAACAATCCTATCCAGGGATTGTGAGTGAAGACCGTGACGACTGCGGCGGTAAAAGCCCCGGCCAGCATCATTCCTTCGAGCGCGATGTTGATCACGCCCGCGCGTTCGGAATACAACCCGCCGAGCGCGGCCAGGATCAGCGGCGTCGAGAGCCTGATCGTCGAAGCGATCAACGTATAGTTGAATATGTTCCGCACGTTATTTTAGTCCTCGAAAAATCATAGGGCGTTCTTTTTCGCCAGAGCGGGAAAGAACCGCGTAAGTTGACCGCGAAACAGCATCTCCATCGCCACGAACAAAATGATGATCGCTTGCAGCACCTGCACCAAATCCTTCGACACTTTGTCGGTGAAGATGTCCACGAACAATCCGCCGCGATTGAGCGCGCCGAACAGCAATGCCGCCAGCACAACGCCCGCCGGATGGCTGCGCCCAAGCAACGCCACTGCGATGCCCGCGAAACCGTAGCCCGGCGAAAAATCGTGGTAGTAACGGTAGCGGTAGCCGAGCACTTCGTTGACGCCAACCATTCCCGCCAAAGCGCCCGACAAGGCCATCGCCAGCACGATCTGTTTCCGCACGCTAATGCCGCCGTATTCCGCGGCAGACGGATTTGAACCGACTGCGCGAATTTCATATCCCCACTTCGTCCGCCACAAAAAGACCCAGACCAGAAACGCCGCGACCAGAGCCAGCAGGAATGAAATGTTCAGAGGGATGCGTTGCGGGAAATTGACGCCGAGAGGATTGAGCAAGGAGCCAAACCGGGCGATGTGCGATTGAGACGCGATTGGGACGGTCTGCATGATCGGATCGCCCGGAGCTTTGTAGAAATTTTGCGTCAGGTAACTGACCAGACCGACTGCAATGAAATTCATCATGATCGTGTTGATCACTTCGTGCGAGCCGAAACGCGCTTTGAGCAGTCCGGGAACCGCGCCCCACACCGCGCCGGCCAGCATCGCAGCCAGCATCGCCATCGGAATCAAAACAACTCCAGGAAATGCGGCGAAGGTGATTCCAACCCAGGCGGCGGCGAACGCGCCCACGTACAATTGCCCTTCGGCCCCGATGTTCAACAAGCCACATTTGAAAGCCAATGCGACAGCCAGGCCGGTGAAAATCAGCGGCGTCGTCTGAAAAAGCGTATAGCCCCAGTTGTCGAACGTGAAATTCCCCAGCGCGTCGAACAACCCGAACGCGCTGGAGATCAGCAACCGATAAACTTTCACCGGGCTGTCGCCGATGGCGAGGACGATCACGCCGCCGATGACGAACGCCGCCGCAACGGCGATGAGCGGAAGGAGCAATTCACGTATGAGAGTTTTCATTACCTGGCAAACCAAAGACGAGCAGACGAGTGGACGCGGCATTAACGCGACGCCTTCGATCTCCCGATTTTGTGACTGAAAAATGCAAGACACTAACTGGCGAAATGAATGCGCCAGAGAAGTACCACGCGCCACAAGAAGGCGTCAAGACTGAGGCCATTGTTCAAGTTGAGGATCCCCACCATTCAATAAAGTACAAAAAAGGCGAGCGGTGGAGTCGCTCGCCTTCCTGACACTTCTTTATCGAAACGGTTTCAGTTGTTACGTTCAGTTTCAGTCATCCGTCTCGGTCTTGAATCCGGGGTTACCAGCGCGGCGCGTCTGGCCACCAGCCGGTTGTAATAGTCAAAAACATAATCCTTCATATCGCCGTGCCCCCAGTTCGAATAGAACTTGAAGTCTTTCATCTCATCATAGGCTTGTCTGGCCGTCCATCCATCCATTTCCATTCTGTAAATCGCAAGGAGCACCCCGGTTCGATGACGGCCTCCGGCGCAGTGCACGAAGACCGGCCAGTTTTTTTCATCATTGACCAACTGCAAAAATTGATTCGACTCCCGCATTGTCGGAGGCCGCTTTGAATTTAACCTGATGTTGATGTAATGCAATCCGGCGCTTTGGGCCGCTCGGCGGGCGTAATTTTCGGGTTCTTCGCGCAGGTCTATAACCGTTTTGATTCCTACAGCCACCAGTTGCCCATACTCATCATCTTCGGGCTGCCCGCCGCGGTAAATGTGATCATTGACCTTGCCGAAGTTTTTTACGCTGACCCTTGCTCCAGCCTCCGGCCTGCTCTTTCTCCCGTCAAACGCGGCGCCGGCGATGTTGGCCAACGAAAGAGCCAACGTAAATACTGCGCATACGGCAATAATACGGTAAAACAGGACGTGCTTTGCCCTGGACACAGAAATATCTTTCAACTTCATCGTATACCTCTTTTAAAGTCACAAATTGTTCGGGATGCGTTTGGGGAGCAACGAAAGCTCAATCGCTCATTGCTCAATACAGGAAGGGGAACTTCGGAGCAGACTGCCTGATTTAATTTATCGAATCAGCGATGTGAGGCTCAGCCTGTTTGCTATTCAGATCGCGATAGTAATCGAAGACAAACTTCTTCATAGCCTTGTGGCCCCATCGCGTGTAGAAATCGTAATCCTTCATTTCTTGATAGGCGCGAGTGATATCCCAGCCCTGAATCGTCATCCGAAAGACGGCGGTCATTGCGCCAGTTCGATGGCGCCCGCCCGCGCAGTGCACATAAACCGGCCAATTCTCTTTGTTGTTGATCAGCGCCAGGAACTTCGACGCGGCGTCAGGCGCGGGGTATTCCTTATCGCTCATCGGCAGGTTGATGTATTTCAGTCCGGCTTGTTCGGCCAGGGTCTTCGCGAAATCTTTCGCGTCATCGCGCAGATCAATGATTGTTTTCACGCCGACCGCCGCAAGCTGGTTGTATTCAGCGCCCTTTGGCTGCGCGCCGCGATAATAGAAATCAGTCACTTTGCCGAAGTTATCAACTTCGACCGTGACATCATCCGTTCTGAAATTCGATGCGGCCTTCTCACTTCCGTGACCGGAACGCGCAAATGAAACCGCGCCCAAAGCAAGAATCAATGAGCCGGCGATGAGCGATACGCGCGCTTTCGCGGAAAGGACTCTCGTTATTAACGATAAAACTGGTCGGAGATTCTCGAGCCTGCTGTCTTTACTCATTTTGCTAGTCCCGTTGAGAACACCTGCCGCTTGAAGCTTTCGCTGCCGTGCGGCGGGGTTGAGTATTCACTTTTTCTTCAGCTCGTTGTTGTTCGATCACGAACGTGATCGTTTGTTATCCAAAGGGCGACGCTGTGGATGATACGGATTATGAGGCAGGTTGTCCAGTGAAATTCAAAATTCTGGATTATTCATTTTTTCGGAAAGGGATTATATAAATTTCAGAGCTTGAAGGCTTTTGCCAGGAACGCGAAACTACGGATTGCGCGCATTGACGCTGGCGATGGCGTTGTCAGCCGCAGCGGCCAGATAAGGATCATTGGACAGCGCCGCATTGCGCAAAGCCTCGATTACTTTGGCATCCTGCCGCGCCGCTATTCGCCCAAGCGCCGTCGCGGCATCGCGGCGAACTTCCTGTGATTTGTCGCGCGTCAACGCTTCGAGCAGCGGGTTGATCGAATCACGATCCCCAATGCGACCAAGCCCGCGCGCCGCCTGGCTGCGCGCAAACGCATCTTCATCCCCCCCGCGCTTCCGCAGCGCTTCGATCAGCGGTTGCGTGGCTGACGCGTCACTACTCTCAGCCAGCGCATAAGCGGCTGCGGCGCGCAATTCAGAGTTTTTGTCATCGAGAAGCGGGATTAACACCGCGGTGACTTGCGGTTGGGGATAACGCGCCAGCGCATAAATGATCGCCTTGCGCACCGCCCCCTCCCGCTCTTTCCCAAGCGCGGCGATCAATGCCGGGACAATCTTGTCACTGAATTGATTCCCCGCTCCAAGTTCCAGCGCCCTGGCCGCAAGAGCGCGCACAACCGGCGATGAGTCTTGTTGAAGAGCGTTACTGAGAGCGGTGATTGCGGGCGTCTCAGCCGAATCAGTAGCGTCACGCAGGAACGCGCCCATTTGCAGGACTGCGTCCAGACGTTGTTCCTCATCGCTTGAAGCCAGACGCGCCAGCAATTCTTTCTGCGACGAATTCGTCTGTCGGTTTGACTGCTGGGCCACGATTTCGACAAACAACAACCCCGGCAACAACACGATACATAAGAATCGTTGGAGGAAATTCCGAGCCGAACTCCTGGCCGATCGCAATCTGTCATCTTTCATCAAATGCGCTCGCGTTCTCGAAATTGTCATAACCATCGGCAGACTACCGGTAACGATGAATTGACGCCTTGACCTCCGCTCTTCTGCGAACGGATTCCCATTCAAACACCTGCCGCGCCTTGCGATTTTCGCGAGCCGCGCTCAGCAAGATCAACAACTCATCTTCTGGTGTTTGGGAGGGCGTTTGAAGGGATGCTTCGGGGTTGGCGTCGCCCTGCCTGCTCTTTTCAAGAGCTGCGGCGTATTTAAGGAGTTCCGCAATCTGGTTTTCAGAGAGATTGCTCAGCTTGGAGAGAAGTTTTTCACGGTTGGTCAGTCGCTTGCTCATATTGCCTCCTCGCAGGCAAGCGACTATTTCAGGGAGATAGCGTGATCAGCTACATCGCTTACCTGACTTTGTTTTCGCGCCGACGGGGCGCGTTTGCATCTTGATCATATCGAAGGGAAACCGTTACCTCTGAACCGAAAAGATTGAAACAGGCTTAGCCGTTTAAAGTTCATCGCAATAACTGATCTGCGTCGCAGGAATCAGCGGTTGCAGCTTCGATGCAACGCCCGGATCATATTACGGCAATTTGGCGAAAGCAAGGAATTGGCCGCCTGATGGAAAGATTGCGCCTCCCGTTCCAGATATCTCCCCAATCAGAGCATTCATGACACGATTAGATTGACGCATTGGATGAGGCGTTTTACTCTACCTGTCGCGCCCCGATGACGTATTCCGAAGTTGCGCCGCTCCGAGCGTAAAGATCAAAGAACACAAAACTACTGGAGAACAACTAGGATGAAATTGAAACTTCTGATTTTCGTTTGCTTCGCTGCGGTCGGACTGCTATCTCTTTCAAGCCGGCCTTTGACCGGGCAGGCGGCATCCGTCAATGAAGCGTCTCAAACACAGAAGCTGCCGGGTGACGATCTCATCATCCCTTCGGTTGACGAAAAATGGGGGCAGGTGAAATTCACGCATCAACAGCACCTCGCGTTTTCGGATTGCACCTATTGCCATCACACAAACAAAGGGCTGACGCTTGAGAGTTTCAACGCGGGCAAATCAGAAAAGATTCCCTTCTGCTACGATTGTCATGTTCGCAAAGAAAGCGATCCGAAGACTCCGAAAGGCTCGGACGGAACTGAGCTTTGGAGCAAAGAGGCGTATCACATCAACTGCATTGATTGCCACAGGGGCGAAATCACTAAACAGCCCAAAGACGCCGGCAAGGTATTGAAGCAGGGCGAAGGGCCGACGAAATGCGCGGCCTGTCATGAAGTGAAATAACATAAATTCGGGGGCGCGGCGTTGATCGCTCGCGCCTCCTGTTTGATCAGACAATGAATAAACCAAACTATCTTTACGGAATCATAGGACTGCTGGCCGGACTGGTCATCGGCTACATCGGGACCAATTACATCAACCAGGCTTACGGCCCCGCCGTCA
>WBZR01001206.1_pt1 | contig 34126 bp, 20 predicted proteins | sample 5204231 | NCBI WGS metagenome assembly WBZR01 (sample SAMN12412403, study PRJNA552823) | activated sludge metagenome | isolation source: activated sludge from anammox sidestream of wastewater treatment plant... | place: USA: Virginia | collected 2017-08 | reverse complement strand
GCGCCCTCGTCGCCACCGAGAAGTCCGAGGCGATTCTAGACCAGTTGTCTGGCAGTTACGAGGGAACGGAGGGATTTCGCGTCGTGTTGCTCCCGGTAGAGGCTACCCTGCCTCGTCCGACAGCAACGGCTCAGCCCGATTCCGTTGTGGGCGAAGCGCCGGAGGCTGTTGTACTGCCGGCGCCTCGCGTCAGCAGAGAGGAATTACGGGCAGAACTTGAACCCGGTGCGTCAGTCTCGACCGTGTTCATTGTCATGACGCTGTTGTCCGCAGTCGTCGCCGCTATCGGCTTGATTCGCGACAATGCGACCATTGTGATCGGCGCAATGGTGATCGCGCCATTGCTGGGGCCGAACATGGCATTGGCCCTGGGAACGACGTTGGGCGACCTGAAGCTCGCGCGTACCAGCGTTTGGACCAACGCATTGGGCATCGCCCTTGTGCTTATGGTGGCCGTGCTTGTCGGTATGGTCATTCCCGTCGATCCGCACGTGCGGGAAATCGCGTCCCGCACGCAGGTGGGACTCGGCGACATCGTCTTGGCGCTGGCCGCGGGTGTCGCCGGAGCGCTCGCGTTTACGACAGGTGCCCCCGCCACGCTGATTGGCGTGATGGTCGCTGTTGCGCTCGTGCCGCCCCTCGTAACGTTCGGGTTGCTGGTCAGTGCCGGCTGTTACGAGATGGCGCTTCGTGCGCTACTTCTCACGATGGTAAACGTTATCTGCGTGAATCTGGCGGGCGTTTCGACTTTCATTCTTCAGGGCATCCACCCACGGGCGTGGTGGGACACCGATCGAGCCCGCAGGGCAACGCGGGTCGCCGTATCGCTGTGGGGTACGTTGCTCATCCTCCTGACGGGTCTTATCTGGCTGTCCCGAAGCGTATGCGAGGGTCAATTCTGCCGGTAGCGGAAGGCGCAGGTGCGCAACAGGTGAACGCTATGGAGAAGACACGTGACAAAATAAGGGCACCCGGCGCGGGCCGCTTCGTGAGTTGCCTTTTTACGATCGGTGTTGGCCTCAGCGGGTGTGCATATCCGCGAGGGGCTGCAAGCGCGCCCAATTCAGTGACCATGGCCGATGGGGATGAAGTCCGGGCGTTGCTGGAAGCTTGTCGTCGGCAGCACCCGTCCGACTTCTCACCCGAAAGCCTGGCAGGCTTGATGCGCGATGTCGTAGACGCGCGGCAATTTGCCGAGCAGCAGCGCCGACACCGCGAGGGTATGCAGCGGGCGATGGACATCTATAGCAAGGGAGTATGCCTGATCCATGGTGTATTTACCCTGGTCGAGGACCGCAACGGTCGCCGGGTCCCCGTTGAGGATTCCGATGGAGAGGCGTTCAAGTTCGAGTACCTCGGCTCCGGGTTCCTGGTTGATGATCACGGGTTTGTGTTGACGAATCGTCACGTTGCTGAGCCGTGGTGGAACAACGATGCGGTCGCCCCGCTTATTGCTCGCGGACTTGTTCCTGAATTCATGCGGCTGACTGCGACCTTCCCCGGCCACGCGCCGACAAACGTCGATCCCGACACCATTCGAGCAAGTCATGATGGCGTCGATCTGGCCGTTTTCGTTGTCACTATTGATTCAGTACCAGTGCTTCCGCTGTTTGGCGGCGACGCGCGCGGGCTGCGTGGACAGGGGGTCATGCTTCTCGGCTATTCGACTGGGCTGAGTGCCCTGCTGGCGCGGGCCGAGCCTGAGGTTGCAGAGGACGCGATGACGGCGGCCATCGATACCGCGAGCCTGATTCGCGAGTTAAGCGTTCGCAACAGCATCGCGCCGTTGGCTACGCATGGTACGCTCAACGACGTGACAAAAACCAAGCTCATTTACGATGCCATCACAACCTCCGGCGGTTCCGGTGGGCCGGTCTTCGGCCCCGACGGCACGGTGATCGGTGTGAACTTTGCCAAGATGCGCGGCTTTCAGGGATCGAACTTCGGTGTCCCGATTCGATTCACCCAGCCCCTGCTCAAGCAAGTCGAGAGGAGGTGATTTTTGGACGGTACAGGTGGCGTGAAACACACCGAAGACGGGCATGACCGTCCGTGCCACTATCTGGCGTTTCATTGGATGATCTGGCCACGGCTCGTTGTGACGCCTGGGGCTCGGGACCTTGATGTGGAGAGAGAGGCATCGTGGGAGGGGCTTTGGGGCGGAATTGGAGTTGAACTATTCGCTTGCTTCCCTTTCGGCGACAATAACATTCGATATGACATGATCTTGCGCGCCAAACAGGCAGGTGCAGTAGAGGGGGCCGCAAAGCTCAGTCGGTGGAAACTGACGCTCGAGTAAAGCACCGATGGGCTATGTGTTGGAGGGGGCTACGGAGGGCGTTCATCTAACCCAAAGTGATTCACATCAACTGTTCGGGAAGAAATGCCTGGCCTCACGCATCTAAACAGTAAAGACTGAGCGAGACCAACGTGGCCCACGCCGTCCCGTGAACCTTTGTTTCGGAGGAATCTGCAATGATCAAACGTCAAACCGTCGTAGGCTGGCTCGTCGTTCTTGGCGCAACGTTCGGACTCGCTGGCAATTCGGCACAGGCCCAAAACCACGAAGGTTCTCGCGGCGATGATCCAAAAGGAATGAAGAAGGCGATGGAGCTACCGAATTGTCCGGTTATGGATGAGCCGGTGGACTTCTCGGTCAAGACCATGACGCCCGCGGGTCCGGTGTATTTCTGTTGCAAGAGCTGCATCAAGAAGTTTGAGGCTGATCCCGCGAAGTACGCAAAGCAGACAACCGAGCAGCGGAAGATCCTCGCAGAGCTCCCGAAAATCCAAGTTGCCTGTCCCGTTTCGGGAAAACCGGTCGACGAGAAGACGTTTGTCGAAAAGGACGGCAAGAAGACGTTTTTCTGTTGTAAGGGCTGCGCCGGTAAATATCAGAAGGAGCCGGGCAAGTTCGCGACACGACTCGCCGATTGCTACAGCTACCAGACCCTATGCCCCGTGATGAACGAGGAGATCGATCCGCAGTCGTCCATCACATTAAAGACTGGGCAGACAGTCTATTTCTGCTGTGGCGGCTGCGACAAGAAGTTTCTCAAGGATCCCGCTAAATATGCTCCAAAGCTCGAGGCGCAGGGAACTCACATTGACCCCAAGAAAGTGGAGATCGCGTCAGCACCTGCCACGGATCACGATGGTCACGACAAGGGCGCTTCACACGCAGGCCATGGTGGACATAATGAGGGTCACGAAGGTCATGATCACTAACGGTATGAGATTGGCCTTCTCGGCGTCTTGATTCTTGGCCCTGCATTGAGAGTCGAACATCTTGACGGTTTTTCTTCCTCTTGTCGCAGGCACTGCATCGGCCGATTCTTAGCAAACCCGTATACCCTTAGGGATGCCGTTAGAGCTTCGAGGCCTCTCATGATTGCCGGATCAAAATCCGCCTGGTAAGTTTATTCGCAAAAGACGCAGAACGATCGGAGTAACTACTCATGAAGTGGAATCTAATAGCATTGGCGGTCGTGTCGTTGGTCGGTCTTGAACAAACTCCTAGCGGGGAACAGGCGTCGCGACCTGCGGATCAGAGCCGAGTCATTGTACACATGAAACACTATACCGATGACCTGCATTCCGCATACATGGCCCTTGAATTAGCCGAGCGATTGCAATCTCATGGATCGCAAGTGACCATGTTGCTTGATTTGGAAGGCGCCCGATTCGCAAATGGCGAAGCCCGTAGCGCGAGCATCCGGGGTCCTGGCTCGCGAACCTTGTCGGAAATTCTTGACGCATTTCAAAAGGGTGGTGGCCGAGCCATCGTGTGCCGTCACTGCGCAGAGCAAGGTGGTATCCCGGAAAATCGGATTCGAAGAGGCATCGAGCCATCGAGTATTGACGAAATCGCCGTTGCCGTGATGTCTGCCGACAAGATTATTGAGTATTGAGATCTGAGTTGGCATTTTGTAGCCGCGGCGCAATTCGCTATACCGTAAACGCCACGGACTTGGTGAAGATCGATCGCTGAAGTTTACAGCCCGAACTGACCGGAGATTCGACCTGGTATGAGAGGCGGCCACGCGATTAATAAGGGGGACTGTTCGCATACCCGGTTGGGCCAATGGCGCGTTGTGGTCAATTACTTGTCCGGGATATTGCTCGCCGGCGCGCCAGTTGGCTGCGCGCTGAATGCGCAGGGAGATCGTGAAGTCGGCGAGGCGTTGGCGAGCTATGAGCTCAGGCAATCGTCCACCGCTTCACAATATGCCAGCGTTCCCAAAGTCGCTTCGACGACGACCGCTCCAGTAAGTAAACCACCGAACGTCGTCATTGAGGATGGCACGCTCGCGAGCCTGATTGCCACGGCGCTGGAGCGGAACCCGGACATCCTCGGCGCCATCGATACGGCTCGAAGCGTCGCTAGTCGGATCCCTCAGGCGACATCGCTGATGGACCCCACATTGATGACGAAGACACTGCCCGAACCGACGCGGACGGCCGAAGGTGATAACTATTTTGTGCTGGGCGTTCAGCAAAAGCTGCCCGTGCCCGAGAAGCTGGACCGTCGTGGGCGCGCGGCACTAGCAGAGACGCGGATGGCCATTGAGACGTTGGAGCAAACGCGGCTGCGCGTGATCGGAGACGTAAAGCGAGCTTATTTCCAACTGTTTGCCATTGACCAGGCCGTCTCGATCACCCGTGAAAACCAAACGCTTCTGCGCGATTTGATCGAGGTTGCACGGGGGCAACTGGTGGCAGGGAAGCGCCAACAAGAAGACGTGCTTCGGGCTCAGGTAGAGTCGTCAAACCTTGAAAGTCAGCTTGTTGAACTCGACCAACGTCGAACGACAACAGTTGCGCTGATCAATTCCATCCTGGATCGTCCGCCTATGACCCAGGTCCCGTCGCTTTCGGACTACGACATTCGACGGATGTCCATGCGTTTGGAAAGGCTGTTGACGCATGCATACCAACGGAATCCGGAGCTTCAGCGGATTGAGCGTCAGATTGAGCGCGACGAACACAGCCTGCGACTGGCCCGGCTCGAATACTGGCCGGACTTCACGGTCGGCTTTGAGTGGATGCAGATGGATCCCCGTGCCGCGTATCGGCCGGCGGTCAACCCGCAAACCGGCATGCGACCGCGCGTCTCCCAATTGAGCGAGGAAGGAACAGACAACTGGGCTATCACGGTCGGCGTTAATCTGCCGGTCTGGTTCGAGCGCATCGAGGCGGGAATTCGAGAGGCACGAGAGAGACTCTCCGCGTCTCGACGGCAACATCAGGCTGCCAAGAACAGAATCACCTACCAGGTTGAAGACGCATTGGCCCGCATCAACTCGCAACAGAAAATTGCCGACCTCTACGCGACGGCCATCATCCCGCAGGCCGAGCAGGCCTATCAGGTATCGCGGGAAGGTTACATCACCGGGACGTCGGACTTTCAGTTTGTAATCGACAACTGGCAAAAGTGGTTGTTCTTTCGCTTGCAGTACTACCGCGCGCTGGGGGATCTGGAACGGAGCGTTGCGGACTTAGAGCAAGCAGTCGGCGTTAGCGTCATCGAAGCGCAAGGTAGCAGTGCGCCCCGATCAACCGGGGATGGAGGATAAGACCTTGCGAAAAATTCTCGTGAGCGGGTTTGGTGGTTGGGTACGAGTCCTTGGGACGATGCTCGTCGTGCTGGCCATTGGCGTAGCCGGTGGGTCGTGGTTCTTCGGCTCGCGGCAAAAAGGCGCGTCATCGTCCCAGGCGGATTCGACATCATCCGCCGCAAGCGATGTCTGGTACACCTGCGGAATGCATCCCCAGGTCTTACAGCGTGAGCCGGGAATCTGCCCGATCTGCAACATGAAATTGACGCCGATGAAGCAAGACGGTGCCGAAGATGAGAGTGAGCCGTCTGGTCCGCAGGAGCGCAAAGTCCTCTACTGGCGTGCACCGATGGATCCGGGCTATGTATCCGATCGGCCCGGAAAGAGTCCGATGGGAATGGACCTCGTGCCGGTCTATGCGGATCAGGGCGAAACGGTCGGGGGCCAGGCCATCCGCATTGATCCGGTCACGATTCAAAACATGGGAATCCGCACGACGCGCGTTCACCAGGGGCCACTGGTGAAGACCATTCGAACGGTGGGCCGGATCGATTACGACGAACAAGAGCTAGTTTACGTGGACACCAAGTTCGAGGGGTGGATCGAAAAACTGCACGTCAACGAAACCGGACAGCGGGTGAAGACCGGCGATCCCCTGTTCGAGGTGTATTCCCCTGACCTTTATTCGGCACAGGTTGAGTACGTTTCGGCGGCTCGTAAGCGCCCCTTGCTGGAGCGGAGCACATTCGCGGATGCGGCCGAGGATGCGGGTCGGATGGTCGAGGCCGCGCGCCTGAAGCTCGATTATTTTGACGTACCGGACGACCAGATCGAACGGCTGGCAGAAACGCTGACCCCGGAGAAGACGATTCACATTCGTTCGCCTGCGGACGGCATCGTCGCCGACAAGATGGCGCTCGAGGGCATGCGCATCATGCCCGGCATGAGGCTCTTCACCATTGCAGACCTTTCGCGCATTTGGGTTTACGTCGACATTTATGAATATCAACTTCCTTGGGTCCACGTCGGCCAGACCGCGGTCATGACGCTCCCTTACATCCCGGGCAAGGTGTTCCGAGGCGAAGTCACCTACATCTACCCCTACTTGCAGAAACAGACGCGCGTCATCAAGGTCCGTTTGGAATTTCCGAATCCGACGATGGAACTCAAACCCGACATGTATGCCAACGTGGTGCTTGAGGGAATGCTCAAAGACGATGCCGTGTTGGTTCCGCGCGAAGGATTCATCGACTCCGGCACGCGCAAGGTGGCGTTTATCGATCGCGGTAAGGGCAAGTTTGAGCCGCGCGACATACAGGTTGGCGTAGAAGGCGAAGGCGGCTTCGTTGAAGTTCTGTTCGGGCTTGGTGCTGGAGATGTCGTGGTCACTTCGGGACAGTTTCTCCTGGATTCGGAAAGCAAGCTTAAGGAAGCCGTCGCCAAGATGATGGAGCCCGGCAAGGCGACACCAAAGAGGCAGCCAGCGCGAGAAGCCAACGGGGCAGGGCCACATCAGATGCACCTGGAGCAGTCGACGACTTCCATGCCGGCGGCCATGGCGGCCCAGGCGCAGCACGAAGTATCCGGCATGCCCGTCAACGCGAAGTACGCCTGCCCGATGGACAGGCATCCGGACGAGAAAGACTCCGCGAATCGCGGACCTTACTTTTCTGCTGAGCCCGGCGAATGTCCCTTGTGTGGAATGAAGCTCAAACAGGTCGAGGAACTGGAATGGGCCAAGGCTCAGCTCGCGGCCGGTGGCGGGGATGTTGCCTATACTTGCCCAAAACACCCACATGTGTTTTCGGATGCGTCCGGCGATTGCCCCGTTTGTGGAAACAAGCTGGAACCCTTCAATGCGCTCTACACGTGTCGCGATCCGAAGCATTCCGACCAGACAAGCCTCCAAAAGGCGGAGTGCGCCAAGTGTGGGGAGCCGATGGCCATCTTTCGTGGACCCTGGCTAAGTGATGCGATGGCGATGATGAATTCTCGCCACGAGCCACCATCGACGGATACGACTGCTTCCACGATAGCCCCAGAGGCAGTTCGCGAACTTCCACCGGATGCCCAATTCGTATGCCCCATGCAGGAATGCCGGCAGTTTTCCACTTCTGAGGGTCTTTGCCCGACTTGTGGAATGAAGCTCAAGCCGATCGATCAGGTTGAGTGGGCCGTAAAACTCGCCGGGGCATCGACCGCGAAAGGCCGCTTTGTCTGTCCGATGCATCCCGACCTTGCAAGAAGTGATGAGCCCGGCATCTGCTCGATCTGTGCAATGCAGCTTGTGCCTCCGGAGAGTATCGTCGGACTCGATGAGGGAAATATCTCAATCGCCGCCCAAGTGAACTTTCTGACAGAGCATTACATCGCTCTTCAGGGGCAATTCGCCGGCGACAGCATGGCGGAGGTTACGCGACACACGCTGGGGCTGGTTGATGCGAGTGAAAAGCTGCGAGAAATCCTTCAGGGTCGCGGCGAGAAAGTAGACCCACCGTTCCTCGCCGCCCTTTCATCATTGCATGCGGCTGCATTGAAGATTCGCGGCACGGACATATCCGCCGATCGCTCGCACTTCGCGCAAATGAGCGCTGCCATGCGGACCATCATTGACCACCAGAGGCCCGACAAGATTCGCTGGCCTAGGTTATTCATCTTCCACTGCCCGATGAGCAAGGCGGACTGGATTCAGACGGCTGAGAAGAAAGCGAATCCCTTCTACGGGTTCAAAATGCTGGACTGCGGCACTTTCGTGGAAACGAAGTAAGGGACAACCCGCGCCATGATCGCCCGAATCATCGAATTCTGTTGCCGCAATCGATTCCTGACTCTCATCGTCACGTCGTTCGTTGTGGCCGGCGGCATCTGGACGATCATGAATATCCGGCTCGACGCCATTCCGGATTTGTCTGACGTCCAGGTCATTGTATTCACTGAGTATCCCGGCCAGGCACCGCAGGTGGTCGAGGATCAGATCACCTATCCGTTGACGACCGCCATGCTCGCCGTCCCGTACGCGAAGGTGGTTCGTGGATACTCCATGTTTGGGTATTCCTTCGTTTACATCATCTTTGAGGATGGGACCGACATCTACTGGGCGCGATCGCGCGTCCTTGAATACCTCAATTACGTCGCCGGTCGGATTCCAAAGGGAGTGACGCCCCAATTGGGCCCCGACGCCACGGGCGTCGGCTGGGTTTACGAGTACTCCGTTCGCAACGGCTATTACTGCCCCCAACACCCCAATGGGATGTATCACGACCCGGATCACCCGGGGCAATGGTATGCGACGCGTAATGAAGCGCCGGAAGAACTACGCGAGCGACTCGAACGGGTCAGAATGTTCGACCACGGAGGCAAGTGTCCCTGGGACGGTGAGACGGATCTGGTCTTGGCCGAATACGACCTCTCGGAGCTTCGAAGCCTTCAGGATTGGTACCTGCGGTATGAATTGACGGCGCTCGAGGGCGTTTCCGAAGTTGCCGCGGTTGGCGGCTTTGTTCGGCAATACCAAGTCGTCGTCGATCCCGACCGTCTGCAGGCATACAACATCCCGCTCAATCAACTCAAGATGGCTATCCAACGCTCCAATAACGACGTGGGCGGTCGTGTCCTGGAGATGTCTGAGACCGAGTACATGGTACGCGGTAGGGGTTACATCGCGTCACTGACGCCGGAACAGGTGAAAAAGGCTCGCGACGATGGTGTGCCGATCGATCGGGCGCGGGCACAACAAGGTATCCGTGACCTGGAACGAGTCGTGATCCGCGCTACGGAAGGCGGCACCCCGGTTTACCTGCAAGATATTGCCGAGGTGCGGCTCGGTCCCGAAATGCGCCGCGGCCTGGCCGAGTCCGCGGGCAAAGGGGAGGTTGTTGGCGGCATCGTCGTGATGCGATTCGGTGAAAACGCGCTGCAGGTGATCCGCAATGTGAAGCACAAAATCGATGAGCTCAAGCAGGGCTTGCCGCCGGGCGTAGACGTCCTCACGGAGTATGATCGGTCCGGCCTGATCGAACGGGCCGTCGAGACTCTTACCCATACGCTGATTAAAGAAATGATTGTCGTCGGCCTGGTGTGCATTCTATTTCTCTTGCACGCACGCAGCGAACTCGTGGCCATATTCGTGCTCCCGACCGGCGTGCTGTGCGCACTGGTCATCATGCACTGGCTGGGGATCAATGCGAACATCATGAGCCTCGGCGGGATCGCCCTTTCGATTGGTGTGATGGTGGACAGCTCCATCGTAATGGTAGAGAACTCGCACAAGCATCTGGATCGAGAGGAGGATCGAATCAAAGAGGAGTTAGATGCTGGGCGCACGCCGATTCACCGCCCACGCGCGGAGCTAATTATCGAAGCGGCGAAAGAAGTCGGCCCGACTCTCTTCTTTTCCCTGCTCATCATCACGGTGAGTTTCCTCCCCATATTCGTGCTTGGGGAGCAAAGCGGGCGACTCTTCAAGCCACTCGCCTTTACGAAGACGTTCGCGATGGGCGCTGCTTCGGTGCTGGCCATCACGATCATCCCGGTGCTGATGCTCTCACTGATAACGTCCCGCGTCCTGCCCAGGGAGTGGGGATGGCGCAGGAACCTGTCGATCACCCTGGCTGTGATGATCCTGCCCGCCGCCATCATCTGGGTGGTGCCGTTAGGCACATTCGATCGAGAACGGCACTGGATCATGCTCGCGTGGGTTGTTCTGGCCGGCATGTTGCTCGTGCCTCAGAAGATTTTCCATGAGCGGGTAAACCCGATCAGCAAGGTTTTGCAGTGGCTCTATAACCCCTTCTTTTCATTTGCGATGACCCATCGCAAGAAGCTGATTCTGCTGGCCATCTGTTTCGCGCTGAGCGGCATGTTTCCGCTCATCGGAACGAACAATATTCCACTTGTTGGAGCATCGCTGGCGAAGTGGTTTCCGGCGATTGATTCGACCTTCCCGGGCCTCGGCCGCGAGTTCATGCCCCCATTAGACGAGGGCGACCTGCTGTATATGCCCACGACAGATCCGGCCATTAGCGTTACAACGGCCCGTCAACTACTGCAGCAAACTGACGCGATCATCGCCAGCTTCCCCGAGGTCCATCACGTCTTTGGAAAAATCGGCCGGGCCGAGACGGCGACGGACCCGGCACCGCTGAGCATGATTGAAACGACCATCATGCTGGAGCCGGACCGCGACAAATGGCGCCAGCGTCGCATCGACCGCTGGTTCTCGTTCCTGCCGTCGTGGACAAAGCGTATGTCCGGAATGTCGACCCTCTGGCCGGAAGAACGCCCCATCACCATCGACGAGTTGTGCTACGGGTACGAAGACGGCGACAAACACATCCCCGGCCTCAATGAGGCCGTCGCATTTCCAGGTTTGACTAACGCCTGGACCATGCCCATCAAGACGCGCATCGACATGCTGTCGACCGGCATCAAGACCCCTGTGGGCATCAAGATCATGGGCGACGACCTTGACATCCTCTCTGATCTCGCCGAACGCATCTCCGCAGAGGTTCGCACCCTCCCCAATACGCTCAGTGCATACCCTGAAAAGACGGTTGGCGGGCTGTACGTCGACTTCAACATCAACCGAGATGAAGTCGCCCGGTATGGCCTGACCGTTGGTGATGTCCAGGACGTAATCCTCTCCGCGATGGGCGGAATGAATGTGACGTGGACCGTCGAGGGGCTCGAACGGTATCCGGTCAACCTCCGTTACAAGCGCGAATTACGCGACAACCTTCCTGCGCTCAGGCGGACACTCGTTTCAACGCCCGGCGGCGCTCAGGTTCCCATCGCCCAACTCGCCGACGTGGAGATTGTCCCGGGCCCACCGATGATCAAGAGCGAGAACTCGCGGAAAACCGCGTGGATTTACGTGGATTTGACGACGACGGACATTGTCGGCTGGATTGATCGAGCGAAGGCGCTGGTCCGCGATACCGTACCGCTGCCCGCCGGATACAACATCGTCTGGTCAGGCCAATACGAGTATATCCAGTCGGCCAATCGACGATTGGCGGTCGCCGTCCCCGCCGCCATCATGGCGATCATCTTCCTGCTCTATGTGGGCACGCGTTCCTGGTTCCGTACGGTCCTGACACTCGTCACGTTTACCTACACATTGGCCGGTGCATTCTGGTTTTTGTATGCGCTGGACTACGACATGTCTCTCGCCGTCGTCGTTGGGCTTATCGCGCTGGCCGGGCTCGATGCGGAAACGAATCTTGTGATGCTCCTCTATCTCGACAACGTATATGACATCGCCAAGTCGCAGGGACGAATGCGTCACCTGGGAGACCTCTGGGCAGCGATCCACGAAGGCGCGGTCATGCGCATTCGCCCTAAGACCATGACCGTGGCAACGACCTTCATGGGCTTGGTTCCACTCATGTGGGCGGAGGGAACGGGGGCCGATACGATGCGCCGGCTTGCAGCGCCGATGGTCGGCGGCCTTGCCACGAGTTTCTTCGGTGAGCTGCTCGTGTTTCCGGCGATCTATTTTGTGTACAAGCGCTTCAGTGATATGAGAAGGGAAGGTACGGCCGTTTGGCCGGCGTAACGCCCTGAGGTGAGGTAGAGTCGCATCGCATGCGCAGGGCGAGGTCGCGAATCGGGAGGTTGTCCATGCAGGCATTTGATGTGTTTACAATTTTCTGGGCGCAATTCTTGAATTTCATCTTTGGTCTGCTGCGTGCCGTATTTGAAGGATCATTTGCAGCATAGCTCCGTGGACGATCAATTCATTTTTTCTTGCATCGACGGCCTTTGCGACCGTCTCCGGGACGGAAGTTTAATGCCCGTCGGGCAACATGGTCATCGTGGAATCCTGTCGCATACGGCGCTAACGCTCGTGGCCCCACTCGTGTTGATCGGCAGTTGAGTATTCCGGAGGACCAGATGGCAGCATGATGTGGAGCACAACGGAGAACACTTCGGCGTGCCGCCTCATCAGGACTCGTCATCATGCGCGAACGAGCGGGTCAGCTCAGATTTGAAAGCGACGAACTGGACGCGGGAGGCTTTAGATGTGAATAGGCGTCACTAGGGGACGGCATGAATATAGGCACGCGTTCCATCAAGAAGCCGAATCAGCGTCGTGTCTACATGCCAGAACTCGTTTGAGGCGGTTGCCCGGATACCGACCTTCGGCCTGGCCGGGTGAACTCTCAGACGGTACCGTCGTCATTTGTTCCGTCGCACGAGGCGGCACCAAGTCGTCTGAGAGGCATAGACCTTGCCAAGTCTCTGAGCGAGCAGGGCCAGGATTCCTGTTGGTACGTGGCGGTACTGATCCGAAGTCACCATATCTCGGATCGTTTCAACTTCGGGTCTCGTCAGCTGTTGGGGTAAGGATCGAGGACAAGAGGGCATATCGTCGAGACCGCACTCATCCTCGCGCTTCCACGAATGATACCGCGACCGCGATAACCTCAAAACTCGCAGCACAGTCTTCAGCGGAAGAGCAGAACGTGAGCGCTCGATCGCTCGAAGCAGCGAGATCTTTGCTGCCCCATTGGGCAGCCGGGCGCAGGCGAGCGAGAATTCAGACACCTTCAACAACACGAACACGAGCCGGAGCAATGCGACCAGCCGTTCGATGCGTGCGCGAAGGACGAGCACTTCCTGCTGGAGGTCAACAACATCCATATCCACAAGATGAACTGTGACAACCTCTGAGCGAGCCGACGTAAGCCAGCCACGAGCAGTGGAACGAGGAACACCCCGTCGAATTGCGTGATCGATTGCTCCCGTTGATCGGACGAGATCGCGAAGGCGATGATCGTAGGTGCGCAGAATTCGAGTCATGACTCAATGATACGGAAACCGCCCCCACGATCCCTCCCAACAGAGACGATACGAGGCGTGTTCAATAACGCCAAGCTTGAACCCGCGTTCTTGACGGATGAGATGGCGAGAACTCACGCATAAAAGTTCAGAATGTCGTGGCCGATAGCACGGTCTTCCTTCATGTCAATAATCGGGGCGGTTCTGCCCTCTGTTTCCTAACCACAACGAGGTTCCTCCCTGCGGTATCAAAAAGTCCTCATGCCAAATGGAATTTTTCCTGTTTCAACGAATCTTGCGAGTTTAGTATCCTCGTGCGACTGGCCACATCAGCACTATTGACAATGCGCTTCACTCGCTCGACTTGGCACGAGTATTGCCAATAATCGTCGCATCCGCGAGTCAACATCGCGGTCGGGCTAATTGGGACATCGAGAGAGACCGCCGCAGGTGACGCTCCTCAGTCACCGAGACCAGCGCCTTGGCGAAGGCGCGGTGCTAACGGAGCGTCCGCGCGGTCGGAGATTCATGCAACCCGCGCGTCACCGGCACGGCTGCGGGATCAGGAAGCGTGCGCATTCGACAGCATCGATTGTTTTCATGTTTCATGACGGCAGACGAAAGGAGCTTGCAACATGACCACCAGCCTCAAAGTCGTGATTCTCGTCGGCGTCGGAATTCTGAGTTGTTCATTCGCAATGGGACAAAACTCAACGATCTGGTGCGACATCAGGGCCAACGATGATCCCGGTCCCCCTCAATCTCCGAAATGGAATGTGAACACCATTACTGGTGATCTGGGCTCGAACAATCCGTTTCTACACGAGAGTATCAATAGTGGTCTTCGGGGGGCCGGTCAGGTACTTCGTCTTGAGCCCAAACATGCCGATCAATGGGAGCAAAGCCCGGGATTCCCCGACCTCGATGGCGATGGCGATCGCAGTACCGGCGATATCTGGGTCTATATGGACGTTGAGGATGACCCCGGCATGACAGATGAAGTCGTTGCGGCCGTCGGGCTAGACATTTCAATTCAGGCGGCGAGCACCCTTGCTCGAAGCCGCATTACAGAAATCTCATTTGAACTGATCAACGACGGAAGCGTCATCAACTCTCTGGAGCAGCCGGAACAATATCCCTGGCATGCAGTTTCGTCCGGCGAATTGGTGGCCGGGGACCCGCCATCATGGAGAAAAGCGAAGGCCATCCGGATTCCCTTCGGGGTCGAGGGCATCGTGCCGCGCGACCCGGCGACGAATCCGCCCTACCGGCTCGGCCGATTGAGAGTCACGGCAGGGACGCGAAACTGCACGTTTGATCAACAGCACGTAGCCCATTCCACCTTCAACGTGTACCTGACGCCGAATAGCTTGTTCGTCGGCCGGATGGATCAGGGGCTTGCCGTAGCGATTGAGCACATCGCGTTCGGCTATGACGCCTCGGGCCTGCCGGAGACGCCGCGCGTCGATGGGAATGCGGTGGGGACATTTTCCTCGCTTCCGGACGCGGTGATTGAGGTGCGGCTGAAAGGCGATTTCACCGGCGATGGCCGCGTGACCTCGGGGGACAGCGGCGGGTTTTCGAGTGCCTTGTACGGCGACACAGATAATGTTCTGCAAGCTTACTGCGGCGATTTCTCGGGCGACAATCAGGTGACAGTCGCGGACGTAGACACTTACTTCAAGGCGATGATTCAGTCGGCGAGCTGCCCGTAGGCAATTCAGACCATTTGGCGTGGGGTTTACATCCGCCATGAGAAATCGAGCCTATCGGACGCAAGGTATGCAAGTTGCAAGCGGTATAATCCTGTTGGGGAAGTCTCGCCAGTGGCCGGCGGGCAACTCGAGGAGGATATCCGCATGTTGAAGCAAGCTCTTTTGGTGTCGTCGGTAGTTCTGGTTGCATTCGCCGGTCAAATGGCGCTGGCAGGGCCGGTGCTGGACATCGACCTGGACCTCATGGGCATCCCACGCGGGGGGATAGTCTTTGAACAACTACCCAATCGGTCAGGCGGCCCCGCAGCTGACACGGATTACATCTCAGGAAACGGGTTGCCCTACTGGCAACTTGAAGCCGACAATGTTTTGTTGAATGAGTCCGCGCTGATTCGCCACATCACATGGTGGGGATTCTATGGCGGGGACTCCGATCCGAGCCCCGGAGCGGATGATCCTCCAACCGGCCCGGAGACAATGCGCATCCGACTTTATTCTGCGCGGGCCGGCGATGGTCTCCCGAACAGCTCGGACATTCTATTCGAAGCGTCCCTCCTTAACCCATCGCGGACAGCAACCGGTCGAAGAATCCTCACGCCGACTGCCCCCGACGAATACCGCTTCGATGCCGACCTCGCGGTGCCTTTCACATTGATGTCGGGGAATCCCTATTGGTTGGAGATCGTTCAATTCGGGGACCAAGCGAGCCTGTTTCGTTGGGAGCATGGGACAGGTCTAATCAATGGCCGCGCGTTCAATAATCCCATCGTTCCGAATTGGTACGGCACCGAGGGGAGCTTCGCATTTCAGCTCAGCACAATTCCAGAGCCTTCGTCTCTGAGCCTTTTATCGCTTTGCGTACTACTGAATACGTCTTGGGGGCTTGGGGGGAGGAGGGTAGCTCCACGATAGATTGTCCAGTTCGATAACGCCGTTCGCATCACACAAGTGACCCGCACAGGCGGCCAACGCCGCACGGGCGCGACGTTAAACTTCTCAATCTCTGCAAGGGAGGAAAACCATGTCGATTGTCCACGGGGATTCCGCGCGCTCGAGAATCCCAACGTCACTCTGCTCATCCATTCTTCTGGTCGCGTCTTTCGCTCCACGAATGCACAACGTCAGTGCACAATGCGTCGATCCTGTTCCCTCGACACCGTACGAGGCCGTCGTAGCCATACAGGCATGGGAAAACTCGGTTGCCATGCGCGAAAACGGCGACTTTGTTGTCGCCTATAGTAGCCGGGTAAACCAGTACATATACGAGATACGCGCGCAGCGGTTCTGCAAGTCCGGTGCGGCACTCGGCACCTCAGCGGCGCTCAGTGACGCCAACGGCCCTATGATCCTCCCCTCAATCGCCTCCAGCCGGAGCGGGCACTTTTCAGTCGCATGGACAGGAATCGGATCCGTCCTCTCAGCCAGCAAGTTCGTTTTGCTCCAGAACACGTTCGATTTCGACGATTTTGGAGCTATTATCCCTGTTGAGGCCCCCGAACAATCGGCGGATGGCAATGACGAGAAGCCTTCGACCGGCGCGTCGGATGCTTTTGTGAATCGCTCTACCGTGGCATGGTCGAACGGTGATGCCCATCCGGGCCTTCACTTGGGCATCGACAGTGCACAGATTAGCACACTCCGCGCGTGTGACGTTGGGGCGACATGCGGCGACCGAGTCAATCACTGGCTGCCTTGTGCATCGACGCGATCAGAAGACGGTGCGTTTGCGGTAGCATTCGGATATGATGAGAAACCTCTCGAAGATTTCTCCCCATATAACATCGCTTTGATGATCTTCGATGCGGACGGCATCCTCCTTGACCAACTCGCCGGGCCCGATATCAACGATCCGAGCCAATGGGTAAACGACCCGTCCTCGGAAGACGAAACGAGCGAAGTCAATACGTCGCAGTTGTCTCCCGCCGTTTCCTTCGTCGGCGAGGACATTGTGGTGGCATGGGCGGGGCCGGCGCTCCTTGCATGCCCTACCGGCCCGGATTTCCACATCTATGTCCGAAGATTTAAGTTCGATAGCCAGACCGGCCTCCGCGATCCCGACCCAGCCGCCGGCGAGGGCCGGGCAGGCATCTTTGTCGTTGACAACGACCCAGGCTTCGAGATCGAAAGTCCGCTCCTTGCTCGCCCGGCCGTAGCGCTCACGCTCGCTACAGATTCAAAGGCCGGCCGATTCGTCGTCGCATGGAACGGCGACTACCCGGTCGATAACCGATCGGAGATTCACGCCCAGTACTTTGACAACCAAGGCCAGCCGCGCGGACGAGAGTTCCGCGTCAATCAAGATACGAGCCCTACGTGGAACGGAAATGAGCGGACCCTGCAATTGAGTGGGCAGCACACAATTGCATACGGGGCCGAAGATCAGTTTCTCGCCACCTGGTTCAATTGGGCGCCACACCCGACTCTCGGCGTTGTGAGAGTAGCGTCATTTACGCTCCTCCCGCCCGACTATGCCCGCACAACGATTCCCGCCTGCGGCGTTTGCCTGACGAATCCGGAACTGTGCGACCCCTGCCTTAAGGGTGACGCCAACAACGACTGCCTTGTCAACTTTGAGGACATTGCGCCATTTGTCGACGCGCTACTGTTCGGAGACTTCACTTGCTCGGACATCCTCGAATTGTGCCGGGTGGACATGAACAACGACGCCAGAATCAACGGGCTGGACATCCAGTGTTTCGTCAACACGCTGGTCGGCAATGAGTGCACGCTTCCCACCTTGCGGATCATCGACTGTAATCTGAACGGCATCCCCGACGACGAGGACATCGCCGCGCAGACCAGCAGCGACGTGAATTCCAACGGGGTTCCAGATGAGTGCGAAACCGACTGCAATGGCAATGACGTGCCGGATGATTGGGACATCGTCAAGGCGACGAGCTACGACTGCGACACCGACGGCATTCCCGACGAATGCGGCGAGGACTGCAACGAGAACGACATTGCCGACGTGTGCGACTTGAACCCGAGCGATCCGGATGGGAACTCGCTGGTCAGCGCCGATTGCAATACGAACGGCTACCCCGACGAGTGCGAGCCGGATTGCAATACCAACGGCGTGCCGGATGACTGTGACATGGACCCCACCGACCCGGACGGCGACCAGTGGGTGAGTCCGGATTGCAACAACAATGAGTACCCGGACGAGTGCGATCTGTCGCTTCCGCCGCCGTTTGGCAGCAGCGACTGCAATACCAACGGGGTTCCGGATGAGTGTGACATCGCGGCCTGCGAAAACGATCCAGCATGTGATGATTGCAACTCGAATGGAATCCCAGACGGTTGCGACATCGCCGCCGAGATCAGCGAGGATGTTAACACCAACGGCATCCCCGACGAGTGCGAAGGCGAAGGCCTCATGGGCGGGGGCGGCGAGTCGATGGCGGCTTCCAGCGAGACCGGTGAATCCGAGTGGTCTGAAGAGGCCGCCTGGGAGGCGTTCTACGAGTGGTCTATCGCCCAATGCTGGGGTCCGGGCTGCGAAGCCGGAATGGACGAGCAGTTCGCCGCCATGATCGACAAGCTTCGAGAGCTTGGGTTGCCCACTCAGAAACCCTGATCGGACAAGTCACTTTGTGAATTCTTGAACAAGGCGGGCTCGTCCAGCAATTGGACGGGCCCGCTGTATTTGGAGCAAAGATTGAATACCGGCAACGTCGAAGAGCCGGTGTTTCAATAATCGACCGCATTTCAGTAGGCGCAGACTCCTGCCTTCTGGCATCTTGGTGTCCGTGACGCCAACCGCGTCTGCAATTTCTTGAGTTGGCCGCGCATCATTGGGGCCATGAGCACGGCGCGTACTTCGATCGACGCATGGCGTGAGATTTTCAGGCAACAACAGCCCAGTGGGCGTTCGGTGGCGGGTCTTTCGGCGCTTGAGCCGGGCATTCTCACGCTCCAACTCCTTGAGCCGTTTGGCCTGGTCGGCCTTCAAACCGCCGTACTCCTTCCGCCAACGATAGTAAGTCTGCTCCGTCACACCGATCTGTTTGCAGGCATGGACCACAGTCCGCCCCTGCGCGATCAGCACATCCGCCTCACGCAACTTGTTGACGATCTCTTCTGCCTTGAAACGCTTCCTGCTCATGATCTTTCCTCCATGATCCAAGCCCGAATCCTAACTCAGGACCTGGATCAGTTTCTGGGGGGAAGGTCACGATCTAGGGTGAGCATTTGTGTCTCAACCTGAACAATTTCCCTATTGGCGATGCTGGTGAGCTGGCTTCGGGGAGGGATCGCGAGATCAATCTTCCACATACTACTTTGTTAGGAGCGTTCGGGCGTTTTCAACAAGCCCTCGGAATTGCTGCGAGGAGTCGAACCAGATGTAGCCGGCTTCGACGCGGCAGTGGTCCTGTTTCATGAGTTTGTCGAAGTGGGGGCCTGATTGGGCAAGATCGAACTGACGCCGCGCCTCATCTCCGTTTCCCAGACGGGCTTCAGCTATGGATAGTGTGAGATGAGCGTAGGCTGCCGGGACATCTTTGAGTTCGATCGATCGAGATGCGGCGTCTTTTGCTTCGCGCCAGTGTTCTAGTGCGAGTTCTGCGATGGCCAGTGTCCGGTAAGCGCGCGACTCATATCGTGCAATCCCAATCAATACCACCGCCTTGGCCGAATCCCGAGCCGTTTGCAAATCGAAGTGGGCTGGCAACTCAAGGCAACACTTGGCCACGAGCAGGTGGAATAGCTGTTTCGATTTTGTCCGCTCCGTGGCCGTCCTGAGAAGACTCAAGGTGATTGGATCACCTTGCGCTAAACTGACAGTAGCTAGATTAAGGAAGACCATTGGATCGTTTTGACGATCTAACTCGCGAGCCCGGACCAAGTAGTTTCTTGCCTTGCTGATGTCCCGATCCACAGCTTCCAAGGCTTCCGTCGAGGCTATGTTCACGTCTGCCGCAGAGAATTTCGGATCCATCGCCTTAGCGGCGTCGAAGAATTCTCTCGCTTCTCGATAGCGCCCGGCATTTCGAAACAGGATTCCGCGAAGGTTGGTCGGATTGGGGCGGTCGGGATCAAGGTCCTCCGCCATGGCAAGGTAGCGCTCGATTTCCCGCAACAACCCAGGCTCTTCGGTCTCGTCCCACATGTTCTTCAAGGTGTTTGCAATGTTGTAATAGGCTTTCCAGTTTTCGGGCAATAGTCCTTGGGCCTCTCGATATGTGGCAAGGGCCTTGTCCCACTGCTTTTCATTTTGAAAGGTCCATCCGGCCACTAAGAGCCTACTGTATTTCGCAAGAATGGCTTCCTGAGTGGACTCAATCTCACCGGCGATTGCGTAGTCCCTTCGTGCGATGGCTTCATTCCTGCCATGAATGGAAATCACCGCACTCAACACGGCCGGCATAAGCAGAGCCAATGCAAGCATCGCTACCGACGCCGCCGGCCTTCGCTTCACAAACTTGACAACTCGACCGAGCGCACCTGTCGGCTTGGCCACAATCGGTAAATCTTGAATGTACCGCCGTAAGTCATCTGCCAGATCGCGAGCGCTCTCGTAGCGCTTGGCTGGATCCTTTTCAAGTGACTTGATGCAGATTGTTTCCAGTTCCCTTGGCACGGAGGGAAGCACTTTGCGCGGCTGCGCCGGGTCACGCTGAATGATCTGCCCGAGGATTTCCTTGTTATCGCGGCCGCTAAACGCGGGAGTTAGTGTGAGCAGCTCATACAATGTCGCCCCCAATGAAAATACATCCGTTCGATGATCGATGGCGATGCGCTTAGCCATGGCTTGCTCGGGGCTCATGTATCGCAGCGTTCCCACAAGCGAGCCGGGGGTGGTGAGAGAGTGCTCGGCAATCGTCTTGGCAAGGCCGAAATCGAGAACCATGATCCGGCCGTCGTGGGCCAACATCAGATTGCCCGGCTTAATGTCGCGATGGATGATGCCCTGCGTATGAGCATAGTGCAGCGCATCGGCGACGTCGGCCATCCACTTGGCAACCAGCCGAAAATAGGGACGGCCGCCGCGTGCAGACGAGTCTCGCGCGTGTGCATTCGTCCCGCTCGAGCTTGATTTTGGCTTGGTGGTAACGGGTTGATCGCCTTCTCCATTTTCATCAGAGTGGATGAGCCGCAAGAGATGGGCGTGCGAAACGGCGGGCGCGTTTTCCTGACTAAATCGCTGGATGAGCTGAGCAAGCGTCTTTCCCTTGATCAGCTCCATCGTGTAATAATGGATGAAGCCGACCTGCCCAAAGTCGTAAATAGGCACGATATTCGTATGATGTAACTTGCCCGCCGCGCTGGCTTCATTCCTAAAGCGCTTAATCGCGTCCCGTTCAGCTTGGCCGGGCAAGTCGGGCAACACTTTTAACGCGACACTTCGGTTCAGCTTAAGTTGCACTGCCTCATAGACAATTCCCATTCCCCCGCTGGCGATTACTCGGACAATCTGATACCCGGGGATCGACGGAAACGAGGCACCAGTGCCATTTTCAGCAACTGATTGAGCTGATGACTCCGGAGAAAGGACATGAGTCTCATCAGGGCCGGCATCGAGCGGGTTTGTATCGCTTGGAAAAGGAGAATCCGGCGTCACCGGAGCGGCATTTGCGGCATCGCGAAGTGCACGTTCAATGTCTCGATGTTGCCCGAGGAACTCCGCCTCGCGGGCGCGGCAATCGGCGCACTCGGCCAAGTGATCGCGCGCCGCCTTCTCGACCGGGGCGTTCATTTCCCCCGCATGAAGACGTTCGAAGTCTTCAGTGCTCAGGCAGTCGCTCATTGCTTATCCTCGCCTAGAAGTAAGTGCATCCGGTTCCTGATCCGCTGCGTCATGCGAAAACGGATCACATGCACCTGCCCAGCATTCATTTCAAATCTTCGGCAAACTTGTTCAAGGGGCTGCTCCTGGAGGACAAGTGCCTCAAACGCCGCGTACGAACTCTCAGCGACGTCCTTGCGCACTTCGGCGAGACAATGGCTAAGCAGCTCCTGCTGCCAGATGACATCGAAGAGATCGTCGGGAGATGACTCTGTGGATTGTGGGCGCTCGAATTCATGGGAATCCGCCGCGAATTCCCGCGTGCCGCGCCTCAGATTGCGAATCCGGTTGCTCACAAGCGTGCGTAGCCAACCTTTGAATCGCCCCCTGGCGGGATCGTATTCGAAACTCTTGATATGCTGGCTGATCGCCGTCATGCAATGCTGTACGACATCCTCCGCGTCGGCGTCGGTTAGACCACTGGCGACTGAAAATCGCGTCAGCATAGGGCGATAGATTCGGTCGAACTGTGCCCACGCATCAAAATCTGACGCATTTCGGACGCGAATCAAGAGGCTCTGGCTCGTTGTGTCCATTCGGCTGATCCGAGAATTGCGTCGGGTTCACGTCGAGGCGTAAAAGCGTCGACAAACATTGGATTCAATTCGAAGAAGATTGCAAGTCGAGCCGCCGAATCCCACGATCAAGTGCCCTGAAGGAGCAAGCCCACAAAGAGGTCGATGTCGCCTAGGTCAACAATCCCGCTCATGTCCATGTCTCCGTGACTGATGTCACAATCTGGGTACTCTGCGGAATACGCAACGGGGTCAACTAGAGCCAGAAGAAACGCCCGCACATCTGCCCCGCTGATCCCATCCATGCAATTGACATCTCCAATCAATGCGCTGGTGATGACTGCGCCACCCAGAAGGACCACATTGGCCGAAGGATCCTGGTCAAGCATGCGATAGTAAATGTTGCACCCATTAAGGTGGATCGTGCTTCCTGGGCCAAGCTCCAGCGTATCGACGTAAAGCACTTCGCAGCCTACACCAGGAATGTTGTCGAAGTCGTTATTGAAATGGACGGTGCGGCCAGACTCGATGCGCACGGTCCCCATGGCGAAATTGTTGATGAAACCCAGTGGACTTACGTCCCCAAAGTCCTGACCGGCCAGCTCGAATACTTGGGGCGCAGTGCCATCAAACTGGATGGTGCCCGCCTCCCATCTGAATGTCGTGGGAGAGGTCGTCTGATTATCGAAATCGCCAGCTATCTCAACACGAGCCGTCGGCCCGACTTGAAGATCAACAGATCCCCTGAGCATCAGGTCCCCTCCAATGTTTAGGACGGCAGTATCGGAAACAACAAGGACGGGTGGACTACAACCACGCAGCAGGCCGGGGCCGCAGTCAATTAAGGCATTACTCGATAAATCCCAGGTGGCATTCCCATCCACTCCAGCGGTACCATCGTTTAAGACTGCCAGAGTCGATCCCCTGACGGTAATAGCTGATACGCTGGATATATTGATGCTTCCTCCCTCTGCCAAGAATGTTCCCGTCCCGCTCACATCGCGGTGAATATCAAGGCTTCCGCCATTGGACGCTCGCAGCGTGCCGTAGTTTGCGGCGGAAAATCCTGCAACTAGGTCAAGTGCTTGACCAGGGGAATCTGCCTGAATGGTCGCTTGGTTTAGGATCGCTGCAGTGATCTGACCGTATCCGTTTATGGGGGTCGTCAATGTAATCTGATCCATAGCAGAGTCCGATGCCAATCCGCCACCGACGAAAGTAATGGGGGCGGTGCCGCTAATGGCCATTGTGGTTTCCGCAATAATCGATCGACCGCTACCGATTGTCAGATTGGCATTATTGACAATGCCGTCCGAGGTAACGACCCTCAAATCCCCCGAGTCGATACTCAGAACCGCATTATCCTCAAGCCGCAGCGAATTAATCCGCGGACTAATGTCGAGGATTGGGCTAGCAGTCGCCCCCGAAATCGCAACATTGAACATATTACAATCAACGTTATCCGGGACGATTGCAGGACTCCAGTTGGCAGTATTACTCCAAAGTCCGGAAGTTCCGACCCATCCGCTATTGGTTATGTTAAAACCAGCAAGTCCACTTCTGCCTCTTCCTCCAATGGATGTAAATTCACCACAGACGTAAACAGTGCTGTCGGAAGGAAGCAACGAATCAAGATTCTGATCGGCGTTTGGATTCCACGTGTCGGCCAGTCCAGTGATGGCGTCCAGCGCTGCGATTCTGTTTCGGCTTTGACCACCGATCGTGGTAAAAGCCCCAACGGCGTAAACTTTGTTGCCTAAGACGCCTAACGCCCTAGGAGGATTATTGGCATTTGGATTCCAATCGGTGGCCATTCCCGTTTGAGAGTCAATGGCCGCGATGTAATTGCGCGCCTGACCGCCAATCGACGTAAAGCCTCCTGCCGTGTAGACGATATTTCCCGAAATCGCCAGCGAGACCACTGTGGGGATAGGCCCACCGCCGGCACTGGGATTCCATGTGGTGGCGTTGCCAATAGGAATTGTAAGATCGAGGGCGGCGATCCCGCTGCGCAATTGCCCGCCGATACTTGTAAAGCTTCCACCTACGTATATGAGATCGCCCGAAATGGCTAGCGCATAAACAACACGACCTGAATTGGCGCTCGGATTCCAATCAGAGGCCGACCCAGTCGAAGAATCCACTGCAGCAATTGCTGTCCGGTTCTGCCCCCCAATCGAAGTAAAAGAACCAGCAATGTAGACTGTGGAGCCGGAGACTACCAGTGCGTGGACTTCGCCATTATTTCCAGGGGCCCATGTGCTTGCGGCCCCTGTCACGGCGTCGAGGGCGGCAACGCGGTGTCGCACGCTTCCTCCAATAAAGTCAAATGCTCCACCGACATAGATGGTGCTTCCAGAAACAGCAAGTGCCCGAACCACGTTATCCGCACTGGGATTCCATGCTGTCGCTTCACCAGTCGCGGTGTCAATGGCTGCTATACTGTTGCGAGGCTTCATGCCGCCGATCATTGTCGCATTTCCACCTGCATAAATGCCGGAATCGGTACCGGCTAGGCAGAAAATGCTGTTGTTCGCATCCGCACTCCATGGCGTAGCTAGTCCTGTTGAAGCATCAACGGCGGCGACTGAAATTCGGCTTTGACCGCCAATAATCGTGAATCCGCCTCCGGCATAGACTATGTTTCCTACTGTTATCATCGCATTCACTGGGCCGTTGGCGTTCGGGTTCCACGCAGTGGCGTTATTGGTATTGACTGTGGCATCCAGGGCAGCAATCCTATTTCTGACTTGGCCGCCAATCGTCGTAAAACTGCCTCCCGCATATACCGTGTCTCCCGATACACACAATCCAAAGACATTCGAGTTCGCCCCAGGATTCCAATCCGTTGTTACACCAGTTGTAGCGTCGATGGCAGCAATATTGGACCTTAGTTGGGGTCCCATCGAGTCAAAGATTCCGCCCGCATAAATTGTATTCCCTGCCTGTGCGATTGCGTAGACAGGTCTATTGGAGCCCGTTAGCCAGCCCGTTGCCAATCCTGTGTTAGCATCAATCGCAGCAATGTTGTTGCGATTCTGACCACCGATACTGATGAACGCTCCCCCAACAAATATGTTAGCCCCTCTGACAAGGATCGCACGGACAGTTCCAGGCGAGTTCGGCGTGAATGAATTGAACGCACTCGGGTTCCAGGGTAGTAAGGTGCCAGTAGTTGCATCTAGTGCGGCAATACCCCATCGCGTCTGCGCTCCAATGTTCGTGAAGGCCCCTCCCACATATACGATATTGTCCGCAACTGCGATTGCATCAACGTCACCGTTTGCATTCGGATTCCATGTTGGGTCTAGGGTGCCGTCTGAACGAAGATGAGCGATCTTATTTCTCGAAATATTGTCGGCAGTTGTGAAGCTTCCTCCCACGAACCACCCCCCAACACCATCTGAGGCGATTGCCGAGACGCCATTGTTGAACCTAGGCAGGCTGAGACTTGGTCGTCCGGTGACGGGGTCTAGGAGCGCAAGCGCCCCCGTATTGGGTCCAACCTGCGTGAAATTGCCGCCAATGTAAAGTATGCCGCATGCCTCAGCCATTGCTAGCACTCGATTGTTGGTTACCCAAAGTTCTGGGCGCGGGAGATCACTGGCCCATTGGCCAACGCAGATTTCGGTGTTCACCTGCAATACGAAAATACTTGCGCACAACAAAGTCAACTTGCCGAGGCGCTTGCACGCCGAGAATGGCATTTCGCCGCGTATAGTGGTCATTCGATCCTCCTAATTCGGATCGGGAATAGAGGCACATTGTCAATCTTATCAAACGAGCTGGTGCACTCCAATCCGTCCTTGCTGAATTCGGGACAAGTGATGGGCGGAATCTTGGCCCTCCAACTTCGGCAAGTTGCAATCGAGTCGCCCTTGGGGACCATTGCCCGCCTAGGTTATCCTTCTCTTTTCAGTACTTGCCTCACAACTGACCTTAACGGAAGGGCATAAGCCGTTTGCATTAAGTCTTGGAGCCCTAAGGAATTGCAAGCAAGCACCTGCATTGGACTAAGATCGCTGATTTGTCAAATCCCAAGTTGTTTCCCGATTGCGACTTCACCAGCTGGGCAGTTGCCAATCGTCGGTCCGAATGCGCGTCTCATTCTCCGCGTTCAACCAATCTGACGTTTCAGTTCGGATCGCTGTGACCCCACAGCCCGAGTACCCCGAAGTAAGGCAGTCATTTCAGCCCAATTCCAGAAACCCGTTAGCTCATCGCTTGGTAGCGCATTGTGCAACTTTGCAGGTAAGTGAGTTCTGACGCGATCACGGCCTACCTCCCTCGAGTCGCCAGTCGCCGGAATTATTGCGAAAGTGAGGTGAAATGATCTCCAGCTCCGCGTGTACGTCAGTTGGCAGCCCGACAGGCGACGGCCCGCAGGGCGACTTGGCATCGATGCGATGGCGGCCCACCCAAGTGCCGCCGACCTTGGAAAGTAAGTAACTTTCCTTTCGTCCGTTCGGCTGGCGCTTCGCCTCTTAAATCAGGACGGCAAACCCGTCCGGCAAGGGAGAATAACATGGACACTGCAACGACAATCCGCTTCTGCGATCTGGTCATTGGCCTGGTGAACTTCGTCGAGTTCCTGGCATTCGCCCTCCCCATCGCCGGCCTCCTCGCCTGCGGTCTCATCCTGACATCTCGCTGTCTCAACCGACGACTGAAAAGCGCCGGCCATGCACTCGCAAGGAAGTCCTCGCGGATTCGCGACACCCGTTCCCCCCGACTCCCCGTGCCGCCTCGCCGCCGCCAACCCAAGCCGGATACGGCGCTTATCGCCGCCGCGTGACCGACACAGGCTGCCGACAACTCCCGCGCGACACTCCCCCCGCGCGGCCTCCCGACCTCTCGGGCCGGAACTGTTGAAACAAACAGGTATTCGTTTGCAAATGTCGCTCACCCCGTGCCAACCCCCCGCCCCGCCAAACATCCTTATAGCCGTGTCGAATCTCTCGGCCCATACGAGCGGTAAACACGACGTGGCCGGAGCGGCCACGCAACCCACTCAGGCGGCGGCCAAGGGCGAGCCGCGCCGTCTGGACTCAGATGACGAACATGTGTTCTTGCGCAAGACTTGGTCGAAGCCACCTAGATGTGGTATGATTACCGCATCCAGGGCCAATGTCGGTTTCGCTCACGGCGTGCATCACAGTTCTCGCAATCGTAGGACAAGTTTTCATCCGCAGGTGGCTAGGCTGGCAATCGTGCGGCGATCCAACGGGCAGAAACCTGGATCAAATCGAGCCTGTCTCTGTCCAATGAGACCGAACTGGATGAGGAAACCAACCATGCGCCGATTGGCCCGAATGCTCCTGCTTGCGTCGGTGACCGCTTCCCTGCATACGACTCTCGCCTCGGGGCCGGCCATGGGGCAGTGCGCCTTTGATTGGCGGCCGGGAGAAGCCGTTTGTGGGACAGACGGCAAAGTCTGGGCATCAACGGTATGGGATCCTGATGGCCTTGGTCCGCAGCCGCCGCTACTGGTTGTGGGTGGGAGTTTCAGCGTCACAGGTGACATCTTCGCAAACCACATCGCTACGTGGAACGGTGCGAGTTGGGGAACTCTTGGAAGCGGCATGAATGGGGCGACTGTTTATGCGCTCGCCGTTTATGACGGCGAACTGATCGCTGCGGGCGACTTCACCATCGCTGGGGGTGTTTCTGCGAACGGTATCGCACGGTGGAATGGGACATCCTGGCAACCGCTGGGCACCGGGATCGGCGGCGGCATTGTGAAAGCGCTTGAGGTTTACGGCAATGAGTTGATCGCGGGCGGTAATTTCACTAGCGCCGACGGAATGCCAACGGACCGCATCGCGCGTTGGGACGGCAATTCCTGGCAAAGCGTGGGGCTTGGAGTTGGAGGAGTGCAATTCCCGGACGTCAAGGCTTTGGTTACCTATAACGGCGAGTTGATTGTTGGAGGCCACTTCGCCAATGCAGGTGGTGTAAGTACAAACTCCATCGTTCGCTGGAATGGTGTATCTTGGCTGGCGTTTCCGACTGGCGGTACAGATGTAAACGCCAATCAAGGCGTTATGGCGCTAACTGTTTACGCAGGTGAGTTGATCGCGGGGGGCGACTTCTCCCACATCGGCGGTGTTGCGGGGAATACGCTTGCACGCTGGAACGGCTCGGATTGGCAATCTCTAATACCCACTGGACAATCGATTTATGCTGGGACGCTGCGTGTTTACAATAATGAACTAATTGTAGCCGGGGGCTTCCAGCAAGTCGGCGACGGCGTGTCGGCCAACAACATTGCCCGCTGGAATGGCACAATTTGGCAGGCGCTGGACACCGGCGTGAACACCGAAGTTGCCACACTGGCTATCTACAACGGCGAATTGATCGCCGGAGGGGCCTTCACCGTCACCGTCCCCGGGGGAGTGGCGCTAAACCGTATCGCCCGCTGGGACGGCGCGTCCTGGCAAGCATTGAACTTGGGGATAGAGAACAAAGTGAACGCGTTAGGCGTATATGGCGGCGCCCTGATCGCTGGTGGCGATTTCATAGCTATTGGCGACGTGGCTCAGGCCCATGGCATTGCCAGGTGGAACGGTGTGTCTTGGAACAATCTGGGCAGCGGAATGAACAACAGCGTGAATGCAGTAACGGTCTATGGTAATGAACTGATCGCCGGAGGGAGCTTTACCGCAGCCGGTGGTACGTCTGTCGGCCGCATTGCCCGATGGAATGGATCATTCTGGCAGGATGTGGGTGGTGGAGTCTTGTTCGGGCCCACTCCCTCTGCAACTGTTATCTATGCCTTGAGAGTCTACAACAATGAACTAATCGCCACAGGATACTTCAATCTTGCCGGTGGTACTCCGGCGAACAGTGTAGCTCGATGGAACGGTTCGACTTGGCAAGCGTTGGACATGGGGCTGACTGGTCCTATTCGCGCGCTTGCCGTTTACAACAATGAGTTGTTCGCAGGTGGAGAATTTGAAACCATACCAGGCGGAGGAACTGCCAACAATATTGCTCTCTGGAATGGAACCAATTGGCAATCACTAAATGGAGGTGTTTCGGGGTTCGCAGTCAGTGTAAAAGCACTTTGTGTGTATGGAGGCGAACTGATCGTGGGTGGGACGATTCAAGGCGCAGGAGGCCTAACAAACATCGGTAACATCGCTCGCTGGAACGGCGTGTCTTGGCAACGGATGGGCAGCGGTGTGAATAACACCGTAAGGGCCCTCACGGTTTATGACGGCGAGCTGTTCGCCGGTGGCGATTTCACTACTGCCGGCGGTGTCGCGGCCGACCACATCGCTCGTTGGGATGGTTCATCCTGGCAGGCCCTTAATAGTGGAGTGAACAAATTTGTCGAAGCCTTCACTGTCTACAACAACGAACTGATCGCTGGTGGTGCATTCTACGTCGCGGGGGGAAACATCTCCGGAGGCTGGGCGCGATGGGGCTCGACCGGCGCGTACTTGGACTGCAACGCAAATGAAGTATTAGACGACTGCGATTTAGATGATGAGACGAGTCTCGATTGCAATGGAAACGCAATCCCTGATGAATGCGAACAGGCGGGCACGGTCGATAGCCGCTGGATTCCGACCACGAATCCTCAAAACTGGAGCGTAGCAGCCAATTGGTGCCAGCCTTTGGTGCCAAACAACGGCACTCCTCCAGGGAATACCTACAGCGTGACCATCCTCGGGACGTCGCCCACGTGTACGCTCGACATCAATCCGACCATCAGCGCACTCACTATCGAACAGAACGGTGTGCTCGAGGTCAACTCGGGCAGCGAGGCCACCGTCCGAACGCTCATCGTTGAGCCGCCCACGCCGACGATTAGCAATGCCGGAACCCTTCGTGCAAAGGATGCGAAGCGGTTTCTTCTGGACGCCGCCGACATTATCCAAGCGCCCACGGGCGTTATTGAGGCGATTGGGCAACCCGGCCAGGTGAGCAAGGTGCAGATAAACGGCCGTCGCGTACTGGGCGGCACGGCCCGGACGAGTGGAGATTCTGCAGTTATTGAGCTCCTTGGCGGAGCGATCCTGGACAGCGTCACCGTCGAAGGCAATGTCATCTCCACTGCCGCCACCGTGAATGTCCCCAGCGGGCAGACGGGCGTGGTTGCTCAGATGATAAACAACCAAGGCCTTATCACGGTTGCGCAGGCCAATTCGATTTCGGCAACGTTTCTCAGTCCCGCAGATCTGGGCGCATCATTTTCAGGTCCTGGGTGTGTGTCCATGCTGAGCAGGTTTGCGCGGCTCGGTGAATTCAAGGGCTTTGTTGTCAACGGAGCGGGCCATTGCGTGGAAGGCGCAGGTAGAATCTTCGGCGCTTTCACGAATGCAAGCGGCGCAACAGTCACTGCAAACAATGCGACCGAGGCCCTCAAGATCAGTGCGCCAGGCCCCAAGACCAGTGATGGAACACTTCAGGCAATCGCGGGGGGAACCTTGAGCATCGAAGATGACATCAGCGGGACGGGCCAGTATCTCGCCAGCGGCGGAATGATTATTGTTCCTGGTGACGAGGCTACGCTTGTTCTTGGCGCGAGCCTCGATGTCTTGAGCGGGGGAACTGCGACGGCAGCTGGCGACGCTTATTGGGTAATCACGGGGAGCGCACTAATTGATTGCGGACCGGGTCTTTTGCGGGGATGCAGCCCTCCGGTACTCGTCATTTCGGATTATGCGGTACTGACAATTGGCGAGAATATGACAATGCGCGGGTCAGTCGATGTTCTCGTTGGGCCACAGGGGCGAGTCGAACTCGCAGGTGATTTCGACAATCAATGCGATAATGCGACCACCTTCCACTGGGAGAACGGCCCCTTAATGCTTAATGGCTCGGATCTGCAATCGTTCGAACTGGCTGGCCAGGATCTTGGAGATGCGAACCCAGCTGCGTTTATCGATAATTTCGCAATGGGGACGATTCACGTGGAGCCAGGCCGCACGGTAGAATTCAGTGACAACTTCGACAACACTCCTGGCCCGGGTTGCGAGGTGCTCTATGTGGGCACGCTCATCCTAGGCGCGGGAAGTACCACTATTCTGAACGATTGTAACGTCTACTATCGCCAGCTCATTCAGGAACCGGGCGCGACGGTCATGCAAGGCACTGGCAGGCTACTCAGTGCGCTGGTCGGGGACATGAATTGCGACGGCGGTATTGACGGAGGTGACATCCAAGCACTACTTGCCGCGCTGATCGATCCTGCGAGTTACGATGCGTCTTACCCTGAATGTAGCATGAATCACGCGGACTTAAACCAGAGCGGGACCGTGGACCTAAACGACGTGCCGGCATTCGTGGATTACCTGCTTCAGGGTTAATATAGGCTTGCGATTGCTCTGTTGACAACATTTGCAGCGAATTCGAGCCCGGCTATCGCCGGAGGGTGTAGGCCAGGACGCGGATCGCTGCTTCAGTGAACAGACCGCGTTCCGTGCGGGCGTTCAGCTGCGATCCCATGGTCCGCTTGAGCCCGCTGAAGAAGGACTCGACATGCCAGCGACGACCATACCGCTTCGGCAACCGGGTCATCTGCGATCGATAGCGTTCGTTCACGCCGCCATCGCGGCGATGCACCGCTGGCGGGATGTAACTGCGCACACCCCACTTCTCACGACAGTACGCATGAACCCATTCGGCGTCGTAGCCGACGTCGGCATACAAATATTTCGGGCGCAGCTTTTCCGCCGTCGCCGTCAAGAGCCACGGTGCCTCAGCCTTGTCATTACCCGGCCCCCAACTCACGGCCAGGCCCGCCGCCAGCATGCTCTTGCAGGTCACAGACGCCGATACCTTCACATACTGCTGGCGAGCCCGGCCGTGCGGCTGACGTAGTGAGCGCTGGCCGACGAGGTCTCCAATCCGGTCGAATCGAGGGCCACTTCGTCGCTCTTGTCACCCACCTCGCGCAGAATCTCTTGTAGCAGGAATTCCAGAATCTCCGGGATCACCGTGCGATCGGCGAATTTCTTGAGCGTCGAGTAGTGCGGCAGCCGCTCCATGCACAGAATGCGGCGAAGCTGACCCGAGGCTTCGAACAGTTCAATCACCCCGCGATAGGTGGTCTTGGTATAAGCCCGCAGCACCAGGCAGGTCATCAGCTGCCGCTGCGTGAACTTGTGCGGACTCTTTGGGTGGCCGTACGGCAGCAGGCACCGCCCGGCGACCTTCATGCTCAGCGTTGCGACGTTCAGCAGGAGATTGGTATTCTTCGCCATGAACGGCGTTTACAAATTCAACGCCTCAAAGTCAAGATGTTTTCAACGAAGCAGCTTGCGATCTTCCTGGCCAAGTGCTGTCACAAAGCAATTGCGCCATTCGATTTCAAGTAGAAAGTGCCTTCGTTACTGTGCCCGCCGGCTAACCATTCAGGTCTCATCCAGCGTCCATGACTCAAGTTGCAATATCGCAGCCGGATTTCAACTCTCTACGTTTTCTGCGGTGAATAGGAAAGGACAGTCTAACTTGGAGGCCGGAATACTGCACACGGCATCATGATTTGTCTTGATAATCGGAACTGTACCATCATGCACTCGCACAATAAGGGATGGTTACGAGATGGTTTTCTACAACCATTGATAATCGCGCAGACAGTTTGTTCGCTATCTCCCTGCGTGATGGCATAGAATTGGCGACACCCCCCCCCCCGCCCGGAAGGACACAGTCAACGGGATTCAAGTTGCAGGGTGCCAAGGGTAGCAGCCAATGGACGAGGGCCGGCGGTGGCGGATACATACCAACGCGGCATGACAGCTACACTGGGTTCATTGATGCTCTGATTCCTTCGGATGCCGACGGTGATTTTGTTCGCGGCCGAGCTGCGGCCGCTTTCGCCGCCGCCGGCCACTACATCCATGAGATGCGAAATAAATAAAACGTCACTTCCCTTGCGCGTCTGGCGGGCATGAAGCCTCGCGCGCAAATTAGGGCATTCTCGAATCAGAGAGATATGCCATGGTGAATTCGATCAGCGTCTCGGTCCAGCGCGGACGGACAACTGAATTCGGCTTAATCGGATTTGCATTTGCTAGTCTTGTCGACGCGGCTATCGCCATTGGCGGCGTAATGTCGGACGCTGCAAATTACGGTCCATTGCGGCTTTCTTATTCCGCTGAGTCAACGTTTTTCGCCAGGTAATTGCGTCGCACCCAGTAGTGATTCGTCGCATCGATGGTCTCGTAGAGCATGCTGCCGTCCGTCTCGCGGACGTTGGACATGACCTGATGGTACTTCCGCTCGCCGGAGACCTTGCCCGCCTGCGCCGCGCTGAGAAACATGCCGACCGCTTCCAGACTTGAGCCGGGCGATGCCTTCGACTTGCCCTTCTCCGCGACAGCCTCGACGGCGCAGGCATCCAGCAGCTTGGGCCAAAGCTTGGCAAAGAGCGCGTGCGATCCGTAGGTGTCGGCGCAGCTGATCTGACCATTGATCACCGCGACGTAGCCCAGCGTGTCCGCGCGTTTCTTAATGATGTCACCCAGTGCGGTGGCATACTCCCCGGAGGCTGATTTGACCGCCTCGTTCTCCATTGTCAGCTCCAGGCTGGTCGGTGATTCTCCGTCCCGGGCTTCCACAATAAGTCCGCCACCCAGTCCACCCTGCTGCTCAGCCACACCACTCCAGACCTTCGACTGATCCTTGGCATAGCGCACGGCGAGCTTGATCGACTTCGAGCACACGGCATTTGAGGAACTGGTGAAGCGATCCGATGCTTCACCTCCCCGGCGCGTCCAACGGCCCTGTTCCACACAGAATGAGTTGATTGAAATCTTC
>WBZR01001205.1_pt1 | contig 34144 bp, 25 predicted proteins | sample 5204231 | NCBI WGS metagenome assembly WBZR01 (sample SAMN12412403, study PRJNA552823) | activated sludge metagenome | isolation source: activated sludge from anammox sidestream of wastewater treatment plant... | place: USA: Virginia | collected 2017-08 | reverse complement strand
CGCGGTCGGCGACCGCGCGGTCGTCGAGGCCGGCGGCGAGGCCGGCGGCGGCCAGCGGGGCACGGTGGGCGTGGGCGGCACCTGGCCGGCGCAGTCCTATCCCACCCAGGCCGCGATGCTAGCCGACACCGGCCTTCCCGACGGCACGTATGCCTGGATCCAGACCGACGGCTCCGTGCACCAGTGGTGGCAGGGCGCGTGGTACGCGATTCCCCCGGGCCGCTACTACGACACGCCGGTCCATCCGCTCGCACTTCGCGCCACGGTGACGGCGGTGGCGGGCGGCGGTACGGTCCTCACGCTGGACGAGATGGCGACGGTGGCATCCAGCGGCGCGTCGGTGCACTACGACAATGCACCCATCCTGAACCGTCTCGGCCGGCAGCCGGCCGGCGAGGTGGGAGGCTACGACCTGACGCCGCTCACGCCCGCGGACCTCGTGCTCCGCGTCCCCGCGGGCCACCACGCGCTCGGTGAGAACGTAGTCATCTATCGGCACCCCGGCTGGGTGCTGGCCGGCGCCGGCCAGGCCCACAGCAAGCTCTTCTCGCCGCGCGGCACCGAGTCGGCGCAGATCGGAATCAACTTCTCCGACGGAGCGGGGGTACGCGATCTCGAGGTCGCCGGCAATGCCCGGGACCACGGCTATCACCTGGCCGTGACGGAAACGGAGATCTCGGGGGGCGAAGCCTATACGTCGGGCATCATCTACCGCTCGACGGTCGGGGGGTTGGTCCGCGACGTGACCGTCACGGACTGCTTCATGGGGTTGCGGGTGAGCTTCAGCGACGACATCTTCGGCGAGCGGGTGGCGGTGGTCATGACGCAGGGGAAGCGGACCTACGTCCAATGGCTGTTCCTGTGGAGCGACGCGGTCGGCGGCGGCTGCACCGACTGCTCGGCCGAGAGCCCGACCCTCCTCGGCGGATTCGAGTCGGTCAAGAGCAGGGATCAGGTCTATCGCCGCTGCTCGACCCGGAACGCAACCATGGCCTTCAACAGAGCCGGCGGCTACCTCGTCGAGGACATGAACATGCTGGTCGAGGCGGGGAGCAACGACGGCAACGGATGGTTCTCGCCGTACGAGCCCATGGTCAACATCAATACCAACACCGGATCGGGAGCCCAGTACGAGCTTCTCGGGGGCGTGCTCGACAACGTCAACATGTTCCAGACGGGATTCCTCTCGCTCGTTGGCCCGAAGAAGGACGTGTTGAAGGGGATCAACATCAACTACGCCAATCCCGACATCACCGTGCTCGGCGGCTCGTACTCCTCGCCGGGCTTCGAGCTGCCGACCGACCTGCACGGCGCGTTGGGCTTGCTCTCGGGCGCCCAGAACACGATCGTCGACGGCTTCCACGCGGGCGGGACGACCGATGGCTGGCCGACGAACGTCACCGGCCCCTACGGCAACATCAACGTCGGCGACGGGGTCGTGCAGAACTGTGTGGCGGACACCATCCTCTATAACCCGGAGATCACGACCCTGGCCAACAACCAGGTGACGGTCTACTTGCCGTATACGCCGTGCAACCCCCCGTACTTCAACTGCGACGGCAACGTGCTGAACGGCTGCGAGATCAACTTGTCGAACAACGCCCAGCACTGCGGCGGCTGCAACCAGCCCTGCGGTGCCGGGCACCCGTGTGTGAGCGGCGTCTGTCAGTGAGTCGCGCGGTGTGCGCGGCGCTCCGGCCGAGAGCCGGCGTGCCGCGCACGCCCACGGCGGCTACGCCGAGTGCACGTCCGTCGCGACGTTCGTGAGGCCGCGCGCCGTCCGGTCGGCGAGGTGTCGCCGCTCGAGCGCCTCGAGATCGTCCAGCAGGGCGCGGCCGGCCGGAGTGAGCCGCGCGTGCGCCCGCAGCATCTCCATGCCTTCGTGATTCTTGAGGTCGATGTCGGAGAGACGCTCGCCGAAGCCGGGCTGCGCCGCGGAGGGATGCTCGGCGTCGCGCATGCGCCGGTAGAGCTCCGCCACGGGCAGGAACGCGTGCACCGCGAGCAGGATGCCCCAGAGCGGGCGCGGATCCGGCCGGACCGGACTCGGGTAGAGCGTGTGGAACGCGTTCTCCAGAAACTCGCAGCCGTACGACGCGACGTTGAGCTTGTTGTGCTGGAACTCGTGCACGACCGCCTCCGTCATCGTCATGAGGTGCGGGTGCAGCGTCAGGTACATCGTGCCGATGGCCTCGCGGTAGGACGCGGACAAGTGGCGGGTGGCGTCGTAGCCGACCGGCGCCGCGACGTCTTGCCACTCGATCTTTCCCTGTTCGACGAGCGTGAGCTGTTCCATGGCGCGGACCCTAGGGTCGGCGCGCGGGACGAGCAAACGACATTTTCTCCACGGGCGTTGCGTGGGAGGCAACGCGGGCGCGTGCGTGAAATGACCCTGACCTGCGGCTTTTCGCGCAGCGTGCGTGTCCCTCGATCGACCGGGAGCCCGCAGCCACGAGACGAGCGGTGTTGGCACGTCCGCTGCTTTCCGACACGCGATCGCCCGCCGGGGGCGACCCTTCGCCAAGGAGGCTCAGCCATGAACCGATTGAGAGAAGCAGCAGCCGCGCTCGCGCTCGTTGCGATCAGCGTCGGGCCCGCGTCGGCCCAGGTCGAGAAATCCCGCATCGACATTCCCTTCTTCCTCGAAGGCCCGGCCGCCGAGCTCGCGGCCAAGATGCTCTTCATCTGCGGCGGCGGAAGCGGCGCGACGGCGCCCGTCCGCTACACCGTGACGGTGAAGCACGCGCCGCCCGCGACGCCGCTCACGCTTTCCGCGGGCGGCATCCCCCAGGCCACGGTCGTGACGAGCGCGAGCGGCAATGCCCGCTTCAAGTTCGGCGCGAACGGCGCCCCGGGTACGCCGCTCGATTTCGACCCGCGCAACCGGGAGATCGAGATCAAGGACGACGACGGCGACACGCTCGCCAGCAGCCAGGAGCCCGGCGGCACGACCCCGGTCGGCAGCAAGATCGACGAACGCGTCAGCCTGAACGCCACGGGCGCGATCCCGGCCGCGAGCGGCCACGCGCGCCTCCGCGAGAAGAAGGGCATCCGGGACTTCGACGTCGAGGTCGAGGACGTGCCGAACGGCGCCTACGACCTCGTCGTCGGCGGCGTCGTCCGTGGAACCATCACGGTCGTCGGGGGTCAGGGTGACATCGAGTTCTCGAACGGCGGCGACGATCCCGACGAGCTGCCGCTCGACTTCGATCCGCTCGGCGCCGTGGTGCAAGTGATGCAAGGAAGCGCCGTCGTCCTGAGCGGGACGATGCTCGCCGGGGCGACCGGCGTCAGCGTCTGCGACCCGCGCGAGTCGACGACCGCGCTCTCGAGCACCGGCGCCGATCCCGACGGCAGCGGTGACGTCCGCGTCCGGGTGAAGGACGATTGCGATCGCGACTTCCAGGTCGAGATCGAAGACGTCCCGGCCGGCGCGTACGACGTCGTGGTCGGCGGCGTCGTGCGCGGTACGCTCCTGGTCGTCGACGTCGCGGGCGAGACCGAAGGGGAGCTCGAGTTCGACACGGACGCCGACGATCCCGACGAGCTTCCGCTCGACTTCGACCCCGAGGGCCAGACCGTCGAGGTGCGCCAGGGCGCGACGGTGTTCTTCACCGGCACGGTGGGCGCAGCGGCGTCGGGTACCTGTGGTGAGGTGTTCGACGAGCCGGATCTCGTGAACGTCGGACCCGACCCGGACGCCGACGGCAAGGCGCGCTTCCGGCAGGAGAGCGATTGCGACCGCGACTTCCGCGTCGAAGCGGAGGACCTCCCGCTCGGCGGCTACGAGGTCGTCGTCGGCGGCGTCGTGCGCGGCCCCCTGACCGTCGTCGATCTCGGCGGCGGCGACATCGAGGGCGAGCTCGAGCTCGACGACGATCCCGACGAGCCCGGCGAGCTGCTCCTCGACTTCGACCCACGGGGACTGCTGGTCGAGGTTCGGCAAGGCGGCACCGTGTTCCTCAGCGTCACGATGGCCGACTGACGCGATGACCCTGCGGTTCACGACGGGGGTTGCGACGGCGGACGACCGCCGCAATCCCCGTCGCGAGCACGCACAGTCCGGCGAACACGTCGCCGGCGGCGGCGTACACGGTCGGCGAGTCCATCAGCGGCACGTCGACGATCTCCACGCCCGGCGTGCGACCGTCGGTGACGACCGTCCGCCGTCCGTCGGGGAGCACCACCGTCGTGATCCCGCGGTTGGCGGCCCGCACGAGCGTCCGCCGGAGCTCGACGGCGCGGAGCAGCGCAAGGCTCACGTGCTGCCCGGGACCGGCGCCCGGCGGGAACCACGAGTCGTTGCTGACGTTCACGAGGATCTCGGCACCGGCGCGCACGGTGTCCCGCGCGAGCTCCGGAAAAATGGCCTCGTAGCAGATCAAGGGGCCCAGACGCCGGCCCTGCACCACGAGCACCGTCGGGATCGCACCGGGCGTGAAATCACTGGGTGCAGCCTGCCCCGCGCCACGCCAGCTCGGCATGGTCTCGGCGAACGGCAGCAGCCGCCGCTTGTCGTATGCGGCTCGCACCGCACCGTTCTCGATCACGAGCGCCGAGGTGCGGAGCGTCGGTCGGCCGTCAGCGACGATCGCGCGCGGTGCGCCGACGAGGTACGGCGTCGCGCCCGCGTGCGCAGCGATGCGCGCGACGAGCGCCGGATTCTCGTCGAGCAGCAGGTTCACGGCGTTCTCGGGCCAGACCACGAGGTCGACGCTGCCGGCCGGTGGGCTCTCTGCGATCCAGTCATCGAGGGCGGCATGCGCGCTCATCGCCCCCTGACGGCGCGCGTTCTCGAGCTCCGCGTGGACCAGCGCGATCCGGAGCGTCGGCGCGATCGCCATGGCACGCGCAACCTCGGCACGGCGCCACCCACCGTAGCCCGCCGCGGCGGACACCACGACGATCCCAGCGGCGAGCGCGGCGATGGCCGATCGGACACGGCCCGTCCTGAGACTCGTCCACGCGACGGCGAGCGCGGCGTTGGCAGCAGCGAGCGCGAACGACACCAGATGCACGCCGCCGAGGTCGGCCGTCTGCGCAACCACACCGTCGGGCGGGATCGCCGCGCCGAGGGGTGCCCACGGGATCGCGTAGGGAAACCGCCCGCGGCCGTATTCGATCGCGGTCCATGCGGCGGCGACGAGAAGCACCCGCACGACCGGACCCGCCGCCGTGGTCCGCGCCACCACCACCCCGAATGCGGCGAGCGGAAGGCCGCCGCCCAGCTGAACGGCGAGCGCGAGCAAGCCCACGCGCGTCGCCAGCGGCGCCCCGAAGAACTCGGCCAGCGCCGGCCATAGCCATCCCGTGACCAAACCGAACGCCGCCGCCGATCCGAAGATCCATCCCGTCGCCGCCGCCGCGCCGGCCGCAACGCCGTCGAGGGCGACGAGCAAAGGCACGAGCGCGACCCAAGCAAGCCCGCCGAGCGCATGGGGCGGGAAGAGCAGCACTTGGAATGCCGCGGCGAGACCTGCCAGGATCGGGCCCCGCACCGCTCCTACCCTCATGCCGGAACTCGCGCCCGGCCGTCCGCGGCCCCGCCCCTCACCCGCCATGCTGGCGCTCCTGCCGCTGATCGGGCTCGTGCTGTTCGCGTGCACGTTCAACGCCGTCGCGTGGGTGGGCCGCGTCCATCCGGGATTCTTCCTCTGGCAGAACGGCTTCGTGCCGGCGATCGGCAGCCTCGACGGACCCGCCATTCGGGCGGGGATCCGCTATCAGTCGCGACTCGTCGCCGTCGATGGGGTCCCGGTCGCCGGTCGTGCCGCGGTCGAGGAGATCATCGCGGCCCGTCCGGCCGGGACGGAGCTCCGGTACACGCTCGAGAAGGATGGGGCCACGTACGACGTCAGCCTGCCGACGATGCCGCTCGACGGCCGCACGTTCCTGCTGACCCTCGGCAACTACGTCGGGAACGCGCTCGTGCTGGTTGCGCTCGGTGTCGCGATCCTCTTCCTCGAGCCGACGAGCCGGGTCGGCCGTTCGTTCTTCGCCTTCGGCGTCAACTACGGGCTCTACCTCGCGACCTCCGCCGATCTCGTCGGACCGAGCTGGTTCCAACCGCTCTACTTCCTCCTCGTCAATCTCTGCCCGGTGACGGCGCTGCAGGCGGCGCTCGATTTCCCGGGCGTGCCGGCCGATCTCGGACGTCTTCGCCGCGGGATGCTCGCACTCTACGCCCTCGCGCTGGCACTCGGCCTCGCGTCGAACGTCGCGTTCAGCTGCTCGTACCCGGCGCTGATGCTCCTCGACCGGATCACGCACGTCGCGCTCGGCGTCGCCGGCCTCGTGGCGCTCGGCATCATCGTGCGCGCGCTCCGGCGGACGACGGCGCCCGCCGATCACCAGCGACTCCGCCTCCTCCTCTTCGGCATCGCCGGGGCGTTCCTCGTGCCGGTCGTCGTGTTGCTCGCCGACTACGCAGGCGGGACCGACGTCCCGCTCAACTACCTGAGCCTCGGCTTCGCGATCTTCCCGGCGGCGATGGCCTACGGGATCGCCCGCCACGACCTCTTCGGCTTCGACCGCATGGTCAGGCGCGGCGTCGCCTACGCCGTCGTGACGGGCGGCATCGCGATCGTCTACAGCGCGCTCCTCGCCTACTTCGACTACGTTGCCCTGCCGGACCTTTCGCAACCGCCCGCCGTGCACGTCCTCGTGACGATGCTCTTGATCGCCCTCTTCAACCCGCTCCGCGACCGCGTGCAGGCCGTGACCGACGTCGTGTTCTTCCGAGCGCCGTACGACTATCGCCGGACGGTGGCCACGGCGAGCCAAGCCCTCGCCTCGCTGCTCGATCTCGACGCACTGGTGACGCGTCTCGTGCGGATCATCACGCAGGAGATGCAGGTGGAGCATGCGGCCGTGTGGCTGCGCGACCCGGACGGACGCGCATTTCGCCGCGAGGGTACGCCGGCCGCGAGCGTCCCGGCGGACGGTGCTTTCGCGACGACGCTCGCCGCGGGCGGCGTGCTGCACGGCGGCCGCGGCTTCGCCGCCGACGCGTGGCCGGCACGCGCGCTCCAGCAGCTCGTCGAGGTCGATGCGGTCGTGGCGGTGCCGCTCCTCTTCGAGCAGCGCCTCCTCGGCTTCCTTGCGCTCGGCGAAAAGCACTCCGGCCGCGCCTACACGACCGACGATCTCGCGCTCCTCCACACGCTCGCGAACCAGGCGGCGGTGGCCGTCCAGAACGCGCGCGCGTATCGCGCCCTCGCGGAGGCGAATCGCGATCTCCGAGCGGCGCGCGACCAGCTCGTCGAGTCGGAGCGACTGGCCGCCATCGGCGAGCTTTCGGCGGCGGTCGCCCACGGGATCCGCAACCCCGTCGCCGGCATCAAGACCGCCGCCGAGCTCGCGATCGCCGACGCCGCACCCGCCGACCCGCTCCGCGAGAGCTTCGTCGACATCCTGACCGAGGCGGACGCGCTCGAATCCCGCATCAGCGAGCTGCTCGACTTCGCGCGACCATTCGCGCCTCACTACGCGCCCGCAGACCTCTCGGGGATCGTCCAGGGCGCGCTGCACCTCATGCGCCGTCAGCTCGGCGAGCGCACCATCACGGTCGCCGCGGAGCTCGCCAACGCCCTGCCACCGTACGAGCTCGACGAGGCGCAGATCGAGCAAGTGTGCCTCGCCCTCTTCACGAACGCAGTCGAGGCGATGCCGAGCGGCGGCACGCTCACCGTCCAGGTCGCGCGCGGCGGCGACGACACCGCCGTGCTGACGGTCGCGGACACCGGGCACGGCATTCCCGCCGACGAGTTGCCGAAAGTGTTCCGGCTCTTCTACACGCGGAAGGCGCGCGGCACTGGCGTCGGGCTCGCGACCGTGAAACGCATCGTCGAGGGCCATCACGGGCGGATCGCGGTCGCGAGCACCATGGGCATCGGCACGGAGTTCCGGGTGACCTTGCCGCGCCGGCCCCATGGCGAAGGCGGCGGCGCGGCGCTCACCTGAAGTCGATCTCGCCCTTGCGATTGTCGCTGACGTCGTTGGTGCCGGGCGGCGGCTGGCTGCCCGGGGCGGCGTCGAAGTCGGCGGTCGAACGGTCGATCCGCATCCCGTAGCCGTGGTTGCGGCTGCAGTCGTTGCCGTCGACGAGCGCGCCGTCGCTCTGGTTCAGGCTGAGCCCGTCGCCGTCGTTCCCCGCGGCGCGGTTGGCGGTGATCGTACCGCCGGCGGTCTCCTCGAGGCTGATCCCCTCGCCGTAGTTGCCCGCGGCAGCATTGCCCGTGACGACCGGCGCCGCTCCGTTCAGCACGAGAATGCCCTCGAGTCCGTTCAGCGCGACCAGGTTCTGGTCGAGCACGACGCCCGCCGTGGTCGCACTCGCCGCGATGCCGGCGCCGGCGTTGTCGAGCGCGCGATTCCCGGAGAGCGTCGCCGGCTCGGTGACCGCGAAGCCGGGCCCGCCGTTCTCGCGCGCCGCGCATGCACTGACCGTCGCACCGCCGGACTCCAGGCTGAACCCGGCGCCGACGTTGCCGCGGGCCTCGAGCGCCGTCACGACGGCCGGCACGGTCACGAGAACGCCCGCGGTGCCGCCGCTCGCGGTGAGCCCCGAGAGCTCGGCGGCCGTCGACGCGAGCGCGAGCGCCGGCCCGACGCCGCCAGCGTCGACCACGGTGCGGCCGCTGCCCGCACCGACGACCTCGACACCGCGTGTGACCGACACGCGCTCGCGATACACGCCGTCGGCGACGTGAATCGTGATGCGGCCGTCGCCGTTGCGATCGACGGCGCCGGCCGCGGCGGCGGCGAGGCTCCGGTAGTCGGCCTTGCCCTTGAGCGCCACGAGCGCGTCGCTGCCGCCCTTGTTGCGCTCGGGTCGCGCATCGACGGCGAGCGTCTGACAGAGCGCACCACCGACCAAGACCCGGAGCGTGCCGGCGCCGCCGCCGGATACCTGGAGCGTGAGCGTCGTGGTCTTCGCTCCTGTGAGCGTGATCGTCTCGCTCGCCGGGATGGCGTCCGCATCGGGGACGATCGCGAGCGGAGCATCGGTCACGAGCCGGGCCTGCATGCCGGGCACCGGGTCCGTCGGATTGCCGAAGCGATCGACAGCCACGATGACGAGCTTCGCACGCCCGGCACTGCTCGCCGTGCCGAGCGCGAGTGACGGCGGCTCGGCCGGTAGGCCCTTGCCGCGCGCCGGCTCGACGACACGCACGCAGACCGCCGGCCCGGCGACCGCTCGCGCCATGTCGATGGTCGGTCCCGGCTTCTTCGCGGCGAGCGCGAGCGCGAGGGCACCGTGGGGATCGGGAATCGCCGCGGCGCGCAGGCGCGGATTCAGCGTCCCGTCGACCTCGAGCGGGCCGACGTCGGTGAAGATGCGACTTGGGTCGCGCTCGGGCACGAACGGCTGCGCCGTCGTGATCGCGGGACCGGTCGGCACGTGACCGTCGAGAACCTCCGGGTCGTAGTTCCCAGTGAAGGCGGTCGCCGTCGCGACGAGCGTGACGCCGCCCCGGCTCGGCGGCCCGCCGACGGTCGTCACGATGCTGCCGCTCGCACGCCCCGTCGCGTCGAAGAGGGCGACCTCGGTACCGACCGACTCGAGCTCGGCGAGTGAGCGTACGTCGCGGCGCGGGTCCTTCCCGCGCGGCCCGATTACCCCGTCGCCGTCGCGATCCGCATAGAGCACGACGATGACGGGCAACCCGACCATGTCGGCCGCGGCGAGCAGGGCCCCGTACGGCTGGCCGCCGGCAACCGCGCCGTCGGAGAGGTACACCGTGAACGGGACGGCGACTCCCGATCCGCGGAGTCCCGCCGTCGCGGTCGCGATCGCCTTCCGCACCGGCGCGGGCGCCGGAATCGCGCCGGTCGCCGGCACGCCGCCGAGCCGGACCACGAGGTCGATGTCGCCCCGGACGGCGGGATTCACGACGTCGTCGCCCGTACCGAGCCGTCCGTCGAGCCCGGCCGTCACGAGCGGCTGACCCGGGAGGATCTCGTACGGCGTGCCACCGCCGTCGGTCGGATCACCGGTGAAGACGGCGCTCGCACCCCGCGCGCGCGCCGGCGCGAGCGTCAGCATGCCGGCGAGCACGAGCCCGACGAGCCGTCGCCCCTTCACCACGTCACCGGTGCGGCGTTGCTGCGCAGCAGCTCGCCGTCGTAGTCGGCTTCGAGTCGGACGCTCGCCGCGCCCGCGGATGCGAGGGCCGGCGGGAGCACGGCGGTCAGACGCTCGGGTGCGATCGCGACGACGCCCGGCGCGCCGGGCACCGGCGCGGGCGGATCCGGCGGCACCTCGACGGTGACGACCCCGTCGAGCCCGAGACGCGCAACCGTGGCGCCGGCGGTGACGACGATCGTCACCGGATAGCCGAGGCGGACCACGTTCTGGTGATCGTAGTTCGCGGTCACGATCAGCGTAACCGCGCCCTCGTCGACGGACGCCGTGACGGCGGCGACGGCGAGCGACGGCTCCGTGGAACCCGCCACGGCCTGGCCGCACAGCACCGCTACGAGCGCCAGCGCCGCGAGGACGGCGACCGCGCGCGTCATTCCTGTTCCTCGTCGCGCCGCGCGCCGGTCGCGATCCCGTGCTTCTCCATCCGGTAGCGGAGCGCGTCGCGCGAGAGACCGAGCAGCTTCGCCGCCCGCACCTGATTGCCCCCTGCCTGCGCGAGCGCCTGCTCGATCAGGCTTTTCTCCAGATCCGCCCAGACGATCCCGCTCGGCGGGAACGTGACCTGGAACTCGGTCGCCGCCGGCGCGGGCGGCAGCATTGCGAGGTCGCTCGGCTCGATCGCGCCGCCGTCGTTCAGGAGGACCGCCCGCTCCATGATGTTGGCGAGCTCCCGGATGTTGCCCGGCCAGCGGTACGCTTGAAGCGCCGCGCGCGCCGCGACGCCGAGCCGCGGCACCGGGACGCCGTACTGCGACGCGTGCACGCGCGCAAAATGCTCGGCAAGCTCGAGCACGTCGTCGCCGCGCCCTCGGAGCGGCGGCACGGAGATCTCGAGTACGCGAAGCCGATGGTACAGGTCCTCGCGAAACTCGCCCTTCCGGACCGCTCCCTCCAGGTCGCGATTGGTCGCCGCGAGCACCCACACGTCGGTCGCACGGTCGCGCACACTGCCGAGCCGGCGCACCGTGCGCTCTTCGATGACCTTCAGGAGCTTGGCCTGGACGGCGCCGCTCACATGCCCGATTTCGTCGAGGAAGAGCGTCCCCCCCTCGGCGGCCTCGATGAGACCCGGCTTCGCCGCGTGCGCGTCGGTGAACGCGCCCCGCTCGTGGCCGAAGAGCTCGGACTCGAGGAGCGCCTCCGGGATCGCCGTGCAGTTGACCTCGATGAACGGCCCGCCCTTGCGGGAACCGGTCTGGTGCAGCGTCCGCGCGAGGAGACCTTTGCCGGTGCCGGTCTCGCCGACGATCAAGATCGTCGGCCCGCCGCCCTTCGCACGCTGCACGCCGCGCAGGCGCTCGACGGTGTGGCGGAGCTGCTGCATCGCCTCCGACTCGCCGATGAGGCCGCCGTGCCCGCGCCCGTCCAGCTGGCCGCGGTAGTAGCGCAGCTCCTGGCGCAGGCGATCGTTCTGCACGACGCGCTCGACGGCGAGCTCGAGCTCGGCGAGGCCGATCGGCTTCCGGACGAAGTCGGCGGCGCCGAGCCGCATGGCGGTGACCGCGTCGTCGAGCGTCGCGAAGGCGGTCATCATGATCACGAGCAGCGACGGGTCGTGCGCGCGCAGTCGCTGGAGCGTCTCGAGGCCGCTCAGACCGGGCAAGCGGTTGTCGAGCAAGATCAGGTCGGGTCGTTGCGCCTGCACGTGGGCGAGCGCGGCCTCCCCGCTGTCGGTCGTCTCGACCGTGTGCCCTATGCGCTCGAGCAAGCGGGCGAGGTTGCGGGCCAGCACCGGCTCGTCCTCGGCGATCAGCACCTGGAGGCCACGGACCGACGGCGTCGGCGCCTCTCCATTGCCCGGCTCGCGGTCGTATTTGCGGTCACTCGCCATGAAACGCATCATGCCGCGGAGAGAGCAACTTTCGTTCCGCTTACGCGGTGTCGCGGCCGCGATTTTCCTAGCAGAGGCCGGCGTGTGCAGCGACCCGATCCTCGCCGTGTGCGCGATATGCCCCACCGCTGCGGGATCTCACCCAGTCCGGCGCCGCCGGCACGCGCGGCACTCCCGAGCTTTTCTCGGCGAATGCCGCCGGCACGGCCGTTGCTTTCGGGCAGTTTCGCAGGAGGAGGAAAGTCATGCAGGCAAGCGTATCGATCGTGAGAAATGCGGTGCTCGTGGCGCTCGTCGCCGCAGGCACCATGGTCTCGACGGGTGGCCCGGCGGAGGCGCGCCGAGGCAGCAGCAGCTTCAAAGGGTCTGCGGCACTCACCGCGACCAGCGCCGACGCCGACGCGCGCGGCACGGTGAAGGTCGGCGTGAAGGGTGACGACGGCCGCTTCGATCTTTCGGCGCAGCGGCTCGATCGCAAGGCGACGTACGAGGTGATCGTCGGTGGCGTGAAGATTGCGACGTTCACCACGAGCGGCGGCGGCAGCGGCAAGGCGCGCCTCCGAACGCGGCCGCGCGGGCGCGACGGTGTGCTCGGGTTCGATCCGCGTAGCGCCGACGTCGTGGTGCGGGCCGCGACCGGGGCGGACGTGCTTTTCGGAACCGTCAGCGGCACGACCAAAGGCAACGACGACGGCGACGTCATCTGCTGCGTCCCGGACGACAGGGGCACCGAGTGCGAGGACCGAACGCCGGCCGAGTGCGCGGCGGAGGGCGGCATCGTTAGCACGGCGACGAGCTGCGTGCCGAATCCCTGCGAAGGCGCGACGCCGCCCGCCGGCGGCGACATCGTGTGCTGCATTCCCGACGACAGCGGCACCGAATGCGAGGACCGCACCCAGGCCGAATGCGCCGCGCAAGGCGGCACGGTCGTCGGCGCGAACTCCTGCGATCCCAATCCGTGCGCGGCCGCGCCGCCCTCGGATCCGGACGTCCAGTGCTGCCTCCCCGACGACGACGGTCACGAGTGTGAGGACCGCACGCCTGCGGAGTGCGCGGCGCAGGGTGGCGTGAACGTCGGCGCCGGCGTCTGCCAGCCCGACGCCTGTGCCGGCCTCGCGCCGCCGCCGACGGCCGACGTCCGTTGCTGCCTCGCGGACGACAGCGGCACCGAGTGCGAAGATCGCACCGCGGCGGAATGTGCCGCCGAAGGAGGCGTCGATCGCGGCGTGGGCGTCTGTGCCGCGAATTCCTGCGACGGGGTAACGTTCTAGGCGACGACGGACAGTAGACGAACGGCCCGGCGACGCCCTACGTCGCTGGGCCGCTTTCCATGGCGAAGGTCGGGGCACGGCTCTTGCGAAGCCCCGCGCACAGGAGGAATCGCACATGCGCATCATTCGGGCTCTGTCGGTCACGACAGCCATTCTCGTATCCGGCTCGTTCGCGTTCGCCGCTCCGCCGATCCCGGTCACGACCTGCGGCCAGGTCGTCAAAGGCAGCGGCCAGCTCGTGGCCGATCTCGATTGCTCGGCGAACGTCGGCGAGGCCGTGCATCTCACGGGCACATTGCTCTTGAACGGCTTCGTGCTGACGGGAGCGCCGACGTCTGACGTCGTGCGCTGCGAGACCGGAGCCTGCCGGGTCGTCGGGCCGGGCACCGTCACGGGCGGTGCCGACGGGGTCCGGAGCGACGGCGGCGCCCGCGTCGAAGCGGGCGCAATCATCACGGGGAACACCGGCGACGGCGTTCGCACCGACAAGACCGCGAAGGTCACAGGCGCGACGGTCTCGGCCAACGGCGGCGACGGGGTTCGCAGCAAGAAAGCCGCCGTTCTCAACGGGGCGAACATTCTCGACAACAGCGGTGACGGCGTGCGCACGGACCTGACGGCGACGGTCAAGGCATCGACCGTCAGCGGCAACGGGGGGAACGGCATCGACAGCGACACGATCGCCAAAGCCATGAAGGGGTCGGTCGTGACCGGCAACGGCTTCGACGGCATCCGCGGGATCCGCGCGCAGCTCCACGACTCGACGGCGACCGGCAACGCCACCGACGCAACGTGCGGGATCACGGACGAGTGTGCCGATGTCGCCTCGGATCTCTTTCCGAAGGTCAAGGGCACCAGCACCTGCGGCACGAGTCGCAATCCCGAGCTCGGAGGAACCTGGGGCGTCTGCAGCAACGACTGAGCGCGGGGCCCTCCGCCGCCTTCAGGCGGCGGAGAGCCCCGCGCTCAGTCCGGGCACGTCTTGAAGCGTTCGCAGATGGACCGTCCCAACGGCGACACCTGACGGACGCCGTCGCGTATCGCCTCCTCGCCGGGTCGAGTTTCCATGAACTCGGGGAGGTAGTCTTCCCACGGAGGGTCGTGCGACGTGATCACGAGGCGCCCGCTGGCTGCCGCGCTACGGTCGAGGACGACCTGACGTGCAGGCAGCGCACCATGATGGCCGACCCCCTCGACGCGCTCGATCATCCAGGGAGCGCCGAGGATACCGACCAGATCCACGTAGCGCTCGGCGTCGTCACCACGGATCTCGACGGGGATCTCCCACGTGGTGGTCATCGTCTCCGACGGCGCACCCGAAAGGAAAGCCATCCGCGCGCGAAAGACCCCCTCCAGCGCCGGAAATGCCAGATCACGATACCGACCGTGGTAACCGATCGAGGCGCTCGCCACGTCCACACAGACGGCCTCTCGTTCGCCACCGCGCGCGCTGAAGCAGACACGCGCAGGCGCCGGCCGCACCCATCCGTCGAGCGGTAGAATCCAGGCACGCCGGCCGTAGCCCAAGGGCACTTCGCGCGCGTCCTTGGGCGGGTCTCCACCAGGCCTTCGAGCCTCCCCGAACGTCACGACGCGGACGTCCGCCATGGAATCACGGGCGGTCCCATTCGGGACGGGCGCGAACGCCGCGAGCGCCGCGATCATCTGTACGCTGTCCGGCCCACGCAGATGGGGTTGGACGTCCCGGAACTGGTACCCCATGTCCCAGAAGGACGCCGCCAGGCGCTCGACATCGTGCATGGTGTAGCTCGGCATGGAAGCCGCCCCGGCGGCGATGCCGATCCGCCACACCACCGCGAACGAGAGCGGAAGCGCGAGCACGACGCCCGCAACCGCAGTGCTCGCCCACCGACCCATTGCCGAGCCTGCGGCGCGGCGAAAGCCGAGGCCAGCGAAGACGGCCAGCCCTGGCAAGGTGGTCAAGTAGTAGTGCGGCGAGAACAGGACACGCCGCGACAGCACGGAGGCGACGACCGCCTGTCCGACGACTGCGAGAACGATCGAGGCGAGCATCCATCGGCGCCGGCGCTCCACGGTCCACGTTCGCCACACGACGCGGAGTCGAGGCGCAACGGCCGTCGCCAGCAGCACGGCTGCACCCACCACCACACCGTGCCACGGCTGCTCGATCAGGCCTTGGCCGTTGTACCACCAGGTCGTCGCCGAAACGGCGAGCGACGGAACGACGGCGCCACCCACGGCGGCGACCACATCCCGAATCGGGTGCCGACCGGACACATACGCCGCGGCCAGCACCACCGGCGCGACCAACAGTGCCGCCAGCGTCCCCTCGGCCGCCAACGCCAGGCTGGCGCCCGTCGCACACGCCGCACGCATCGAGCCGTCGCTGACGACCCGCAGCAGCGCCGCCGTCAGGCAGGCGACCCCGAGCGGGGCAAGGACCGGGTTCCACAGGTTCGGGTACCCGCTCGCCAGGATCACGAGCCCCAGGAAGAGGGCGACGGGCTTCCAGCCCAGATCGGCACCGAAGTGCACCCGCACGCTGCGGTCGAACACCCACACACTCACGATCAGCAACGCCGAGACGATGAGATGCTGGCCAACCGGCCCGAGACCCAGCGCGAGGGTCACCGCCAGGAGGCGCACCCACAGGACGCCCTGTCGGAAATGGCCGAAGGAGGCTTCGCACCCCTCGTAGACACCGAACGCCAAGCCATCACGCGCCAGCAGAAAATCGCGCGCGGTGTCCTTGTGCGCCGTCGGCTCGAGGCCCATGGCGAGCAGATACCCCCCCACGAGCGCAGCGATCAGCGCCGCACGCCGAAGCTCCGCCGACGTTTCGTTCGGTCCGCTGGGCATCTACTCACGAAACGATGCGATTGGCCTCGAGAAAGGTGAACAGACCTTCGGCAACGCGGCGGTTCCCCTCCGCAGAGTGATGGATGAAGTCGATGTACAGCGGCTCGCGATCTTGCGCGTCGAGTTCCGCGCGCACGTCGAACAGATAGACGCCGGCAGCAGGGCCAGCCGTGTGCGCGACACGGACGAGCACGTCGTTGTAGCGCTCGATCGTCCTTTCCCAACCCATGGTATCCGCCCGCCACGCTTCCCAGCGTGACAGCTGGGCGTTCCGCTCGCGGCGGGTCGTTTGATAGTAGAATGGGTTGATCGGCATCAGGACGAGCTTCGTCCCCTTCGCTCGGCACACCTCGATCAGCTCGTGGAGCAAGCGCTCTTCGTTGGCGAGCATGGCCTCTTCCGGAACCTGGAAAAGACTGCCCGGCAGCGCCGCCGCCAGCATCCCTGCCACCGGCATGAGGACGGGCACGAGGTAGTGCAGCGTCGCCGACCAACCGAGGATGCCTGCGACGTTCGATCGATAGGGCGCCCAGGTGGTGTCCGGTGTCCACCCCGCACGGTACGTCAGCAGGAGAGCCACGTCGTTGGCGGTCTGCAACGTGATCGCCACCGGGTGATAGTGCTCCAGGACGTCGCGGTAGAAGCGCTCGATCGACTGCTGCAGGTTGTACGACTGCACCCCGGCGTTGACGACCGCCAGAGGCGACGCGGCGTCCCGTAGCAGCGCATCCAAGGCGAACGGGTACGTCTCCTCGTCGCGCAGGCCGTGCCCGAACGGCACGGAATCACCCAACGCCACGATGACGTCTGCGCCGGTTGCAGGCGCCTTCTGAGTCGGGCTGATGCGAAACCCGAACTCGTCCATGGTGAGCCCCTGCCCCTCGTCACGAAAATTCGGCACGTACGCGTAGCCACGCTTGTCGTCCACCCGGACGACGTGCTCGACCTCGTAGGGTCGGCGCCCCGTCAACCAGCTTCCGTTGCGCACCCGATACACGACCTGCAAACAACCCTCGAGGCCAACGAGGCAGGCGAGAAGCACGGGCAGCCATGTGAACGATCGCCGCATGGGCGCCATCTTCAGATCGGCCATCCTCGAACCAAGATCACGCCGAGCGCGACGAGGACCAGCGCGAGCACCGCGTTTGCACGTCCGAGCAACGAGGCCCGGCGTCGGAGCTTCTCCGTCAGGGCCGAGCGGGGTGCGAGCTCCACGGCGCGTGAGACGCGGGGCCCGACCACGAAGTCGTGGATCGAGCTCACGACGAGCACCAGCGCATTGAAGGCACCCGTCACGAGCAGGACCCCGAAACCTCCCCACCCGACGGTGCGGAATCTCGTGCCGGTCTCGCGCAGGAACGCCGCCGCCGTCGCGCGGTCGCCCTGCCGGAGCCATGGCATCACCATGATCATCAGAAAGAACATGCCGCCGATCCAGGTGATCGCGGCGAGCACGTGCACCCAAACCGAGAACACGTAGAGCGCGTGCATCACTTCACGCGCTTGTCGGCCGAGGTCGGCGAGCCGGCGAACCGGATCACGCCATCAAGCCGACTTGCGAGCGAGGAGCCGCTTGCGAACACCGGCGGGATCGAACCGGCTCTCGGTCTCAGCCTTCACGGCAGCGGCGCGAGACGCACGTGCGGCAACGTACTCGTCGATCTCGGTGCGGTGGCGGAGATAGTACGCGATGACGGCGTAGGTATCGGCCAAGCTGAGCGACGGATACTGGGATGAAATCTCTTCGGCGGTCGCTCCATCGGTGAACGCTCCCACGACGACTTCGAGCGCCACGCGAGTTCCCCCAACGCGGACGACTCCGTCGACGTCACGTTCAAGCGGAGCCGGGGAGCTTTTGATCGCCAACGACACGTTCCAGCCCATAGCACGTGGACCCCGCGCTGAATATCGCCGCCCGCGCGACCCCTTCTCTCGGTTTCACGACTCGATCGGGGCCACGACGGAACGCGCTGAGGCACGCCGATCGTCTCCGTAAGTAGACAGACTTTCACTGGTTCTGTGACCTGCCCCTCGCCGCAAATCGTCGCGACGATCGGTGACGTTTTCACCGCTACCGTCGATGGTCAGGGCGTCCATGTTCAACGTCCTTCTGCTCCTTCCCTGCGCCGTCGTCTCCGCCTGCCGCACCTGCCTCGACCTCGCGCTGGAGCTGCTTGCCCTCCGCCAACAGCAAACGTTCGCGCAGGGAGCCAGTACCGGACGGCACCAGCCTTCGATCCGATCAAAGCCTTGCCCGACACGGCGCGCGGCGGTAGAGGGCCGCCATGCCCGCGATCGTGTTGGCGCCTCGGATCGTCGCCAACCCCGAAATCCTGGGAGGAAGGGTCATCATCGAGGGGACCCGCCTCAGCGTCGAGTTCATTCTCGGCCAACTCGGCCGTGGCCTCGCCGTCGACGAAGTCGTCACGGAATGCGGCGTCCCGTGTGACGATGTGCTTGCGGCGGTACGCTTCGCGGCGAACACGGTTGGCTGGGACGCGTATCTCGCACCCGAGCGCTAGTTCGTGGAACGATCGAGCGGTCTGCGATTTCTCGCCGACGAGAACATCGCGGCCTCTGCGATCGATAGCCTCCGCGGCCTTGGCATCGACGTGGTCACCGTCGACGACCGGCGCCTCCGAGGCTTCCCGGATCGCCGACTCCTCGATGCCGCGACCGCCGAGCATCGCGTCATCCTGACGCAGGGCACTGACTTCGGCACCTCAGCTGGCCGCTTTCGCCGCAAGCGGCCAGCGCCCGCGCGTCACCAACGCCGACCGTTGGTTCTGGATCGGCCTGCGCCTGCGCTGGGCGCGGTGGTCCGACGTCCTCATCTCCACCCGGCCCTCCGTGCATCACGGCGGAAGAGGCCGCGATGCTTCACGACAACTTCGCTACCGCAGGGGTCCTGATGCCCGATCCCGTCGCTCCCGCTGAACTGATCCGATGAAAGGGGATACCATGAGGTCCGCAAGAACCACGCCCGAGTCCAAATCGACGGCGCGACGCAGGAGGGGTTGGACAACTGGAGCACTCGTGGTCATCGGCGTCGCCGCACTAGCCGTCGCGTGCGGCGACGGTGGGGGTGGTGGCGACGACGAAGCGAAGATCACTAACGTGTACTTCGCAGGTGTCACCACGCCAGGAAGCACGTGCCCCGAAGGGGCGGCGGAGGCGTACCGCACCGGCCACACTCTCGTGTGCCACCAGTGTACGGACGATCGGGACTGCATCGACGCCGCCAATGGACCAGCGTGCAGGGCGTTGTGCGGCCCCGGCTGCGAGGACGACACGGGCGGGTGCTGTCCGGTGCGTGTTTGCAAGCTACGAACGACGCCGTAACCGCGTCGTGATGCGAGGCTGGCCTCGGTAGGCGAGGCCGGCGAGCAATCTCGGGCACGGAGGGCGCTGCATATGCGCCTTCCCGTGCTCGACCCATGGGAGAACTGCGCCTTGCAGTTCGAGCTTCGTCGCCCGCTCCGAACCGACCGCCTCCGCAGCCAGCATGAAGGCCCAGCTCGCAACGATACGGCGCGAGATCGCGAATCTCCTTCGCGCGATTGAACGCGGCAGCGCCCCGGGGGCCCTCGTGGAGCGGATCGCTGGGAAAGAAGACGAAGGCCGTAGGCTGGCGGCCGCGATCGACGCTGTCGGTCGCCCAGCGCCCAAGCACGCGGACCTGGCTCGTATCAACCGATTGCTGACTGACCACATGAACCGCTTCAGCGACGTGATGCGGAGCGATGTCGTTCGTGCTCGGCGAGCGCTTCAACAGCTACTGACCAAGCACGTTCTCTTCACGCCCACGACGCTGCCAGATGGGCGCCGCACGTATCGACTCGAAGCGACCCTGAGTCTTGGCGGGCTCTTACGCGGTGACGACTGTAGTAAGGGAGCGTCCCCGACGGGATTTGAACCCGTGTTACCGACGTGAAAGGCCGGTGTCCTGGGCCGAGCTAGACGACGGGGACTCGAGGTGGAACGGCGCGCGCGAGAAGCGAGGGCTTCTATCAGCGGTCCCCCGGAGTCGCAAGGCGCTCGCGCCGCTTGTCGCGCGCAGGACGCCCGGGCACCTGCGGAGCACGCCGGTCCTGACGGCGATCGTCGCGAGCTGGTCGATCGCGTTCGCGGAGTAGCGCTGCAGGTCCCGGCCAACCGGATCGGTTCCGGCGTACCCTCGTCGTAGCGACGATCCTCATCGTCCGCGACTGACGCGACAGACGGAGGGCGGCTCCGCCGTCGCCTCGGCGACGAGTGTGCCGGCGTAGGCGATCACCTGCCGCGGGTCGGCTGCGGTGACGGGATCGAACGCGGCGGCGGCCGCGCTCCGACAGACGCCGGGATCACCCGGCACGCGCGGGCGCGCGGCGTGCGCCATCTCGCGCGCCTCCCCGTCTCCCGCGCCGAGGCGACTCACCAGATACGGGATCCCGAACTCGCCGCTCCAATCGTACGGCTGGTGCGCCTCGCTCGGCGTTCCGACGGCCTCGCGCCGCTCGTTGAAATAGAGCGGACGATTCGTGCCGATCTCGTAGAAGCGCGCCCAGCACCCGGGGGTGATCTGTGACTGTTCGAGCCAGCGCACAGCAGGCGCGATCGGCGCGCAGTACGCGGGGTCGCCGGTCGCGTCCGCCAGCGCAACGAGCGCGGTGAGCGCGTGGCGCGTCTCCCACGACGCGAGCGCGACACGCTCGTAGCGGCGCGCCGCTACCGGCACGCCGCCCTCGTCGTATTGCTGCGCCCACCCCGCTTGCGGAGGCGCGTGCCGGGCACGGGCGATCCAGTCGCCGCCGCGGCGCGCGGCGGCGACGAGCTCGGGGCGATCGAGCGCGGCCGCGGCTGCGAGCAAGGTCACGATCGTCTGGCTGGTGGCGCCGTCGTTGAGGGTCGGACGGTCCTCGAAATCGCGATAGACCCATTGCTTCCAGCGCGGCCGCGCGACGAGCGGCCAGGCGCCATCGGCGAGCTGCCGGTCGAGGAGGAACGCGATGCCGCGCTCGGCGGCGGCGTGCAGGTGCGGGGCGCCGTTCAGCTGCCAGACGGCGAGGAGGGCGCGAATCGCGCCGGGCGTGACATCGTCGTCGAGCGCGGTGCGGAGCACGGTCCACGTGAACCACCGCGCGAGCGCGGGGCCCCGGACGGGCATTTCGGAGAACCACCCGCCCGAGCGCATCTGGATCGCCGCGAGAAGATCGGCGCCGCGGGCGGCGGTCGCACGGTAACGCTCATCGCCGGTCAGGCGATAGCCGTCGACGAGCGCCAGGATCGCCGTTGGCGTCCCGGGGCTGCGGATCGCGAGGAGATCCCAGTCGGCGAGCCCGAAGGGCGCGGCGACGCGCTCGGCGAACTTCAAGGGCGCCGTGTGCGGATGGACGCGCTCGCCGGGAAGCTCACCGAACTCCCACCCGCCGTCGGGCCGCGCGCGCGCGACGAGCTGGTCGAGCGCGACGTGCAGCTCGCCGGACGCTGCAGGGTCGCGGGCCGAAGCGTCGGCGCCGCGCGCGAGCGCCACCGCGAGCACCGCCGCGAGCACCGCCCGCACGTATGTCCCGCGTTCTCCGCCCTTCGGCCGCGCCTCCCCTCCCCCGGCGCGCGCGCTCAGCGATACACCGGCTTCCGCTTCTCGAAGAAGGACGCGATTGCCTCGCGGCCGTCCGGCGCGACGGCCGTCATCGCCATCACCTCCGAGGCGTACTCGTACGCGTGCGCCTGATCGACATCGATCTGCGCGTAGAACGCGTGCTTGCCAGTCGCCTTCGATGCCGTACTGCCGCGGCTCGCGGCGTGCGCAAGCTTCATCGTCTCCTCGCGGAGCCGCTCCGCCGGGACGACGCGGTTCACGAGCCCCCAGTCCGCCGCCGTCGCCGCGTCGATCGCCTCGCCGGTGAGCAGCATCTCGAGCGCGCGCTTGCGCCCGATGGCCCGGCTCACCGCGACCATCGGCGTCGAGCAGAACCATCCGCCGCGCCCGCCCGGCGTCGCGAAACTCGCCTCCTCGGACGCGACCGCGAGATCGCACGTCGCGACCAGCTGGCAGCCGGCGCCGGTCGCGACCCCCTGCACCGACGCGACCACGGGCTGCGGCAGCGCCTGCACGAGGCGCATCATGTCCGCGCAGCGCGCGAAGAGCGCGCGAAAGCCCTGGAGGTCGCGCTCGACCATGTCGCCGTAGTCGTGCCCGGCCGAGAAGACGGGACCGTTGGCGGCGACGACGACCGCGCGCGCGTCGCTCCTGCCGATGTCCGTCAGCGCCGCGATCAGCTCCTCGATGTGCTCGTGGGAAAGCGCGTTCCGCCGCTCGGGCCGGTTCATCGTGACCACCGCGACGGTGCCGTCGCGTTCGGAGAGAATGTGCCGGTAGCCCATGGGATCACCTCGTCCCCCGACCCTACGCGCGCCTCGGCGGCCGAGCAAGACGACCGAACGGGAGCGCCGCGTCCGGTCTCGTACGAAACGCCGCCTCCTCGGTTGACCTGCCGGCGTGGACCCGCCAAGTACCCCGCCATGACCGTCGGCATCGCATCCTATGGGTCCTACGTTCCTTATCGACGCCTGAAGCGGGCCGCGATCGGGCAGGTGCTCGGCATCCCCGCGGGCAAGGGCGAGCGCGCCGTCGCGAGCTTCGACGAGGACAGCGTATCGATGGCGGTGGAAGCCGCACGGGACGCGCTGCGGGGGTTGGACGCGCGCGCGGTGCCGCCGGCGGCTCCGGCGCGGGACGTTCGCACGCTCCTCTTCGCGACCACGACGCCTCCGTACGCCGAGAAGCTGAACGCGGCGCTCGTCGGCGCGGCAGCGCGGCTGCCGCTCGAGATCCGCGCCGCCGACTTGACGGGCTCCCCCCGCGTCGGCCTGACCGCGCTCCTGCAGGCCGCCGACGCCGCCCGCGCGAACGGCGGCTCCGCGCTGGTCGCGATCGCCGACTGCCGCGTCGCCGCGCCCGAGGGCAAGGCCGAGCAGGCCGGCGGCGACGCGGGTGTCGCGTTCGTCGTCGGCGAGGACCCGATCGCCGAGATCGTCGGCTCGGCGTCGGTCACCCGCGAGTTCCTGGACATCTGGCGGGCGCCGGGCGAACGCTTCGCCCACGCCTGGGAAGAGCGCTTCGCCCTCACGCAGGCGTACGGACCGCTCCTCGGCGCGGCCGTGAAGCGCGTGCTCGAGCAAGCGCAGTGCGCGCCCTCGAACCTCGCCAAGGTGATCCTCGACGCTCCGAACCCGCGCGCCGCCGATGAGCTGGCGCGCGGCGCCAAGCTCGCCCCCGAGCAGCTCGCCGACCCGCTGGCGCTGACGGTCGGCCAGACCGGAGCCGCGCACGCGCCGCTCGTGCTCGCAAGCGTGCTCGCGGCCGCGAAGCCGGGCGACCTGATCCTGGTCGCGAGCGCGGGCGACGGAGCCGACGCGCTGCTCCTGAAGGTCACGCCGCGCGCGGCGCGCTACACCCAGCCGCGCTCGGTCGGTCGGCTCATCGAGTCGAAGGGCGACGTCGCCTACGGCCGCTACTTGAAATGGCGCGAGATCCTGCCGACCGAGCCGCCGCGCCGGCCCGACCCGGATCGACCCGCCGCGCCGCCGATGCTCCGCTCCGAGACCTGGAAGTTCGGCTTCGTCGGCACGCAGTGCACCGCGTGCGGCACGCCGCAGCTCCCGCCGCAGCGCATCTGCATCACGTGCGGGCAGCGCGACCGGATGGAGCCCTACCCCTTCGCCGATCGTCCGGCGAAGGTGGCAACCTTCACCCTCGACCGCCTCGCCTATTCCTTGAACCCGCCGACGGTGAACGTGGTCGTCGACTTCGCGGGCGGCGGCCGCTTCCTCGGCGAGATGACCGACTGCGAACCGGACAAGGTCCAGATCGGCGACGAGGTCGAGATGACGTTCCGCCGCATGCACAGCGCGGGCGGCGTACACAACTACTTCTGGAAGTGCCGCCCCCGGCGCTAGGAGAACCGCCATGGCGAGCAACTGGCGCGCGCGAGCCGGCGAGCGCAAGATGCCGGCGCAATCGAGGATCGGAGGACATGGCAATGGCAAGTAATGGCATTCGAGACCGCGTCGCGATCGTCGGCATGGGCTGCACGCCGTTCGGCGAGCACTGGGACAAAGGCCCGGACGATCTCCTGATCGACGCCGCCTACCAGGCGTACGAATCCGCGGGCGTCGCGCCGAACGACGTCGACGCCTACTGGCTCGGCACGATGGGGCAGCTCTCCGGTCTCACGCTCTCGGTGCCCCTCAAGATCGACTACAAGCCGGTGACGCACGTCGAGAACTTCTGCGCGACCGGCTCCGAGGCGCTGCGCCAGGCGTGCTACGCCGTCGCGTCCGGCGCCTACGACCTCGCGATGGCGATCGGCGTCGAGAAGCTCAAGGACTCCGGCTACTCCGGCCTCGTCGTCTCGAGCCCCGCGAACGACGGCACGCTCGGCAACATGAGCGCGCCGGCGTCGTTCTCGCTGCTGGCCCCCGCCTACTTCAAGAAGTACGGCCTCGATCCCGCGAAGGGGAAGGAGGTCCTGGCGCGCATCGCGTGGAAGAACCACCGCAACGGCGCCAAGAACCCGCGCGCGCAGTTCCGCAAGGAAGTGACGATGGAGGCGATCCTGAACTCGCCGAAGGTCGCCGACCCGCTCGGCGTGATGGACTGCTCGGGCGTCGCCGACGGCTCGGCCGCGGCGATCGTCTGCCGCGCCGAGGACGCGCCCAAGTACACGCCGCACCCGATCTTCATCAAGGCGCTCTCGTTCGTGGCCGGCCCGGGCGAGGGCCCGCTCGCGCAGGACTACGACTTCACGACCTTCCGCGAGGTCGTCGCGTCGGCCAAGGACGCCTATGCGCAGGCCGGCGTCACCGATCCGCGCACCGAGATCAGCATGGCCGAGGTCCACGATTGCTTCACCCCGACCGAGCTCGTCCTCTGCGAGGATCTCGGCTTCAGCCCGCGCGGTGCCGCGTGGCGGGACGTGATGAACGGCTTCTTCGATCTCGACGGCGGCCTGCCGGTGAATCCCGACGGCGGCCTCAAGTCGTTCGGCCATCCGATCGGGGCCTCGGGCCTCCGCATGATGTACGAGATGTGGCTCCAACTCCGCGGCGAGGCGGGGCCGCGCCAGATCGAGAACCCGACCCTCGGCCTCACGCACAATCTCGGCGGCGCGCCGGGCCGCTGCGTGAGCTTCGTGTCCATCGTCGGCCGCTGACACGGTCGATGCTCGGCCGCCGACCGGAGCCGCCGCCATGCGCATCGTCGATCTTCGCAGCGACACGCTGACGCGCCCGACGGCCGCGATGCGTGCGGCCATGGCGGCGGCCGAGGTCGGCGACGACGTCTTCCACGAGGACCCGACGGTGAACGCGCTCGAGGAGCGCGCGGCCGGACTCGCGGGCAAGGACGCGGCGCTCTTCGTACCGAGCGGCACGATGGCGAATCTGATCGCCTGCACGCTCCAGACCCGGCCGGGCGACGAGGTGATCCTCGAGCGTTCGTCGCATCTGTATCGCTACGAGGCCGGCGGCTTCGCGGCCTGCGCCGGCGTGAGCGTGGCCTTGCTCGACGGCGAGCGCGGCCTGATCTCGCCGGAGCAGGTCGCCGGCGCCGTGCGTCTGGAGGACGTGCACCAGGCGCGATCCCGGCTCCTCTGGCTCGAGAACACGCACAACGCGGGGGGCGGGAGCTGCTGGCCTCTCGACCGGCTGGCCGCGGTGGTCGCGGCCGGGCGGGCGCACGGGCTCGCGATCCACCTCGACGGCGCGCGCGTGTGGAACGCCTGCGTCGCGCTCGGCGTCCCGCTGGCCACGATCGCCGCCCACGTCGACGCGCTCAGCTTCTGCTTCAGCAAGGGACTCGGCTGTCCCGTCGGCTCGGTCCTGATCGGCGACCGAGCCTTCGTGACCGAGGCGCGCCGGGTCCGCAAGCGGCTCGGCGGCGGCCTGCGCCAGGCGGGCGTCCTCGCCGCCGCGGCCCTTCACGCCCTCGACCATCACGTGGAGCGCCTCGGCGAGGACCACGCCCACGCGCGGCTCCTCGCCGACGGGCTCGACGGGCTCGCGGGCCTCCGCGTGCGCCGCCCGGTCGAGACCAACATCGTCCTTCTGGAGACGAGCGGATCACGCCTTGGCCCGATGGAGATCGTCGGGATCCTCATCGGCGAGGGGGTGCGCTGCCTCCCGATGAACGCGACCACCGTCCGCCTCGTCACCCACCTCGACGTATCGCGCGCGGACGTGGAGCACGCGGTGCGGATCGCACGAAGCGTTCTCGGCTGAGGGATCCCGGCGCGCTCCGCACGAAGCGACGCGTGACCGGCACGCCGACCGCTACGGCGTCGCCGTCGCGGTCGGCGTCGGGGTCTCGGTCGGTGTCGCTGTTTCCGTCGGCGTCGCCGTCGCCGTCGGGGTCGCCGTTTCCGTCGGGGTCGCCGTTTCCGTCGGGGTCGCCGTTTCCGTCGGGGTCGCCGTCGCCGTCGGGGTCGCCGTTTCCGTCGGGGTCGCCGTCGCCGTCGGAGTCGCCGTTTCCGTCGGGGTCGCCGTCGCCGTCGGAGTGGCGGTCTCCTCCGGAGTCGCCGTTTCCGTCGGCGTCGCCGTCGCCGTCGGAGTCGCGGTCTCCTCCGGAGTCGCCGTTTCCGTCGGGGTCGCCGTCGCCGTCGGAGTCGCGGTCTCCTCCGGAGTCGCCGTTTCCGTCGGGGTCGCCGTCGGGGTCGCGGTCTCCTCCGGAGTCGCCGTTTCCGTCGGCGTCGCCGTCAGGGTCGGCGTCGGGGTCGGCAGCGCCGCGTTGCACTCGGGCGGGTACGTGGTGATGGCCGGCACCCCGGCCGCCGTGAGGCAGTCCACCTTGAAGCCGGTAACGCACGCGACGCAGCTGATCAGGTCGGGCAACGTGTCGATCGACGCCGCACACGAGGCCGGCGGTCCCGGCGGATCGACCGGCGGGCAGCTCGCCGCGAACCCGATCTCGCCGACGGTGAGATCGTCGGGGGTGCCGCATAGATGGTCGGGCCCGCCGCAGTTCACGCACATCTTGGTAATCGCCTTGAACTCGGCAAGCCCGATGCCGTAGGCCGCGCGCGCGTCCGGACACGGCCCCGCGTAGCTCCCCTTCAGGACGAGATCCTCGCACTTGCTGATCAGCTTCGACTTCGTCTGGAAGAACGTGCTCATCGCCTTGCCGATCTCGCGCTGACACTTCCGTACGGAATTGCTCGGACTCGCCGTCAGGGATCCGTAGGCCAGGTCGACCGCCTGGTCGATCGCCGCGTTGTCGATGCAGAGCAGGCACGAGGAGACGTGTTGGCAATGGGCGATCGTGTTGCCGCAGGCGCCGCCCTCGAAGTTCGGGCACGTGCCGATGTCCCATCCGATGGACGACAGGGGGTCGTTGTCGCTCGTCACGCTGCACGTCTGGTCGAGCCCGCCGCACCGGCGGGCGATCGAGTTCTGCATCTTCGCCGCCGCCACCGAGATGCGCACCGCCGCCTTCGGATCCGGACACGGCCCGGGCTTCTTGTCCGCCACGACGTTGTCCCAGCACTTCTGGAGGATCTTCATCTTGGCGCGGCTGAAGCGCGCCTCGGAGCGCGCGATCTCGCGCTTGCAGGTCTCGGACTCGGCGAGGGCGGGAACGACCCGCCCGAACGTCACGAGGCCCGCCACCGCAGCGATCACGGCGAAGTACCCGCCGCGCCGGAGGCGCGGCGCACATAGACCTCTCCATCCCGGGGCGGTGTCGGCAACCATACGATGTCTCCCTGCGGGTCGAAGCGGGGTCAGGAAAGGCGGCACGACCCCGCCCGGGAACCATGCGCCAGCGCTCGACGAATGGCAACCCTGAATTTCGAGTGCTATGGCGAACGCCGCGTGTCCCGTCGCCTACCGTCCGTGATTCTCCTGCTCGCCGTCGCCGCGTTGCTCGCGCTGCCGACCGCCGGGGCCGCGGCGCATGGCCCCGACCTTCCCGCGAGCCTCCGTAGGCTCACCCTCGACGCGGACGCGGTCGTGCGCGTCCGCGTGGTCGCGACGAACGCGACGATCGACGCCGGCAGCGTCGCCTATCCTCTCGTCCACACCGAGGTGCTCGCGACGCTCAAGGGCGCGGTCGCTCCGGGTCCGCTCGCGTTCGCGAGCATCGGTGCGGGCGCCGCCCATTACCTCGACGGCGAGGACGTCCTCGTCTTCCTGCAACGCAGCCAGCGCGTTCCCGCCCTCGCCGCGACCACCCTTCCGACGCGGCTCGCCTGGATCGCGATCCCCAACGCCGGCGAGAAGCTGCTCGCCGGCGACCGGAGCGGCGCGGCGGTGCTCGATGCCGTCCGCCGCTACGTCGCGCTCGACGCCCTCCAGGATCCCGACTCCCGCGGCGACGCCCTTCGCGCCCTCTCCCTCCAGCTCCTGCAGTCGGGCGAGCCGATCCTCGTGGCCTCGGTGCTGCGCGACGTGACGCCGGGCGGCGACGCGGGCGCGCTGACGCTCGCCGACCTGCCGACGCTCGTGCCCGTGATCGAGAACCCGCGCATGCCGATCGGGACACGCATCGCCCTCGTTGCCGAGCTCGAACGCCGGGGCCTCGTGTTCGGTCCGGCGCGCTGGGTCCGCCTGCTCCGCACCTCCCAGGGCGGCGACCTCCTCGCGGTGATCCGCGCCGTCCGCGAGCACCCGAGCGCCGGCGTGAACGCGCAGCTGATCCCGCTCCTCGCCGAGCGCGACCCCGCGCTCGCGACGGCGGCCGCGACGGCCCTCGGCACACCCGGCAACGTCGACGCGGTGCGCCCGCTGACGGCCAGTCTCGGACGCCCCGACGGGGAGCTGCGCCAGGCGGCGCTCGCGAGCCTCGCCCGGATCGGCACCCAGAGCGCCCGCCAGGCGCTCGAGCTCGCCGCGGCCCGCCATCCCGACCCGGAGCTCCGCCGCCAGGCGACCGTGGAGGCCATCGCCCTCGCGCGCCGCCACGGCACGACGCTCGCGCCGCTCGTCGACCCGGCGACCGCTGCCTTCTGACGAACCTCAGGGCGCCGGGCAGACGCCGTCGATGAGCGTACGCCCGGCCAGGTCGAGCATCGCCTCGGCGCGCGGCGACTCGAAGCGGACGAGCTCAGCCACCTCGCACTCGTGCTGGCGCACGAGACAGGCGACGTAGTCGCCGACGGACGCCACGGCCGGGATCCCGTAGCTCGGGCAGCGCGGCGCCACGGCGTCGAGATTGGCGCCGGCCGGGTCGGTCAGCACGGCGAACGCGAGCGGGTCGCAGCGCCTGCTGACCGCGACCGTCAGCGTGCCGACCGCGCGCTGCACCTTCCCGAACTCGCGCGTGCAGCGCTGCGTCGCCTTCGCGAGGCACGCGGCGTTTCCGGGGTCGGCCGCGACGCAGAGAAACACGGCGTCGACGCACCGCCCGATCGCCCCGAGCCGCGTCCGCGCGAGCCCGGCACCGCTCCGCACCAGGGCCTGCGCGCAGCGCTCGACGCCGCGCCCGAGGCCTTTCGGGTCGCCGAGGCCGGCGCCGCTGCCGCCGAAGTCCGTGCGGCAGGCGCCGCCGTCGGGAGCGGCGCCGATGAGACGCAGCAGCTCGCCGGCGCGCGGCCGCTGCAGCGCGAAGAGGGTCTCGGCGCGGCACGAATGCTCGGCGCTCAGGCACTGGGCGATGCCGGTGAGGTCGGCGAGCGCGCGGCCGTAGCGCATGAGACAGTGCTCCGCGATGTCGTCGTAGGCGAGGCCGTCGGGACCGAAGAGATCGGCGCTGCCGAGGCCGGCGCAGCGGCGGGTCACGGCGGCGACGAGCCGCGCCTCCGCGGTCGCGAGCTTGCCGAGCGCCGCCGCGCAGCGGTCGCCGACGGCGGCGAGGCATGCGGGGTCGTTCGGCCGGCGCTGCACGCACGCCCCCGCGGCGCCGGCGCAGCGGTCGAGCGTCTTGAGCTTCTTGTCGACGTAGCTCCGCGCCGCGCGCCGGACGTCGCGCTGACAGGCCGTCTTCGCATTGCCGACCTGGATCGGGAGCCCCGGCGTCGCGGTCGCCCGCGGACTCGGCGAGCCGCTGCCGGCGACGACCGTGAACGTCGCGTCGCCGCCGCTGGCGGTGGACGTCACGCCGCTCGCCGGATCGAACACGGAGATCGTCACCGTGCCGACCGCGACCGGCACGATGCGACCGCGGTTGCCGTCGGCGTTCGGCGCCTCGGCGATCGCCGGATCGCTCGACACGTAGGTCACCTTCTGCGTGACGTTCTTCTCGGCGCCGTCCGAGAGCGTCGCCGTCGCGGTGAAGAACTGCGCCGTGCCGATCGGCTTCTGCGCCGCCTGCGGCTTCAAGGCCAGCTTCACGATCACCGGGGTCGGGCTCGGCGACGGCGACGGCGTCCCCGTGGGCGTCCCGGTCGGCGCGGTCGAGGTCGGCCCCGTGTGCGTCGGCGTCGGGCTCGGCGCCTCGACCACGGTGAAGACGGCGCTTTCGTCGACGGCGGTGACGATGCCGGTCGCGGCGTCCTCGGCGCGAATCACGGCGACGCCGGGCGCCACCGCGAGCACCTTGCTCTTGCTGCTCGGGTCGGTACCGGTCGCGGCGACGGCCGGATCGCTCGAGCTGTACTCCACCTTCTGCGTCAGATTCTTGGTGCTGCCGTCGGAGTACATGCCGCTGACGGTGAACGTCTGCGTCAGGCCGACCGCCTTCTTCACGGTCGTCGGCGAGATCGCAAGAGCCACCAGCCTGGGCGTCGCGGTCGGCGCCGGCGTCGGCGTCTTCGTGCGTGTCGGCGTGATGCCGGTGGTGGTCGGCGTCGGCGTCGGCGCGACGACGACCTCGAAGGTCGCGTTGCCGCCCGACGCGGTCGTGCCGACGCCGGTCGCGTCGTCCACGGCCGAGATCGTCGCCGTGCCGACGCCGACGGCGACCACGCGGCCGCGATTGGCCGCCTCGTTCGGCGCCGCCGCGACGGCGGGATCGCTCGAGGTGTAGGTCACGCGCTGGGTCAGGTTCTTCGTGGTTCCGTCGGAAAGCGTGCCGGTCGCAACGAAGTTCTGCGCCGCGCCGACGCCGCGCTTGGTCGACGCCGGCGAGAGCGCCAGCGACACCAGCACCGGCGTCGCCGTCACCGTCGGCGTGGGGCTGAGCGTCCGGGTCGGCGTCGCGCCCGTCCGCGTCGGCGTCGGCGTCGGCGCGGCGGTCACGGTGAACGTGGCGTCGCCGCCGGTGTCCGTGGTGTTGACGCCGCCGAACGCCGCGGAGATCGTCGCGACGCCGGGGCCCACGGCGAGCGTCCGGCCCTTGTTGGTGGTCGCGTCGTTCGGCGCCTGCACGACGGTCGGCGTGCTGCTGACGTACGTCGCCTGTTGCGTGAGGTTCTTCTCGCTGCCGTCCGAATACACGCCGACCACGGAGAAGTTCTGCGACTCGCCGACCTTGCGCTTGGCGACGAGCGGCGACAGCCGCAGCGTCTGGAGCACCGGCGTGGTGGTCGCCGTCGGCTTCGGCGTCGCCGTGCGGGTCGGGGTCGGGTTGGTCGACGTGGGCGTCGGCGTCGGCGCCTCCACGACCTCCATCATCGCGCTCTCGCCCGACGCGTCCGAGCTCGTGCCGGTCGTCGGCTCGGTGGCCGAGATGGTCGAGACGCCGACGCCAACGGCCTCGACGCGGCCGCGATTGCCCTCGGTGTTCGGCGGGTAGACGGCGGCGAGATTGCTCGAGCTGTAGACGACCTTCTGCGTCAGGTTCTTCTCGCCGCCGTCGGAGAAGTACCCGGTGACCGTGAAGTTCTGGACCTGCCCGACTTGCCGTTTCGCGGTCCGCGGCGCCACGCCCACCCGCACGAGCGCGGGCGTCGCCGTGACCGTCGGCAGAGGCGTCGGGGTCTCGGTGGCCGTCTGCGCCGACGCCCGGCCGGCGAGCGTCGCCGCCGCGCCGAGCAGCACCATGAGCGCGGCGCAGAGGCGGGCGAGGGAGCGAGAGGGCGTGCGGGAGAACGAGACCATGGATCGCGGGGCGCAGGGTTCAGAGCAAAGGCGCTGCCACACCCTGACCCGCAAGCGACCGATCTCGCGGAAGATTCCCCGTCGATTCGGGTCCGCTGCTCGGGCGCGGCTGCGAGAATCGCAGCCCTGCAACGGCGGCCGGCGAGACCGCCGGAGCCTCCGGACGCCTCAGGGGCAGGCCAGGGAATCGTCGAGGCCCGCCGCGAAGCGCAGCACCAGCACGCCGTCGGTCACCGTCACCGCGCCGCTGCCGTCGACGTCACAGATCGCGGTCGTACATCCCGTCGGGAGATCCGCCGCCGCCGACAGCACCTCGACGCCGTCGGTCACGGTCACCGTGTTCGAGGCGTTCGGGTCGCCGCAGAGCGTCGGCGTCGCGCGCGCGGTCGGCGTCGGCGTCCGACCGGTCGCGGTCGCGCCGGGCGCACGCACCGTGAGCGCCCCGCTGCCCTCGGCCTCGGTCGCGATGCCGGTCACGGGATCACGCGCGGAGATGACGGCGACGCCGATGCCGACCGCCTGCACCTGGCTCCTGTTCCCGTCGGCGTTCGGGCAGACCGCGACGCCCGGGTCGCTCGACGTGTAGGTGACCTTCTGGGTGAGGTTCTTGGTGTTGCCGTCGCTCAGCTGACCGGTCGTCGTGTAGGTGATCAGGTCGCCGACGACGGCGTTCTTCTCGAGCGGCTTCAACGTGATCGCGACGAGCGCTCCCTGCACGGTGAGCGTGCCGTCCGCGCCGGTGTCGGTGGTGCGCACGCCGGTCACCGGGTCGGTCGCGCTGATCGTCACGACGCCCGGCGCGAGCCCGTTGACGCGACCCTTGTTCGGCGCAGCGTTCGGCGCCTCGGCGACGGTGGCGTCGCTCGACGCGTACGCGACCTTTTGGGTCATGTTCTTGCCGAGCCCCTGCGCGTCGAACGCCGTCACCGTGTAGTTCGCGGACTCGCCGACCGAGATGGTCTTCGTGACCGGTTTCAGCTCGAGGCGCACGATCGTGCCGGGCGTCGGCGTGGCGGTCGGCACCTGCGCACCGGCGACGGCCGCCCAGAGGACGACCAGTGCGGCGAACGATCCCCGGAGCATCCGATGCTTCTCGCGCGCGGGCCGACGGCCGTCAAGCCGACCCGCCCGCCGCGCGTCTCAGGCGACTTCGGGCGCCGGGTAGTGCTTGAGCAGGTGGCGGATCAGATCGGAGGCGGTCACGAGACCGACGAGACGCCCCTCGCGCGTCACCGGCAGGTGGCGGATGAGCGCGTTCCGCAGCACGTCGATGGCTTCCTCGGCGGTCGCGAACTCGTCGATCGACGGCGGCTCCGCCAGCATCGCGTCGCGCGCGGCCTTGCGTTCGAGCCCCTCGCCCGCCTGGAGAAGCGCGACGAGATCGCTCGTGCTCACGAGCCCGAGCAAGCGCTGGTGGCGGTCCACGACCGGCACGGCGCCGATGCCGTGGGCGGCGAGCTCGCGCGCGACGTCGAGGAGCGGCGTCTCCGGGCCGACCGTGATCAGCTGGCCGTGCATGAGGGTCCGGACGTGCGCCTGCAGGAGCTCTCGTCCGCCCGTCGTCCCGCGCATGGGCGGCGACGCTACGAGAACGTCGTTTCGTTGGCAAGCCGCTCGGCCGCCCGAGGCGCCCTCACGGCGCGCCCGCGGACGCCGCGGCGCGCTTCACCTCGGCCCCCTCGACGAGCTCCGCGGCGTCGCCGACCACCAACGACTCGGCGCCGACGAGCCCGTCCGCGATCTGCACCCGCTCGCCGAGCTCGGCGCCGACCATCACCGCGCGCCGCCGCACCCGCCCGCCTTCGAGCAGCCACACGTACGCGCCGCCCTCGTCGCGCCGGAGCGCCGCGCGCGGGGCGAGCACGACCACCCCGCCCGCGGTCGGGGTCGCCTCGGCGAGGAAGTTCACGCGCACGCTCATGTCGGGCAGGAGCCGGTCGTCCGGGCGCGCCACCCGCACCTCCACCTTGAGCGTCCCCTTCTGGCGGTTCACCTGCGGGTAGAGCTTCACGACCGTCGCCGGGTAGCGCGCGTCGGGATACGCATCGGGGATGACCTCCGCGCCCTGACCGAGACGCACCCGCGTGAGGTCCGACTCGT
>WBZR01001204.1_pt1 | contig 34169 bp, 29 predicted proteins | sample 5204231 | NCBI WGS metagenome assembly WBZR01 (sample SAMN12412403, study PRJNA552823) | activated sludge metagenome | isolation source: activated sludge from anammox sidestream of wastewater treatment plant... | place: USA: Virginia | collected 2017-08 | reverse complement strand
CTTGAGTCGAGAGTCCCCCATGGGTTGGGCCCTTCCGGAATCGCTGGTTGACGTTCTCGGGTCGGGGTGCCCTCCCCTACGAACCGACATGAACGACACCATCGAATCCAAGGTTCCCGAGGCCATCGAGGGGCTCCGACGTGCAGCGTCTTGGGGGCCAGGTTACCTGGGGACGCGAGAGCCTGCGTCCGACTCGGAACGCACGCAACTCGCCGAGCAGCTCGCGATCGCGGGCGAGGAAGTACCTACGTACCTCAAGGCAAGCCCGATCTGGGTGGACCGACGAGCGAAGCTCTTCGAGGTCGGCGAATACCCGGACAAGGGCGTGACCGTGCTCCCGTCCCACCTTGAGCAGCTTGCAGCGAACTTCGACCTGCCCGTGCCCGTTCTCATCGAGCATGCCAAGTCGCCGCTCGAGATTGGATACCTAACCTCGCTCGAAGCCGAGGGCGACGAGCTCTTTGGCACGATCGCCCTGACGGAGCAAGCCCACGGCCTCATTGAGAGCTCGGGTGCGCGGTCCTTGTCCTTGGGCCTCGACAGCGACCTCACGCAGGTTCGCGAGGTCAGCCTTGTCCGCTCACCCAGAATCGCCTCGGCCCGCCTTTTCTCCTCCCCGGTCGAGTTCGCCCATGTGTGGCAGACCGACTGGCAGTCCGAGCGAAGCCAGTACTTGGCCTCCAAGAACGAAGAGTGGCTCGAAGGCCTAGTCGCGAAGGGAAGGGCACTGCCCGCCCAACTGCCCCATGCCCGTGCCCTCCTTGCTTGTGAGGAGGGCGTGAGCTTCGACGGGGGCAAAGTGCCGGTCTCCCGTCTCGCCCGGGCCCTGCTCGAGTCCGGGCCGGTTCACGCCTTGTTCACCAGGACCGTGCCCGAGAAGGGTCCGGCAGTCTCCGCGCTTCCGCCCGAGGAAGCCGACTTCTATCGCCGCCACTTTCCCGGCGTGAGCTTGGAAGAGATCGCGCTTCGCAGGAAGGACGACCCGGCGGCGTAGCCGCCCACACAACAAACCTCATGGCTCTAAGCAAATCATTCGAGACGTACGAGCGGCCAGGACTGGTCGTGTCGTACAAAGTCAACAACGTCAAGGTCTTCAAGGGCGCCCTAGTGGGCGTCAACGCCGCGGGTATGGCGGTGCCGATGTCCCATGCGACGGCGGGGCTCAAGCTCGTCGGCGTGGCGAACGAGACCGTGGACAACACCCCGGGCGCCGCGGGCGCGAAGAGCGTCAACGCGACCAAGGCCGGTGCCTTCGTCTTCAAGGCCGCTTCGGGCTACACGCCTGTGCAGTCCGACCTCGGCAAGGAGGTCTATTGCAAGACCGATTGGGAAGTTCAGGTCTCCACGGTCGGTCTCACGAACCAGTACAAGGTCGGAACGATCGTCGCCGTGGAGGCGGCATCGACGGGCCAGGCGGGCGTACGCGTCCGCATTGACAACTACAACGTTTAGTACAAGGATCAAACTATGGCACTTACCAAATCCGACATTCCTGACCTCTTGCTCCCCGGCCTCAAGACCGAGTTCGAACTGGCCTACCGGGCCCAGGTCGAGGACAGCATCGCCAACACGATCGCAACGGTCGTAAGCACGACCCAACCGGTGCAGAAGTACGCCTGGCTGGGTGCATCCCCGCCGATGCGCGAGTTCGTGGACGAGCGCAGGCCCCAAGGCATGGCTTCATACTCCGTGACGATCGAGGACAAGGTCTTCGAGAGCACGATCGCGGTGGATCGGCGCGCCATCGAGGACGACCAGATTGACCTGATCCGGCTCCGGGTTCAGGACCTCGCGACCCGTGTAAGCCAGCACCGGCACCAGATCGTGGTCGAGTCGCTCCTCGCGGGTGGAGCCGGCATCGGCTATGACGGCTTGCCCTTCTTCAGCACGTCGCACCCGACCTTCGGTGCCGCGACCGAGAGCAACACGACAACGGCCCAGCTTAGCGGGACGAGCCTGGCCGACGCGATGTCCGCGATGATGCGGTACCGTGACGACAGTGGCACCCCCATTGGGGTCGTCCCCGACACGTTGGTGGTCGGCCCGAAGAAGATGTGGGAGGCGATCGAGCTCGTCGAGAGTCCGGTCGTGGTCTATAAGGGCACGGGTACGGCAGGTACTTCGCCCACCGACTACGTGAACGCCTTCCGCGGGAGGCTTCGGCTCGTCGTCTCGCCCTACGTCACGGGTAGCCAAGAGGACGCGTGGTTCCTTCTCGACACGACACGGCCGATCAAGGGCATCGTCTTGCAGCAGCGCTCCGACGTCCCGGTGGAGTTCACCGCGCTAGAGTCCAACTCGGGCAGTGAGTCTGCATTCATGCGCGACCGCTATTTCTACGGGATCCGGGCCCGGTACAACGTCGGCTACGGCCTCTGGCAGGCGGCATTCGGTGGAAAACTGGCTTAGCCTGGCCACCGCACTGGGCTTGGGGGGGAGCCTCGGCGCCCTCCTCGCCTTTCTCGTCGCAGGCCGGAAGTTCGCCGGAAGATTGAGGTCCCTCATCTCCTCCCTCGAAAAGGCGCTGCTGGACATGAGGCGGGCCGACCTCAACGCGCTGCGAGACGAGATGGTCCTGGTCGAGCAGGAGGCCCGTCGGCTCTTCGGCCTGTTGAGCGGGCTCTTGAAGGGACGTTGACACCAGGGGGCCCCACGGCCCCCACCCCACATTCTATGCAGAACTTGACTGAGCTACTCGCCGTCTTGGCGACATTCGTCGGTGCGTCGTTCACGTTGGTGCGAATGACGCTCGCCCAGCAGCAACGCTCCACCGAGCGCTTCGTGGCCTTTCTGGAATCGTCGCTCGTGCGGCAAGAGGCGACGATCGGTTCGTTCCGAGGCTCCTTGGACAATCTCTCGGAAGCGATTGCCGAGCATAACGCCCTCCTTCGCCGTGTGACGGAGACTGCGGGAGGCCGTTCGTGAGCCTCGTCGTCACCGTAACTGCGGTGAAGGAGAAGACGCGGGTCACCGATTCTTCTCTCGACTCCCTGGTGGCAAACCTCATTGCGCAATGGGTGCCGATGCTGGAGTTCGCCATTCGGAGCGAGCCCTTGGCCGACACCGGCAACACTGGCCTGCAGGCCACGTTGAATCTTGGAGCGATCGAGGCCGTGGGCGGCGAGCTCCTCTCGCAGCTCGCCCGCGAGCCTGGCGCGGTCGAGTCCTTCAGCTTCGGGTTCTTCGAGCTCGGGCCAGCAGGCGGGGCGGCAATTGACCCCAGCGGGCTCAAGGCCCAAGGATATGCACGCTTGCGACCGTTCCTTAAGTCGCCTGAGTTCCTTGCCGGCACCCTTGGCGTCGCTGCCGGAGGATCCCGCACGGGTGAGGACGAGTGACCGCGCTCCAGCGGCGGGTTCAGGGCCATGTCGCGAGGAACGGAGACGCCTTCACACTGGCGGGCCAGCCTGCCAAGGGAGTCTTCTCCCACGCTCCCTTCGGCACGATGCGCCTCTACCTTCCGGTATCGGTCGTGGACACCTTGGTGCCCCCTTATGTCCTATGCCTGGTGAACCAGGCCACGACCGCGGTGGAAGGCGACTCGGTGTCGTGGAACGGGCGGTCTCTCGTGGTGAAGCGGGTGGTCGAGGCCCGCTGGGGCGGGGCGGTCGCAGGTCGGTTGCTTGTGCTTGGCTAGGTCCGCTCGCAGGGACGAATCCCTATCGCGCACGATTTTCCATCCGTACCTGTCAGAATGGCGCAGACACGCAGAAAGGTGCGCGAACAACCGGCACAGGTGCAGACCTGGAACCAGACTTCCCAGCCCCGAACGCGTTCAAGGATCAAGGAATGGCAAAGTCATTGTTCGTAGGCAACCTCTCGTACGGCACGTCGGAAGCGGCGTTGCGGGAGGCGTTCGCACCCTATGGCGCTTCTCAGGCCCGCATCGTCGAGGGTCGTGGGTTCGGGTTTGTGGACGTTGAGGACGACCAGGTCGCAGCTGCGATCGAAGGAATGAACGAGGTCGTTCTGGATGGCCGGAAGATTTTCGTGAACGAGGCAAAGCCCCGCGAGCCCCGCAGCGGCGGTGGTGGCGGGGGATATGGCGGCGGTGGCCGCGGCGGTCGCGGCGGTGGTCGCGGCAGCGACTGGTAGTCCCCAGTTTCAGGGAGGCAAATGGGGCCGGGCGCCGCGAGCGTCCGGCCCCTTTCCTGTTTGGGCCGCGGGGATGCTGCGTGCAACAATCAAAGCTGAGTGAAGATTCTCGTCATCGGGAGCGGGCCGATCGTGATCGGGCAGGCTGCGGAATTCGACTACGCCGGGACCCAGGCATGCCGGGCGCTCCGGGAGGAAGGCTGCGAGGTCGTCCTGATCAACAGCAACCCGGCCACGATCATGACCGATCCCGAGACTGCGGACGCCGTCTACATCGAGCCCTTGACCGTGGACTTTTGCGAGAGGGTCATTGCCAAGGAGCGGCCCGAAGGGCTCCTTGCGACCTTGGGGGGCCAGACCGGGCTCAACCTCGCTTCCCAACTCGCGGCCGCCGGCGTTTTTGAGAAGTACGGGGTGCGGCTGCTCGGCACGAAGCTCGAGTCCATCCAGATGGCCGAGGATCGAGAGCTCTTCCGGGCTCTGATGCGCGAGATCGGCGAGCCCGTACCCGAGAGTTGGATCGTGGAGTCCGAATCCGACCTGGAGGCACTGCTCGACACCGTTCCCTACCCCTGCATCGTCCGGCCCGCGTACACCTTGGGGGGCACAGGAGGGGGCGTAGCCTACGACCGTGAGGCCCTTTGGGAGATCGGCCGAAAGGGCCTCAAGCTCTCGATGCGGTCGCAGCTCATGGTGGAGCGATCGCTGTTGGGGTGGAAGGAAGTCGAGTACGAGGTCATGCGCGACTCCGCGGGAACGTGCATCACGGTCTGCAACATGGAGAACCTCGACCCGATGGGGGTCCACACCGGTGACTCCATCGTCGTCGCCCCCTCGCAGACCTTGACCGACATCGAGTACCACATGCTCCGCACGGCCTCTCTCAAGATCATTCGAGCCTTGGGGATCGAGGGCGGGTGCAACGTCCAACTCGCCGTGAATCCGGACAGCTTCGACTACTACATCATCGAAGTGAACCCGCGAGTGTCGCGGTCCTCGGCGCTCGCCTCCAAGGCGACCGGTTACCCGATCGCGCGGGTGGCCGCCAAGATCGCCCTCGGGATGCGCTTGGACGAGATCCCGAACAGCATCACGGGCACCACGAAAGCGTCGTTCGAGCCCAGCTTGGACTATTGCGTGGTCAAGATTCCCCGCTGGCCGTTCGACAAGTTCGTGAGCGGCGACCGGACGCTCGGCACCCAGATGAAGGCCACTGGAGAGGTCATGGCGATTGACCGGACCTTCGAAGGAGCGCTCGTGAAAGCGGTAGCGGGTTTGGAAGTTCGGAACAAGGACCTCGACGATCTCGGTTACCGCAAGGCCACCGAGGAAGAATTGGCGGAGTTCGTACGGGTTCCGACCGACGGTCGGCTTTGGGCCTTGGCCGAGGCCCTACGTCGAGGGTGGACGATCGCCGAGGTGAACCGTCTTTCCAAAGTGGACCCCTGGTTCCTCGAAAAGATCAAGGGAGCGGTCCAGAGTCCTCCCCCCAACCCCATTGCCTACAAGATGGTGGACACTTGCGCAGGGGAGTTCGACTCTCGCACCCCGTACTACTACGCCACCTGCGAAGCCGAGAGCGACATGGTGGCCGATCCCTCGTGATCTGGGCTATGGCGCTCCTGGCGAGTCCTCCGAGCTTGGCCCTCGACTACGCTACTTTCACGGGTCTGAGCGTGAGCGTGATGGACATTCCCGTCGTGATGGGCTCGTCGTTCCAGCTTTTCGACGCGGAGAGTGGGAAGGGGCTCTATAGCTCTCGCTGGGCCCCACAGACGGTGGAGCTCCATGGCGATGGCAAGACGAGCATCCGGTTCCTGGCCCTCGACGGTAGGTTCACCGGAACCCATTCGCTTCAGCGAACCCTCGAGGGTTTTGAGGTTCGGTACCGGTTCACCTGGAAGGGCGAGAGGGCCGCTCGATTGGAGAACAGCTTGGGGCTGCTCTGGAGCTCGTGCTTCGCCGATGGGAGCGCCAGGGTGGACGGCGGGACCCCGTGGCCCCTGGATCGCCCGATGGTCGGTTCGCGCCGCGCGCGTCGGGTCGGATCCGCCGGCGAGGAGGTGCACCTCGATGGCGGCGTGATCGCGGTGAGCGTTGCCACCGAACCACCCACGAAGTTAAGCCTCTTGGATGGCCGGGGCTCGACGGACTCGTGGGCGCTGGGCCGGGGGGCCTTCTGGGTGGGGCAAGAAGCGATCAAGATCGCTCCTAACCAAACGGTGGAGTTCACCGCAAGGTGGGAACTGGATGCGCCAGGCCGAGTCCGGGCGTCACCCTTGGAGCGGGTCGCCAGCGAGTCTCCCTTCTCCGAAGCCGTGGAGCCCGCAGCGCCGCTCCCCCTCCTGCCCGCTCCAAGGGAGCGCCGGGAAAGGCGAGGATGGCTCCCGATGGGCTCGGGGCTGGTGGGCAAAAGTTCTGGGATCCCCATGGCTTTCTTGAGGTCGCGATGGCTCCTGGATGGCCAGTTTGGCCCTCCTGCGAAGCTCTCTACCCGCGTAGGGAACCTGGGCTTGCCCGCGGAGGGATATCAGGTTTCGATCGGGGAAGAGGGGATCGAGGTCATAGGCCAAGACGAGGCAGGGCTCGCGAACGGCCTCGCGTGCCTCTCCGGCCTGGCAGTCGCCCAGGCTGGTGTCCTTGGCTGGAAGCACCAAACGGTCAAGGACTGGCCCAACGTCCGCTGGCGCGGCGTCCACCTCTTCCAAGGTGACCCCTCGTGGCACAAGAAGCTCGCGCTGGGAGTGCTGGGGCCGCTACGGTTCAACCATGTGGTGGTGCAATGTGAAAGGACGCAGTGGGAGAGCCTGCCCCCAGGGCCCGCCACCGATATGGGGAAGGACGACCTCGCCAAGCTCTTCCAGCAGTACCAAGATTCCGGGATCGAGCCCATCCCACTCATCCAGAGCCTGGGCCATATGGAGTGGCTCTTCGCGAACGGGAGGCTCAAGCACCTGGCGGTCAACCCGGACGTGCCGTACACGCTCGATGCACGCCGGGCGGAGGCGCGGGAGGTCATGGGCAGGGTGTGGGACGAGGCCGTGGCGCTGCTCCGTCCCAAGGCGGTGCACTTTGGCCTGGACGAGTTTGGCAACCGAGGTTTGCCCGACGATCCGGGCTTGGAGACCCGGCTGTGGACGGCGATGGTGCCCAGCCTGGAAGCCGTCGCCCGACGCAACCGCGTGGAGGCGATGGCTTGGGGGGATGTGATGCTCGCGCCGAGCGAGGCCCTGGACGCCGCCCACGCCCCGAGCGAGGCGGAGGCGGCAAAGCGGAGGGCGGTCCTCCCTCGTTCGTGGCGGGTTGCGGATTGGCACTATGCGCCCGAGGACAACCCAGCAAAGTACGTGAGCCTGCCGCTCTGGACGGCCCGGGGTCACCGCGCCGTGGCCGCGAGTTGGGACAAACCCGAGAACATTCAAGGCACCGCCCTCGCGGCCTCGATGTTTGGGACCGGCTTCCTGCAAACGACCTGGGCAGGGTACACGACCGACGAAGGTTCCGCCTATCGCGAGGCGGGGCAGTTCGCAGCCTACGCGGAGGCAGCTTCGTGGGCCTGGTCGGGCAAGGCCCCGCCCGCCTCGGCCAAGGGCTACGTCCAGCGTGCACTGTTCGAGGCTCCCCTCGAGCCCGCTGGCCGTTCTGGTACCGCCCTCTCGCTGGGTGCTTTTGACCGCGAAGTCAAGCTCGGGCGGATCGGGTTCTTCTCGATCGCGCCCATCCAATTGCTCACGCCGGTCTCTAGGGCGGGTCGGGACGGCTTCTCGCCGGTCACCCTTCGCGTCAGCGTTGCGGCGAGCCAGCTCGCCCTGCTGGTGGACTGCTTGGCCTGGCTGGGCGAAGGTCACGAGCTCGCAACCGTCACCGCCGAGTTCGAGGACGGGAGCACGGAGTCCGGGATCGTTCGGTATGGAGCCCATGCCCGCTCGCCCGAGGACCGTCGCCCCACGACGACCCTGGCTTCGAAGGACGGAAAGGGACTCTTCCGAATGCGTCTCCACGGCAAGTCGAAGGTGGTGGCGATCACCCTCGACGCCAAGGACTCCATGGGTGGCCTACGCGTCCACGGTGCCACACTCGTGCGATGAAGGTCCAGGAGATTCTGGAGCAGGCAGTGCGCGAACGGAAGGCTCCAGGGGTCGTCGCAGCGTGGGGCACAGCCACGCAAGCGCGGTTTGCCTCCGCGGGCCGGCTGACGTTCGCCGAGGACTCGGACCCGGTCAGTGATCGCACCGACTTCGATCTCGCTAGCCTCACGAAGCCGATCGCGGTGGCGTCCGTCTGCATGGTCCTGGAAGGTCTGGGCGAGTTTTCTTCCGAGGAGCCGGTGAGCGGCACTCTGCCTGAGTTGAAAGGGCCGGGAACCACCTATGGGCATCTGCTCCGGCACGATTCGGGCGCAGCAGCCTATTGCAACCTCGAAGGCGCAGGGTTGGAAGGCGACCGTGCCCTGGATGCGCTGTTGACGCTGGAGGATCCTTCTCCCGTCGGTGGCTCGCCCGTCTACTCTTGCGTAGGTTATATCCGGCTCGCCGAGGCCCTCCGCCGTCGGACAGGCAAGCCGATTGACGCGCTCTTCGAGGAACGGGTGAACCGGCCTCTGGGGACTCGCTTCCGGTACAACCCAGGCATTCCCGGTGTTGCCCCGACGGTGGCCTGGGAGCCTTGGCGAGAACGGTGCTTGGAGCGAGCGGGGCGGTCTGCCCCCTTGCCCTGGGTTACCGGGGAGCCCCACGATCCGCTCGCCTGGCTCTTGGGCGGGGTGAGCGGGAACGCAGGGCTCTTCGGCTCGGCTCGTGACCTGGCGGAGTACGCCCAAGCGGTCCTTGCAGACCGCGCACCCTTCCCCGGGAAGGTGTGGCAACGTTACACCGATGCACGGACCGCGAATGCGGACCGCGTCCTGGGCTGGCACTTGAAGTCGGACTCGGGTAGCTCGGCGGGCCCCTCGTGGGGCCGGAGCTCAGTGGGCCACACCGGATTCACCGGCACCATGTTGTGGATCGAGCCGGAACGGCAGTGCTTTGCTGCCTTGCTCGCATCCGCCGTACATCCTCAAGGCGACCCTGTCCCGTTTCGGAGCGTCCGGCCCAGGTTCAGCGAAGCTGCGATCCAGAGCTTGCCGAAGGGCTAGTCCTAGAAATCTAGGACAAGAGGGCGGTATAAGCGCACTGAGCCGCGGGAGCGTGATTGCTCTCCCCTTCGCGATTTCCCGTCGGCTCCTTACTCCTTGGGCCCCAGCTTCGCGACAATCTCCGGGATTGCCTCGAAGAGGTCGGCTACCAACCCCAGGTCAGCGGTCTCGAAGATCGGCGCGTCGGGATCCTTGTTGATCGCTACGATCGCCTTGCTGTCCTTGATCCCCGCGACGTGCTGGGTGGAACCGCTCACTCCCGCGGCAATGTAGAGGTCTGGCGCGACGATCTTGCCCGTTTGCCCAACCTGAAGCTCGTTCGGGGCGATTCCGCTGTCCACGGCGGCGCGGGTGGCGCCCACGGCGGCACCGAGGCGATCGGCCAAGCCCCCGATCACTCGCTCGAAGGTTTCGGCATCCTGGAGCGGCCTCCCGCCCGTCACGACGCACTTTGCCTGGGCGAGGTCGGGCCTGGAGCCTCCCCGGACGGTGGTTGCGACCCTGGTCGCGAGCTCGGGGCCGAGTGGCGGGGCAGCGGCCACAGCGACCGCACTCCCGGCCTCGGCTGGCACGATTCCCGCGGCACGGAACGTCAAGAAGACCGGCTCGACCAGCGTTTCCACCGTGGCGAGGACGCTTCCCGCGAGAATGGGCCGGACGAACCGGTTGGGCGCCTCGAAGCGCACCACGTCAGTGACCATGGCGGCCCCCACGAGCCCTGCCGCCCGTGCCATGAGGTCCTTCGTCGCCATCGAGGAGACGGCGACGACATGGCTGTAACCCACGGCGGCGGCCGCGACGCACGGCGCAAGCACATCGGCCGTGGGTGCCTCTGTCGCCCCGAGTGTCATGACCTGCGCGGCTCCGTAGCCTGCCCCGGCGCTCCCGTGGACGAGCAGGACGTCGAACTCCGCCCCGAGCGAAGCCGCGAGGCCGCCGCAGACCGGGAGCTCGGCCTCGGAGAAGGCGACACAGAGCAGCTTCATACCAGCCCTCGCGACTTCAGCTCGGTGAGCAACTCGTCTACGCTCGCCACCTTTCTGCCTGGTGGCCTCGGTGGAAGAGCGGCCAGGTGCGTCAGCCTAACCCGAGGGCTGGCCGAGGTGCCCCTCCCTCGCTTGGCGAGCGGCTTGCTGCGCGCCTTGATGATTCCTGGAAGGGCGATGTACCGAGGCTGGTTCATGCGGAGGTCGGTCGTCACGACGCACGGCGTCTTCATCCTCAGGGACTCCTCCCCGGAGTCCGTTTCGCGGTCCACCGTGACCTCGCCGACCCCTGGGGTCAGCTTGCAAGCGAACGTAGCCTGAGGCCAGCCCAGCATGGCCGCCATCATTTGGCCCACCTGGTTGGAATCGTCGTCTGTGGACTGCTTACCCATGAGGACAATGTCGGGCGCGACCTCTTGGACGAAGGCGACCAGTTCCGCGGCGATCACGCTCGCGTCGAGTCCGTCGGTGGTCTCAATGAGGACTGCCTCGTCCGCCCCGATCGCCAGGGCCTTCCGGAGCTGCTCCTCGCACTCGGGGCCACCGATACTCACGGCGACCGTGTATGTGGAGGGATCGCGCTCTTTGATCCGCACCGCTTCCTCCATCGCGATCTCGTCAAATGGGTTGATCTCGAATTTGACACCGGCCACGTCGAGCCCGGTGCCGTCGGCCAACGGTTTGACCTTCGCATAAGGGTCTACCACCCGCTTGATCGGAACGACGATCTTCATCCTCGATTCAATGTACCAATGAGATCGTCACGGCTCGGGCCTTTCTCGGGTGCAAACCTCGGTCAGGATTCGGTATTACTCCCGTATGGCACGCGGACGCATGGTTCTGCTCTCCTTCTCCCTGCTTGCGGCGATCTCCCACGCGAAGGCAACGTACGAAGTCACGGTGGACGGTACGACGGGTGGGTTGACGATCGCCATCACGACCCCGGCGCAAGGAGGGAAGGTGGAATTCCAGATCCCCAACTGGGCCCCTGGATCGTACCGATTGGCGAACCACTACAAGTCGGTGAGCGAGGTCAAGGCCTGGGTGGGAGGAGCCGATGCCGTCCCTGACCATCCTTCCGACACCCTGTGGTCGGTTTCGGCCGGCGACGGTAAAGAAGTTCGGTTCCAGTACCAAGTGCCAGGCCGGATCAACTCCGGAACGGTCCATTTCTCCGGCCCTAGCACATATATGTACATGGTCGGCCGGCTCAAGGAGCCGATCCTGCTCCGACTCAATCTCCCCGAGACCTGGGCTTCGGCGTGTGGGTTGGACTCAACCGCCAAGAACGAGTACTCGGCACCGGGCTACGACGTCCTGGCCGACAACCCGGTCACGGTGGGCAACTTCGTCTCCGACACCTATACCGTGAACGGGGTGCCGCACCAGATCGTCTACCACAGTGGCGATGCCTCCGGCGTGGATCGCAAGAAGGTGATTGACTTCTGCACCTATGTGACAAAGTCGCAGGCCGACTTTTGGGGCGGGCTACCTTTCAAGAAGTACGTCTGGCACTTCTCCCCCTTCAATGCGCAGGACGGTGGATGGGGGCTCGAGCACCTGAGCAGCACGCAGATCGGCCTGGCCACAGGGCTCGGCCAAGGCACGATCAGCGTCTGCTCGCACGAGTACTTCCACGCCTGGAACGTGAAGCGGGTTCGTAGCTCCGTCCTTGGACCCTTCGACTATCAAGTCCTCCCCAAGACCGGTGCTCTCTGGTGGCTCGAGGGTGTCACCGACTACTACGCCGACGTCCTACTCCACCGATACGGCTACTTCGGGGATGACTACTTCATGGAGAACATCCTGAGCAACGTCAACCGGACGCGGTCGAACCAGCAGCGGTTCGAGGTGAGCCCGTATGATGCCAGCTACCGCGTGGGAGAGGCTGCCAACGGGCAAGGGAACAGCTCCGGCTTCGGGGTCAACTATTACAACACGGGCTGGCTGCTCGGGCTTTGCCTCGACATCGAGCTCCGGACCCAAACCGCGGGCCGTCGCTCGCTGGACGATGTAGCGCGGGGGCTCTACGAGGTCTGCAAGGACGGGAAGCCCGGTTTTGCGGAAGACGAGATCCGGAAGCAACTCGTGAAGTTCGGTGGGGATGCTCTGGGCACCGCGTACGACAACTGGGTGATGAAGCCAGGAGAGCTCCCCGTGGAAGAGCAGCTAGCCAAGATGGGACTCGTGATGACCATTGCAGAGCGAGAGCTACCCAGCTTGGGCATTGCGGGCAACTTTGACCGCACGAAGAACGTCTTGCTGGTCGGTGCGGCGAGCGGAAACGCGGAGCAGCTCTTCGAGCCGGACGACGTGATCGTGAGCATCGCAGGCAAGGAGATCACGGCTGCGAACGGGAACCCCACCCGGGCCCTGAGGGCAGCGGAAGCAGGGCTGAAGATCGGTAGCACCGTGGACGTGGTGATCCGACGGGGAAGCGACACCAAGACGGTCTCGCTCCAGGTCGGTGCCCGCACCGTCTCGCAACCCAAGATCGAGGCAGGCCCCACTCACGGGGCCACTAAGAAGCTTCGGGACGGCTGGTACTTCGCGGCGAAGCCTCGTCTGGTGCCGTGAAGCCAGGCGAGCGGCGACAGAGCGGCAAGAAGTCGCAGCCCGAGCAAAGCGCCTTGCCCACGGGCTCGTGCCCTTGCCAGTCCCGGTCGAGGATCTCGTTGCCCAAGGTGACGAGATCCTCCCGCAACTGAGCCAAGGAGGTCTCGTCCAGCTCACTGCTCGCCTTGGCCCCCGAGCGGACTGCGACGATCGTTGCGATCACGCGGTGGCCGGGCACCGCTTCCTTGAGAAGCAACTGGTAACAGGACATCGCCAGGTTCCCGGCGACGTCCTCGGCCTCGACCGACTCCCGCCCAGTCTTGTAGTCAATGACTTCCAAAGTGCCGTCCTCGTGCTCGTCCACCCGGTCCACTCTCCCGCGTAGGACGAACCGGCCAAGGTCGAGCGTGAGGGTCTTCTCTACGTAGAGCGTTGCCTGGGTGGGTGCCTCCGCCCAGTGCCGCTCGATGTGTCGCTCGAGGATCTGCTTGCCCTCGGCGAGATCCTGTAGCATCTCGTCCTGGCTGGAATACCCCGCCTCGACCCAGTTCTCCTCCAGGGCGGCCACAGCCTGGTCCACGGTCTGGATCCCGATGTCGTTCGTGTCGTGGAACCGTTGAAGGGCATGGTGCAGGCTGGTCCCGAAGGAGAAGTTCCGCCTCGCCCGGCGGTACCAGTTGCCGCGGCTGTCCACGTAAGTCCAGAGGTACATGGTCGGGCATGCCAGGTATGTGGTCAGCTTCGATGGGCTTAGGGTCGGCCTGCGCACGGGTTCATTGTAGTGCACAAGGGTACGCTCTTCCCCGCATGGCGCGGTACCGGACGAGCGTGGGCATCGAGGTCCATGCCGAGCTTTCGACGCGAAGCAAGATGTTCTGCCGCTGCCCGGTGGAGTTTGGAGGCGAGCCTAACTCCCGCGTGTGCCCCGTGTGCCTCGGCCTACCGGGGGCCCTGCCCGTACCGAACCGTTCCGCGGTGGACTTGGCGGTTCGCGCCGCGCTTGCTCTGGACTGTACGATCGCCCGCGAGTCGGTCTTCCATCGCAAGAGCTACTTCTATCCCGACCTGCCGAAGGGCTACCAGACCACGCAGTTTGGCGAGACCAACCCGATCGGTTACGGGGGCGGGATGGAAATCGAAGCGGACGAGGGAGGGGTCAAGCGTATTCGCATTCGACGAGTCCACCTCGAGGAGGACACGGGGAAACTCATCCACGGCATCGAGGGCGGGACAGGGATTGACTACAACCGTGCGGGCGTACCGTTGCTCGAGATCGTCACCGACTTTCCCCCAGACATCACATCCGCCACCGAAGCACGACGGTATGTACAAAAGCTCCGGGACTTACTTGTATGGATCGGTGTAACACACGGAAAGATGGAACAGGGTGGCTTGCGCTGCGAGCCCAACGTCTCCATTCGACCGGAGGGCAACGACAGCCTGGGAACGAAGACCGAGTTGAAGAACCTGAACAGCACGAGGAGCCTCCAGGTCGGCATCGAGTTTGAGGTCGCTCGCCAAGCGCGGCTCCTCGAATCGGGCCGCCCGGTGGTCCAGGAGACCCGCGGGTGGGACGAGCAAACGGAGAGCAGCTACGCTATGCGAGCGAAGGAGGACGAGGACGACTATCGCTATTTCGTCTGCCCTGACCTTTCACCGATGCAGTTTGACGACGCATACCTCGAACACGTTCGAGCCACGCTCCCGAAACTGCCCGACACCGTGCGTGAGAGGTTCGTGAATGAATATGGGCTCGCGGAACGGGATGCGGACAGGATGATCGCGGATCGAGCGTGGGCGGTGTGGTTCGACGCGTGCGTGGCCCTGGGCGGAAGCCCCAAGGCCGTCTTGAACTGGATGATCTCCGACTTCGCGAAGCTCCTGAACGAGTCTGGCCAGGCAGTGCCCGGTGGCGAGGGCGAGCCCACCTTGGTCACACCGGAGCACCTCGTCGAGCTGACTCGGCTGATCGCCGACGAGAAGCTGGGGGGCAAGGCTGCCAAGTCGGTGTTCGCCGAGACGTTTCGCACGGGAGAGCCGCCCGGAGAGGTGGTGACACGCCTCGGCTTGGCCCAGGTCTCCGATCCAGAAGAGATCGCTTCGCTCGTCCAGGCGATCTTGGGCGAGAATCGGCCGCTCGTAGAGGAGTTTCGGGCGGGCAAGAGCCAGGTCCTAGGATTCTTGGTTGGCCTGGCAATGCAAAGGACAAACGGCCGCGTACATGCGTCCTTATTCCAGGAGGAACTGCTACGACGCCTTACCGAAGATTAGCCACACTGGTGGGCGGCCTTCTTGCCGCGCTCTCTGGGGCGCAGCCCGAGGGAGCCTCCGGAAGCTCGATGTCCGAGCTTTCGCGCGCTTCCGTCCAGGCAAAGACAAGCTTGAAGTCCGAGCAAGATAGCTCGAATGTACAACTTTCGAGCTTGTTCCTATACGCAAGGGCACGATTGCAGTCGGAACAGGACGTGGCCTTCGACCAAGGCGACTATCCGCGCGTGATCGCCAGCCTGCGCCTGCTCGCAGAGGCAAGGCCGCGGGACGAGGAAGTCTGGAGCAACCTCTTCTGGATGCTGGGCAACATCGAGGAGACCGGCGAGGCCTGGGCGATGATGAGGGTCTTCGAAAGGAACAACCCCAACTACACGGACGCCACGTACCACGAGGCGCAACTGATGTATCAAAGGCGGGCATGGGCCAAGGTCGTGCCGCTCCTGGAACCTGCGATCCAGGCAAAGCGGCCCCCGCGCGACTCGGTGAGCTACCGAATTCTCGCGCAGAGCTACTTCCGGCTTGGATACTATGAGGACTCGATCCGAGTCTCGCGGGCGCTCCTCGAGCGGTGGCCCAACGACGAGACCGCCAAAGCGAACATTCGCAAGAGCGAGGACAAGATCGCGGGCGGCTGAACAGGACTAGACCCGTTCGGGATTAGGTAAGTTCTCTGGCGTGATCACCGCACTCTGTCTTGCCAGCCTTGCAAACGCCGAGCCCGCCCGGTTTCTGCGATATCCGGACATCCACGGTAGCAAAGTAGTCTTCACGTCCGAGAGCGACCTTTGGCTGGGTGACACGACGAGCGGGGAAGCGCGTCGGCTCACAGCGGATGCTGGGATCGAGCGGAACGCAGAGTTCTCCCCTGACGGGGCCACGATCGCCTTCGAGGGCGAGTACGACGGCTTGCGCGAGGCCTATGTCATGCCTGCTTCCGGGGGGGCTCCGAAGCGGCTGACCCTGAGCGACATGTTTCGGGCGGTCACGGGATGGACGCCCGACGGCCAGAGCGTGGTGTTTCGTAAGGTTGGCTACCCAACGAACTATGCCTACTACACCGTTCCTGCAAAAGGCGGTGCGCCGCAACCCATGCCTTTGGAGTTTGCCTCCCATGTGAGCTTCGCACCGTCCGGTAACCGGTACACGTTCACGAGATTCAATCGGTGGTATGCCGCATGGTGGCGCTATATAGGCGGAATGCAGAATCAGATATGGGTTTATAACGGCACATCGTTCCAACAGATAACGCAAGAAAAGGGGACGTGCGAGTATCCCGTTTGGTGCGGTAGCCATATCTATTACGCTTTGGAGCACGAAGGACAGTTCTTGTTGCGGCGCGTACCTGCGACCGGGGGTAGGCCCGAGACCGTGGCCGGGCCGTTTCGAGAGGAGGTACGGGAGCTGGGCGGTGACGGCCAACGGGTGGTTTTCGAGGTTGGAGTGGGTGCCCGCGTCTACGACACGGCAACGGGAAGGGTCTCTACGCTTGAGTTCAAGATGCTGACAGACGATGCCCGCACGAGGCCCTACCTCGTGTCCGCCGGGACTTTCTCGTCCGGCGCGAGCATCACGCCCACCGGAAAGAGGATCATGGCTGACCCCCGTGGCCAGATCGTGGACGCGCCCTTCGGCGAGGGTGAGGCGAGAGTGTGGAAGTCCGCACCCGGTGCCCGGCTGCGACTACCTGTCATGTCTCCAGATGCCAAGCATGTCGCTTACGTCAGCGATGAAGGGGGGGAACAGCAGATTTGGATCGCAAACTCGGATGGGAGCGGCGCGAAGAAGGTCACGAGCGGGAGTCGCCGTCAAATCATGACGATCGGTTGGTCGCCGGACGGCAAATGGATTGACTATTACTCCAGTGCCATGGAACTTCGGATCGTCTCGATCGCGGACGGCTCTGAGAAGAAGGTCACAGAGATGCCGTTCTCTTGGTTCGGTGTCCCTCACGAGTGGTCACCCGACTCGAAGTGGATCGTACACCAAGGCCTGAACCTGGGCACGGACCAGAACCAAGTCGGTCTTTTCGAAGTGTCCAGCGGAACGAGCACGGTGCTCTCAGACGGGCTGGGTTCCGACCTCGCCCCCGCGTTCAGTGACGATGGCAAGTACGTCGCCTTCCTTTCCCAAAGGAGCCTGGGTGTGAGCGGCGATCCCATGCTCAACCAGCTCAACTTGGGCCAGACCGTTGTGGCCTATATCGCACCGGTCTCCGAAAAGACGACGAGCCCGTTCTTGACCAAGGACGAAACCGAGGCCCCGAAAGACGCCAAGCCGACCGAGGAGAAGCCAAAGGAGGACAAGCCAAAGGAGGATCCGGGGGTTGAGATCGAGGTCTCGGGGCTCTTCGCTCGCAGAATCCAGGTGCCGGTGCCCGCCGGGGAGTACAGCCAGATCGAGATGGTGGGAAACCGCGTCATCTTGGCAGGGGGCGGGCAGATCACGTACTACGACGTCTCCAAGAAGGCAGGTGGAACGATCACGCCAGGCGGGAGTTTCCAAGTGAGTGGCGATCAGAAGAAGCTTCTCGTGGACGGTCGCCGCGCGGTGGACGTTGGTGGGGACGGGGTGCCCGCCACCTCGGGACTACCCAAGACTGGTGCCCTAATGCTGAGTGTCGAGCCCGTCAAGGAGTGGGCCCAGATGTACTGGGACGCCTGGCGGCTTCTCCGCGACTTCTTTTATGTCGAGAACATGCACGGCTTGGACTGGAAGGCGGTCGGCGACAAATACGCCCAATATCTGCCTTCCGTCCGATCGAGGGACGAGCTGGACGAGCTGATCCGCTGGATGCAGTGCGAACTAGGCTCGTCGCACCAGTACCTTACTACCGGCGACGCTCGCGATATCAAGACCCGGCTGACCGCCGGATACCTGGGAATTGACCTTGTGCCGGCCGAAAATGGAAGCTACAAGATCGGCCATATCTGCCGGGGCGATGGGTTCCTCACCACCGAGCGTTCGCCGCTCGCCGAGCCCAGCCTCAACGTGAAGGAGGGGATGTACGTCATCGAGATCGCCGGTATCCCCACGCAGGTCGGCAACGATATCTTCGGCGGGCTGGTGGGGCGCGTGGGCCAGGTGGTTGGGGTTCGCGTCAACGACAAGCCGGGCAGGGAAGGATCCCGTGTGGTCTATGTGAAGCCCGTGGCCTCGGAGACGCGCATGCGTAGCCTCGATTGGGTCGCGGCGAACCGGGAGTACGTGACGAAGCGGAGCGAGGGCAAGGTTGGATACATCTACCTGGACGCCATGGGAACCGAGGACATGAGCGACTTCGTCAAGCAGTACTTCCCCCAGCGGGGCAAGGACGCCTTGCTCGTGGACGTGCGCTTCAACAACGGTGGCTTCGTACAAGACTACATCATAAGGATCCTCTCGCAGAAGCTCTCCGGGTTCTTCAATATGCGCGAGAGCCCTGGCTCCTGGACTCGGCAACAGGACTACTTCTCGGGCCCCTTGGCCTGCCTCATCAACGAGTTCTCGATCTCTTGCGGGGAGGAGTTCCCTTACCACTTCAAGGATGCAAAGCTCGGCCCGCTGATCGGTCGCCGGACGATGGGCGGGGAAGTAGGGTCGAGCCCCGGCTGGCCCCTCATGGACGGAGGGGTCGTGAACGTTCCCAACTATGGGATGTGGGTGCCTGGAAAGGGATGGGTGATCGAGGGGGAAGGGGTGAAGCCCGACATAGATGTGCCGAGCGACCCGAACCAATACGTGAAGGGGGCCGATCCACAACTCGACGCAGGAGTGGATTGGCTCCTCGAGGAAGCGCGGAAGCGACCGCCGGTCAAGCGCATCCCGCCGCCAGATCGAGACCGGGTGGGCAAAGGCTAAGGCGAAGGTGAGGAGGTGGCTCCCTTGGCTGGCCGTGCCTGCCATCGTCTCGGCCTTCCTCCTCGCTGGGCGGGCGACGGGCCCCGAACTGCTTCAAGACACCGACACCCGAGTGCTCCTCGCAAAACTCTCGGAGCGCGGTGCCCCCCTCTCGTGGTTTGTGAGCGACTGGCCGCTCGAAAACCACTTCTACCGTCCCGTCTCTACGCTCTTCTTCGAGATGGACGCCAAGCTGTACGGCTCGCACTCGGCAGGGTACGGCCTCACGAACGCTCTCTTGGCTGTGGCCCTGGTGTGGGCATCGTTTTGGCTTTTTCGCGAGCTGACTTCCGTGCCGTGGGTCGCGGGGGCGTCGGTCGGGCTCCTCGGCCTCTGGATGCTGGGGACGGGGTTGCCAGAGTTGTTGTCGAGCGGGGCCCGATGGCTCGGTTTCTTGGTCTGGATCGGCCTGCTCCGGGGGGGGCTCCGAAAGCTCGGCGCTGTTGCTTTGGCCTCGGGGGGGCTCTTCTTCCTCTCGTGGTCATTGCCCGCGCTGGCGCCGCTCGGCGGACGCATTCTGGGCTGGTTGCCGGGGCGAACGGCGAGCGTGATGGCGGTGTTCCTCGTGCTCGGTCTTGCCGCAATGGCACGCTGGGTCCGACTGTTCGCGAAGCCGCTGCCCGACCCCACGCCCGACTCGATGACCGTGCCCGCGACCAAGGGCACGGAAGTCGTACCGCGGGTGGGGCTCCACGGGTGGGTGTGGTGGCCGTTGGCGGGCTTGGGCTTCCTTCTTGCGTTGGGGAGCTATGAGCAGGCGGTGGTCCTTCCCGGTTTGGTCGTCGTGCTGACGGTCGTCTTCGCAACGGCCCGCAGGCGGTGGGCGGGCTGGGGGTGGCTTGGCCTCTCCATGTCCGCGCTTGCCCTGTACGTCCTCGTGAGGGTCCTGGTCGTTCCGAGCGACCCGTCTGGCTACCAGGCTCAGCAGTTCCGGACCGGCCCGGGCGTCTGGCTCTCGCTCTTCGACTACAGCCTGCCCGGCCTTTCCGGCGTGTTCGGGTTTTCGTCATACCTGGAGGCGGGCGCGAGCGCTTTCTTCATCTCAGACTTCTGGTCGCGGATCGGTCTAGCGTTTGGGACCGTTGCCGTCGCCGTGTTACTCTTGGGCCGGTTGGGCCGGCCTTACGGCGTGTGGCCATGGCTGGCCGCCCTCGTGGCCTATCTGCCGATGGCGTGGTTGAAGTACTTCGAGCATTACCACCTGCTCCCGGCGGTCTTCCGGGCTTGGGCGGTCGTGACGGTTGGGGCGGTGGTCCTTCGGGCCGTTGCTATCGCAGTCTCGCCCCCAGCCCTTGTAGCGCCTCCACGATCCCATCCCGCGCCCGGTTCGCTTCCTCGTCCGTGAAGTTTCCATCCTTGCGGAAGAGAAGGGCAATCGCTAAGCTGTGAGCCCCTTCGGAGACGCCGGGGCCCTCATAGACGTCGAAGAGCCAGTGTGCTTCGAGGTCATGCCCGCCAGCCTGGACGACCGTATCCTCGATGTCGCGATAGGGGACTGACTTGAGGACCTCGATCGCGATATCCCTCCGCACCGCCGGGTGACGCGAGAGCGGCCGGAACCGCTCACCGTGCTCCGCCGTCGTCAACCAAGCGTCCAGGTCGAACTCTGCAAGGAACGTGGTCGGCGCCAGGTCGCACTGCTCAGCCACGAGCGGGTGGATCTGTCCGAAGAGCCCGAGACCCGCAACGCCTGCCTGCCGCGTCGGGTGGAACCGCGGGTCCGAAGTTCCCGTCCATTCCTGGGTGCCCAGCGCGGTCTCCACAACCCCCTTCATCGTGAAGAAGTCCGCCTCGCTGGTACCGTCGGTGCAACCTGTGAGCAGCACGGCAAGGGAGACGCGCTCGGCCGGTGCGAACACGCGGCCGAACTCGAAGAGCCCGAGGTTCCTTCCCCCGTTCTTCATGGCCGCCTCGGCCAGGCACGGGAGAAGGCTGTTGCGGAGGAGCGCGGTCTCGGGGGAGTGCGGGGTTCGCACTCGCACCCGGTCGCCCTCTGCGTCCAGGGCGTGAGCGTCCCGCAGGGTGTGCGACATCGTCTGGATCAGGCCGCACCGGACAAGGCGAGCCAAGAGGCGGTCCGTTCGCAAAGAGCCCCCGTGGGTCCCTCCGACCGGGGTGCTGCCGATCGGTGCCTCCGTTCGGATGTGCTCGTAGCCGTGAACCCGGCCGACCTCCTCGATCAAGTCCTCTTCCCCGTGGACATCGTTCCGCCAGCTCGGGACGGAGCAACGAAGGGAGTCGCCCTCGGCTTCGGGTGAGAATCCAAGCCGCTCCAGATAGTCCGAGCACTCGCGAGGCGTGACCTCACAGCCGAGAAGCAGACTCGCGCGAACGGGCCGTACGGACACATGCAAATCGGGTCGGCGGTGGGGGTAAATGTCGAACTGGGTGCGGGGCTCGGTTCCGAGGAGCCTCGCAAAGAGCGACATCGCACGGAACGTTCCTTGCGGGTCCACCCACCTCTCGAAGCGGTAACTCGCCTCGGTGTGCATACCAAGCCTCGTGCGTGTCGCGCGCACCGCTTGGTTGTCGAAATGGGCTGATTCCAGCAGGCACCGGGTCGTTGCGGGCCCCACCTCGGTGTCCTGACCGCCCATCACCCCTGCGAGTGCGATAGGTCGGTGGCCGTCCGTGATCACAACGTCCCCCGTGGCGAGCTCTCGCTCGATACCGTCCAGGGTAACGAGCTTCTCTCCGGGCAGGGCGCTGCGCACCACGATCCGCTCCCCCGGAAGCTTGTCCAAGTCAAAGGCGTGCATGGGCTGGCCGGTCATGAGCATCACATAGTTCGTGAGGTCAACGAGGAAGGAGATCGGTCGCTGGCCCAGTGCGGTGAGGCACTCCTGGAGCCAGTTCGGGCTGGGCTCGTTTCGCACGCCATCGAAGAGCATCGCCGAGTACCTTGTGCAGCCGTCGGCCTCGATCGAGATCGTGCCTGCGGCGAGGCCCTCGGGATCGTGCCAGGAGACGAGGTCGGCCATGGACTGGGTCGGCTTGGAGGCGGGGTGCTTGGCGATGAGCTCGCGTGCCAAGCCGAGAACGGATGCAGCGTCTCCACGGTTCGCCATGATCGCGATATCGAAGACGGTGGCCCCCCCCGTATCGTGAATCTCCTCGAGCTCGAATCCGGTCATTGTGAGAGCGTCGCCGATCTCTTGGGCAGAGAGGGGCGAGTCCACAAACTCGCGGAGCATGGCCTCGGTGAACTTCACGGGAACAGCAAGTCTACCGTCCGACCCTCAGGCGAACTGGCGAAGGAACCGTAGGTCGTTCTCGAAGAAGTAGCGCAAGTCGTCCACCCCGTGTTTCATCATGGGCATTCGCTCCACGCCCAGGCCGAACGCAAAGCCGGAGTAGCGCTCGGTATCAATCCCGTAACGGCGCAGGATGTTGTTGTGGATCAGCCCGGCGCCCCCTAGCTCCACCCATCTGCCGTCGAAGAGCCGAGGCGAGGAAATGGCATAGTCCACGCCTGGCTCGACGAAGGGGAAGAAGTCGGGCCGGAACCTCACGGTCACCTCGTCACCGAGCATGCCTCTCACGAACGCCGCCAAGGTGCCCTTGAGGTGGGCCATCGAGATCCCTTCGTCCACCATGAAGGCGTCCACTTGATAGAACGTATGGCCGTGGGTGCGGTCCACGGCCTCGTTGCGAAACGTCCGGCCCACAGTGAAGACCCGGAACGGCGGCTTCCGTTGCTCGAAGACTCGTCCCTGCAGGGCCGTACACTGCGTTCGGAGCAAGACTTCGTCCGAGATATAGAACGTGTCCTGCTCGTCCATCGCGGGATGGTTCGGCGGATAGTTCAGGGCATCGAAGTTGTACCGGAACTCCTCGAGTTCGGGGCTCTCGTGATACTCGAATCCCATGCCCCCCATGATCCGCTTGATCTCGTCTATCGTCTGCTGAAGGACATGGACGAGTCCCGCGTTGGGGGCTCGGCCCGGCATCGTCACATCGAGGGCCTCGTTCGCGAACTGCGCCTGGAGCTCGCCTTCGCGCAGGGCACGGCGACGGGAAACCAGCGCTGTCTCGACCTCGATCCTGGCTTGGTTCACCGCCTCTCCGAAGCCTTTGCGCTCCTCGGCTGGCAAGGCACCGATCCCTCGCATGAGGCCCGAGATGGAGCCGCTCTTCCCGAGGAACTCCAGTTCGACCTCGCGCAGTCGCGCCGTGTCCTTCGCTTCCGCGACCGCGGCCAAGGCTAGGCTCGTGAGTCGAACGACCTCTTCCATGCAGAAGAGATTTTGGCACGTGATCCAGTGCAAGTCCAGGAAGCGGACGGGTAGGTGTCCTCCGCGACGGACAGAAGCGACTGGACTCCCGGCTCCATCGGCCGAAATCTGCGAGAGTGCGTCGTCGCCTCTACGGGGGGCTTCGCCGAGCTGATTCCGGGAACGAGGATCGCCGCGAGCGACTCGTTCAGCGCGAAGCCCCTCCGTGGGCTCAATAGACGGAGTCCGGGAAGTAGAAGTCCTTGGCGTTGTCCGGAGTGATGAGCTCGACGTCGAGCTTCATGTGCCTAGGCATGAACTGCTTGATGTCGTCCTTTTTGCCGTCCCGAAGGTTCGAGACTGCCAGATGAATGCCCGTCGCGATCATCGAAGGCGGGTACGTGATGTTGGCTGGGAAGACGGGATCCTTGTCCATGACCCGCTTGACGATGTCCTTCATCCCGGCGCCACCGAGGATCCAAACGTTCTGCCGCCCGGCCTCCTTGAGGGCCTGTTCGGCACCCAGGGCCATGTCATCGTCCGAGGCCCAGATCGCATCCACTTGGGGATGCTTCAAGAGCATGGCCTGGGTCACTTCCAGGGCCTTCTGCCGGTTCCACATCCCGCTCTGGCTCTCCAGCACGGTCACACCAGGGTTCGCTTGAAAGACCTTGTTGGCACCGTTCACCCTGTCCGTGTTCACCGTGCTCGGGATTCCTTCCAGGACGAGGATCTTGCCCTTGCCGCCGAGCTTCTGCACGACGAACTCGGCAGACTTGCGGCCGAACGCCTCGTTGTCCCCTTCGATGAACACATCGGCCACCGGTTCGAGGAACCCGCGGTCCACGTTCACGATATAGATTCCGCGCTCGTGCGCCGCCTTAGCGACCGGGGTGAGGGGCGCGCTCTCCGTTGCAAGCACGACGAGACCGTCCAACTCGCCGGTCATCATCGTCTCGATGTCCGCGATTTGGGTCTCGGGCTTGTCCGCGGTCTTATAGACCCACTCAACGTCGGGATACATCGCCATCGCCTTCTCGGCCCAGTAGCCGACGCCCGCGGTCCAGCCGTGGTCCGCCGAGGGCACGGAAACGCCGATCTTGATCTTTTTGCCGGGGGTTGTGCTCGCGCTGCCCCCTGCCGATCCGGTTCCCGAGGAAGTGCCGCAACCCGAAACGGACCAGAGCGCCGTGAGGACAAGAAGGCTCGTTGACAGTGACCGTAGGTTCATTCGCTATTCCGGCCGCGCTGCAAGAGCACGGCAAAGAGGATAATGGCACCTTTCACGGCTCCGTGCAAATACTGGCTCACCTCCAGCGTCACGAGCATGTTTTGGATCACCGAGAGCACGAGCACGCCGACCACGGTTCGGGTCACGCTCCCGACACCGCCGGAAAGGCTCGCACCCCCAATCGCCACGGCGGCGATGGCGTCCAACTCGTAGAGCGTGCCTACTTGTGCCGTCGAGACCGAGTTCATCCGCGCCGCCTGCAGGAAGCCACCAATGCCGCAAAGCAGGCCCGTCAGGACGTAGGCCACGGTCTTGACGCGCTCCGTGCGGACTCCGGCGAGGCGGGCCGCGGTCTCGTTCCCTCCGACCGCGACCATGTTCCTGCCCAGCGTCGTCCTTTCGAGGATCAGCCACCCGAGCACCGCGGCCACGATGAGGACCAGGATGTTCCAAGTCACCATCGGCTGGCCGTTCCCGACGAGGGGCCAGGGAAGCCCGCCCTGCCCGATGCCGGGATAGATGTCCAGGCTCGACGACCGAACCTCGCCCGCCTTGGCTGGCGTGAGCGCGAAGGACCGAAAGGCGACCAGCCCGCAGAGCGTCGCGATGAAGGGAGCCAGCTTGGCCCGTGCGACGAGCACTCCCATGGTCCACCCGCAAAGGGCTCCCACGACGGCACCCGTCCCCAGCGCGACGAGCACAGCGACCGGTTCGGAGGCTCCCTTTGCGAGTTGGGCGTTCATCGCGTACAGCCCCATGCTCGCGCTGAGCACCACCGTGCTGCCCACCGAGAGGTCAATACCTCCTGTCACCACCACCAGGGTCATGCCGATCGCGACCAAGCCGATCACCGCCTGTTGGTTCACGATGTTCCTCAGGTTCTCGGGATTGAGAAACGTGGGCGACATCACGGCGCTGAATGCGACGAGGATCACGAGCGCGAGGTAGATCCCGTACTTATCGAGAAGATGGGAAGCCTTGGGATTCATCCGTCCGGGACATTTTGACGAAAAGAGCGATCGGATCGCGCCCAGAATCCTTCGAACCGGTGAGTGCCCAGGTGAAAACCCGCCAAAAACACCACGAAGGCTTGGCTGCCCGACAGGGACTCGAACCCCAACTCACAGAACCAGAATCTGTTGTCCTACCATTAGACGATCGGGCAGTAGCGTAGGGATTATAGCAGTGATGAGCCCACGGGGGTTGACCACCGGCCCTTGTGCCGCCTTGGGTCGGCAGCGATGAGACCCGCACAGCCCTACCTACCGACTTCGGCCCTGCCTCAAAGCCGAAGCGTTGCGAGCGTCCTTATGGAGAAGTTGGACGTCCGCGGCCACCTTCGCGTCATGTTCGCTGGCGACTCCATCATGGCCGGCATCAACGATACGGGTGGCCTCCGCCTCCCGATCATGCTCGGCCTCCAGGCGATGGGAGTGCCCGCAAGGACCGTGGGCGAGATAGACGACGGATCCTCGGCCCATCGGGTCATGTACGACCTCTGCGCAGGGAACTCTCAGCACCAATCCATAGGAGGCTTGACCACAGCGCAGCTCGTCTCGGGGGGGAACTACGGCGGAAAGACGATCTCCCCGATCGAGACCGCGATCGCGAACCTCGCGCCTGACGTCGTCTTCCTTGCCGTGGGCTCGAACGACGCCGGAACCGAGCAAGAACGGTCGGATGGGTTCGTCTCGCTCTACACCGCGATCGCAAGGGCTCGCCCTGGCACCGCGATCGTCCACGTACCGCCCTTTGCAAGCAACAACGTCGCCAACGACTTCTTCAACCTCGATACGAACCGCGAGACCACAGCCAGGGCCGCCCGCAAGGCGATGGAGACGATGGCGGAAGACGGACTCCCCGGCGTCGTCGTGGACGCACACTTGCACCTGGCGGCAAGCGTTCGGCGGCCCGGTGCCGCCTTCAACTCGGCCACGGCGCATGCGAATGCCGTGTTCATGGATTCGGCCCACCTCCATCCCGAGGGCTCGGCCCCGATCGGTTGCGCCGCTGTGGCCATTGCCCTAGGGATGGAGTGCGCGGTGGTGCAGGCAGCGATCCAAAGCAGGTCGCCTCATGCCCCAGTACCTTGGAACGCTTCCGCAACGATCGCAACGGCGGGCCAGACTACCTTGGTCGCGAGCGGGCCGAGAAAGCACCGCCTCGGCTTGCTTCGACTCAGGAACGGGGGCGCGTCTGCCGCAACCGTCTTGTTACAAACCCTTCGGAACCCAGGCGCGGCCGCCACGAACGTTTTCACATTCACACTAGGTGCGGGTGAGGTCGCGAGCCTAGCCTGGTCAAGGACCGAAGCACCCGTCGCATGGGTGAACGAAGCTTGGCGCCTCGATGTCTCCGGCTCGGGGCTCAACGTGGAGGTCAACGCCTCGGGATCATCGTTCTGGGCCTAGGCCCAGCCCGGAACCCTAGATCCCGTGCTGAGGATCGGCTCGGCGGGCGGCGAGCGCGAAGTCTCGAATCTCGGCCGCGCCTTCGGGGCTGACATCGGTCACACTGCACTCCGAGGCGGCGACGCGGACGCTCACCGTACACAACCGAAACCACCGTTGAAGCGGGGACTGCTCGACCGCCACCATCTGGGTCCGGTTCGCCGGTACGGCCTGCCAGGCGCGCCAGAGTCTTCCTGACCTTCGCGCGAACTGTCTTCCCGATGACCGGTGCCGAACGAGCAAAGCAGTGAGCGCAGCACCTGCAACCCCGATCCCCGTCAGGCTCGCCAAGGCGACGGAGGCGTACTTCCGAACCCCAACGAGCACCGATGAGATCGTCTTACCGAGGTCGAGCCACCGGTCGAGGGACAGCAGTACCGCGACAACCGCGATGAGCAATGCCCAACCGAGAAGGGCCGAGATCGCAGCGGCGGGGATCGCCCGGCTCGGTAACCGGAGCCAGGGGCCTTGGTCGAGAGGCTCCATGCCTGGCATCGCGAGCTCGCAAAGTACGGGAACCTCGGTGGCGATAGCAGCCGGGGAGAGATATCCGGAACCGCTGGCCTCGTTCCTTGCGAAGGTGACACCTGCCGACCTCGCGCGGACCGCGTAAAGTCCAAACAAGCGGAACATGACTCCTTGCACGACCGTCAACTCTTGGATCCGCTCCGTACGCATGACTCGTTGCGTTCGGTTGCCCAGGCCGTAGACGACCTGGAACCCCTTCGGATGCCGCTCAATGCGGAACCCGGCGAAGTTCCAGATCCCGAGGCAGCCACTGAAGAGCCAGCCCGCCAAGTAGACCGAGACCGCGATCCCCACCCACCTCAGCGGTTCGATGCTCCTTCCGAGGCCCGCGACGAACGGGACGATCCGGTTGATGATGTCCTCATCCTCGACGAAGGGCATCACGACTCCAAGGGCCCCGACGAGGAGCAGGAGCGCCCGGTTCTCCAACATGGAGGCGAGGATGATTCGGCCCGTCGAGACCTCATATGGATGGGGCTCGGGGCGCTGGTAGAACTGTGGGCCCCTCGCACCTGTCAGCTCGTTTCGGAGTTCTTCTGCGCGTTCCCGGCCCAGGGAGTCAAGCACGATCTCAGCCTCTCCTCCTGCCGCGCTCTCCACTTTGACCTGGGTGAGCCCGAGTGCCCGTTGGAGCAGGTTTTGGGTGAGGTGGACCTCTTGGACGCGCTCTCGGGGGATCACCCGGCGACGCTTCCAGACGAGTCCCGTGTTGAACAAGACATCGGTCGGGGTGTACGTAGTGCTGGCATAGCGGACGAGCGCACTGGCGACCGTGAGCACGAGGGGCACGGCAATGGACAGCGCAAGAAACAGGCTCGCCCGACCGATTCTCTCGCCACCTCGGGCGAGCTGCGATACGATCACGACGAGAACCACGCTGCCGAACTGGCGAAGCGCGACGAAGAACCCCGTGAAGATCGAGAGCGGATGGAGTCTCATTCTGCCGCGGGCTCGGTCGGGATCATGCGGTCGCGAAGCTGTTGTGCTTCCTCGAGGGTAAGGCCCGGTATCGTGACCACCGCCCCGACCCCAGCCGTGTGGACGACGACCTGTGCGAGCCGGTTCCACCGATCCACCGGCCCTTGGTTGATGTCTACGTGCTGGATGGACTCGCGAGGTATGTACTTTGCGACCCGCCACCAAACCCCGTACCGCACGATCAGTTCGTTGTCGGTGAGCAGGTACCCCCACGCCTTGAACTGGCGGTCCACGAACAGGACGGAGCGCACCAGCAAGAGCACGACGAGCCCGACCAGGATCCAGACAACGTTGATCGGCGCCTTGTCCAGTTGCGATTGCAGCAAGAACGCAAAAGGTACGAGCACCGCGAGGATACCGAGCGAGCTCGCGCACGATGAAAGGAGCCAGACCTTTCGAATGGCGGGATGGATAGGCCGGAGTTGGCCGGGCTCGGGAATGGCCGGCAGGCGGGTACTGGCTGGCTCTGTCACAAGTTTCGGCGAGGATACCGGCACCGTCGGACGGGTTTCGGAGGAACTTGGTGCCCAGGAAAGGACTCGAACCTTCACCCCCTTTCGAGGACTAGTACCTGAAACTAGCGCGTCTACCAATTTCGCCACCTGGGCAGGTAGGCTCAAGAAGGATACCTCGGTCGGTCGCGACCCGCGACGGGCCCAAATTGGAAGGTTGGATGCTCCTATGTTGACAAGAACCCTATCGCTCCTCACGTTCTCGATTGCCGCCGCGCTCGCCACCGCCCAGATCCGTGTGATGGTGAACAACGAGCCCGTTTCGTTCCCCGGCCAAGGCCCGGCGATGATGAACGGCCGCATCCTCGTCCCGCTCAGGGGCGTCATGGAGAAGATTGGCGCGAGCGTGAAATGGGAGGCGGCGACCTCGACCGTTGTGGCGATAGCAGGGAACCGGGACGTGCGGCTGCGCATCGGCGACGAGTTCGCGATGGTCGCGGGCCAAGCCGTCAAGCTCGACCAGCCTGCCGTGGTCGTGCGAGGCACCACGATGGTCCCGTTGCGCTTCATGGGCGAGGCACTCGGGGCCGAAGTGAAATGGGACGGTGCCACGAGCACCGTGTACATGACGACAGGGAGCAGCGGGAACACCGGCAACACGGGCAACGCTGGCAACACGGGTACCAACGCGATCTCGTCCATCGAGTTCCAGCCGCGCGGATGGAGCACGGTCGGGGGACAGATCCAAGTCACCCTTCGCGCACCCTCGGGCGGTCGCTCGTTCTTCAGCATGCCAGGGGTCGTCGAGGAGTTCGCGATGTCCGAGGTCTCCGCAGGCGTCTATCGCGGCACGTATTCCGTCCCTGAGCCGAGCTTGAAGACGCTCCAGGTGGACGGCGTGCCCGTGATCGGAGTGTTCAGGCTAGACGGCAAGGAGCACGTCCGGCAGGCGGACCAAGGCGCGAGAATTGACAACGTCAAGCCGAGCGTCACCTCTCCGACGCCGGCCGACAAGGCGACGATCAACGACCCTCGCCCGTCCGTTTCCGCGCTGGTCAACGACCTTTCGGGAAGCGGGATCAACACGGCGGGCCTCAAAGTTACTCTCGATGCCAAGGACGTCTCGGCCGATGCCACCGTGACCAAGGACTTCGTCGCACTTCGGCCTGCCCAGCCGCTCGCGGCCGGGAAGCACAACGTCACGGTGACCGCCCGTGACGTCGCGGGCAACGTCCAGTCGCTCACATGGAGCTTCACCATCTCCTCGGCCCCGAGCCTGGTCAAGAGCCTGAGCCACAACGGGATCCGCGCCCTAAAGCCAGGCGACGTCGTCCAGTTCAATCTGGAGGCCCAAGCCAAGGGCCAGGCCGTGGTGACCCTCGTCAAGAACAAGCGTACGGTGCCGATGCGGGAGGTCACGCCAGGGCGCTACCAAGGCGAGTACACGGTAAGGCGTGACGACGACTTCGCCGACGAGACCGCGATCGCGACCTTCACCGCGGCGAACGGGCAGAAGCTCGATTTCGAGGCACCGCGCAAGGTCGGATCCACTGCCTCGACCACCTTGGGTGAACCACAGGTCACGAGCCCCAAGGCGGGGGCGACCGTCACGTCGCCGCTCACGATCACCGGCACCGCACCCGGCGCAGCCCAGGTGAAGATCAAAGTCACGTACCGAACCGTCCTGGCGGGGAACTTCCCCCTCGGCGGGACCTTGTACCAGCAGGCACTGAAGACCGATGCGAACGGCGGCTTCGAGGCGAAGGACATTGACGTCAGCCTGAGGATCAAGGGATCCGACACGACCTACACCATCGAGGTCGTTGGGGTCACGTCGGCGGGCAAGGAATCCAAGGCCACAACCGTCGTCGTGAAAGGCTAGGCCCGTCAGAGTTACCAGGAGGAGTCGCCACGGGTTGTGGAACGACTCCCCTGGGATGCTCACGGGCGACATCTTTGTGGCTGAGGGCCTTGTTACGTCCGACCAACTTCAGTTGGCGATGACGAAACAGGCCGAACTGGGTGGCAACGAGCCGATTGCCAAGGTGATGGTCGAACTCGGCCTGATCACCGAGCGCGATCGCGTGAAGTGCATGGGCAAGGTCTGGGGCATCCCCTTCATTGATATTTCGGAGGGTCACCCCAAAGAGGTCGCCCTCAAGCTCATTTCCCCACAGTTCGCACGACGCTTCAAGGTCCTGCCGCTGGATACCCACAAGGGCAGGCTCATGGTCGCAATGGCCGACCCCCTGGACGTCTTCGTCGTGGACGAGCTCAGGCTCACGACCGGAATGGACGTCGAGCCGCTCATCGCCCTCGAGGAGGACCTCATGGCCGCGATCGCCGAGCACTACCGCGTGGACGTGAGCGCGAACGAGGCCCTCGCCGGGGTCCTTCAGGATTTCGACGAGGACATTGACGTCACCAGCAACGAGGAAGAGGAACTCAGTGCCGAGGCCCTGGCGAAAATGGGCGAGGACGCCCCGATCGTCCGACTCGCGAACATGATCGTCGCCCAGGCCGTGGCCGACCGAGCGAGCGACATCCACGTCGAGCCCAGGAAGTCTGGCCTCTCGGTCCGGTACAGGATTGACGGCGTCATGGTGGACGCGATGAACCTTCCCAAGAACGTCATCGCTCCGCTCACGAGCCGTTTCAAGATCGTTGCGAACATGGACATCGCCGAGAAACGGGCCCCGCAGGACAACCGAATCAGCGTCCGGCTCGCAGGCAAGGACTACGACCTCCGCGTCTCCACGCTGCCCGTTGTGAACGGGGAGAAGATCGTCATGCGCGTCCTGGACAAGGAGGGGATCAACGTCGGCTTGACCAAGCTGGGGTTCTTGGACCACAACCTCCGTGCCCTCGAGGACATGGCCGCGAGGAGCTATGGGATCGTCCTCGTCACCGGGCCGACCGGGTCAGGAAAGTCCACAACGCTCTATTCGCTCATCAACCAGTCCAACGACGGCCTGAAGAACATCATCACGATCGAGGACCCGGTCGAGTACGAGCTCGAGTCCATCAACCAGTGCAACGTGAACGTCAAGGCGGGCATGACCTTCGCGGCGGGCCTCCGTTCCATGCTGCGACAAGACCCCGACGTCATCATGGTCGGTGAAATGCGCGACCATGAGACTGCTACGATCGCCATGGAAGCGGCGCTCACGGGTCACCTCGTCTTCAGTACCCTCCATACGAACGATGCGTCGAGCGCACCTTCGCGACTCATGGACATGGGGGTCGAGCCCTTCTTGATCTCGTCCTCGATCATCGGCGTTCTCGCCCAGCGCCTGGTTCGGCAGCTTTGCCCTCAGTGCAAGGAGCCCTACACCGTGACCCGCGAGAGCCTTCTCCGCTTCGGGTTCCCGGTGCCCGAGGACGTCGGGTCCGAGACGAACGGCGAGATCACCTTGTTCCGCGCCATCGGGTGCGACGTGTGCCGCGGCGCGGGCTACAAGGGTCGCTCGGGAGTTCACGAGCTCCTCTCGATGTCCGACCGGATTCGCGACGAGGTCTTGCGCAAGTCACCGAGCCACATCCTGCGCAAGCTGGCCTCCGAGGAAGGCATGCGAACCCTTCACATGGACGCGTTCCAAAAGATCCTCCTCGGGGTGACCTCCGTGGACGAAGTGCTCCGCGTGATCTACGCCTAGCGGCAGTCAAGCACCGAAAACAAGAAGGGGAGAAACATTGGGAGAAGCAGCACGCAAACTCGTACCTGAGCCGGACCCGATCGCGGCGAAGATCGCGCGGTCCACGCAGGTCGCGGTCCTGCCCCAGGTCGTGTGCCGGATTGCCGAAATCGCGGGAAGCAGCGATGCCTCGGTCTCCATCCTGGAGCGAGCTATCCTCATTGACCCCGGCCTGAGCGCGAAGATCCTCACCCAGTCCAACTCGGCTGCATACTGCCTCCCTAGGAGCGTGACCTCGATCCGAGATGCGGTCATCCTCATGGGATTTCGTGAGGTGCGACAAGTCGCGTTGGCGGCTGGGGTGTTCGATCTGTTCGTCGGCCGTTCCGACAAGGAGTCCTTGCGTCGCCGGGCCTGGTGGCGAACGTCCCTGGATTCGGCCGTGTGCGCCCACGCCTTGACCCGCCGCTGGCCCTTGATCGGCTCGGACGAGGCCTACACTTGCGGCCTTCTCCACCTCATCGGCAAGACTCTGTTGGACCGCAGTGACAGTCGAAAGTACACCCGAATTCAGGAGGTCGTGGAGAAGGGGGTGCCCGACATCCTCGCTGAACGTGCAATCTTCAAGACCGATCACGTCGCGACTGCAATCGAGGCGGCAAAGTTCTGGGGCTTGAGCGACCGGCTCTCGGCTGGGCTCGACTATATCACGCCCAACCTGGACCACGAGGATGCGGACCTCTGCGCCCTGGTCGCGGTAAGCCATCGAGTCTCGGAACTCGCCCTCACCGGAAGGCCGGCCGATGTGGACCCAGATACCCTTTTGCCCATGTGGGCTTGCAAATCGTTACAGATCCGGCCGCAAGACGTGGAACAAGTAATCCAGGTAGGCATACAGGCGATTGCCAGTGCCGCCAATAAACATTTGTAGGAGCGCGGCACGGATGTCCAGTGGTTACGATTGGGAAAGGGTTTTAGGTCAGTCTGGAGAGCAGGAAAAGGCGGAGGAGGCTCCCGCCGAGAAAGGGAAGAATTGGTGGCCCTTCGCTCGAAAGCATCACGAAGAGCAGGGTCCTGAGGAATCGGCCTCCCAGCAGGCTATCTCGGACGAGTCCGTCGTCGCGTCCGTGGATCCACCGAGCACCGATGCCTCGAAGGCTGGGACTCTCGCCGAAGTAGCGGCAGAGGCAGCGGCACCGAGCACCGCTCTGAGCGAGGCTCCCGTAACCGAAGACCTTGCACCGGTGGAAGTCCAGCCGGCCGTCACGAAGGCAGAAGGTGCGTCTGAGATCGAGGAATCGGTTCAGGCCGAAACGCCCGCCGCGCCGGAATCCATTTCCGAGGTGCCGTCCACGACCGGCAAGGGTGAGGACGCCGCCCCCGAGCCGGCCAGCCCCGTGAAGGACGCGGCGGTGTCTACACCGCAACACGTTCCCGCCGAAGCGAGCACCCCGCTCGGTTCGAACGAAAGCACGGTCGAGGCCGAGGCGACTGAGGATTCTGGCGCGAAGGCAGAGACCGCGGCTTCCGAAGCCGCGGCGGAGGCGCCGGTCCCTGAAGTTGCCGTGGAACCCGAACCGATCTCTGCCGAGGCCGAAGAGGCGGTCGCAGAAGTACCCGACGAACCCGAGCCGGTCTCCACCGAGGCCGAAGTGGCGGTCGCAGAAGTAGCCGACGAACCCGAGCCGGTCTCCGCCGAGACCGAAGAGGCGGTCGCAGAAGTACCCGACGAACCCGAACCGGTCTCTGCCGAGGCCGAAGAG